>Ga0164242_10005199_pt1 | contig 14505 bp, 8 predicted proteins | sample OricomgcompostMG_FD_108783 | JGI IMG/M metagenome (GOLD analysis project Ga0164242, IMG submission 108783) | Miracle-Growth compost microbial communities from Emeryville, California, USA - Original compost - Miracle growth compost (MG) ... | reverse complement strand
TTCATCGTGAAGGGGAAGCTTCCATCGCTGTGTGGGTAGTCGCTTTCCATCATGACGTTGTCGACTCCAATTCGTTCGATGTGCTCAGCACCGAAGTAGTCCTCGATGAAGCAGCCGTAGACGTGCTCTCGGAATAGCTCGCTCGGCATCTTGCCGCCGAGGTCCGTGGCACCGGACTCGTCGAACACAGCTGCCGAGTTCTTCTCGAAGTCGAAGCGGTAATCGCCATCAGTCGCCCACACGAGACGACGAACATCGTGGTCGCACCGTTCCAGGACATGGGGGATCCAGCCGATGCCGCCCTCTGACAGGCACAGCTTCAGATTCGGGAACTTGATGAAGTTCCCGGAGTACAGCCAGTCGACCATGCAGCGCGAGATGTTCTGCGGCGTGAGTGCTGACATCACGAGAAGCGGCGCATCAGGCGACGTGATGGGCATGTCGGATGACGAACCGACGTGCGTGCAGATGGGCATTCCGGTGTCGTTGGCGGTCTGGAAGAGCGGCCGCCAGTACTCACTCTTGTCGTGAATGGACGGCAGACCCAGCTTCGTTGGGTTCTCTGAGAACGCGATCGCCTTTGCGCCTTTCGCAAAGCAGCGCTCTGCCTCTGCCGCTGCGAGCCCGGCATCCCACAGCGGTACGAGGATCAACGGGATGAATCGACCCGGGGCCGACCCACACCAGTCCTCGATCATCCAGTCGTTGTAGATCCTGATGAGAGTCAGCGCGAAGTCGTGATCTTTGGACTCGGCGAACGTCTGACCGCAGAAGCGCGGAAACATGGGGAAGCACATTGCCGCCAAGATGCCGTCAGCGTTCATGTCCTCGATGCGTGCCTCTGGGTCGTAGTAGCCCGGGCGCATGTCGGCGTAGCTGATCGGCAACGGGTTGACCTGCGAGCGGTCACGGCCCGATGCCGCAAGCTCGCCATTGATCGGCATGCGAACGTCCTCGTAGACCCAGTAGGAGGCACCGTCCTCCTCGACGACCCGAGGCCCGCGGTCCTTGTCCTTGCCGCTGAGTCGGTCCTGCCAGAGCGTCGGCGGCTCAATCACGTGGTCGTCCACGGAGATCATCCAGTCAAGCGCACTCGTTGACACTTATTCCTCCACCTCTGCTGGCATTGCTGTCGTCGTAGCTAGGTACGTCTTGCCGGTGTTGCCTTGGTTGATCGGGCTGCGGGAATTAGGTCCCGTGACCGATCTGCAGACAACTGGTCGGCTCTTGTGGCCTTGTGAGAGTCGACAACGGCTCGTTCATCAGGCGAACTCGGCGACTGTTGCGTCCTCGATGACGTTCCAGTCGACGTCGTACCCGAGACCAGGTTTCGTAGGAGCCGGAATCATGCCGTTGGTGTCGGCCTCGATGACGTCGGCCATCCCGAAGTCGAGCGGCCCCTTCGGATACGGGAGCTCGAAGAACTCCGCGTTGCGGACTGACAGCATGTAGTGCAGGTGTGCTGCCTGGACGAGCGTCGAGCCGTAAGAGTGTGGCTCCAGACGCCGGTTGTGCGCCTCGGCCAGTGCACCCACCTTGCGCAGGCCGGTGATGCCGCCCATGACATCGCCGATCGCGCGGAGCGCGTCCGCGGACCCTTGTGCCAGGTACTGCGCGAAGGTCCACGGCCCGCGGGTGGTTGATTCGCCCATCAGGACGGGGATGTCGAGAGCGCGACACAGCTCGACGAGGCCGGCGACGTCGTCGTCGCGGGTGGGGTCCTCGTACCAGTGGAATCCGAGCCGTTCGATCTCACGTCCGACACGCAGCGCGTCCTGGTAGTCGTACGCGCTCGTGGCATCGAGCATCAGCGTGTAGTCCGGTCCAACAGCCTCTCGAACGGCGCGGCACACCTCGATGTCGGCATCCGGGAGCGCGGCGGCGTGGATCTTCACGCCCTTCAGGCCGCTCGCCTTGCACTCGAGAGCGATCTTGACGTAGTCCTCGACGCTCGGCTGGGTCTCGGTGGTGGCGTATGCCGGGACCTCGTGTCGGTAAGCCCCGAGAAGCTTGTAGATCGGTAGCCCGGCAGCTTTCCCCGCGATGTCCCACAGTGCGATGTCGAGCGCGCTGGCCGCCTTGGGCATGACCAGGTACCGAGCGAACGCCATCATTTCCTGCCACAGCCGCTCGCGGTCGTAGACGCTCGAACCGATCAACAGGTCGCGCATGAAGTGCGACGCCTGCTCGGCGATCTCGTTAGGGGCCGACGGCAGCCAGGCGGTCGCGACACCCGTGATGTTCTCGTCTGTCTCGAGTTCGAAGACGGTCATCGTGTTCTGGATGCGCGGGATGTCCTCACGCCATTGGAACGTGAACTCCTTCGGGGCCACTACTCGGATCCGAAGGTTCGTGATCTTCATGACCTCTCCTCAGCACCGGCGCGGGTGTATGAGCGCATCCTGAAGTCGAAGTCTGAGAACGCCCAGCGAGTGCCCCCGAGCCCTTTAGGGAGATCTACAACTCGACGTCTGCAAGCAAGCCGGTGAGCGCCGGGTGAGCGGGCGCGGTGACCCCGAGCGAGCCCAGCAGACGGTCGGTCTCGGCGAGATAGCGGACGACGTTGCGCAGCTTGATCTCCTCATAGCCCCGGACCAGAAGCGCTGTCCGGGCGAGCTCCTCCGCAATACCGGCATTGCGCTCGTCGACGTAGCCAGCAGCGGCGCGAAGCACGGAGGAGTAGTGCTCGACGAGGGCGCGCTCGACGCGGCGCACCCGCGCATAGCCGAACACGTCGATCGGCGTACCTCGCACTCGACGCACAGCACGCAGGCCCACGAACGCAGGCTTGAACCACGGCCCGAGAGTGACCTTCTGTCGCATGCCGAGTGCGCGAAGAACCGGCGGATGCAGCCGCCACGAGACGACAGCGCCCTCACCGAACTGCGATTTCACTGCCTCGTCAGCCGACGGCAGCAGATGGAGGCGCGCGACCTCATATTCGTCCTTGTAGGCCATGAGGTGGTGCAGACCGGCCGCGATCGTCAGCAGTAGCGGCTCGCTCATTGCCCCTGCCGACCCAAACGCCCGCTGCATCTGGAGCAGCTGGTCGACGAACCGCTCGGCATACCGACTGCTCTGATAGTCGATGAGATCGGCGATCAGCCGCGCGATGCGCTCCGTTCCCGCCGCCGAGATGCCGAGCGTCGCAGCCGTCTCAGCGGCTTCCGCTGCCGCCGTTGCCTGCGAGGCCGGCTCCTGCCGCGACACCAGTCGCTCGACGACAGCAGGATCACTTACGAACGCTCGGCCCCAGCGGAACGCGCTCAGGTTCTGCTCGACGGCGGTGCCATTCAGCCTGAACGCCGCCTCGATGGAGTCGGCGGCGATCGGCAGCGCGCCTCGCTGATATGCCGCGCCGATCATCACCGAGTTCGCGACCATGTGCGTGCCGAAGATCGACCGGGCCAGCCGCTCCGCGTCGAGGTACACGTTGTCGGCCGCGCGACTTTCCGCGTCGATCTCGCCTTGCAGATCGGTGACCGACGGGAACGGAATCGCCGGGTCAACCGCCATCTGACCGGTGGGAGTGCGGGTCAACGATGCGACGACCACGGTCCGATCGGAAGACGCCTTGACGAGGTTGCTGGGCGAGACTGCGCCAAGTAGGTCGAAGGCGAGAAGTAGGTCAGCGCCGCCGTCAGGAATGGTGGTCGCGGGCGCCTGGTCACCGTGGTAGAGCTGCAGTTGCGACACCACGGGGCCGGCCTTCTGCGACGCACCGGTCAAGTCGAGGTCTCTGACCTGGTAGCCATCCAGAACGGCGGCAGTCGCAAGCACCTGGCTCGCGGTCACCACTCCGGTGCCACCGATGCCGGCCATGTGGATGTTCCAGACCGGGGAAGATCCGGTGGGCGTCGGATCGTTCAGGTCAACCGGACAATCGGGCGCGCCGCGGTCACGCTTACGAGCACGTTTCGTCTCGACGACGAGGAACGACGGGCAGTCCCCGTCGGCGCAGGAGTAGTCCAGGTTGCAGGATGACTGATCGATCCTTGTCTTGCGACCGAACTCGGTGTCGACCGGCTGGACGCTCAGGCACTGCGACTTCGCGTTGCAGTCGCCGCAACCTTCGCAGACCCGCTCGTTGACCATGATCCGTCGGGTCGGCTCGGCCTGCTTCGCACGCTTGCGCAGTCGCCGCTTCTCGGCCGCGCACTGTTGGTCGTGGAGGAGAACAGTGACGCCCGGCGTGGCGGCGAGCTCGGTCTGAGCTTCGATCAGCCGATCCCGGTGCCACACCTCAGCATTCGCGGCCAGCCTCTCCTTACCGAACCGGGCCCGTCCCGGCAGCCGACGATGCCGGTACTTCGTGAGGTCGTCGGTCGTGACGATCGTGCGACGGACTCCTTCCGCCTCCAGCACTTTGGTGAGCGCCGGGACCGTCATCGCGCCCGTGACGTCCTGGCCGCCGGTCATGCCGACCGCGCTGTTGACCAGCAGCTTGAACGTCATCGTGGTGCCGGTGGACACGGCGAACCTGATGCCGAGACTCCCGGAATGCGCGAACGTCCCGTCGCCGATGTTCTGAAAGATGTGGGAGGTCGATGTGAAGGGCGCCGCACCCACCCACTGCGCGCCCTCACCCCCCATCTGCGTGAAGCCGGCGAGGATGCCGTACTCCTTGCGCGGCACGATGAGCTGAAGGATGTGGCATCCGATGCCTGAGCCGACGACGCTGCCTTCGGGGACGACGAGGGACCGGTTGTGGGGGCAGCCGGAGCAGAAGTAGGGGGTGCGGCTCGTGGCGAGCGGGAGCATGGTGCGCTCTCGCGGAGCCTCCGGAAGTCGCAGATCGACTCCCCAGCGGTCAGAGAGGTAGGGGCCGATCGTCCTCACGATCCGGTCGGCGTTGTACTCGCCGTGCACCGGGAACAGCTCGCGCCCGTGCTCGTCGTTCTTGCCCACGATCTCCGGGGCGCCCGGCCTCCCGTACAGCGCATTCTTGAGGGCCGTCTCGACGAACGGTCGCTTCTCCTCGACCACGACGATCGTGCTCAGACCCGCGGCGAACTCTCGCCACTCTGCCGGCGCAACCGGCGAGAGGGCGACGACCTTCTTCAGCCTGATACCTGCTCGACGGAGTGCTGCATCGTCAAGACCAAGCTGTTCCAGTGCCTGTCGCAGATCGGTGAAGGCCTTTCCGACCGCGACGAGACCAACGCGCGCCTCTGGGGCGTCGAGCACCACCGGGTTCAGCCGGTTGAACTGGATGTAGAGAGCGGCGAGGTCGGTGCGAGGGCCGAACAGGTCCCGTTCGGCTTCCTTCATCGGCGCACCGGGCGTCCCTACCCGCAGCTTGGGACGAAACGGCAGACCGTCGTACTCGACCTTCGGGATTAGCGGAACGACTCGACCGGGACCGACGGCCGCAACTCCCGAGCCATCGGCGAGGTCAGTCACCATCCTCATCGCAACCCACAGGCCCGCCGCGCGCGAGAGCGCGTAGCCATGCAACCCGAGATCGAGGACGTCTTGCGTGCTCCCCGGGAACAACACCGGCATCGCCCAGTCGGCGAAGGCGCCGATCGTGCTGGTGGGGAAGTTGGTCGAGCGCGCATCCGGGTCATCGCCGGCGACGGCGATGACGCCGCCGTGCTCGCCGGCACCCCCGATGTTGCCGTGACGAAACGCGTCGCCCGAGCGATCGACCCCGGGGGACTTCCCGTACCACATCGAGAAGACGCCATCGACCATCGCGCCGGGCATGGTCGTGACGGTCTGTGCGCCCCAGATCGCTGTGGCTGCGAGATCCTCGTTCAGGCCGGGTTGGTGGATGACGTCGCACGAGGAGAGGAGGTCGCGGCGACGTTCCATCTCGAGGTCAACGCCGCCGAGTGGCGAGCCGGGATATCCGGTGACGTAGCCGGCGGTGTTGAGGCCGGCGCGACGATCTGCCCGCCGCTGGTCGAGCAGAACTCGGACGAGTGCCTGCACTCCGGTGAGATAGACCTCACCCTCGAGCGTGGTGAACCGGTCCTCGATCGACAGAGGAGTTGCGACCACAGTGTCAGCGGCTACGTCGTGGATGATCAACCGCGCTCCCGGATCTGTCGGCATGCGAGAGGGACTGCGTCCGGCCGAGTATTCGCGCGTTGCCGCAACAAGAGGAAATCCGGGTGTGCGAGATCTTGGAGATTCCTCCAACGTCCCTAGCCGACGTTCGCCCGGCGCCAGCGGTTGAGCGCCGTGCGAGCCGCCTGAAGCGCGGCTGTCACGTCTTGCCGTGCCGGGTTCAGAGCGTCGGCGGAGCTCGGCGGCACGTTGTCGAGCTCTTCGAGCGCACAGCGCTCGACATGCTCGTAGGCCCGCTCGATCTGAGCGGCTAACGGCAACAGACCCTCGTCCCCCGGAGACCGGCGCTCCAGCTGCTCGTACCTCTCGGCGAGCTCATTCGCGCTGTGCATCGCGTCGGACCTGAGCCGCTGCCGCAACACGAGGGAGAGCGTGCCGTCGTCGAGACCAGAGACGGACGACTCGCGCCGCTGGTTCGGATCATGCGCGGCAGCGCTTGACGAGCCAAGATGCACGACGCCTCCTCGGTCTCGATCGTCCGGGTCCGACGTACCACCCTCAAGTCGACTTCAGGGGAGGCCTTGTACGAACAACCAACTGCGGGTGGCCCAGCGCCTTCCTGGCGGTTCGATCTTCCGTACGGTGCGCCCAGGCAAGGATGCCGGCGGCGTACGCCAGGAGGTGAGACCACTGTCTGGATCGCGACGAGTCGCGCTGATCACTGGCGGGACACGCGGATTCGGCGAGGCCATCGCGACTGCCCTGGCCTCCGACATGGACGTCGCGATCACCGGACGGCACGCCGGACGCGGCCGGGACGTTTGCGAGCGGCTCCAGCAGCACTCCGCAAATGCCCTGTTCATCGAGGCTGACCTGGCCGATCCGAGCTCGATGGACGCTGCCGTCGCGTCGTGTCTCGCCGAACTCGGGCGCTTGGACGTCGCCGTCAACAATGCGGGCATCGCAGCGGCCGGTCACCTCCTCACCCAATCCGAGCAGGACTGGGACGATGCCGTCTCGATCAACCTCACCGGGATCTGGCGCAGCCTTCGGGCCGAACTGCGTGTCATGACCGCCCAGGGCCACGGTTCAGTCGTCAACATCTCCTCCATCTGGGGGCTACGCGGACGAGCCGGGATGAGCGCGTACTCCGCGACGAAGCATGCGGTGATCGGACTGACCAAGTCCGCCGCGCTCGACGTCGCCGCCGACGGCGTGCGGGTGAACGCCGTGTGCCCGGGTGCGGCCGACACGGACATGGCGAGACACATGGGTCGGACCGACTCGGATCTCGCCGCGCTTGCCGAGCACTACCCGATGGGCCGCTTGACGACAGGCGATGACGTCGGCCGCGCAGTGCGCTGGCTGGCCGGCGACGACGCGGCATTCGTGACGGGCGAGTGCATCAGAGTCGATGGAGGCTTCAGCGCCTGACCAAGCACTGTCGGCCGGGAACACCTCGGATTTGCGCGCTCGGAGGGACTCGAACCCCCAACCTTCTGATCCGTAGTCAGATGCTCTATCCGTTGAGCTACGAGCGCTGAAGCATCGGACAGTGTAGTAGGCGCTCGACGATCACGGCCAAGCCGACGGAATCGGGCGTGCCTGCCTTTGCAGGCCAACCTTTCACCCCCTACCGTCGTCTACCGCACGTCCACTTCCCCAACGAGCAACCAGGGTCCGCACAAACCAATGGCACAGTTCCCGGGTCCGCCGCGCCCGAGCGGCTCCGTCGCGCGCCGAAGCGTCGTCGGCGGCCTCGCCCTCATCGCCGCCGCGAGCGTCGCCGACGTGGTGCGGATGTTGATCCGCGGCGGCGGTAGCCAGGCAGCGGCCGATCCAGCCGGACTGCGGCCCGGGGTCGTGAGCCTGCTCACCGGAAACCTGCGGCCCGAGCAGACCACCCCCCGACCGACCGAGCCGGGCTCACCCAAACCGCACCCTCGTCACACCCACGCGCAGGTCCACCCGCATCGTCACGGCCACAAGCACCGCGAGCATCACAGCCACGGCCACCATGACGAATCCGGCCACTCCCGCAAGACGCACCACCACGAGACGAAGCACGAGCGGGCACGGGCTCGGCGAGCGCGCGAGCACGTCACCCTCCCCCCGGCGCAGCTTCACGTCCGCACGTCACCGGCGTACCGGGTCGACCAGCTGATCCCGAACCCACCGGAGCAGGCGCTCGCACTGACGATCGATGACGGCCCTGATCCCGAGTACACGCCGGACGTGCTGCGGTTGCTCGACAAGTACCAGATGCAGGCGTCGTTCTGCGTCATCGGGGTGCACGCCGACGCCTACCCGAAGCTGGTGCGCGACATCTCCCGGGCCGGCCACATCGTCGTCAACCACAGCTACACGCACGCGATCCCCTTCAGCAAGCTGCCCGAGCGACGCATCGTCCACGAGATCACCAAGACCCAGCGCGCGATCGAGCGCGCGACGGGTGTGACGCCACAGCTGTTCCGCTCGCCGGGCGGCGACTGGTCGCGCTTCATCTTCCGTGCCCTCGCGTCGTACGGCCTCGAGCCGCTCGACTGGGACGTCGACCCGCGGGACTGGGCCCGCCCCGGCACGAAGAAGATCGCCAGGCGGATGCTGCGCGCGCGGCCGGGCGAGATCGTGTTGTGCCACGACGGCGGCGGTGACCGCATCGAGACCGTCCGGGCGCTGCGGAAGGTCCTGCCGACGTGGCAACGCAAGGGGCTGCTCACGATCCCGCTGCAGATCGAACCGCACTACCTGCGGAAGAAGTAGCCGCCGCCCCATAGCCTTTCGCTCAAAGCTTTGCCGGCGTTGCCGGCTCCGAGGCAGGGCGGTGCGGTGGACGTGGACCGGTCGGCGTTCGCGCCACTGCACGACGACGTACGGCGATTGGGCGCGCTGCTCGGCCAGGTGGTCGCCGAGTCGGATGGCACGGACCTGTACGACGACGTCGAACGATTACGGCGGGCGTGCCGCGACGCCCGCCTGGGCGAGCCCAACGAGGATCCGGCCGCGCTCGTCGCCGCACTGCCCCTCGACCAGGCGGAACGGGTCGCACGTGCCTTCACCGTGCTCTTTCATCTCGTGAACCTCGCCGAGGAACGCCATCGAGTGCGAGTCCTGCGCAGCCGCGACCGGGATGGCGACACTCCCGCGACGGACTCCGTCGCCGGCGCCGTGGCCGCCCTCGGTGTGAAGGGTGCCGCGACCGCGCTCCAGATGGTGGAGCTGCACCCCGTGCTGACCGCCCACCCGACCGAAGCGCGACGGCGGGCCGTCGTCACCGCCGTACACCGCATCGCCGACGAGCTCGAGCGCAGCGACGATCCGCGGATCGGTGACACGGAGCGCCGCGACGCCGACCGCCGGCTCCGCGAAGAGATCCAGACGCTGTGGCGCACGGCGCTGCTTCGCGGGCAGAAGCTCGATCCGCTCGATGAGGTGCGCGCCACGATGGCGGTCTTCGACGAGACGTTCTTCCGGCTGGTGCCCCGGCTCTACCGCGCCACCGAGGCGGCGCTCGGCAACGACGGCAGATCGCCAGCCATCACCCCCGCCTACATGCGGCTCGGTTCGTGGGTGGGCGCCGACCGGGACGGCAACCCGCACGTCACTGCGGACGTCACCCGGGAGACGGTCGAGATCCAGGCCGACCACGTCTTGCGGGCGCTCGAGGCGGCCGCGACCCGGATCGGCCGCAGCTTGTCCCAGGACGTCGAGCTCGCACCGCCGAGCCGCATGCTTGCCGCTGCCCTCGAGGCCGACGCGAGCGCACACCCAAAGACCATGGCCGGGTTGGTGCGCTCGGCCGCGAATCAGCCGCATCGCCAGAAGCTGCTGCTCGCCGCGCAGCGGGTCCGCGCGACCCGCACCCGCGACGCCGACCTGGCCTACCGGTCGCCCGATGAGCTGCTGGCGGACATCCGGCTGGTGCAGTCATCGCTGGCCGCCGCAGGGGCGGCGCGCAGCGCGTACGGCGAGCTCCAGCATCTGGCCTGGCAGGTCGAGACCTTCGGCTTCCACCTCGCGGAGCTCGAGGTCCGTCAGCACAGCGGCGTGCACGCGAAGGCGCTCGCGGATCTCGAGGCGAACCACGGAACGCCGACCGAGGACGCGACCCGAGAGGTGCTCGCGACGATCCGGGTGATCGCCGCACTTCAGGATCGCTGGGGTCCACGCGCCTGCCATCGCTATGTCGTCTCGATGTGCTCGAGCGCCGCCGACATCGCTGCGGTGGTGGAGCTCGCCCAGTACGCGCTGGGCGAGCGTGTGGACGAGATCGAGCTGTCCGTCGTACCGCTCTTCGAGACCGGCGCGGACCTTCGCAGCTGCACCGATGTCCTCGATGAGTGGCTCGCCAATCTGTCCGAGCCGCCGAAGCAGCTCGAGGTCATGCTCGGCTACTCCGACTCGGCGAAGGACATCGGACCGCTGTCGGCGACCTTGCTGCTGTACGACGCGCAGGCGGCACTCGCTCGCTGGGCGCAGCAGCACGACATCGCGCTCACCCTGTTCCACGGTCGCGGTGGCTCGCTCGGGCGCGGTGGTGGTCCGGTGAACCGGGCGATCCTCGCTCAGCCGCCGGGCAGCGTTGCGGGCCGGTTCAAGGTCACCGAGCAAGGGGAGGTGATCCATGCGCGGTACGGCAACCCGCAGATCGCCGAACGTCATCTCGAGCAGGTCGCCTCTGCGGTGCTGCTGTCCGGCACCGCCGTGATCGCGGAACGCAACACGGACGCGGCGCATCGCTACGCCGACCTCGCCGAGAGGATGGAGGAAGCCGGTCGGCTCGCGTACCGCGAGCTGGTTGAAACCGAAGGCTTCGCCGACTACTTCGCGCGCGTCAGCCCGCTCGAGGAGCTCTCCGACCTGGCGCTCGGGTCACGTCCTTCCCGCCGGCCGGGCGGCAGCGGCCTCACGCTCGCCGACCTTCGGGCGATCCCGTGGGTCTTCGCCTGGTCGCAGACACGATGCAACCTCACCGGCTGGTTCGGTCTCGGCTCCGGGCTTGCCGCCGCGCCGATGGACGAGCTCCGCGCGGCGTACCGCGAGTGGCCGCTGTTCACCGCACTGCTCGACAACGCGGAGATGTCGCTCGCCAAGACCGACCGCCCGGTCGCGGAACGCTATCTCGCGCTAGGTGACCGTCCCGACCTCACGGCGCGCATCCTCGCCGAGCTGGATCTCACGACGTCGCTGGTCCTGTCGGTGCTCGAGGTGCCGAACCTGCTCGCGAGCCGCCGGATCCTGTCGGCGGCGGTCGAGCTGCGCAATCCGTACGTCGACGCGCTGTCGAACCTGCAGCTACGGGCGCTGACCGCCCTTCGCCGGGGCGAGTACGCCGACGAGGCCGCCGAGCAACGGCTCCGCGACCTCCTGCTGCTCACCGTCAACGGCGTAGCGGCCGGCCTCCAGAACACCGGCTAACCCCTCGTGATCTTGACGTTGTGCGCCCATCAGCGCCTCTGATGGGCGCACAACGTCAAGATCACCGCGGGTTAGGTGCCGGCGAGGTGGCGGACCGTGCGGTGCTTGTCCGCCCTGATGGCTGACTTGCAGAACCGGTCGTGGATCCACTTCTTCTTCGAGAACATCCTGGTCTGGTCGGCGTAGTGCGGGTTCGTCGGGTCGCTCGACTCCGAGTAGGTGAGGATCGTCCGCGCCTTCGTCGTACAGCCCTTGCCGTCGCGCCAGGTCACCGCCTCCACGAACGACGACCCGTGAACCACGTCGCCGGGCCCCTTGCCCGCGATCCACGGCGTGGAGATCGCATTGAACTCCCCGTTAGGGTCGCCCGGACCGCCTTGGATCGGGATGAACGTGCCGTTGCGGTGCGTGCCCTGCACCTTGCCGGGCGCGACGTCCAGCGGAAGGTGCGCGTCCCGCAGGTCGCTGATCGCGTCCCCGAGCGCGAGCGCCACCTGCGGATCCGCGACATTCAAGCCGTACGGCGTGTGCACCGGATCGCTGACGTCGAACGGATGCTGCCAGTACGGACCCGTCACTCCGACGAGGCCGAGCGTGCCGCCCACTCCCGCCGGGCTGCTGTTGAGGTTGTCGACGAACCGGCGCCACAGGATCGCGCCGTGACTGTCCGCGTTCTCGTGCAGATCCCACTTCGCCAGGACGTCACAGGCATTGCCGACCGACGTCACGCCGCCGGTGGTCGGGATGATGCCGAGTGGTTGGAGCGTCCGGCAGAACGACACCAGCTGGTCTCGCCACAAGTCCCCGGCGTACTGCCGGTCGGAGAACACCATCCGCTGCATCGCGTGCAGTGTGAAGCCCTGCTTCTCCCCGATACCCGACACCCGGTTCTGGGTCATGATCAGGCCGACCCGAGTTCGCAGCGAGCGCGGCGTGCTCTCGTCGCCGATGATGCGAGCGAAGCCGGTCAGCGGGTGGTGCGGGTTGGCCAGCCAGTACGAGTCGTTCGAGTTGGTGACGTAGTCGCTGCGGAACAGATGCGGTAGATGACCGGCACCGAAGATCCCCGGGACCGCGGCATCCTTGTCGTTGGCCCAGTTGCACGCCGATCTCGAGCCGTCGAGTACCGGCAGGCCTAGTAGTTGCGTCGTCGCAATGCCCAGCGCCGTGTTGCAGGCTGTCGCCTTCGCGTCGGTGACATTCGGGACCGTGCCGATGTCGGCGTACAAGGCGTGGCCGGTCTTGTCCGCCACGATCGTGTTGACCCACGGGATGCCCTCGTACTTCTTGAGGATGTGCAGCACCTGGTGGGCCGAGTGCGCCATGTCGGTCTTGAGGAAGTGGTTGAAGATCCGGAAGTTGTCGGCGTTGGCGTCGCGGAAGGTGAAGCCGACCACCGGCGTCCACGGCAGCGGGATGCCCATGATCGAGTTGATCATCGGCCCGTAGCGGGTCCACCACAGCGTGTGGTGCACCGTCGACAGCTTGCCGTTCGCGCCGCGCACCGCGACGGACACCGGACGCGGCTCCATCTTCGTCGGCTTCCCGTCGTACAGGTACGTCGTCGGGCTGCCTGGCACGAGGGTCAGCTGGTAGGGCGTGAAGCGGAAGGCAGTGGACACGGTGTGGCTCCACGCGACGGAGTCGTTGTGGCCGATCAGCACCAACGGCACGCCGAACAACGAAGCCCCGGTCGCGTTCGCCTTGCCGGGAACCGTGATCTGCGCGTCGTAGAACCGCTCCGGACCGGTCCACGGAAAGTGTGGGTTGCCCAGCAGCAGGCCGTGCTTGTGGTCGCGGGTTCCCGCCTTCCCGACGGCGACGGCGTTGCTGCCCATGTCACCAGTCGCGCGGCGCCAGCCCTCGGCGATCAACGACGCGGTGCGGTTGACGTTCATCGTCGCCGACACCGGGCTGGTCGGCGACGGCGGCGTCGCACCCGCGATTCCCGGGATCAGCACGTCGGAGCTGGCCAGCAGCACCAGCTGGTAGAAGCGCAGGTACGCGTCTTCGACCGTGATCGGGTGCACCCACGGCTTGCCGTGGCAAGCCGGGTCGGTGATCCCGTCGGGCCCGCCGACGCTGCGCAGGTAGCGGTTGTAGCCGGCGACGTACCCGCGTACGCCGGCCCGCAACTGCTTGCCGGGCCCGAGCGGCGGCTTGCGCGAGGCGAGCATGGGCACGATGCCGGAGTCGGCCACCTCGGTCCAGAAGAAGTCGGAGTCCAGGTTCTTCACCGTGACCCCGTTGCCTTGCTGCTCGTAGCTGCCGTTCGGCCCGAAGTACATCGAGCGCTTGCCCTCGACCGTGATGTAGGTGTCGGCCATCGTGCAGATGTTGTCCTTGGCGAAGGAGAACCCGTAGCCGTAGCCGACGTCACCGAAGTTCGCCCCGGTGATGTGCGGGATGCCGCCCTCGGTCCGCGTGATCGTGACCGAGTAGCGAGGCGCCTTGTGCGCCGATGCGTGGGCCTTGTCCGTGTTTGCGGTAGCTATAGCCGCGGCAGGCACGGACAAGGCCGAAGGCCCAGCGGCTGCGACGGCCGTCGGCGCAGTGAGGCCGACGATGGTGATGAGGGCGACGGCGAGCGGAGTACGACGCATGCGGGCAATCTTCGCTGATCGGGTTCGGCGACCCTGCCCCAGTGGCGGGCTGAAGCTAGCGGATGCGCTCTTGAACCCGTACCGGCTGGCGCGATCGCACCGACTGCCGGGCAAGCACGACCGCGGTGCCGGCGATCGCCGCGGCCACCGGCGCGATGTAGAGCGGGGTGTAGACCTGCACGACCATGGCGATCAGCAGCCACCAGACGTACGGCGGGCGGAGCAGCTCCGCCAGTACCTCCGCGAAGGAGGTCTGCTCGTCGGAACCGTGGCGCTGGGTTGGTCTCACGTTCACATCTTCGACATACCCAGCTTGCGGCTGTATGACCAGTTAGAGCAGTTGTGGACTAGTCATCTGCGCCACTCGGCGGGGTTTGGCGGAGGCTCCGGGATTTGAACCCGGGATGGGGGGTTACCCCAAACCGCATTAGCAGTGCTCCGTAAGCCTGTCCGTAGATAACCGGACGTG
>Ga0164242_10005198_pt1 | contig 14505 bp, 14 predicted proteins | sample OricomgcompostMG_FD_108783 | JGI IMG/M metagenome (GOLD analysis project Ga0164242, IMG submission 108783) | Miracle-Growth compost microbial communities from Emeryville, California, USA - Original compost - Miracle growth compost (MG) ... | reverse complement strand
TGCTTATATCCGCCCATTGTTGTCAAATCATTCATTCCACCGCACATACAACCACATAGCGCCATTGCGCCCGACCCCCCCCCGCGGCACAGCCAAAGTCAAATAGCAGAAAGTATAAATTCAGTGACTACCTAAGCAAGTTGAGGACAAGGGCCAGCTTTAGGTCAAGAGTCCAAAGAACTTTAGCATCACAGGCTCGTTGGGAGGGGCAAAATGCCCGACCCCCTGGCCGAAGTAGCCCACCAGCTTTGATTCGTCGTCGTACACTATTTCAGTATAGGCCGCACCCTCGGGGACGTCGCTGCCGGTGACATTCTTGACATTAGTGACATTTAGCACGGCGGACCACTGCTTGAGCTGCTCGTATGCACACTGGGGCCGGACGAGCGTATCAGCTAGGCCGTGAATGACCTGCATACGCGGTCGATCACCCGTGTAGCCAGGGTAGGCGTTGTAAACAAACTGGGCCCATTCCTCTGGGGTGTGCTGCAAACCCTGGGCGCATGTCTGGTTGGTACCAAAGGGCGTCGGCTGGCCCTGCGATCCGGCGAAACACGCGAAGGCGGCGCCGGAGTAGGCGGCGCCGGCCTCGAAAACGTCCGGATAGGATCCGACCATGACGTTGGTCATCATGGCTCCAGACGAGGCACCCATTACATACACCTTGGACACGTCGGCACTGTATTTGGAGATGGTGTAATTCACCATGCTGATGATGCCGAGGGCGTCACCTGAGCCGCCGTGTGTCAGCGACCCGGCATTGTTAACATCCCAGCAGTTGCTGTAATGGGTCGTCTGGGGGTAAATCAAGATGAAGCCTTCGCTGTCCGCATATGATGGTAGCTTAGTGCCTGTGTACCACTGCTGGGCGGAGCCACCGCAAGGATGGAGCTGAAGGGATAAAACTGTTAACGACGGTGGGAGATCTAGCTGCCTCGGAAACCCAAGGCAGAGACCCGCTGGGGCAGAAATGGGATACTTACAGCTACAATAACTGGCGGATTCGTCGCAAGCTTGCTAGGAACGTAAATGAACATCTGGATCGTGCTCGGATTCTCGCCAAAGTCGGAAACCTGTTCCAGGGCCCCAAAGACACAGGTCACTGAAGCCAACAGGCCAACAACACTGCTGAATAGCTTCATTTTCGCACTAAAGGCCTATATTCACGGATGATAATTAGTGCCAGGCAGAAGAAAGTCGTGCAGCTTCCGTATACACTCCTCGGCTCACATGCCGGATCCTCTTTTATATAACATTCGCACTTTGCCTGAACTTTCTCTACCCCTGGTTGGCTAAAATGGTTGTTGGAGACAGTGACGCGGCACACTCCGTACAATAACCCCCCATTACAGGGGTTCGGCATAGTGGGGCTAGGTACTTTGGACATATCGCCGGGTGTATGGACGTAAAAAAGCGGAAGGAAGGAACGGCACAGAGCTATGCAGGCCTAGGACGGATACCTTGGTAAACCTCAATTTTCTTTAGTATGCACATTAGGAGGTTGCCTTGGTGAATATAGCGAGTAGGTGAACCGTGACCATCTATACTGTCTCCGGTATTGTGGCTTTGTCCCATTGTGGCAACAGTTGGATACCAATTGCGGGTTGATAGGAGACTGTATGGGTTGTGCAAGAATACAATTGCTGGACACCAGTCCTGAGATGCACAAAGGTTGTAGGACAATGAGATATGAAATACTTGCAGATTTACATTTGCTCGAAGTCGAAAGAATGGCCGGAAAAGGTCGCTGCAACCGTCCACGCGCAAGGCACGCTGGGGGGGCGGGGGGCGACCGCGTGTTGTTGGAGTGGACTGAGAGTGTGGGGGACGGAATGGGCAGGACCCGAGTCCGGAGATTGGTAGTGGAGGTCGGCAGTACGGTCGGCAGTGTGAAGGCCACCCGTGCGTTGCTGTTTAGCCAAGAAGTTGCTTTGCCCTGGAGTGCAGTGAATGAGGTAGCAGTAGCGTCGGTGCGGTGAGGGGGGTGGTTCATGGGGCCTTGAGCGTCCGGTGTAACATTAATTCCAAGCTCGATGCGCGGTATTGCAAACCGGCACGTAACATACATTTTTACAGACAGTACGAGCGGTAGGTTCGTTCGTTAAAGTCCCTATCGCGGTACTGCCCTCTCAACAGCCAGCCGACATTCTTGCAGTAATCTTGCTCGTTCCGCCTAGGTCGGTCCACGGATAATTTAAGGGGGCCGCACCGTTTGACCAACAGAGAGAGTATGTTAAAGAACAACAGAAATCCAACAAAAAGGGGCTCTAAGTTTACGACAGAGCTCGTGCAGGAGCAAATTCTGAGGCCAAAGTACGGAAGTATTTTTACGCCTCAAATCACCGGCCCCTGGCTACGTACTAAGTCTACGCTTCGGCATCAGCATCAAGCCAGAGCACCGTTGTCTTGTAAATCGACTGCAATGCTACGGAGGCCCGGGGTTTACTCGTCGAGTCGGTAGTACTACAGAGCCTTCGAATGAGCAATGGTAATGACAGCCCCCGGCTTTGTCGTCGCGTGGTAATGACAGCCCCCGGCTTTGTCGTCGCGTGGTGAGGTTGGCATCCCAGGAGCGCAAGCTAGACCACGATGTCAAATCTTCGGATGACGTGAATTATGTCAGACATATCCAAAACCCTGCCTAGGTAGGTGAGATGATACCCAAGTGAACAAACGCCCTAATCACTAGATCCGGATACCCACTTCGTAGCTTACCATTCTTGGTGACACTTTTCTGATTCACTGCCGTCTAGTGTGGAATGATTGGAGACAGTGGCAATACTAGACCAAAGTGGAGGGTACTTTGCATTGGTGTAGTGTCTGAGACAGTCCTGGACAGTTACGGCGTAGGCGGCCCAATAACCGTTCACGTTAGCAGTAGAGCAACGAATCAGCACCAAATGGTCGGAAAGATGATGACCCAGAAGACGATCGCCGCAGTTTGCAGTTCATTGGGAAAATCTATTGGAAGACTGCGTGTGCTGTCAGTTTATTTAACGGCAACATTGAGCGGCCAGGGGAATTCACCCCCCTCTCCTTATGTGCCTAAAGCAAAAGCGATGGGACTTACGTTAAAGCGAACATCTGGCCTCGATTGCGAAAGCACCGCGCACAGTAACAGATGCGAACATTTTCAGAGCCATAGCTCTATGCTGGTAGAATGCATCGAAAACGTGGCATATGGACGTGGCATATTGAGAGTAGACAGGAAAGGCTGGGAGGAAGTCGGGACACAAAAGAAGCATGAAACAGATCCATTTGTCGACAATGTTACAAGTAGATACTCCCAGGTTGTTTGAGTATGGAACGATTAACTACTAATTTGTGTAAAGATAATAATCTGGATTGGAAGGCTGCTATTTTTCAGAAGCTGTTGTCCTTACGCGAGAGACGTCTCCATAGAGCTATACCAGGATAACAGCATGGATCAATATGCATGGAGTGACAGTCCGGATGTTACCATAAGTGGCTTGCGGAATTGAATGAGGCTCCTTCTAGGCTTCACATAGGATTTCAGTGCACGAGCACGTAGTGGGAGAAGGAGTCACCTTGGTGGTAACCTCCTGAGTCAGAGTCAGAGGGAACAGCTCCTTTTCAAAGGTATACAAAGAGCGACCAATTTTCATCATTAGACGCATCTAAGTTGCAAAACACAGCCCTACTTAGTTAAACCATCTTCATATGCCGCGTAGTACTCTCCGGTACTCATTTTACTCAGCCGTAATTAAACTCTGAAAGCGGCATAATGTTGGCTATGCGAGGGTAAAATTCATATAGTATTACAGTACAAGCTGGACCGGGGATTAGAGCATCAAACATAGATTGGCATGGCCATCTGACTGGACATACCATTTCAAAAAGAAGCTAGCTATTCATTTCCGCCTTTTGGGGTTGATATTTCGACCGGCAAATGCACGGCCGGAGACAGTGATGATGTTCCACCAGCAGATAGGGGTAGGTGTGATAGGATCATGAAGAACCCTTTTGGTCTGCTAATAGCGCCTTTGAGCCAATCCTAGCCAAATCTTGATTGAGGAGAGTGTCCTTCTCAAACCCGTTGACCACCTGGTCTATCAAGGTTGCAGCAATTTGGCTATTGTCGATCTCGGGAAGACCAATGACGCTGCACACAACGGACTTGAAAATCCCACCTACAAACGACGATTTGCCTGGTGCGTCAATTAGACCGGGTTTCGCCACGGCTGCCTCAACTGACCCTTTGGATGCTTGAGCATAGTTGAGGACGTATGACTCGACTTCTCCCTGTGGGTGTGCAGTTCGTAGTAGTTAGCGCTGAGACAACAAAATGTCATAATTTTAGAAGGGCGAAAAAAGAGTTGGGGAATGATGGCTACTTACGCGCATCAAGGAATAGTCTCCTAAGATCCAAGGCTTCTTAGTTTGGTCTCGTTCCGCAGCTGCGCCGCTGGTGTAGATAAACCGAAATGGCTTTGAGGCTATTGGAGAGATAGTTTCAATTCCCGTGATAGTATAGTCTAAACAGATCTTGCGCGCTTCGTCCAACGGCATCGCTTTCGCCTTCGACGGCGTCACGGCGAGAAGCCTACGAACAAACTAGGTGTCAACTGGCAAGCCAACAAGCAACAGGTGGAGGCCGGTCTATTATTGCATACCAGATACATGCATTGGCGCCGGAAAGTTCCTTCTTGACATTTTCCGAGTAGGAACTGAAATCTTCGCAGACGACAGATTTGAATTTTGAGGCATGGGAACCCGCGTTTTGTGGAATGGCGGTTTCGCGGCGCGCGAGGGCAATGATAGATGTGATAGCGGGGTTTGCAATTGCTTGACGGATAACTTCCGTCGCGACGAAGCCGGTCGAGCCGGCGACGATAAGTTTCATGTTGTCGGTGGGAGGCTGTCTTGGAGGGCTTGATTGAGATGTGGGTGAGATGACGCAAAGCCGAAGTGAAGAGGAAGCGGGGATGTCAGCAGTGCTGATGTTTACACAGTGAGATTGTTAGCCTCAATCCTAGACCGCCTCCTGGGGTGCCTAAATCTGCATAAAGAAGGAATTACAGAGAGAAAGGTTGCATCGCGCAAAATCATGATGGTGTTGAGAAAAAGACCTCTCCATCTCGCCAACTTTGGCCTATAGGCCGTGGACCAGAAACACAACACCATTTGGCCGACTAGGTAATCAACGAGCGCTTGCTCGCACTTGGGGCTGAGAATGCGCTCTATCTGCTATACGCTAAGAAGGTGGCGACAGGGTCAACCACAATGCCGTCACCTATTCTGCCTGCAGTGCGATGCGCCTCTATGCGGTCAAGGATGTAATTACAATCCGCCCAGATCCTCTCTCGATTACGAAGCCCCTTCAATGAGCCCCACTGCCTAGTGATTTCTAAGAACAGTTGATACCAGTTTGTCCCGGGTCTCGGCAACATAGGGACATCGTGAGGTTGATAAAGCTGTTTTACTTCCTCTTCCATCGCTTGTATTCGTGGTGTTCCTTTGGTTCTCAGGGCCAGAATGGCCGCCTCGTTCTCGTTGGTTGAAACCCCTTCACTGAGGACCCGCATATGCCAGTTTTCAAGGTCTGATTGTTGCTCATGCAACATTTTGTCGACCCTTTCGAGTTTGGAGCGACTATTCGCTGCCCAGCACGAGTAGGGTAGCGGACACCAAGTTTCCCATAGCCAAGGGGCCTCACGTAGAAGTAATTGGTGAAAGAGAGACTGCGGCAACTGTCGGAATACCCGCGTAACAAGGCGGAGGTTGGCAATATCCCGCGAGCCAAGGTACGAAAGAACTTCTAGGCGGAGTTCGAAGCTAAGCCTAGCAAATACATCGCCGGGCTGATATTCGCGCATTGGTCTTGACTGGACGCGGTTTACGTCGAACACCTCGCGATGATAGCCGCGTTCAACGGGATGGAAGTCCTTGACTCGCTCGAAGATGGGTGGCAGAGCAGGCACAAAACAAGGGTTGGCTGCAAGCCACTCGTCGCCGCGGATATGGCGCCACCACTGTTCATTTCCCCGCTTGACGGCCTCATGCCGCGGAAAGTCACGGGAAAAGTGTGTTAAGTCGGCTTCGAGGCGGTACCAGTCGACTAGTGCCTTGATGTCGATCTTTCCAAACCGAAATAGACTTGCTCGTTTGTATACCTCTAGACAAGTTGGATGGAATGGCATAGCCGTCACGGCGGCTTCCTCTTGGCTCCAAAACACGTTATCCCCATGGGGTAACCTGCACTCATGACGTGGAGGGAACACGTCTGTGTATGGCTCGTCCCTAGAGGTGACATGATCGGTGAGACCGCTCAAAAAAAAATCGAAATCCTTCTCGGTTTCGAACGCTTCGTCATCGGACTGTGGCTGCCATGATGCGGGCTTTGGGCAAAGATACTGGAAAGTACAACATCCCCTCATCTCCTCCACAGATATCCTGTTCCCGTTGTACCCTGACAGGTGAGTGCAGTTTGGACCGGCGATATGTTCGTGAAAACAGTCCCGGGCCGAGTACATGGGCTCGTTCACGACGTCCAACAGCGGGCGAAAGCCGGTTTGGGGTATTGAGGGCGGGTCGGTTAGAGAAGCGATGAATGAAGAATAATTGCTGTTCTTTAAATATTCAGAGTCAGTAGACTCGCCCTTCAGAGATCCACTTGTACTCCCAGTCTCCTCACTCGTGTCCTCGGCGTCAGACTCCCGTGGTGTGTTATACTCGTAGGGCTCTGGGATATCATCACTTTCGTAGACATAGTCAGAATCACTGTCATGGTCATCCTCCGGTACCCGATAGTCCGGTGTCATGCAGTCGCGGCAGCCTCGAGACCAGCCGCCACTGTGATTGACAAAATTGTAGTCGGCATTTGTAATCGGCGCCCAGCCGTCGCTCCTCCAGGAATGTGCGCGTGGCTCACCGGAATGGCGAATACGGCTAATATTGGCACTCACGCCACATATTTGGCATACAATCTCCTGATAACCCATTTTAGAGCCACAAGAAACTAAATATTGTCGTCAACCGCCGTCGTTAGAGGAAAGAAATTGGAGGAGTCATCGTCGCCAAGTTGACCCGAAAGCACGGACCCAGCGCCACCACGAGGATCCCGCTAACCAAAGTCGGAGCAACTCGGGGCAAAATGGCAGGCTGCTGACATCCTTGTTGGAGGTTGATCTCCCTCCTCTCCAAGATCTTGGCGTCGGCGACCTCTCCTAGCACCGGGAGAGAACCAGCCTAGGCTTCACTGGCACGGGTGGCTTGTCGGTATCGCGAGAATACGGCCGGCTAGCTTCGCCTCACCTGATGTGGTAATCCAAATCGCGATTGGGAGGCAATTCTGGGGCTAGGAGTTCCACCAACAAATGGAACGATGCTGTTCGAGAGGTTTCAAGTCGCCCAGTCAAATATTGGGCTGGAAGGCTGCCCTGAGAGTCACGGCAGGATGGAAGGCTAAGTGAGATGTTTTAAGCAGAGATTCATGTTGAGGACGCAGGCAAAGATCCGGACGTTAAGGCGTAATTATTCCAAAAGCATATTTGTCAATTGCTACATCCTATCTCAAGATAACCGAAGGGTTTTCCATCGTCACAATATCGGCTCTCCCTTTACCGGCCCTATTAATTTATTAGCACGGTGGGGTGCCTGACGTGACTCCAAGACCTAGAATGAACCCTGCCGACATACCTCCCACCCCAGCGGACGTGTGGACTCCGACTCAAGCTGGACCGTAGCAGTTCCCATCGACTCCGCAAAACGTGGAGCCAGGAAGGCAACACCCATTTGGGCAGCACCCAACATCTCGTGAGGGACAGCAGAAGTTGTATGAAGGGCAGTAAAGAGGGTAGCCTGGGGGGCAGACTGCCTCAGCCCCAAGAGAGCTGGCGCTAGTAACTTTGAAACCCGAATGGCCTGCGTTCTTCAGAGCTGGCAAAGCTTCTAGTTAAAGGCATTTCCCGATGAGCGGGGCAACAACGATGGCGTAGATGTTGAACTTCATGGTCAGGAGTTGATCGAAGAGGTGACTATGAGAAATTGGTACAACCGGTCAGTGGTCGGACATGAAACTAGCTTTTCAGGCTTGCTCACGTATATGGGTTGTGTTGCTTCCTGTCTTGTATGCTCGCGAGAAAACTGCTGGGGAACCTTAAGGGCTTAAATATATGTAGACCCGACTAACTATGTCCACCGACAACCGGTTTGTACTTCTTAGACTCTCGGAGGTGTGCTTGCCAAGGCCCGTGGTCGCAACCGGACAGCCTCGGCCACGTAGAGGGATCGACTCTTTGCTCCAATAAGCAATAATGTGGAGGCGATGCACCCGTCTGACTAGTACCAACTCACCCCCTCGTTGGCGATCTGGCTATCGATCCATGCCCATTAAAAATGAAGCCTTCACCCATGCCACGGCGACGATCCATGTCCACCTAATGACTCCGTATCTCGTACATGCTGAAGTATCGTCGCCAGCACATTGCCTCTCGCGTAGGGATCTCTGCTGTGAAGCCGCAACCGACGAAGTGCCGAAGAGTAAGACGTAAGGACATCATCCCGAATAAGGCAGCTGAATGATATGCACTTGACCCTTCATTGGTCAAACTGTGAGATATTTTAGCAGAGGAAATACTTCCTCAGAATACCCAGGGTAGCGGGGTGTAAGACAAGGGCCGGAGCATCCTGCGATCGTTGACGACACTTTGGCCATCAACGTGTAGTATACTCCAAGAGGCGCTCGCAGCCCCGAATTAGGAGTCAGCCAGGGCGGTAGATATGTGCGTTTACATTCGACCCCTGAGCAACCCTGAATATGTAATACCACCCGGACGAGTAATGGTCGGGCGACTGCGGCGTCTCAGCATGCTATGTTTAGAGGCTTTTGGTAAGCATGGATGTTTACGTATAATTAAGTGAGCTAGGAGGCTGCATTTTCAAATACTGCCGTGCGATGCAGGTCTCTCCTCAGAGATGAATGACACGACCAAGTATGGATATCATTTCCTAGAACCCTATGCAACCGTAGACCTCCTCGTACATTCGTCCAATGAGATATTTACTAGCAGAGATGCTCCAACTTTGGTTTGCAACACTCCTTCACCCACGCATGTCTAATACGGTACACCGCTTAGACCCACGGAACACCAACAAACATCTCGAAACTACCAGAGCTAGTCTCTCGAACAAGAATTCCTCATCTATTAACTCTTCAAATATAGGGTTGCCTTATCAAACTCAGTATGACGCTTCTTGTCTCGTAGTATGCCGAGTTGCTTCTTCGTCGCCCTTGAAGACACACGCCCACGTCTTACAGTCCCTTAAATGCCGTGTTATACCCATTGGGGTGGCAAAGGCCGTAGTACTGCTGACATCACAGACAATCATCTCTTCGCAATCCCATGTTTTCCACTGAGGAGGGGAACTCCGCCGTGTGTGATCTGGTCCTGGCAATGCGACAAATTCCAGGTTGAATTGGTCCTGAGCAATGGCGTAAGTGAGACAATGACGAAACGAATGTCACTGTATTATGCTACGATCATCAACCTAGCAGCAGTCGGATCGAATATATCCTCGCCAGAGCCGAACATTCTGAACTTTGGTAATTACTAGGCCGTAACCCCAGAGACGGCACTTTGTCTCTATGATCTCGTCGTCGAGCGAGTGATTATAGAGGCGACGGCGTTTGAGGTCGTTGAGGTCTTGGCTCTTTTGGAAGGCTTGCACAACAATGGAAATCGTGAACGTCTGGATTCGTCTCAGATAAGGGGCTGCTAGTTCTCGCCATGGGCTACAGTCTTTTTCCAAAGCAACGTATGGTCTCTATCCATGGCTTGCTTGCCGAGCTAATTTGCACGCCTGCGAATTATTCGTTCGACGAGCATGACGGGCCTCCCAAGTCAGTCAACAAAGTTAGGACCGCTCTCGGAGTTCACGTACAATATGGCGTCTCGGATGCAGCGACTTGTCGACAATAAGAAATAACCCAGGCAGGAATTAAGATATGGCAACACAAGTTTTCGTTTACCCTGAACCATTATACATGCGGCTGCAAGCGTATGGAGACCGACAGTGTTATATTCTACCCGGCCCGGGGAATTGGGTCAGTTAGATCCACCGAAACTTATCAGTTTCGCGTTCGTGTTCGTGTCCACAAGATGCTCGACAACTTTCTTTGCAAGGACAAGTGCCACCAACTTGGCTGCAACTGTGACGACCTTTTCAAATGATATCTTTTCTCACGTGTTCTTCGAACCTGGTTTTCAAACCGGGCGGGTGTGTGAAGGTTATATCAAACATCTTTCTACTCTGTGAGGGTGCTTTGCAAATAGCTTCGACTGGGGAAAAAGCGGATTCACATCGAAATACAAGAGAGATACCTACTGGCTTAAAGCTTTTCAAAATGACAGCTCGGTGATGACGATCCCTTTAGATTTAGTGCTGGATCCAGACTCGACCTTGTCTTTGCCAGGGCTCTAGTTGCCTCTTGGCAAGGTAAAGTGGGGGCAATCGTAAGTCCGAGTAATCAGGGGCACGTGAAGGAGAATGGAAAAACTGGGTTAGAAGCGGATGGGAGAGTTAACATCGTATAATTTGTAACATTTTCATGTCGGGAGACTGCAAACGAGTTCAAACCAATAGGATAGGATACAAGAATATGTTAGTAGTGCCCGCAGTCGTTTACACTGGCCAATCCGGCCTGGCTATCTTATCATGTTGGAACATCAGCAGCAGGGGCTATGTGCAAGCACACAACAATCACGCAATAACTCACAAGATCGCCAACATTTCAGCCCGCCCACGACTCGGATGTCGGTCACTGGGCTTTCAGAAATTCTATCTGAGAAGGTGCAACCCTTTCATCATTCAATAGTGGCGATGCTGCCGACAACACGAGAGGGCAAAAGCTGCATACAAGATCGGCTTCCGGGCCTGAAATCTTTCCGGCTGGGTCTTACGAGACCGAACAAGTTGACCTTGGCAATCAACTGACAGGAGAGTGCGGAGAGAAGGAACCAGGCTGCTTCCCTTTCTGCTACCCAACCTAAAAATGTAATTAGGGACTCCAGGCTTCACCATAACCAAAGCAGGCGTGTCCGAGTAGACTAGTTCTGGCCTGGAGCCTTTGGTCCCCAGACCAATCTAGCGGTTCCTCCTCTCAGCTGCCATGTATAACACGGGACTCCCGCGAGTCCCTGCTTCTTATCTCCGGCGGTGGGGTTGAATGGCACGGGTGTCGGATGTTGGAATCTTCTCCCCGCATGAGGCAATATTCTGCACCCTGTTCAGCACCGTTTCCCAGGGCCGTTGGCTTCGCCGCCAAGATGAATAGTCAATGGCACCACCACCGCCTCGATGGTAGCGAATGCAGGTGGGCTATCATGAACCCAACCCCGCCCGGCCCCTTTCGATCTAGGGTCTTTGCCGGCCATCGAGCTGCTCCTGGGACGCTGCAAATTTTCAACATGACGCGATAGATTATCGACTTCTTTCAATGGGTGTACACCTGCCTCTGTACCTGATACGCCGTCTGGGGGCTGCTGGTACTTAAAGATTACCATATCCCACCAACTATTTGACGTCAGTCGAACAGATTCGACTACCAAACACCAACACCAACACCCTCCCGCTCACAGATCACCACCACCTCTTCCACATCTACGAATCACGAGGTTGGCTGGCCTTTAAGCGTCGACATGTCTACCGTCCTCGCCAAGGAGAAGGGGCTGACGTTTTCGACAGCCACCTCTTCGCGCACCTCCCTGAACACTGTCCCTGCTCTGGGTGTTCCCATTGAGGAGAGGCGCTTCTGGTGGCAGCGAGCTAAATCCTACGACCCGGATGCCATTGCTACTCAGGTAAAGTCGCGATGCGAATAACACCTCTGTGTCCAATTTGGCTAACTTGTGCGGCAACGCAACACAGCCGAGTGTTTTCGATGATCCCGAGTCTGCTGAGAAATATCAACCACGAGCCGACTGGTAATGATTCCCTTTCCGTTGGCATATTCTTGATTACTCGTACCCAAATTTCTGAACATCATGCCAAATAGGGAGAATGTCCATCGTTTTGACCCCTTGGAACGATGGAGTTGGTCAGAAGAGCATCGCCTTATCCGGAAGATAGACTTTCGTATCATGATCTGGGCTTGTATCATGTTCATGGCCCTCGAGCTGGACCGTGCAAACATTTCCCAGGCTCTGACAGACAACTTCCTCCATGATCTCAACATGACCACTAACGGTACGTAGAAAATACAGGCTGTCTGTTATGCTTGGCTGGATATGGCCACATTGCTGACAACCAAATTACGCAGACTATAACCTCGGGAATACCGTGTTCAAGCTTAGCTTCCTCTTTTCAGAGTTGCCGTCCCAGTTGGTGTCCAAGTGGGTGGGCCCCGATCGTTGGATTCCATGCCAGATGGTTCTTTGGAGCCTCGTCGCGAGTGCTCAGTTCTGGTTATCTGGACGGGACTCTTTCCTGGCCTGCCGTGCGCTTTTAGGCATACTCCAAGGCGGTTTCATCCCTGATGTGAGTTTGGCTCCCATGATCACCTACCTTGGTAAACTAGGATAAGGACTTGAGAGGGGCGACACTAACACGACATTTCACCAGATTATTCTGTATCTTTCCTACTTTTACAAGCACCACGAGATGTCCCTTCGCCTTGGATTTTTCTGGACAGCAATGAGCACCGCGGACATTCTCTCCGCCATCCTCGCTTATGGTCTACTCCGCATGAGGGGAGTTGAGAACCAGCCAGGCTGGCGGTGGCTGTTTCTGATCGAGGTATGATGACCCTCCCTCCCTCTCCCCCCGTCTCGGCTTAGTGAGTGTCATCCAAACTAACGAACTATCTCTCCCAGGGACTGATCACGCTTGTTGTTGGCGTCTTCTCCTTCTTGTTGATGCCTGCTGGGCCATGTCAAACCCGGAGCTGGTTCCGAGGAAAGAACGGGTGGTTCTCCCAACGGTATTGACCCCAAAACCTTCCACAATTCATAGTTGAGGATCATGTTCGGCTGACAATGCCCCCCTTTTGCAGCGAGGAAAAGATCATGGTCAACCGTATTTTACGCGAGGACCCTAGCAAGAGCAGCATGCACAACCGCGAACCTATCACGCCGAGACTCCTTTGGCAAAGCATGAAAGATTTCGACCTCTGGTATGAGGCAACCCCCACCGTCCAGAAAGACCTATACCCGTTTTCGTGACTAACGTTTTATGGTTCTAGGCCTCTCTATATCCTCGGCTTAGTTTTCCAGATTCCTATGACGCCCGTGGAGCAGTACCTAACACTGTCACTTCGGGGTCTCGGATTCGACACCTTCCAGGCCAACTTGCTGACAATCCCCAAAACTGTCTTGCACAGTGAGTTCTCGCCCCCTCCTCCCTGGTGCTATTAACGAGCCGAGTCGGAACGCTAATGCCGACGCTGTTTAGTGATAACAATGCTGTTCCTCACATATTTCGCGGAGATAATAGGCGAGTTGACCTTTGTAGCTGTGGTCGGGCAGCTCTGGGCTCTTCCGTTCCTAATCTACTATGTCGCCGTCAATACCCAAGAGGTGAACCGATGGATCATATTTACGGTTACCACGCTGTTGTTATCCTATCCGAACGGTAAGTTTGGGGGTTAAAAGACTACAGGAAAAGCCGTTCTCGGTGCAACCACTAACACGCCCCGACATCTAGCACACCCGATCCAAGTGGGATGGAACTCGCGAAACTCGAACACGGTCCGGTCTAGGACCGTCTCGGCCGCCTGTTACAACATCTTCGTCCAGGCTAGTGGCATCATCTCTTCCAACATCTACCGAGCAGGTGTGTTTCCACATACCCCCCCCCCCCCCCCTTTTTGGCGCGGAGAGCGGGTTGTGCTTATCCCGTGAGGTATGGCTAACATGAGGGGCCTACCAAGATGACGCGCCACGCTACGCCCGCGGTAACCGCCAGTTGCTCGCCATCAACTGTATGAACATTGTTCTGTACTTCTTGGTTAAGGCCTATTATGTGACCCGCAACAAGCAAAGGGAAAAGAAGTGGGGTGAGATGAACGAGGAAGAGCGGATGGAATACCTCGCCACGACCACGGATAAAGGGAACAAGAGATTGGACTTCCGCTTCCAACACTAACAACTAGGAAAGACGAGCTTTTTTCTTTTCTTTTGGTGACTGCATTGCCGAACACGAGCAGCGGAGGGGGGGAACGTTGGGGGGTGGCGATGGTGTCTCCTCTATCTCCCGCGACCTGGTGGTGATAACTCTATGAAGGGGAGCAAAGGTAGAGGCGATAGACGCCGGCATGGAAAGGTAGTTTATCGGTGGAGCGACAGAAAGGGCCGATAGAATCACTTGCCATCAACTTGCACCCGTGACCTATTTGGGAAGATGTAGAGAATGTGAGAGGCAAATACTGCCTCAGACACCACGGGTAGACTTTAGGGCCTGGTACGGCGACATTTGGTGTTGATGACCCTGGATACGGCGTTTGGCTACGTATTCTGTGAGCAGCTGGCGCTTCGCACCCTCTGTACC
>Ga0164242_10005197_pt1 | contig 14505 bp, 10 predicted proteins | sample OricomgcompostMG_FD_108783 | JGI IMG/M metagenome (GOLD analysis project Ga0164242, IMG submission 108783) | Miracle-Growth compost microbial communities from Emeryville, California, USA - Original compost - Miracle growth compost (MG) ... | reverse complement strand
CCCACTGCCGGCGGGGCGGGTGACGTCACCTGGACGCTGCGCGAACTGCTGAACCGGCGCGAACTCACCGGTGGGGATGCAACGGCGATCTACGCCTCGATCCCCGACCCGCAGGCGGTGGCGGCATGCGTGCAGGCCGGCGTCGGGGCCACAGTCAGCCTGTCGGCCGGCGCCATCGTCGACTCCCGGCCCGCCGGGCCGGCCGAGTTCACCGGGGAGGTCACCCATATCGAGCACGGCGACCCGGCCGCGGTCACCGAGGTCGTCGTCCGGGTCGGCGGGCTGAGCATCATCCTCACCGAGAAGCGCAAGCCGTACCACCGCGAGCACGACTTCACCCGCAACGGGCTGGACCCGCGCGGCACGGACATCGTCATCGTCAAGATCGGCTACCTGGAACCGGAGCTCTACGACATGGCCGCCGATTGGATGCTCGCGCTGACCCCGGGCGGGGTCGACCAGGACCTGGTGCGGCTCGGCCACCACCGCATCAGCCGACCGATGTACCCGTTCGACCCGACCGTTGCCGACCCGGACCTGACCGCACGGATCGTGCCCGCCGCCGACCAGCCGATCGGCACCGAGCGGTAGTCCGCCCGGTCAAGTGGGTCACTTGTGGGGGTCCTGGCCCCTACAAGTGACCCGGTAAACCACGAACCGCGGCGTTGCGGCCGGCCCGAACTACTCGCCGCCCGACGGCGCCACCTCGGCGTCGGTGATCTTCGCCGACCGGAGCGGGTGCCCGTCGGCGGTCAGGCACTTGCCGTCGGACAGACGCCAGCGCCACCCGTGCATCTGGCAGGTCAGCACGCCGTCGTCGGACACCTTGCCGAATCGGCTCAGGTCGGCCTTCAGGTGCGGGCAGCGTTCCTGCACCTTCCAGCCTTCCAGGGCGATGTCCTTGCCGCCGTCGCCCATCTCGGCGTACCAGCCTTCGGCGTACTGCATGCGCTCGGAGTTCAGGCACTTGAAGAACGTGTAGATGTACTCGTTGTAGGGGCCGATGCGCTTGGCTTGGAACCGCAGCGACAGAAACAACCGGTTCACCCAGTCGATGTCGCCGTCGAGCAGCACCCGCTTGACCAGCTCAGGGGCGATCACGAACGCGTACCGGCATTTCTCGCCGGCGTATTCGCGGACCTGGCAGTTCGGGAAGTCGATCACCAGCTCGACCTCGCCCAGTTCGAGCCGCACCGGGCCGCCGACGCCTTTGACGATCGACGTCGATTCCTCCATCAGCGGCTCGAGTTCGCCTTTGAGTGCGGCCAGTAGGTCGATCTCGCCCTCGGCCCAGGACGCGTGCTCGGCGGCCAGCTCGTCGGCGCGTCGGGCCGCGTACTCGTCCAGGTAGGTTTCCTTGTCGCCGAAGATGTGCGCGATGTCCTTGTCCGACAGCGAATGATGCTCGGGCGCACCGGGTTCGGCCAGGTCGATACGGGTGCCCGGGAGCAACAGCCGGCCCTCGTCGTGGCCGACCGAACGCATGTGTGCGAGGAACACGGTCTGGTCGGGGAAGATGTTGCCCGGGTCGGCCTTGGTGTCGTTCCAGCGGCGCAGCGGCTCGTCCAGGAAACACGGCGGCCCGGCATTGGGAATGACGTAGCGCGGATTGACGCTTTCGATGTAGCGCATGGTCCGATCGAATTGCCGTTCCCGTTTCGCGATTCCCAGGTTCTGCTTGGCGCGGTCGGGCAGGTCGTACACCATGGGGTACCAGATGGCGCCGCTGAACTGCACCATCATCATGTCGTAGCTGCCGAACGCGGTCAGGTCGTCGGGGTTGCCCGGGCGCGCATCGTTCTGGTTGAGCAGGCGGTGCTGCCCGTCGTCGAGCGCGAGCACCGAGTCGCCGATCGGCCCGTCGGTCGGCGACGTCAGAGCCAGGATCATCACCCGCAGGCCGTCCAGGTCGATCGGCTCACCGCTGACGGTCTCCACGAACCGGCGGAAGCCGAGATCACGCAGCGCGTCGTGCAGCTCCGACGTCGGGTAGTCGGGCAGCAGCACGGTGGTGTTGCGGCGCACCGCGCGCCGGAGCAGGGCCGGGTCGAAGTGGTCGCGATGCAGGTGTGACACGTACAGGTAGTCGACGTCGCCGAGGGCGTCCCAGTCCAGCGCCGCGTTGTCCGGAAACGGGAACCACGACCCGAAGTAGGCCGCGGACGACCAGGGGTCGCACAAGACGCTGCCGGCGGCCGTGTCGATGCGTGCTCCCGCGTGGCCGATGCCGGTGATGCGCATGTGTCCCTCTTCCGCTTGCCGCTGGCGAATCCGGACGCCAACGCTACCCAGCCCGGCGCAACTGCTCCGCGCACCACGGCAGCAGCGCGTCGTCCATGGCGTAGTAGAGACCGTAGAACGCCTGGTAGCAGGCAAACACCGCATCCAGGCGGGCGCCGGCTCGCGCCCGGGCGTGCCGCCGCATCGCCTGCTGCTCGGCGACGGTGACGTCGGTGAACATGCCGGCCATCACGATCGCGCCGACCACGTCCAGCAGTGGGTCGCCGTAGAGCGAGTGTGCGGCGAAGTCGAACACCCCGGTGATCCGGTCCGGCTCGGCCATCACGTTGCCGGGGAAGTAGTCGACGTGCACCAGGCGGGCCGGCCCGTCGTAGCAGCCGGCCGCCCGCTGGGCGAAGCGTGCGCACGCGGCGTCGAAGCTGCCAGGCCCATCAGCACCGTCCACCAGCGCCGCCAGCCGCCGGCGCAGCGCCGGGTCGACCACGTCCAGCCGGCCCAGCAGGCAGTCGGCCCAGGTCGGGTAGGTCGACCCGCCGAGGAGGGTGCCGTAGCAGGCCGCGGACTCGATCGACCCGATTGCTGCGGCGGCGTCGACGTAGGCGGCGAGAAGCCGAGCCCGGGCAGGACCGGGCAACGTCTGCAACGTCGCGGTGACCGTCTGCCCCGGGAACCGGCGCATCACCTGCCAGTACAGCCGGCCGTCGACGCCGGAGTCGAGCACGGTCGGAAGCGCGAAACCCGGTCCGCCCGAGGCGTCGGCGCGGCCAGCCGTGCGGGCCCACCGGTGATAGACCTCCTCCAGCTCGGCCGCCAGCTCGCCCGGGTCACCGTGATGGACCCGCAACACCCGGGTGTCGTCGAGCGCATAGACGTCGGCTTCGCCGCCGGACCCGAGCGCGGCGGCACGCGCACCCGCCGGCGTGGCCGGCCCGCCCAGCTTGGCCAGCAGCCGGACATGCTCGGCGGGCACCCGCGCGCCTGTCACGCCGTACCGCCGCTGAGCGTGCGCGTCCGCCACCGGTCCGCCCACGCCCCGGCCACGTCCAGCAGTTCCGCCGGCGCCACACCGGCCGCCACCCGCGGTCGCCAGTCGGCCAGCAGCAGGCAGCCGGCGCACGCGAGGAACGGGGCCAGCTCGTCGTCGCCGGGAACCGGCGCCACCTGCTCGTAACCGGCCCGCCAGGCCCGCAGCACCGGCTCGACCATCGCCACATACGCGGGATCGAGCACCTCGGCCAGCACGAACAGCGAGCGAGTGCGGGCCAGGTCGAAGCGCGGGTCGCCGACCGCGGCGTTCGTCCAGTCGACGACTCCGGTCACCCGGTGACCGTCGTCGAGCACGTTGAACGGGTGGTAGTCCATGTGCAGCAGCGCCCGTGGCCGCGCGCGCCGGGCAGCCAGTACTTGGCCGATGGCGCCGGCCAGGTCCGGGTCGCAGCCGGCGTGCGCGAGGATCTGCGCCTCGCTGCGCAGCTCGTCCACATCGGCGTCCGCTCCAGCCGCGGGGAACACCGCGGCGTGCAGCCGTGCCTGCAGCGCACCGAACCGGCGGCCCACCGCCTCAGCCGCGGCGCCGCCGTCGCCGAAGCACGCGCCGACGGTCCTGCCCGGGCACCAGCGGGTCACGTCGACCTGGCGATCGCCGTAGTGGCCGGTCGCCACCGGCGCCGGGACGGGGATGCCGAGCCGCGCAGCCACGCGAGCGGCCAGCCGCTCCCGTTCGGCCCGCACACCGGGCCGGTGCAGCCGCAGCGCCAAGTCCCGACCGTCCACGCGCACCTGCCAGACGGTCGCGTCGCTGCTGTTCGCGCGGGCGATGCGGGTGGGCGCCGGCATGCCGAGCGCGGCCAACACGTCGGTCGGTGCGGGCTCGGCCGGCGCGGGGCCAGTGGGCATGGGCGGAAAGCATAGGCGCCCGGAGGCGGCCCGCCCTGCTGTGTAGCCTCGGCTCGACCGGTCGGCAGCGAGGGGGCCAAGACGTGACCGAGGTCGGGCGCCGGCGAGTACTGCAGGCTGCAGGCGGCGTCGCGGCGGCGGCCGCGGTAGCCGGCGCCGGGTTCACGGCCGGGCGACGGTCGGTGCCGCGGCCCCAGCCGGCGCCCACCCCGACGCCGTCCGGGCGCACCGCCACCCTGCGGACCGACGTGCTGGTCGCGGGTGCGGGGTTCGGTGGCGTGGCGGCCGCCTACGCGGTGCTGCGGGCCGGGCACCGGGTGGTGCTCACCGACCGGTCGGCCTGGATCGGCGGGCAGGCCACCGCCCAGGCGGTGCCGCCCGACGAGCACCGCTGGGTCGACCAGGGCCTGGGCGCCACCGCCGCCTACCTGGACGTACGCCGGCAGGTGCGGGACGACTTCCGGCACCAGCCGGGCATCGCCGCGTGCTACCGCACGTGGGCAGCGATCAACCCGGGGCTGGGCACATCCCCGATCAGCGCCCCGCCGGCCGCGTTCCACCGCGTCCTGGACGGCCTGCTCGCGCCCTACCGCACCAACGGCTCGCTGGTCGAGGTGACCGGCTGCCGCCCGGTGGCGGTCAGCAGGCATCCGGACGGCCGGCTGGACGCGGTGCGGTTCGCCACCAGCGACTCTCGTTTCGACGTGCACGCCACGATGGTCGTCGACGGATCCGACCTGGGTGACCTGCTGCCGATCGCGGGTGTCGGCTACCGCATCGGCATGGAGCGAAGCCGTGGCGCCGGCGGCACCGGCGAGCTACACAACCCCGCCACCGAACCGCACCCGGAGTTCCAGCAGGCGTTCACGATGGTGCTGGCACTGGGCTGGCGTCCGGGTCGGCCCGGCACGCCGATCCGCACGTCCCGCTACCGAGAGCTGCGGCATCGATTCACCGGCCTCGCCGACTCGCACAGCCAGATCTTCGATCCGTCCGGCGATGCGGTTGCCGACAGCGACATCGGCCACACGCACGTGTTGAACCTGTGGAACTACCGCCGGGTTCGCTGGTCGGGCTACTTCACCGACCCGAGCATCGGTGATCTCAGCCTGCTGAACATCCATCAGACGGACACGGCGAATCCGCCGCTGATCCCGGCCACCGGCGTCGACGACCCGTGGCCACTGAGCAAGAAGATCGAGGTGGCCACCGCCACCACGCAGGCCGGCGCGCAGTACTTCCAGACCGACTATCCGCGGCCGGGCGGCGGCGGATCCGGGTTCGCCGGGCTGTTCCCGGCACCGGCGGCCACCGGCACGCCGACCGGCATCGCGCAGTTCCCCTACGTGCGCGAGGCGCGCCGGCTGGCGGCCCGGCTGGTGCTCACCGAAGGACATGTCGGCGTCGAGCAACGAAACCGGCAGGGACGCGAGCGGGCCGCGACCTTCCGTGACGCCGTCGCGATCGGGGCCGGACCGATCGACATCCACGACAACGGCCTGTGGCCGGCCGGCATGGAAGTGTCGACCTATCCGTTCCAGATCCCGTTGCGCGCGCTGCTGCCGGCGCGCGGCCCAGCGAACCTGCTGGCCGGTGGCAAGACCGTCGGCGCAACCCACCTGGCCAACGGCTGCCTGCGCTTCCACGTCAACGAGTGGAGCATCGGCGAGGCCGCCGGCTGTGCCGCCGCGTGGGCGGTGCGCACCGGCCGCCCGATCGCCAGCGCGCTCGCCGACGCGGATGCGTGGCGATCGCTGACCCGGCTGCTGCACGACGCCGGTGTGCAGCGTGCCTGGCCGCGCGACCTGGTGCACACGCCGGTGGAGACGCTGGCGTCCGGACCGGGCCGACCACCTACCTCGGCTGCGTATCGTTGCCAGCCATGATCAGCTGGGCGAACCTGCGCGGCGTCGACGACGGCTGGGTGCGACCGCGGCCCGGCCCGTCCGGCCTGCGCACCGACATTCGCTATGCCGCCGGCCTGCTCGTGCTCGGCGTTGCGATGGTGAGCATGGCGCACGCGGCCGGCTCGCACCCGTACGGACGCAACGCCGCACTGGGCTGGCAGGTGCTGCTGATCGCGCTGGCCGCGGCGCCCCTGGCCGCGCGGCGGATGGCGCCGGAGCTGGTGGCGATCTGGGAGGCGATCGCGCTCGTCGTGCTGCAGGTGGTGGGGATCTCCGACGGCTTCTGTATCAACGTGTACACGTTCGTGGCCTTCTTCGCGGTCGGCGCCTGGGGCCGCAACCGCGCCCGGGCCGACGCGGTGCGACTGCTGATCGTCCTGGCCATGGCCATCTGGTTGGTCACCGGCATGATCATGGTGTTCGCCGGTGCCGGCGACACGTTGCCCGACGCGCCCGGCCTGGGGCCGTTGCCGCCGGTGGCGGCGGCCGCCATCTACGCGGTGATCAGCAATGCCGTGTACTTCGCCTCCGCCTATTTCTTCGGCAATGCCGCGTGGGTGTCGGCGCGCCGCGAGGCGCTGCTGCATGAACAGACCGAGCAGCTGCGCGCCGAACGCGAGCGCAACGCTGCGGCCGCGGTGATGCGCGAGCGAGTGCGCATCGCCCGCGAACTGCACGACGTAGTGGCGCACAGCGTGTCGCTGATGGGGGTGCAGGCGGCGGCGGCCCGGCGCAGCCTGCACCGCGACCCCGCGCAGGCCAGCGCGTCGCTGAGCTCGGTCGAGGACACCGCCCGCGACACGGTGGCCGAGCTGGGCGGCCTGCTCGGCATGCTGCGTTCCGGCGACGGTGCGAACGAGCGCGATCGGGCGCCGTCGCCGGACGTGAGCGAGCTGCCCGGGCTCGTCGAGGATGCGCGCCGGCGCGGGCTCGCCGCCGACGTGACCGTGGTCGGCGAGCCGAGTGCGCTGCCGGAGTCGGTGTCGGTGTCGCTGTACCGGATCGCGCAGGAGGCGCTCACCAACACGGTCAAGCACGCCCGGGCCAGCCGGGTCGACGTCCGGTTGCGGTACCTGGCCGACGAGGTCGAGCTGGAGGTCGTCGACGACGGCATCACGGCACACACGGCCGGCGGGGGCGACGCGTCCGGCGCGCCGGGGTCGAACGGGTCCGGGCTGGGGCAGCTAGGCATCCGCGAGCGGGTCGCTCTGCACGAGGGCAGCTGTGAGATCGGCGCGCGCACCGGCCAGCGCGGTTACCGAGTGCGGGTGCGTCTGCCGTTGCAGCGCGACCGCGAGCCGGTGGCGCGATGACCGTCCGGGTCGTGCTGGCCGATGACCAGGACCTGGTTCGGGCTGGGTTCCGGGTGATCTTGACCGGCGAGGACGACATCGACGTGGTCGGCGAGGCGCGCGACGGTGCCGAGGTGGTCCGGATCGCCGGACAGACCCGCCCTGACGTCGTGCTGATGGACGTGCAGATGCCGGGCACGGACGGCATCGCCGCCACCGAGCAGATCACCGACGCCGGCGGCGACGTCCGGGTGGTGATGCTGACGACCTTCGACGACGACGAGTACCTGTTCCGCGCGCTGCGCGCCGGCGCCTCCGGGTTCTTGTTGAAGAACGCGCGGGCCGAAGAGCTGGTGGACGCGGTGCGGCGGGTGGCCGCGGGCGACTCGCTGCTCGCGCCGGCGGTGACCGAACGGGTGATCCGACGCGCTACCAGTGGGCCGGTCGGGCCGCAGCAGCCGGATCCGCGGCTGGCCGATCTGACCGAGCGGGAGCGCGAGGTGCTGGCGCTGCTGGCGCGGGGACAGTCCAACGCCGAGATCGCCGGCGCGCTGTTCGTCAGCGAGACCACGGTGAAGACCCATGTCTCCCGAGTGTTGTTGAAGCTGGACCTGCGAGACCGGACAGCTGCGGTGGTCTTCGCCTACGAAAACGGCGTCATCCGGCCGGGCGAGTGAGTCCGGGGCGGGGAGGAAGTCGACGTTGACGTCGACTTCCTCGGCTCAGCTCACTTTGCAACAGGGGCTAAGCCGGGGAAAGGTGAGCTGACCCTGGGCCTAGCCCCGGCAGGCCCGGTAGGCCCGGTAGGCCCGGCAGGCGCGGTAGGGCCGACAGGCGCGGCAGGCCGGCAGGCCCGACCAGCCCGACCTGGCCGCTCGTCCGCGCGGACGACTCCCTGCGGGCCCGATATCGTCCGGCCGCCGGATGCGCCGTGCCCGCCCAGCCCGGCACGCTTGCGGCATGGTTCTCCAACTCGACGGCATCTGCCGCTCCTTCGGCGGACGGCCGGTGCTCGACCACATCAGCTTCCAGGTGCGGCCAGGCCGCATCGTCGGCTTCGTCGGTGCCAACGGCGCCGGCAAGACCACCACCATGCGCATCATCATGCGCATCCTGTCCGCCGACGACGGCGCGGTGACGTGGAACGGCAGCCCGGTCGACGACGCCACCCGGACCCGCTTCGGCTACATGCCCGAAGAACGCGGCCTGTACCCGAAGATGCCGGTCGTCGAACAGGTCCGCTACTTCGGCGAACTGCACGGCATGTCGGCCGCCCAGGCGACCGCCGTCGCCGGCCAGCTGCTCGAATCCGTCGGCCTGGCCGAGCGAGCCCACGACAAGCTCAAGGACCTGTCGTTGGGCAACCAGCAGCGTGCCCAGGTAGCGGCCGCGCTGGTGCACGCGCCGGAGCTGCTGGTGCTCGACGAACCGTTCAGCGGCCTCGACCCGCTGGCGGTGGACGCGGTCATCGACGTCTTGCGCGGCCGGGCCCGGCAGGGCGTGCCGGTGCTGTTCTCCTCCCATCAGCTCGACCTCGTCGAGCGTCTGTGCGATGACATCGTGATCTTGTCCGGCGGCCGCATGGTGGCCGACGGCACCGTCGAGGAACTGCGCGCCCGCGCTGGGTCGAGCCGCTACCGGCTGGTGCTCGGCGGCGACGCCGGCTGGGTGCGCGCCATCCCGCAGCTGAGCGTCCTCGACGTGGACGGCGACACCGCCACGCTCGAGCTGCCGGACGAGAACAGCCCGTCCGGCGCGAGCCAGCGCCGCGCCCTGCTGGAGCAGGCCATGCAGCGCGGCGACGTCCGCGAGTTCAGCGTGATCCGCACGCCGTTGTCCGAGATCTTCCGAGAGGCGGTCGCATGACTACCCCCACGAACGAGACTGGCACCACCCAGACGTGGGTCGGCGCGACCACCCTGGTGGCGCGGCGGGAAGTCCACACGAAGGTGCGCGACAAGGCCTACCTCGCCGGCTTCGGCGTGATGCTGGCGATCCTGGTGGCCAGCTTGGTGGTCAACGCCATCCTGGCCGCCCGCGACGACGGGTCCGGCGGCACAGTGGCGGCGGTCGGGCAACGCGCGGCCAGCATGGCCACCCAGGCCGGCCTGTCCGTGCAGCGGGTGCCTGACCACGCCGCCGGTGTCGCCCTGCTGAGATCCGATGACGACTCCAACCAGGTCAAGGCGCTCGTCGAGGTCGCGCACGGTCGGGTGCAGCTGACCGGCACCAGCGATGTCGACGACAGCGTCCAGAAGGCGTTCACCGCGACCCCACGAGTCCACCTGCTCGATCCGCCACCGGCGAATGAGGGTGCCCTGCTGGCATTGGGGATCGGCTTCGGCGTCGTCTTCTTCATGGTGTCGGTCACCTTCGGCATGAGCATCGCCCAGAGCGTGGTCGAAGAGAAGGAGACCCGGATCGTCGAGATCCTGGTCGCCTCGATCCCGGTGCGCGCCCTGCTGGCCGGCAAGGTCATCGGCAACACCGTGTTGGCGATCGGCCAGGTCGTCGTGCTCGCCGCGCTCGCGTTCATCGGCACGCATCTGGTGGCCAGCGGCGGCGTGATCGCGTCCCTGCTCGGCGGCTCGATCGTCTGGCTGCTGGTGTTCTTCCTACTCGGCTTCGTCCTGATGGCGAGCATGTGGGCAGTTGCCGGTGCCCTGGCTGGCCGGTCGGAAGACCTGTCGTCGACGACGCTGCCGATGCAGCTGGTGCTGATGATCCCGTTCTTCGCCTCGGTGTATTCGCAGAAGCCGAACACGCTGATGACAGTGCTGTCCTACATCCCGTTCTCCAGCCCGTTCGCGATGCCGCGGCGCATCCTCGTCGGCGACACGGCCTGGTGGGAACCGCTCGCGTCGATCGCGCTGATGCTGCTGGCGATCGCGCTGGTGTTGAGTGTCTGCGCACGGATCTATTCCGGAGCCCTGCTGCAGACGACCGGCAAGTCCAACCTGGCCCGGGCGTGGTCGGCAGGCGGCGACGGCCCCGGGCGGCGACCCGGACGTCGGCGCAACACCACCGGCGAGCCGGTCGAGCTGCAGGCTGCCGGGTCGCGACGGTAGCGTGCAACCGTAGCCGCCGATCGACGCCGGGAGCCGCCATGTCCGACAGCCCGACCACCCACCACCCGTTGGGCATCGACATCGGCGGCTCCGGCGTCAAGGGCGCGCCGGTCGACCTGGCCCGCGGCGAGTTCGCCGCCAAGCGGCTCCGGTTCGACACGCCCTCGCCGTCCACTCCGAAGGCCGTCGCGAAAGTGGTGGCCGAGATCGCCGAGCACTTCCGCGCGCAGTCCGGCGACAGCCCGATCGGCATCACCGTCCCGGCCATCGTCACCAACGGCACGGTCCGGTCGGCGGCCAACATCGATGACGCCTGGATCGACACCGACGCCGACGCGCTGTTCTCCGACGCGATCGGGCGGCCCGTGCACGTGGTCAACGATGCGGACGCGGCCGGGCTCGCCGAGGTCAAGTACGGCGCGGCGAAGGACCGGGACGGGCTGGTGATCGTCACCACGCTCGGAACTGGCATCGGCTCGGCGCTGATCTACGACGGCGTCCTGGTCCCCAACTCCGAATTGGGCCACCTCGAGATCGACGGGCATGACGCAGAGAGCCGCGCCGCCGCACGGGTCAAGGAGGACACCGACATTTCCTGGTCGCACTGGGGCAAGCGGCTCACCCGGTATTACGAAGTGTTGGAATTCTTGTTCTCCCCCGATCTGTTCGTCGTCGGTGGTGGCATCAGCAAGAAGGCCGACAAGTTCCTGCCGCACGTCAAGATCGACACCCCGATCGTGCCCGCGGAACTGCTCAACACGGCCGGCATCGTCGGCGCCGCCTGGCTGGCCAGCCACCCACGCGGGCGCGCAGCCGGACACGCGGCTGACAGCTGAGACCCATGGCTGGCTCACCGGCCCGGTCGCCCGACACGTTCCGTGGCGGCCGCGCCCGACCTCGGCTAAGTTACTGATGAGTAACAACCGCTGGGAGGCGTGATGAGCCACTACCGCAGCAACCTCGCCGACATCGAGTTCATGCTCTTCGACGTCCTGCACCGCGAGCAGGTGCTGGGCAAGCCGCCCTACGACGACATCGATCCCGACACCGCGCACGCCGTGCTCGGCGAGGTGGCCAAGCTGGCCGCCGGCGACGTGGCCGCCTCGTTCGTCTCCGGCGACCGCAACCCGCCCGTGTTCGACCCCGCCACGCACTCGGCCACGCTGCCGGCCGACTTCAGGGCCAGCTACAACGCCTGGATGGACGCCGGCTACTGGCAGCTAGAGATCGACCCGGGTCTCGGCGGCCAGCCGTGCCCGCCGAGCTTGACCTGGGCGGTCGCCGAACTGCTCATCGGCGCCAACCCGGCGCTGTTCTTCTACGCGTCCGGTCCTCGGTTCGCCACGCTCGCCTACCAGCTGGGTACGCCGGCGCAGAAGCGGCTGGCCGAGTTGATGATCGAGCGTCGGTGGTGCGCCACCATGGTGCTGACCGAACCCGAGGCCGGCTCCGATGTCGGCGCCGGCCGTACCACGGCCACGCCGCAGCCCGACGGGTCGTGGCACTTGCAGGGCGTCAAGCGTTTCATCACGTCCGGCGAGCACGACCTGAGCGAGAACATCGTGCACTTCGTGCTCGCCCGCCCGGCTGGTGTCGACGGCGCCGGCGGCCCCGGCACGAAGGGGCTGTCGCTGTTCCTCGTGCCGAAGTTCCTGGTCGATCTGGACAGCGGCGAGCTGGGCGAGCGCAACGGCGTGCTGGCCACCAACGTCGAACACAAGATGGGCCTGAAGGTCTCCACCACGTGTGAGTTGACGTTCGGCGCGGACCGTCCGGCGAAGGGTTGGCTGCTGGGCGACGTGCATGACGGCATCCGGCAGATGTTCCAGGTGATCGAGTACGCCCGGATGCTGGTGGGGACGAAGGCGATCGCCACCTTGTCCACCGGGTACTTGAACGCGCTCGAGTACGCCAAGGAGCGGGTGCAGGGCCCGGACCTGACCCGGCAGGCGGACAAGACGGCGCCGCGGGTGCCGATCATCCGCCACCCGGACGTCCGGCGTTCGCTGATGACCCAGAAGGCCTATGCCGAGGGGCTCCGCGCGCTCGTGCTCTACACCGCGTCGGTGCAAGACCAGGTGGCGCTGTCCACTGCCGCGGGTGCACCGGACGCGGACGCGGTGGCGCTCAATGACCTGCTGCTGCCGCTGGTGAAGGGCTATGGCAGCGAGCGGGCCTGGGTGGTCCTGGGCACCGAGTCGCTGCAGACGTTCGGCGGTTCCGGCTTCATCAGCGACTTCCCCCTCGAGCAATACGTGCGTGACGCCAAGATCGACACCTTGTACGAGGGCACTACCGCGATTCAGGGACTGGACCTGTTCTTCCGCAAGATCGTCCGCGACGGCGGCCGCGCGCTGGGTCACCTGTCCGCCGAGATCGAGTGCTTCGTCGCCGGTCCGGCCGAGGCCGGCGTGGACGACCTGGCAGCCGAGCGCAAGCTGCTCGGGGCCGCGACAGCCGACGCGGAGAACATCGTCGGCCGGCTGGTGAGCCTGGCCGCGCAGGCGCAGGGCCAGCCGAAGCTGCTCTACTGGGTGGGCGGCAACACCAGCCGGCTGCTGCTCGCGCTCGGCGATGTGGTTGTCGGGTGGCTCCTGCTTCGTCAGGCCGCGGTCGCCGCGGCGCAGCTCGCCGAGCACGCGCACGCCGAAGGATCGCCGGAGTACGAGTTCCGGGTCGGCAAGATCGCCGCGGCCAGATGGTTCGCCCGCGAGGTGCTACCGACGGTCGCGCTCGCCTGGGCGAACGTGCGCGAATACGACGACCTGCTCGCCGACCTACCCGACGGAGCGTTCTGACAAGCGTCGAGCCCGATTCGGAGCCAGCCCCAACGTTGGTATGACCGTGCTCGTCGGCGTATGACGCTAGAGCGTCATACCAGCGCCAGCACGGTCATACCACCAGTGGCGACGGCCGCCCGGTCCCCGGCGTCAGCGCGCCGGACGCGCGCCCGCGAGCGAGGTCAGCGCGGTCGGGCGACTGGCCGCTCTGTCGACGACCCCTGGCTCACCTGCGCGTCGCCGGTGCCACGCCGACGACCGAACAGGTCGATCACCCCGAGCACCAGTGCCGCCAGCACGAACGCGATCGTCGTGCGCAGACCCACCGACATCGCGCGACCGAAGTCGCCGTGCGTGCTGGCGACCACGCCGAAGAACTGCGCCAACACCAGCGCCACCCCGACCGCCGACCCGATCCGCTGCGCGGTCTGCAGCATGCCGCCACCGGAGCCGGCGTGCGCGACGTCCACCTCCGACAGGGTCAGCGTCACGTTCGGCGAGATCACCAGCCCGCTGCCGATGCCGGTGACCGCGAGCGGAGCGAGCAGGGCCAGGCCGACGTTGTGGTCGACATTGCCCACCACCTGATCGACCGCGATCAGGCCGATCGCCACCAGCACGATGCCCGTGACCACCTGGGCTCGGCCGAACCGGTGCACGACCCGGCCGCCGATAGCGGCGGACAGCCCGGACCCGATCGCGAACGGCGTCCCGGTAAGCCCGGCCAGGAGTGCGGAGTAGCCGCGGCCGTCCTGCAGGTAGAGCGTGAGCACCAGGAAGATCGACGTGAACCCGGCGAAATACAACGTGCCCAACGAGAGCCCGAGCATGTAGGACCGCACCCGCACCAGCGCGAGGTCGACCAGCGTCGCCTCCCCGCGGCGCGCCCAGTAGTGCTCCCACCACCAGAACCCGGCCAGGAGCGCGACCGAGGGCGCGAGCAGCCACCAGGGCCGGGTGGACAGCGAGCTTTCGTTGCCGGTGACCAGCGGCAGCAGCGCCAGCAGCATCGCGGCGGTGAACAGCAGCACTCCCACCGGGTCGAGCGACTGACGGCGGCCTGGTTCGCTGGCCGGCAGCAGCCGCCGCACCAGCAATAGCGCAACCGCACCGATCGGGACGTTGATCAAGAACACGAACCGCCAGCCGTGCTGTACGCCGCCAGCACGCACCAGCAGACCGCCCAGAAGCGGCCCGATCGCCGTCGAGACACCGATGGTGGCGCCGAAAAGGCCGAACGCGGTGCCGCGCTCCTTGCCCCGAAACAAGTACTGGATGAAGCCGCTCACCTGCGGAGACACGATGCCGGCGCCGATGCCCT
>Ga0164242_10005196_pt1 | contig 14506 bp, 13 predicted proteins | sample OricomgcompostMG_FD_108783 | JGI IMG/M metagenome (GOLD analysis project Ga0164242, IMG submission 108783) | Miracle-Growth compost microbial communities from Emeryville, California, USA - Original compost - Miracle growth compost (MG) ... | reverse complement strand
TCCTCGGTGAGCCCGTCCACGAGCGCGCGGGTGGCCGGGTCGCGGACGACGACCTGGGCGAGCCCGGATCGGTCTCGCACGATCAGGAATGCCACCGACGCCAGCCGCCGTCGCCGATGGACCCACCCGCACAAGCGGACCGGCTGGTCCGTGGGTGGAAGCTCGCTCAGCCGTGCGGCAAGCACGCGAGGGGCTGCAGATGCAGTCGTGGATGCGGTCATGGTCACCTCCCAGTGGTCGTGATTCCCCTGGGGTGCGGGCGACGGGGTCGTCGCGGTGCCACCACACCTTCGCCGCTGCGGCCCGGATGGACTCGTGCGGCCTTGGCGGCCAGCTGACGCGGGCCAGACGGCCGGCGCGTGGCCGGCGCCTGGGTCAGGCGCCAGCCGACGGGGTGTCTTCACCCGGGCGCGGAGGCCGCCGTCACAGCAGCAGGCGGCTCTCTCGGCTCCACGTGGGCCGGGCTACTCGGACCCGTCAGCACCGACGGCGGCAGCCTAGCCTCGAGTGCTCGGCTGCGCGCCCGAATATCCGGATACGCTCGCGCTCATGTGCGGTCGCTATGTCTCCAGCCGGGACCCGGCCGAACTCGTCCGGGAGTTCGACGTGGACGAGGTCGCCGGCAAAGTCGACGAATCGCCGCTGTCACCGGACTACAACGTCGCTCCCACCAAGTCGGTGTATGCGGTGGTGGCCCGTAGTCAGGACGAGCAGTCGGACCCGGTGCGCCGGCTCACCACGCTGCGCTGGGGGCTCGTGCCCAGCTGGGCCAAGGACGTCAAGATCGGCAACCGGCTGATCAACGCCCGGATCGAGACCGCCGCGTCCAAGCCCTCGTTCCGGCGGGCCTGGGCGAAGCGCCGCGCGATCCTGCCTGCGGACGGCTACTTCGAGTGGTACCAGCCGGAGCAGCCGGGGGCCCGCAAGATCCCCTTCTACGTCCACGCTCGCGACGGCGGCGTGCTCGGGCTGGCCGGGCTGTACGAGATCTGGCGGGATGACTCGAAGGCCGAGGACGATCCGGCCGCCTGGCTGTGGACGGCGACCGTGCTCACCACCGCGTCGACCGACGACGCCGGTCGGTTGCACGACCGGGCGCCGCTGCTGGTCGATCGGGACCACACCGCGGCCTGGCTGGATCCGGCCGAGCCGCACCCGGACGTCGAGCGGTTGCTCACGCCGGCGATCCCCGGTCCGCTCGCCGCCTATCCGGTCTCGACCGCGGTGAACAACGTGCGCAACAACGGTGCGGAGCTGATCGCGCCGGCCGATCCGGCCGGTACCGACGCGCATGCGTGACCGGTTCGTCGACCTCGACACCGGCCGGGCCCGGCTGGTGATCGACGCGCCGGCCGGGGGCGCCGGCCGAGCCCGCGGCCTGGTGCTGCTCGGCCACGGCGCTGGTGCCGGCCGGCATGCCGGTGCCGCCAGCACCGACCTGGGTTGGCTCGCCGGGGCGTTGCCCGAACACGGCTGGCTGGTCGCCCGGATGGAGCAGCCGTGGCTGGTGGCGGGCAAGCGGATCGCCGCCGCCCCGGCAACCCTCGACCGGGGCTGGCTCGGCCTGGCGGCATGGTTGGACACGGCGGCAGCCGGTGTGTTGCGTCGGCGCCCTGGCCGCCTGTTCGTGGTCGGTGGCCGCTCCGCCGGTGCCCGGGTGGCGTGTCGGACCGCGGACCGAGTCGGCGCTGACGCGGTGCTCGCGCTCGCATTCCCGTTGCACCCACCCGGATGTCCGGAGCGCAGCCGTGCCGACGAGCTCACCGGCGTGGCCGCGCCGACTTTGGTGCTGCAGGGAGAGCGGGACCCGTTCGGCGGGCCCGGCGACCTGCCGGCCGGCACGCGGCGTCGCCGGATCTGCCCGGTCCCGGGCGCCGACCACAGCCTGCGGGTTGGCCGCGCCGACGCCGGCCAGGAGCGTCCGCGCCGGGTCGTCGTGACCACGGTGACTCGCTGGCTGGCGCGGCTCGACGCCGGCCGCTGACCGAGGGAATCGCCCGGCGGCTTCGTCGGTTACAAGTCGGACAGCCGCCGGAGGGCCCGGCGTGACCGTGAACAGGTTCGGACGGACATGCAGACACCGACCAGCCAGTCGAGGAGCTTCCGCTCGCGTCCATGGACTGCCGCCGACGCCGAGCAGGCCGGACGGGAGCTATTCTCCCTGGTGATGAGTGCACCCTCTCCGACCCCGCCCGAGGGCGACGCGTCCGATCGTGCGCCGGCCGAGACCCCTGACGAGCGGGCCGCCCGGTTCGAACGCGACGCGCTGCCCTACCTCGACCAGCTCTACGGCGGCGCCCTGCGCATGACGCGCAACCCGGCCGATGCCGAGGACCTCGTCCAGGAGACGTTCGCGCGCGCCTTCTCCTCGTTCCACCAGTTCCGCGAGGGGACGAACCTGAGGGCCTGGCTGTACCGGATCCTGACGAATACGTTCATCAACAGCTACCGGCGCAAGCAGCGGGAGCCGCTGCACACCTCCACCGGCGACATCGAAGACTGGCAGATGGCCCGTGCGGACGGACTGGTCGGCGGGGGCACCAAGTCTGCCGAACTCGAAGCACTCGAGCACCTGCCTGATTCCGATGTCAAGGAGGCGCTGCAGTCCATCCCGGAGGACTTCCGGCTGGCTGTGTACCTTGCCGACGTCGAAGGCTTCGCCTACAAGGAGATCGCCGAGATCATGGGAACGCCCATCGGTACGGTGATGTCGCGACTGCACCGCGGCCGGCGACTGCTGCGCGAGCAGCTGACGGATTACGCACGCGAGCGCGGCATGGCGGTCGCGGGAGGTGAGCAGTGATGGCCGAACCGCGAATGTCGGCCGGCTCGAGCGACGAGAAATGCGCCGAGGTGCTCGAGCAGGTGTACGCGTTCATCGACCAGGAAATCGACGAAACCGACCGGCGCCGCGTCCAGGAGCATCTGGACGAATGCGGGCCGTGCTTGGCGCGTTACGACTTGGAGCGGCTGGTCAAGCAGGTCGTGCACCGATCCTGCTCGCACGAGCACGCGCCGGGTGCGTTGCGCGAACGCGTGCTGACGCGGATCAGAGCGGTGCAGATATCGATCACCGAACAGCAGTAAGGCTGCCGAAGATCAAATGAGCTGGGGCCCGGCAATGCCGGACCCCAGCTTTGTCTTCGGCGCTCAGCTGTTCGGGCGCTTGCCGTGGTTGGCGGCCTTCTTGCGCCGTGCGCGCCGCTTGCGTCCGGTCTTGCCCATGGGTGCTGCCTCCTGGTGCGCGTCATCCGTCCGGATCCGGGGCGGATCCGCTGTCCACGCGGGTGTGCCCGCGACCGCCCAGTCTACTGGCACCGGCTGTCCGGTGTCGGCCCCAGGTGGCAGCGGCGTCTCTGCGCTGGTGCCAGACGCGGTTGGAGTGGCTAGAAGAGTCTTCTGTGGCGACCGCCGGCTACCGTGAGTAGTTCGACAATTACGCATTCAGTAACGCTGGTAGCGCCGAGGGATTTGGCCGGTTTTGTCGGTGGACGCGGCGCGCCCGGATATAGCATGATCGTTCGAGCGCGCGATATTCCTGACATTGTCGGACGTCACAATGGAGAGCGTGGACAATGCCGCGATGGACTGATTGCGAGCCGGTCGCCTTCTGGCCGGTCGGGGGCGCGGATGCGGCCGATGTTGGCGGCCGATCCCCTTGTCCGGAACGTATCGAGAAGGGAGGCGCATTGATATGAGGCAATGGGAGTGGTGGCCCGAGGACGAAGTCGTCGGGCAGAAGTAGACGACTATTGGCACCCCGGACAGACCGGTTTCGGCACGCATAGTTCGATGTCGCCGGTTCTCACCTACTGTCGGTATTCGCATGATTCGGCGCGCTGACCGAATGCCAGCGAAAGCGCACGCGGTGCGGCCGCGCCGATATCATCGCGCCTGCAATTGATCACGGAGCGAAACCTGGCTACCCAGGTTTCGCTCCGGCCGGCCACGACGCGGACCGAGACGAGAGCGAGCAACGAGTGCTCAGACCCCGCGCGGTAGCGCCATGGCGTTTGTACGTGTACGGCAGCCTCCTGGCGGCCCTCGCCGCTGCCGCGGTGTGCGTGCCTGCGTCGATGCAGCGCTGGCCGACGCACCTGTTCTTCGCCGCCCTGTTCGTCATCGGCCAACAGCTCCGGTTGCGCGTCCGCCCGTCCGACGGCATGGCCCTGTCGGTCAACGCGATCATCGCCGCGGCGTCCTACCCGCTGCTGGGTTGGGCAGCAGCACTGCCCGCGCTGGCGTCGGTGGTCCAGCTGCGCCGGCGGGTGCCGCGCGAGGCGCGGCTGTTCAACGCGGCCACCGCCGCGCTGTCGGCGTTTGCCGGCGGTGTCGTCTACACGGTCACCGGTGGCCCGGTCGGCGCGCAGATCACCGAGGGCCCGGTTGCGACCGCGTTGGGGTCGCTCGTCGTGGCCATGGCCGCGTTCACCGCGACCAACGTCGCGATGCTGGCCGGGGTCATGTACCTGGATCCGCGGTCGCACACCCCGATGGCCCAGATCGTGCGGCGTGCCGTCAGTACCGCCACCTTGCAGCAGTGGGCGTTCGGCTTCGTCAGCTTCATGGTCGCGCAACTGTGGCTGGGCAGCGTGGGCCCGATCGCCTCGCTGCTGATCCTGCTGCCGATTGCCATCGGTCAGGTGATGATCGCCCGCGGCGAGGCGGAACAGCGGGTGCACGAGGCGACACTGCTGGCGCTGGCCCAGGCCCTGGAAACCAAGGACCCCTATACCCGAGGCCACGGCGAGCGGGTAGCCGCCGGTAGCCGCGAGCTGGCGCGCGACCTCGGCTGGGACCCGGCGGCCGTACAGATGGTGGGCTACGCCGGCCTGCTCCACGACGTGGGCAAGATCGCCGTGCCCACCGGCATCATCCGCAAGCGGGGACCGCTCACGAGCCCGGAATACGAGTCGGTGAAGCTGCATCCGCTGCGTGGCGTCGAGGTCGTCCGCGGCATCGAGTTTCTGCGGGACGCGCTCGACGGCATCCGGCACCATCACGAGCGCTACGACGGCAGCGGCTACCCGACCGGCCTGGCCGGAGACCAGATACCGCTGTTTGCCCGGCTGCTGGCGGTCGTGGATGCCTACGACGCGATGACGACCGCGCGAACCTATCGACGGCCGCGCAGCCACGAGGAGGCCCTGGCCGAGCTGACGTCTGGCCGCGGGAGCCAGTTCGACCCCGTGCAGGTGGACGCGTTCGTGGCACTCGCCCGGCAAGGGACCTGGCCACGGCCGCAGCCCGGACGTGGTCGGCGCGCCGGCGCGCCGGAGCGCCCCAGATGAGCTGGCGACGCGGCAATGACGTGCTCTGGCTGGTGAGCCTGGCCGCCGCCGGGCTCACCCTGTGGTGCGTGACCCGGACCGCGCTGCTCGGGCTGCAGGCGGTGTGGCTCGACATCGTGTTCGTGCTCATCATCGGGCTGGGTGAGGTGCTGCGGGTCCGCACACCCGGCGGCGCGAGCGGAAGCGCGCCGATGTCGCTGGCGGCCGGTGCTGGGCTGGCGCTTCTGGCCGGCAGCTACCACGGGGGCCGGCCGGCGCCGCCGGTCTGCGAGGCGGTCACGGTGGTCGCCGCCGGCATGGTGCTCGGTTCGCTGGTGTTCGCCCTGGGGCGCCGGGAGGCGCTGACGGCGCGGATGCCGCTGCGGCTGGTCAGCGTGGCGGTGGCCGGGGAGGTGTTTCACCTGGTCGCTGGACTCGGGCGGCATGGGCACCTGTTCGCGCGGCCGGACCATTGGTGGGTGGTTGCGACCCTCGGTGCGGCAGCGCTGATCGGCGTGCTCTACCTGGTCTTGGCCGCGCTGACCGGCGGGTCCGCCCGGGCCAGCGTGCGTACCCGGCTGCTCGACGAACTCGACGGCAGCGCGCTGGTGTGCGCGGCGGCGGTGGCGACGGCGTCGGTGATCGCCATCGGATCCTGGGACCTGGGCGTGTGGTCGGCGATCATCTTCTCGATTCCGATGCTGGTCACGACCGGTGCGCTGCGGCGGTACGCGGTGATCCGGCAGACCCAGGCGCAGACGGTGCGGGCACTGAGCCGGGCCGCCGAAGTCGCCGGCTACATCGAGGTCGGCCACAGCGACCGGGTCGCCGACCTGTCCGTGCGGATCGGCGAGGTGCTGGGCCTGCGGTCGCGGCGACTAAACGAGCTGCGGTCGGCGGCGTTGATGCACGACATCGGCCAGCTGTCGTTGCGGGAGCCGATTCCCGGCGGCGCCACGTTGCTGGCAACCGGGCCACAGCGCCTCGACATCGCGCGCCGCGGCGCCCAGGTGTTGGAACGCGCCGCGGTGCTGCCGGCAGTGGCACGGATCATGGCCGAGCAGGCGGTGCCGTACTGCGAGCTGGCCGACGACAGCCCGGTACGCACCGAGGCCGGTGTGGTCGCGGTCGCGAACGCCTACGACGACCTGGTGGGCGCCGAACCGTCGTTCCAGCGGCAGGCACAGGCCCTCGAACGGCTTCGGCTCGGCGCGGGTAGTCAGTACGACCCGGCCGTGGTGGAGGCACTCGAACAGGTGCTGGTGCACGGGTGAAAGACGGTCACTAGCCTGAGCAGGTGCCTTCACTCGACGACGTCGCGCGGGCGCACACCGGGCTGGCGCCAGCGGAGGTGGAGTGGCTGCACGACCTGGTCTCGGACTGGCAGATGCTCGCCGACCTGTCGTTCGCCGACCTCGTGCTGTGGCTGCCCGACGCCGAGGAGCTGGGCTTCTGGGTGGGCGCACAGATGCGTCCCACCACCGGCACGACCGCGTTCATCGACGACCTCGTCGGCGGGTTCGTGCCACGCGAGCGGCGCCAGCTGATCGACCAGGCCTACGCCACCGGCCGCATCTGCCGCGAAGGCGACCCGGAGTGGCGGGACGACGTCCCGGTTCGGGTGGAGGCCATCCCGGTGTGCCGGGCGGGGCGCGTGCTGGCCGTGATCGCTCGCAGCACGAACCTGCTGTCGGTGCGCACCCCCAGCCGATTGGAACTGACCTACCTGCAGGTGGCCGGGCACCTGGCCACGATGATCTCCCAGGGCCGGTTCCCGAACCAGGCGGGCGCCACGGTGAGCTCGTCGCCACGCGTCGGCGACGGGATCGTGTTGTTGGACGCGGCTGGCGCCGTCTCCTACATCAGCCCGAACGGACTGTCGGCGTATCGGCGGCTCGGTCGCCAGGGCGACCTGGTCGGGGAGTTGCTCGGCGAGTCGACCGTGGCGTTGCTGCCGGCGAGTCGCCGGCCAGTGGAGGAGTCGCTGGCGACCCTGCTGCACGGCCGCAGCGCGGCCGAGACCGAGGTCGAAGGTGCGCAGGCGACGGTGATGTTGCGGGTCATTCCGCTGGAGCCGGATGGGCAACACGTCGGCGCCCTGGTGCTGGTACGGGACGTGACCGACCTGCGACACCGCGAGCGGGAGCTGCTCAGCCGGGAGGCCACCATCAGGGAGGTGCACCACCGGGTGAAGAACAATCTGCAGACGGTGGCCGCGCTGCTCCGTCTGCAGGCCCGGCGCACCGGTGAGCCAGTCGCGCGTCAGGCGCTGGACGAGGCGGTTCGCCGGGTCGGGTCCATCGCGGTCGTACACGAGATCCTCAGCCAGACGTTCGACGAACGTGTTGATTTCGACATGGTGGCCGACCGGCTGCTGATCATGGTGGGCGACGTCGCCTCACCCGAGGCCGACGTCGCGATCGGTCGGGTCGGGTCGGTAGGCGCGGTCGACGCCGAGACGGCGACCGCGCTGGCGATGGCCGTGATGGAGCTGCTGCAGAATGCGGTCGAACACGGCCTGGCCGGGCGCTCCGATGGTCACGTCACCGTGACCGCACGCCGGCTGAGCGGGCGGATCAGGCTCACGATCGACGACGACGGGGTCGGGTTGCCGGAAGGATTCGACCTCGCATCCGACCGGAGTCTGGGCCTGCAGATCGTCCGTTCGCTGGTGGAGACCGAACTCGAAGGAGAGTTCACGCTGGGCGCCCGGCCCGATGCCTCCGGCACCCGGGCGACCATCGAGTGGACGCCGTCGACCTGAATGGCCATCAACCACAGGAGCGGCTGGCCGGGGACGTGCCGGTGGCGGCACGGCTGGGATTGCGTCAGAGGCTGCGAGCGCGCGACCGGGCGGCGCGGCGCTTGAGCGCGCGGCGCTCCTCCTCGCTCATGCCACCCCACACGCCGGCATCCTGGCCGGATTCGAGCGCCCAGGTCAGGCACTCGTCGATCACCGGGCAGCGACGACAGACGGCCTTCGCCTCCTCGACCTGCAGGAGCGCGGGGCCGGTATTGCCGATCGGGAAGAACAGCTCGGGATCTTCGTCGCGGCAGGCGGCGCGGTGGCGCCAGTCCATCTGGTTACTCCACTCTTCGGGAACGGTCATATGCTCTACAGACACACAGCCGACTGTCGAGATTGCCTCAGGGCCACAAACCGCGAGCCGGCGCGGCGGCTGGCTGCGGCGCGACCCCGAGATGCTCGGGGCGAACGTGAATGCATTCACTATGCTGTCATAGGTCTGCCAGCGAGGAAACCCGTCGAGTCTGTGCCTTGCATTACCCTCCGGCTCATTATTGCTCGATGTGCGCCAGTTCCGAGCAGGATCGCGCACAGAGCGGGCAGTGGTGAGCGCGGATCGAGCGACGGTGTCCTGGCCGATGGCCCAGTCTTCTAGCGACGAGAGCGAGTGCACGGTGAGCCCCGAATCCACCGGGTCGGTGCCAGCGCCGCTGAAAGTTGCCGGCGCGTTGACGCTGTTGGCCGGTCTGGCGACGCTTGCGGCGGCCGGCTGGCTGGCCACCGACACGGTGCAGGACCCGCCGGTGAACGAGACGGCGGGCTGGGCGTCGGTTGTGCTGCTCGCGGTGTTCGGTGCGGCAGTGGTGGTCGTAGGTCGCGGTGTGCTGCGGGTGTCCGGCTGGAGCCGAGGCCCGGCCGCGGTGGCGGCGCTGCTGCTGCTCGCCATCGGCTCCCAGCTGACGAACTCGGTGGCCGTGGCGCTAGTCGTCGCGGCATCGGTGATCACACTGGTGATGCTGTTCTTGCCGCTGTCCACCGCAGCGTTCCTGGCCGCCAAGCGCCGTCGGGCCGATCGGGACGGCGGCGACGCGACCGGCTAGCGGGGCTGTTCGCGTAGCGCCGCGAGCACGGCGGCCGTGCGCTTGTGCGCCGGCTCGGTGAGCACGTCGCGTGCCTTGCCGCTTTCGACCAGGCTGCCGGCGTCGAGCACGGCGGCGACGTCGGCCACCCGCAGGGCGAAGTCGGGGTCGCGTGAGGCCACCACGATCCCCGGCCCGGTGGTGGCCAAGTCCCGCAGCAGCTCGGCCGCGGCCGGTGCCGGCAGCCTTGCGGCCGGCTCGTCGACCAGCAGCACTTTCGGCTCCATCGCCATTGCGCGGGCCAGCGCTACCCGAACGCGGTCGGCGTCGGCCAGGTCGGCCGGGTAGGCGTCCGCGAGGGCCGCGATGCCGAGCCGCTCGAGCAGAGCGGTGGCGTCGGCGATCGCCGTCCGCTTGGTGGTGTTTCCGACCTGGGTGGGGCCTTCGATGACGTTGGCCAGCACCGTCTTGGTGCCGAACAGCGCGGGCGGGTCGGCGACGAAGCCGATCGTGCGCCGCTGGGCGGCGACGTGTCGCGCCGACAATGGCCGCAGCTTCGAGCCGACCTGCCGGTAGCCGAGCAGCGAACCGTCGATCCAGACACGGCCGCGGCTGGGCTGCTCGAGGTGGATCGCGCAGCGGAGCAGGGTGGTCTTGCCGGCACCGGCGGGGCCGAGCAGGCAACACACCTGGCCGGGCAGCACCTGCAGGTCGACGTCGTCGAGCACGCGTCGCCGCCGGTAGGTCTTGGTCAGCCGATCGGCCCGCAACACCGGGTCCGGCTCGTGCCGGAACTCCTGCGGCACGACCCGGCTGATCGGTCGGGTGGTCACCGAGGTCTCGTGCGGGTCGGGAGGCTGGGTGGCCGGCTGGTGCGTGCCGGGCCGCTGTGGCTCCGGCTGCTGGGTGGCCGGCCGCTGTGGGACCGGCTGGGTCGTCTCGCTTGCGGGGGTCTGGCTTGTGGGGGTCTGGCTTGTGGAGGTCTGGTCTGCCGGGTTCTCGCCGGTGGGAGTCTGATCGCTCACCGGTGTGCCTCCAGTCGCCGGGTGGCCCACTGGCGTACCACGCTCAGTCCGATCAGCAGGATGCTGACCGTGGCCAGGTACCACAGGCAGGCTGCGACGAGCATCGGGAATGGGCTACCCGTCTGGTCGCCGATGCCGCGCAGGGTTCCGAAGAGTTCGGGGTAGGGGACGAACGCCACCAGGGCCGTATCGGCGTAGAGGCGGACGATCTCGCGGCCGCCGGCGGGTGCGAGCACGCGCATCGCGGGTGGCAGGACGGCGCGTCGGCGCGCCTGTCCGGGTGTCATGCCCAGCGCCAGTGCTGCCTCCCGCTCGGCCTCGTCGGTTCCGGCGAACGCGTCGCGCATCACCTCGGTGAAGTAGGCGGCTTGGGTGAGCGTGAGTCCCAGAATTGCGGCGACGACACCGCTGAACAGGGTGGCGGAGTCGAATGAGAAGTACCGAGTGTCGAGGTCGAGGCCGAGTCGTCGCTCGATCCAGAAGTCGAACGGGATACCGAGGTCGAGCCGGCCGTAGAGCACGCCGAGACTGCCGAACAGGATGACGACGACGATGCGAGGTAGTGCACGGAAGAACCAGCAGTACGCCCACGACAGGAGACGCAGCAGCGGGTTGCCGGATCGACGCATCAGGGTCAGGCCGAGCGCGACGGCGAATCCGCCGACGAGGGCGACGCCGGCGACGAACAGAGTGCGCCACAGGCCGTCGAGCACGGTGGCGGAGAACACCTGCGCGCGAACGGTGGCCCAACCGAACGCCGGGTTGGTGGCCAGCAGGTGCGCCAGCATGCCGAGCGGCAGCAGGAGCAGGATGCCCAGCACCCATGACCACGGGTGACGATGTGCGACGGTTTTGATCGGCTGGCCGCTGGGCCGCACGGTGCCAGTGGTCGCCGTCGCGTCGGAGTCAGCCGACACGCGGACCTGCGCATGCGCGTTGTCTGGGCGGGGCCATCGATCCAACCTTTCCGTATGTGCCGGTTCCGGGCGGACGGGTACCCGATGAATGCTGCCATCGACGGTGAGCGGATTTCGGAGGTCGGCCGGGGTGTCGGCATCGAGGCCGGTGCGGGGACGCGTGCGTGCGCGCCGCCGACGGCAGTGACTGCTCTACGGTGGAGAACATGCTCGCTGCCTACGCCGCGAAGACCGACCCGCGCGATCCGCTGTCCGGACTGGTGGTGGGCGACAGACCGGAACCGAACACGCCGGCGGGATGGGTCCGCGTGCGCGTGGTGACGGCGGCGTTGAACCATCACGACCTCTGGTCGTTGCGGGGCGTCGGGCTGCCCGCCGACCGGTTGCCGATGATCTTGGGATGTGACGCCGCCGGGATCGACCCCGACGGCAACGAGGTGATCGTGCACGCGGTGATCGGGTCGGCTGACCGGTTCGGCGACGAGACCCTCGACCCGGCCCGCAGCCTGCTGTCCGAGCGCTATCCGGGCACGCTGGCCGAGGTGGTAGCTGTGCCCGCGCGCAACCTGGTGTCGAAGCCGGCGGGGATGGCGTGGCAGACGGCGGCGTGCCTGCCGACGTGCTGGCTGACCGCGTATCGGATGCTGTTCACGCAGGCGCAGGCAAGGCCGGGGCAGACCGTACTCGTGCAGGGCGCCGGCGGTGGTGTGTCGACCGCGCTGGTGCAGTTGGGTGCGCGCGCGGGCCTGCGGGTCTGGGTGACGAGCCGGTCGGCCGATCGCGCCGAGCGCGCTTTGGGGCTCGGCGCCGACGCGGTGTTCGAGGCGGGGGAGCGGCTGCCTGAACGGGTGGACGCGGTGATGGACTCGGTGGGTGCGGCCACATGGTCGCACTCGCTGAAGTCGCTCCGGCCGGGTGGCGCGCTCGTGCTCTGTGGGGCAACGAGTGGCGCCGAGCCCGAACGAGCGGAGCTGACTCGAGTGTTCTTCACCGGGCTGCGCGTCCTGGGCACGACGATGGGTACGCGTGCTGAGCTGGCGGCGGTGACGGCGATGGTTGCCCGCACCGGGTTGGAGCCGGTTGTCGACCGGGTGGTCGGGCTGGCTGACGTGCGGGACGGCCTTGCGGCGATGGCGGCAGGGGAGACCTTCGGCAAGGTTGTGACCGCCGTGTCGCCGGAGCAACCGTAGGTTGTGAGGACGGGCGCGGCGCGCCGACTCACCCGGCTAGGCGGGCCCGCACCTGCGCGGTCAGTTCGATGTCGTGCGGCAGCAGCTGGAGTTGCCCGGCATCGACATGGACCCCGTGCGTACCCAGCACCGTGGCCAGGTGTGCCCAGTGCGCGGTGACGGTCCTTGCATCGTCGTCGTCAGGACCGACGACCATCCGCGCGGTCGACTCGATCTCCGCCACCGATGTCAGCTTCCAGATATCAGCGGGACCGCTCTCTCCCCAACCGCGGTCGTCCAGAAGCGTGAGCCGGCGACCGTCGTCGAGGACCGCCAGATGCAAGGCGGACAGGCTGATCGTGTCCGCGCCGACTGGTGCCGCCTGCTCGGTCGACGGCGCAACGCCGGGACGCGCATCTCCAGCGCTGACGCGGCTCGCGGACGGCACATCGCCGGCTGCCACGGGGCCCTGCGCTTGGTCCAGGTCGACGATCGTCAGCAGTCGAACAACGCCGACCATGGCGTGCAGGTCTCCGTCACTCGAAGGCGTCCTTCAGCAGTGTTGCCCGCTCCGCGTTCGACGCGGAGGTCGAGCCCACCGCCGGGGCCGCCGACGCCGGCCGGGTGACCGCCGTCAGGCCGGGCAGCCGGTGCCCGAGGTGGAAGTCGAAGTGCGGCCACACGCCCTGGTTGCGCGGCTCGTCCTGCACCCAGCGCACGTCGCCGGCGTGTGGATAGGCACGAACCGCCTCGATGATCCGGTCGACCGGGGTCGGCGCCAACTGCTCGACCGTGACGATGGCGGTCGTCGGCTCGTCACCCTGCCGCTTCTTGCGCTCGGCCCGCAGCTCCCAGGCGATCTTGCCCGAACACACGAGCACCTGTCGGACCTTGTCCGGGTCGAGGTCAGCGTCGCCGATCACCTGCGTGAACGACCCACTGGTGAGGTCTTCGGGCATCGAGGTGGCCGCCCGATTGCGCAGCATCGACTTCGGCGTGAACACGATCAGCGGGCGGTGCCGGGTGCCGAAGGCGTGCGCCCGCAGCAGGTGGAAGTAGTTCGCCGGTGTCGACGGTTGCGCGCACATCATCGCGTCCCCGACCGCCAGCTGCAGGAATCGCTCGATGCGCGCGGAGCTGTGGTCGGGTCCGAGCCCTTCGTAGCCGTGGGGCAGCAGTAGCACCACACCGGAACGCTGGCCCCATTTGGCCTCGGCCGAGCTGATGAACTCGTCGATGATGGTCTGAGCGCCGTTGGCGAAGTCGCCGAACTGCGCCTCCCAGCACACGAGCGCATCCGGACGCGCCACGGAGTAGCCGTACTCGAAGCCCATCGCCGCATATTCGGACAGCAGCGAGTCGTGCACGTAGAACTTCGCCTGGTCCTCGGACAGGTGCGACAGCGGCGTGTACTCCTCGCCGGTGTGCCGGTCGACGATCGTGGCGAACCGCTGTGAGAACGTGCCGCGGCGGGTGTCTTGACCGGACAGCCGCACCGGTCGACCGGCGAGGACCAGCGAGCCGAACGCGATGATCTCGGCGGTGCCCCAGTCGATCGGGCCGGCGGTGATGCCGGCGGCCCGACGTTCGAGTTGGGGCAGCACCTTCGGGTGGACGGTGAACCCGTCCGGGAAGCTGACGTAGCCGTCGGCGATCTGCTTGAGCACCTCGGGGGTCACGGCAGTGTCCGGTTCACCCGCGGGGACCGTCTTGTCCGGGTAGTCGGGCGCCCGGAAGTACGGCTCGGACGGGGTGGACGTGGCGGCCCGCACCTCGGCGAACACGGTCTCCAACCGGTCGTGGTAGTCCCGCAGCGCCTGCTCGGCTTCCTCGACCGTGATGTCACCGCGGCCGACCAACGCCTCGGTATACAGCTTGCGGACGCTGCGCTTGGCCTCGATCAGGTCGTACATCAACGGCTGGGTGAAACTCGGGTCGTCGTTCTCGTTGTGGCCCCGCCGGCGGTAGCAGACGACGTCGACGACGACGTCCTTGTTGAAGTCGCGGCGGAACTCGTACGCCAGCAGAGCCACCCGGATGCATGCCTCCGGGTCGTCGCCGTTGACGTGGAAGATCGGCGCCTGCACCATCCGGGCGACGTCGGTGCAGTACATCGACGAGCGTGAACTGGCCGGCGACGTGGTGAATCCGACCTGGTTGTTGACGATGATGTGGACGGTGCCGCCGGTGCGGTAGCCGCGCAACTGCGACAGGTTCAGCGTCTCGGCCACCACCCCGGCCGGCGAACGCCGCGTCGCCGTGGATGAGAACGGGCAGCACCGGATAGGCGGCACCGCGAT
>Ga0164242_10005195_pt1 | contig 14507 bp, 13 predicted proteins | sample OricomgcompostMG_FD_108783 | JGI IMG/M metagenome (GOLD analysis project Ga0164242, IMG submission 108783) | Miracle-Growth compost microbial communities from Emeryville, California, USA - Original compost - Miracle growth compost (MG) ... | reverse complement strand
GCCTGGGCGCGCTCGACGACGTCGTTCATCGTCAGGCGGCCGGCCGAGTCGGTGATGTAGACGCAGTGCGCGCCGTACGACTCCATCAGCTTCGCCTGCTGGGCCACCTCGGCGGCCGGCGACATGTGGTTCATCATGAGGAAGCCCGAGACGTCGAAGCCGATCTCGCGCGCGGCGGCGATGTGCTGGGCCGAGACGTCGGCCTCGGTGCAGTGCGTGGCGATGCGGACGCTGCGGACGCCGAGGTCCCACGCCTGCTTGAGCTCGTGGATGGTGCCGACGCCCGGAAGGAGCAGCGAGGTGAGCTTCGCGTTCTTGATGACGCTGGCCGCCGCCTCGATCCACTCCCAGTCGGTGTTCGAGCCGGGGCCGTAGTTGAGCGACCCGCCGGCGAGCCCGTCGCCGTGCGTCACCTCGATGGCGTCGACGCCTGCCTCGTCGAGGGCGACGACGATCCGCTTCACGTCCTCCGGGGAGATGCGGTGGCGGATGGCGTGCATCCCGTCGCGCAGGGTCACGTCCTGGACGTAGATGGGGGTACCCATGTCAGCGCTCCTTCGCGGCGGTGTCCGACGCGGCCGACTCCGCGGCCGCGGCGATGCGCTCGGCGACCTGCAGGCCGGCCGAGGTCATGATGTCGAGGTTGCCGGCGTAGGCCGGCAGGTAGTGAGCGGCGCCCTCGACCTCGAGGAACACCGACACCTGGTGGGTCGGGCGCTCGGAGCCGGGCTCCAGGATGGTGTGCACCGGCTGGTCGTCGGGCACGGGGTTGATCTGCACCTGCTGCTTGAGCCGGTAGCCCGGCACGTACGCGGCGACGTCGGCCACCATCTTCTCCACCGACAGGCGGATCTCCTCGTGCACGGCCGGGTCGGGCGCGGTGACGAGCGCGAAGACGGTGTCGCGCATGATCAGCGGCGGCTCGGCCGGGTTGAGGATGATGACCGCCTTGCCGCGCTTCGCTCCCCCGACCTTGACGATCGCCTGGCTCGTCGTCTCGGTGAACTCGTCGATGTTGGCGCGCGTGCCGGGCCCGGCCGACTTCGACGCGATCGAGGCGACGATCTCGCCGTACGCCACCGGCACGACCCGCGAGATCGCGGCGATGATCGGGATCGTCGCCTGGCCGCCGCAGGTGACCATGTTGACGTTCGGCGCGTCGAGGTGCTCCTCGAGGTTGACCGACGGGATGACGTACGGGCCGATGGCGGCCGGCGTGAGGTCGATCATCCGCTTGCCCAGCGGCATGAGCTTGCTGGCGTTGTACTCGTGCGCCTTGGCGGACGTCGCGTCGAAGACGATCTCGATCTCGTCGAAGTTCGGCAGCGCCATGAGCCCTTCGACGCCCTCGTGCGTCGTCGCGAAGCCGAACCGCTTGGCGCGCGCCAGCCCGTCGGAGTCGGGGTCGATGCCCACCATCGCGCCCATCTCGAGGTGCTGGGCGGTGCGCATCACCTTGATCATGAGGTCGGTGCCGATGTTGCCCGACCCGATGATCGCCACTTTGGTCTTGCTCATCAGGACTCCTTCGAAACGCTGAAGCCGACCGTGCCGAGCGGCTCGATCGACACCTGGACGACGTTGCCGGCCGCGATCGGCCGCATCGGGCCGAGCGCGCCGGAGAGAATGACCTGGCCGGCCCGCAGCGGCTGGCCGAGCTCGCGCGCCTTGCGCGCCAGCCACACGACCGCCTCGATCGGGTCGCCCAGGCAGGCCGCGCCGTTGCCCGTCGACACCTCGGCGCCGTCGATCGTCATCGACATGACGACCTCGCGCGGCACCACCTCGTCGAGCGACTTGCGCACGTTGCCGAGCACGTAGGCCCCCGACGACGCGTTGTCGGCGACGGTGTCGCCGAAGCTGATGTCCCACCCGGCGATCCGGCTCCCGCAGATCTCGATGGCCGCGACGGCGTAGTCGATCGCGGCGCTGACCTGGGCATAGTCGAGCTCGCCCTCGGCGAGATCGTCCCGGAGCACGAAGGCGATCTCGGCCTCGGCGCGCGGCTGCAGGATCGACTCGGCCGGCAGCACGTCATCGTCGCCGTAGGCCATGTCGTCGAAGAGGACGCCGAAGTCGGGCTGGTCGACGCCCACCTGCTCCTGGATCGCCTTCGACGTCAGGCCGATCTTGCGGCCGACGATGGCGGCGCCCTCCGCCAGCCGGGCCGACGTGATCCGCTCCTGGACGGCGTAGGCGGCCGCCACGTCGTCGCGGCCGATGAGGTCGCGGACGGGCGAGGTGGGGATTCCGGTGCGGGTCGCGGCCAGCAGGCGGTCGGCTGCCGCCTCGATGGCCGTCGGGGCGACAGTCGTATCCGTCATGCCTCAACCCTGAGGCTCCGACGCCCACAAGCCACGACGTCGTTCCGCCCAGCGGAACATTTCGCCTAGTCTCGTGTCCATGACCGCCGAGCCGCTCACGGAGTACCTCGAGAACGACGACCGCGCCGTCGTCGACAAGGCCGTCAGCCTGCTCATGGCCTTCGGCCCGCAGGGTGCCAGCGGGATCGGCGTGAGCGAGCTCGCCCGGCGCACCGGTCTCAGCAAGTCGACGGCGTTCCGGGTGCTGGCCATGCTCGTGCGCAACGGCGTCGTCGAGCGGGCCGGCCGCGGCTACCGGCTCGGCGCTCGCCTGCACGCCCTCGGCCAGGCCGTCTACGCCCCCGACCACGACCGCATCCGCGACGTGCTCATCCCGTACCTGCTCGACCTCTACGAGCAGACCCACGAGACCGTGCACCTGGCCGCGCTCCACGGCACCGACGTGCTCTACCTCGCCAAGCTCTACGGCCACCGGCAGATGCCGCTGCCCTCACGCGTCTACGGGCGCGTGCCGGCCTACGCGACCGGCGTCGGCAAGGCGATGCTCGCCTACGACCCCGATGCCCTCGACCTCACGCTCGCCCAGCGGCTGCGGCCGTTCACTCCCCACACCATCTGCGACCCGCAGCAGCTGCGGGCCGTGCTGGACGACGTCCGCCGCACCGGCATCGCCGTCGACGACGAGGAGATCGCGCCGGGGCTCACCTGCCTGGCCATGCCCGTGCTCGGCCCGGGCGGACGCCCCACCGCCGCCCTGTCGGTGTCGGTGCCGACCGGACGCCTCGACCGCGCGGCCACCGAGCCGGTGCTGCGTCGCATCGTCGCAGCCGCCGCGCGCGCGGTGCGCTAGTCGGTCGGGCTTTCCCCCGGAAACAGGTAGATCTCTCCGTCGCGGACCTCGATCCGGTGCGCGACGGTGTCGACCGTGGCCGGCGGGCCGAGCACGCGCCCGGTGCGCAGCTCGAAGCGCGACGCGTGCACCGGGCACTCGACGCAGCCCTCCTCGACCCAGCCCTCCGACAGCGACGCCGTCGCGTGCGTGCAGGTGTCGTTCAGCGCCCAGCAGGTGCCGTCGAGGTCGCGCAGGATCGCGATGTCGTCGTCGGTGCCGGTGACGTCGCTCGGGATCGCGATGCCCTCGCCCGGACGCAGATCGTCGAGCGAGGCGACACGGATGCCGTCGCTCACGTCAGACGTCGCCGCCGAGATAGGCAGCCCGCACGGCGTCGTCGTCGGCCAGCTCGGCGCCGCTGCCCGAGCGGACGATCTCGCCGGTCTCGAGCACGTGCGCGAAGGTCGACCGGCGCAGCGCCTGGGCGGCGTTCTGCTCGACGAGCAGCACCGTGGTGCCCTGCTTGTTGATCTCGGTGATGATGTCGAAGATCTGCTGGATCAGCTTCGGCGCGAGACCCATCGACGGCTCGTCGAGCAGCACCAGACGCGGCTTGGCCATGAGCGCGCGGCCGATGGCGAGCATCTGCTGCTCGCCGCCCGACATCGTGCCGGCCGGCTGGTTGATGCGCTCGAGCAGCCGCGGGAACAGCGAGAAGACGCGGTCGAGATCGTCCTTGTAGGCCTTCGTCTTGGTGTCCTTGCGGACGAACGCGCCCATCTCGAGGTTCTCGCGCACCGTCATGCCCGGGAAGCAGCCGCGGCCCTCGGGCGACTGGCTGATGCCCATGAGCACCCGCTCGTACGGCTTGGCGTGGGTGATGTCCTTGCCGTCGAAGAAGACCTTTCCCTCGCGCACCGGGCGGAGGCCGGAGATCGTCTTCAGCGTCGTCGACTTGCCGGCGCCGTTCGCGCCGATGAGGGTCGTGACCGATCCCTCCTCGACCCCGAACGAGATGCCGCGGATGGCCGCGATCTGGCCGTAGTTGACGTACAGGTCCTTGATCTCAAGAAGCATCGGCGTCCTCCTCGACTCCCAGGTAAGCGGCGATGACCGCCGGGTTGTCGCGGATCTCCGCCGGCGTGCCCTCGGCGATCTTGCGGCCGAACTCGAGCACCACGATCCGGTCGGTGACGCCCATGACCAGGCGCATGTCGTGTTCGATCAGCAGCACCGTGTAGCCGATGTCGCGGACCCGGCGAATGAGGTCCATCAGCTGCCGCTTCTCGGCGGGGTTGAAGCCGGCCGCCGGCTCGTCGAGGCAGAGCAGCTTCGGCCCCGTGGCGAGAGCGCGCGCGATCTCCAGACGACGCTGGTCGCCGTAGGAGAGGTTCGACGCGAGCTCGTCGGCGCGGCCCGAGATGCCGACGAAGTCCAGCAGCTCCCGCGCCTTCTGCTCTGCCGCGGCCTCCGTGTGACGGTGACGCGGCGTGCGGAACAGCGCGTTGAGGATGCCGACCTTCGAGTGGACGTCGGCGCCGACCATGACGTTGTCGAGGGCCGACATCGACCGGAACAGCCGGATGTTCTGGAACGTGCGGGCGATGCCCAGCTTGGTGATCTTGTGGCGCTGCAGCTTCGCCAGCGGACGGCCGTCGAAGCGGATCGCGCCGCTCGTCGCCTGATAGACCCCCGTCATCACGTTGAAGCAGGTGGTCTTGCCGGCGCCGTTCGGCCCGATGAGGCCGAGGATCTCGCCCTCCTTGATGTCGAACGAGACATCGTCGAGCGCGGTGAGACCACCGAACTTGATGGTGACGTGGTCGAGCTCGAGCAGGGCCTTGCCCGCGGAAACGACATCAGATGACATCGACGTTCTCCCCTTCGAGCTCGTGGATCTTCTGTTCGGCCCTGACCGCTCTTCGAGTGGCTCTGGCCGGGAAGATGCCCTGCGGACGGAACGTGGTCAGGAGCAGCAGCGCGATGCCGAAGACGAGCATCCGCCAGTCGGCGAAGTTGCGGAACCGCTCGGGCAGGTAGGCCACGAGCACACCGCCAACGATGGCACCCCAGCGGTTGCCGGCGCCACCGATGATGACCGCCGCGACGAACATCTCGGAGAGCATGGCGGTGAAGCTCGTCGGGCTGATGTAGCCCTGGCGGGTGGCGAAGAACGCGCCCGACAGACCGCCGATGAAGGCGCCCATCGCGAACGCGAGCAGCTTGTACTTGAAGGTCGGCACGCCCATGACCTCCGCGGCGTCCTCGTCCTCGCGCGTGGCCTCCCAGGCGCGGCCGACGCGGCTGGCCTTGATCAGCCGGTCGCCGACGATGATGAGCACGAGCACCGTCAGCAGCAGCCAGTAGAACGGCACGATGTCGATGACGCCGAAGACCAGGAACTGGGTCTTCTTCGTCGGGTCGACCTCCGGGTAGCCGTTGGCCCAGGTGAGGTGTGCGATGTCGAACAGGCCACCGTCGGGGCCGGGCGGGTTCGGGCCGATGCTCGGCGGCGCGGGGATGGCCTTGATGCCCGTGGCGGCGCCGAGCCAGTCGGTGTAGGTGATGACGATGCGGACGATCTCGCCGAAGCCGAGCGTCACGATCGCGAGGTAGTCACCGCGGACCCTCAGCGTCGGGGCGCCGAGCAGCACGCCCGAGACCATGGTCACGACGACCGCCACCGGCAGCGCCAGGAAGAACGGCCAGTGCCAGTGCTCGGAGGTCAGCGTGCCGACGGTGTAGGCGCCGACGGCGTAGAAGCCCACGTAGCCGAGGTCGAGCAGGCCGGCGTAGCCGATGACGATGTTGAGGCCGACCGCGACGATGGCGTAGCCGATGCAGTCGTAGAGCACGCTGGCCATGTCGCTGCCCGTGGTGGTGATCACGGGCAGGTTGATGAGCGGCAGGGCGTAGGCGATGACCACGCCGACGACGATCCACGCCGCCTTGCCCTTCTTGGTCTTCGGCTTGGGGACGCGAGCCCACAGCGACGACGAGACGTCGTGGAAGCTCTGGAGGCCCGAGCGGACCAGATTCGAGGTGGCAGTGCCTGCGGTGCTCATGCGCGCGCCTTTCCGAGAACCTCACCCAAGATGCCCGACGGCCGGACCAGCAGGATCAGGATCAGCAGCACGAAGGCCACCGCGTCCTTCCACTGGGTGCCCACGAGCGCCGAGCCGTAGTTCTCCGCGACGCCGAGGATGAGGCCGCCGAGGAGTGCGCCGCGCAGGTTGCCGATGCCGCCCATGACCGCCGCCGTGAACGCCTTGAGGCCGAGGATGAACCCGACGTTCGGCTTCGTGACGCCGATGCGCAGCATGTAGAGGCAGGCGGCGGCACCGGCCATGATGCCGCCGAGCAGGAAGGTGAGCTGCACGATGCGCTGCGAGTTCACGCCCATCAGGGCGGCCGACTCGGGGTCCTGCGCGACCGCCCGCATGCCGCGGCCGAACTTCGTCTTCCGGACGAAGAAGTCGAGACCGACCATCATCAGGATCGCGGCGACGATGACGACGATGTCGATGTCGGTGATGCGGTAGTCGCCGATCTTGAACAGCTGGGTCGGGTTCACCGTCGTGCCGCCCATGCCGTACGTGTCGCGCGGATGCGAGACGTAGTCGCTCAGATTGTCACGGAGACCGAACCAGTCGCTGATCGCGGCACGCTGCCCCATCAGCTCCGACAAGGTGATCGAGGCTCCGATCGCGGAAATCAGCATGATCAGGCTGGGAGCGCGGTTGCGGATCAGGCGCCGGTAGGCGATCCGCTCGACGACGAGGGCGATCAGGCCCGACATGATCATCGAGGCCACGAAGGCGACGATCAGGACCCCGACGACGTTGCCCAGGTGGGTGTCCTTGCCCGGGCCGATGAGGACGAAGATCCACGCGGTCGCGAAGGTGCCGTACATGAACACCTCGGAGTGCGCGAAGTTGATCAGCCTGAGCACGCCGTAGACGAGCGTGTAGCCGAGCGCGATGAGCGCGTAGACGGCTCCGAGCGCGATGCCTTGAATGGTCAGCGCAAAGAAGGAGTGGATCAGGTCGTCCACAAGGCTCCCCCGGTCTCCAGTGTCGGGCCGAACGGCGTCGTCCGGCGTGCCTGCGGCCGGGGGCACGGGGCCCCCGGCCGCAGATTGTCACAAATCGATGCTGCTATCTAGACGAGTGGCTGGCTCGTCACTCGATCGGCTGACCGGTCGTGAAGGAGCCGTTCTCGACCTTGTAGACGTAGATCGTCTGGGTCGCGACCTCACCGGTGTCGTCGAACTTGATCTCCTTGGTGACACCCTGCTCGTCGTAGTCGGTGATGAAGTCCTGCATCGCCTCACGAGTGGTCACACCGGCGGCGATGCCGTCGAGGAAGACCTTGGTGGCGTCGTAGGCCTCGGCCGAGTACGAGCCGGGCTCCTCACCGTTGTTGTACTTCTCGAACAGCGCCGTGAAGTCGTCGGTCGGCGGAGCACCGGCGTCGGTGAAGAACGCGCCCTCGGCGGCGTTGGCGCCGGCAGCGGTGATGACGGCCGCGTTGTGCGAGCCGTCGCCCGAGCCGAAGACGCCCTTGTAGCCGGCCTGGCGGAGCTGCTTCAGGAGCAGACCGCACTCCTGGTAGTAGCCGCCGTAGTACACGCCGTCGGCACCCGACGACATGATCTTCTGGACGGTGGCGCTGAAGTCCGTCTGACCGGTGGTGATGGTGTCGTCGCCGACATCCGCGCTGCCCAGGGCGTCGCGGACGCCGTCGGCAAGGCCCTTGCCGTAGTCGGAGCCGTCGTCGACGACGAAGACCTTGGTGGCACCGCCGTCGCCGGTGATGTACTTCGCGGCGGCCGGGGCCTGGGCGCCGTCGTTGGCGATGACGCGGTGCCAGTAGGTCCACCCCTGCTGGGTGATGGTCACGTTGGTGGCCGACTGGGAGATGCTGGGCAGGCCGGCCTCGTTGAACGCCGGGCCGGTCGCGAGCGACTCACCCGAGAACGCCGGGCCGATGAGACCGATGATCGAGGTGTCGCCGACGATCTGCGACGCCAGCTTCGTGGCCTGGTCGGGGTCGCCCTGCGAGTCGAACGTCTTGATGGTGACCTTGCAGTCCGGGTTGGCGTCGTTGAACTGGCCGACCGCGGTGTTGACGCCGTTCAGGGCGTCCTGGCCGAGGGCGGCCGAGTCGCCGGTGAGAGCGGCCATGAATCCGAGCGTGGCGGGGTGGCAGCCGCCGCCGGTGCTGTCGTCGCCGGCAGTGTCATCCGACGAGCCGCAGGCCGTCAGCGAGAGGGCGGCGGCCACAGCCACGGCCGCAAACCAGCGGCCCGACTTGGTGATACGGGACATGAATCCTCCGTGAGGTTCCACCCCGGGCACGACACGCCCAGGAGTGATGTAGTGGGGACTGTAAGGCAAATTCCGCAGCCTCAGTCAGGCAGGTCCAGCCTGAGCAGGAGTCGTTACTAACTCGTAACAGCCAGGGCGTCTCCCGTAATGCTTCGTGCACAAAGCAACGGCGAGCGACCCGTTCAGCCGAGGCCGGGGCCGTGCTCGATGACGCCGTCGGCGACCTGCCGCATCGAGAGGCGCAGGTCCATCGCGGTCTTCTGGATCCACCGGAAGGCGTCCGGCTCGCTCAGCTTGAGCTGCTCCTGGAGCAACCCCTTCGCCCGGTCGACCGCCTTGCGGGTCTCCAGGCGCTCCTTGAGGTCGCCGACCTCGGCCTCGAGCTGTGAGAGCTCCTGGAAGCGGCTGACCGCCAGCTCGATGGCCGGCACGAGGTCGGTGACGTTGAACGGCTTGACGAGGTACGCCATAGCGCCGGCGTCGCGGGCGCGCTCGACGAGGTCGCGCTGCGAGAACGCCGTGAGCATGACCACCGGGGCGATGCGCTGCTTGGCGATCTGCTCGGCGGCGGCGATGCCGTCGAGGACGGGCATCTTCACATCGAGGATGACCAGATCGGGGCGGTGCTCCTCGGCGAGGCGGATGGCCTCCTGGCCGTCGCCGGCCTCCCCCACGACGTCGTAGCCCTCCTCCGTCAGCATCTCCTTGAGATCCATCCGGATGAGCACCTCGTCCTCGGCGATGACGACCGAGCGGGCGAGAGGCTCTGCGTGAGACGGCGCTGTCACGGTGGGCACTTTAACCGACCTCGCTGGAGTACCCCGGGTCGGATTCGAACCGACACTGGATGTGGTTTGAGCACATTGCCTCTGCCATTGGGCTACCGGGGCTGGGCCCACCGTGGGCGGCTGAAGCCTACAAGTGCTTCTCGTAGGCGGTCGTGACCCCGTTGATGCCGTCGCCGATGCGGTGGATGCGCAGGGCGTTCGTGGACCCGGGGATGCCCGGCGGCGCACCCGCGATGACCACGACGAGGTCGCCCTCCTGGAGGATCCCGCGGTCGAGCACCTGCTCGTCGACCTGGACGACCATCTGGTCGGTGTCGGTGACCTCCTCGGTGAGGTAGGTCTCGACGCCCCAGGTGAGGGCGAGCTGATCGCGCACCTTCTCGAACGGCGTGAAGGCGAGCATCGGGATCGGCCCGCGCAGACGCGAGAGGCGCCGAGCCGAGTCGCCCGTCGTGGTGAACGAGACGAGGTACTTGGCGCCGACGCGCTCGGCCACCTCCTCGGCCGCCTTGGCGATGACGCCGCCCTTGGTGCGCGGGTTCCACTCGATCTGCGCGAGCCGGCCGACCGAGGTGTTGGGGTCGAGCGCGTGCTGCTCGGTGGCCTCGATGATGCGCGACATCGTCGCGACCGTCTCGAGCGGGTAGGCGCCGACGCTGGTCTCCGCCGAGAGCATCACGGCGTCCGCGCCGTCGAGCACGGCGTTGGCGACGTCGTTGGCCTCGGCGCGCGTCGGCGCCGGGTTGCTGATCATCGAGTCGAGCATCTGGGTGGCGACGATGACCGGCTTCGCGCTCAGCCGGGCGCGCTCGATGATGCGCTTCTGCAGGAAGGGGACGTCCTCGAGCGGGCACTCCACACCCAGGTCGCCGCGGGCGACCATGATCATGTCGAACGCCTCGACCACCTCGTACAGGTTGTCGATGGCCTGCGGCTTCTCGAGCTTCGCGATGATCGGGACGACGATGCCCTCCTCGCGCATGATCTCGCGGACGTCCTCGGCGTCGGCGGCGCTGCGCACGAAGCTGAGCGCCACGAAGTCGACGCCCAGGTGCAGGGCGAAGCGGAGGTCGTCGATGTCCTTCTCCGACATGGCCGGCACGGAGACCGCGACGCCGGGGAGGTTGATGCCCTTGTTGTTGCTGATCGGGCCGCCGACGACCACCTCGGTCTCGACGTCGGTGTCGGTGACCGCGGTGGCGCGCAGGCGCACCTTGCCGTCGTCGATGAGGATCGGGTCGCCGACCTTCACGTCGCCCGGGAGCCCCTTGTAGGTGGTGCCGCAGATGCTGGCGTCGCCCGGGACGTCGCGAACGGTGATGGTGAACCGCTGCCCGACGCTGAGCTCCTCGCGGCCGTTGGCAAAGGTCTCGAGGCGGATCTTGGGGCCCTGGAGGTCGGCGAAGATGCCGATCGCCTTGCCCGACTCGGCGGCGGCGCGGCGGACGAGCTCGTAGCGGGCGCGGTGCTCGTCCTGGTTGCCGTGGCTCATGTTCATGCGGGCGACGTCCATGCCGGCGGCGATCAGCTCCTTCATCCGCTGTTCGCTCTCGACCGCGGGGCCGAGCGTGCAGACGATCTTCGCTCTACGCATGCCTCCCACCGTATCGTCCTGGCTCGGTCTCGCCCTGCGGGTGGCCCGAGAGCCCGGATGCTGGTTTACTGGCGGTCCCCATGTCCCCCCACCTTGGGGCCTCCGTGTTGCTGCTGAGCAGCGATGGCGAGGCCTTTCCGTCGAACGTTCTGTTCAGCTCAGGGCAGTACGTCCATGTCGGTGTGCCCGAAACCTGGGGCGCCCGCAAGGCGCCGGAGGGGGTGCCCTTCGACCTCACGTGGCCGGGCGACAAGGGCGTGCACGTGCAGCCCGTGGTGGCGAACGAGAAGGCCGGCACCGCCGGCAACGCGGTCTGGCATCTGGAGCCCGCCGGCGACTACCGGTTCGAGCAGCGGCGCCGGTATGTCCGCGTCCCCATGCGCACCCTGATGACCATCGCGAACCTGCACAGCCCCGACGCCGAGTCGGAGAAGGCGACACTCATCGACGTCAGCGAGGCGTCGCTCCAGTGCGCCACGTCCGACCTGTCCTGGCTCGATGCGTCGCACAAGACGCCGGTGCGGGTTCGCTTCACGGTCGCGGAGAGCGAGTTCGTCACCAACGGCGTCGTGCTGCGCGTGACGCTCATCGGCACCTCGGCCGCGCCCAAGGGCGCGCGGATCGTCATCGAGTTCGAGGACCGACCGGAGTTCACCGACCGGCTCCGGCGCGCCGTCTTCGAGGAGCAGCGGCGCCAGATCATGGAAGAGCGAGAGCGCAACGAACGCTGGGCATCGCTGCAATGAGCGGCGCCCAGGGCCCCGGAGACGGCCCGGGACGCGTACGGCGGCGGTGACGTCGACGGCTCGGCGTCTTCTTCCGCATCGTCCACGCCGAGATCGCCGTGGCACAGGGCGGCCTGCTCTGGATCGACGGCATCGACGTGTCGATGCCCTCCTCGGCACCTCGGCCGCGGCCTCGACCGGGCTGCCGCGTCCGTCTAGACCGTCAGGGGCCGGTCCGTGGGACGGATCGGCGAGGGCAGGGTCGAGGTGCCGGTGAGGTAGGCGTCGACGGCACGAGCCGCGGCGCGGCCCTCCGCGATCGCCCAGACGATGAGCGACTGGCCGCGGCCGGCGTCACCGGCCACGAAGACGCCCGGCACGTTCGTGGCGAACGAGCCGTCACGGGCGATGTTGCCGCGAGCGTCGAGCTCGACGCCCAGCTGCGTCACGACACCCGGCTGCTCGGGGCCGACGAAGCCCATCGCGAACAGCACCAGGTCGGCGAGGATCTCACGCTCGGTGCCGGCCTCCTCGACCATCTTGCCGTCCTCGAAGTGCACCTGGACGAGCTTGAGCGCGCGGACGTTGCCGTCGTCGTCGCCGAGGAACTCCTTCGTCGACACGGCGTAGAGACGCTCGCCGCCCTCCTCGTGAGCCGAGGAGACGCGGAAGATCATCGGGTACGTCGGCCACGGGTGGGTGCCCGGGCGCTCGGCCGGGGGCTCGCCGAGGATCTCGAGCTGCGTGATGCTCTTGGCGCCCTGGCGGATCGACGTGCCGAGGCAGTCGGCGCCGGTGTCGCCGCCGCCGATGATGACGACGTGCTTGTCGGCGGCCGTGATCTGGCCGTCGACGGTCTCCCCCAGCGCCGCGCGGTTGGCCTGCGGCAGGAACTCCATGGCCTGGTGGATGCCCTTGAGCTCGCGGCCCGGCACCGGCAGGTCGCGCGGGACCGTGGAGCCGATGGCGAGGACGACCGCGTCGTAGCGGTCCTGCAGGTCGTCGCCGGTGATCGTCCAGCCGACGTCGACGCCCGTGCGGAAGACGGTGCCCTCGCGCTTCATCTGCTGGAGACGGCGGTCGAGGACCTTCTTCTCCATCTTGAACTCGGGGATGCCGTAGCGCAGCAGGCCGCCGATCTTGTCGGCGCGCTCGTACACGGCCACCGTGTGCCCGGCGCGGGTGAGCTGCTGCGCGGCGGCGAGCCCCGACGGGCCCGAGCCGATGACGGCGACCGTTTTGCCCGAGAGCCACTCCGGCGGCTGCGGCTTGACGATGTCGCGGTCCCAGGCGCGGTCGATGATCGAGACCTCGACGTTCTTGATCGTCACCGGGTCCTGGTTGATGCCGAGGACGCAGGCCGTCTCGCACGGGGCCGGGCACAGGCGCCCGGTGAACTCCGGGAAGTTGTTCGTGGCGTGGAGGCGCTCCATCGCGCCCTCCCAGTCGTCACGCCAGACCAGGTCGTTCCACTCCGGGATGATGTTGCCCAGCGGGCAGCCCTGGTGGCAGAACGGGATGCCGCAGTCCATGCAGCGGCCCGCCTGCTCGGTGATGATGGGCAGCAGCGCGCGGCCGGGACCGCCCGGGTAGACCTCGTTCCAGTCGTGGACGCGCTCCTCGACGGGGCGGCGCTCCGCGACCTCGCGCCCGTACTTCAGGAAACCCTTCGGGTCAGCCATCTCGACCGGCCCTCCTTTCGCTCCGGTGCTCGATGGCCCGCGCCGACGCGCGCTCAGCCATGGAGCACCTCCATGATCCGTGCGGCGGCCTCGTCCTCGGAGAGGCCCTCTTCGCGGGCCTCCTCCTGGGCGTCGAGGACGCGCTTGTAGTCACTGGGCATGACCTGGGTGAACCGCGCCAGTGCGGCAGGCCAGTCGGCGAGGAGCTCGGCGGCGACGTCGCTGCCGGTCTCCTCCTGGTGGGCGCGGACGATCCGCTCGAGCTCGTCGGCGTACTTGCCCGCGGGCTTCTCGAGCTCGACCAGCTCCGCGTTGACCCGCCGCTCGTCGAGGTCGAGCACCCAGGCGATGCCGCCCGACATGCCTGCGGCGAAGTTGCGCCCGGTGGGGCCGAGGACGATCACGCGGCCCCCCGTCATGTACTCGCAGCCGTGGTCGCCGACGCCCTCGGTGACGACCGTGGCGCCCGAGTTGCGCACCGCGAACCGCTCGCCCACCCGGCCGCGCAGGTAGAGCTCGCCGGCGGTGGCGCCGTAGGCGATCGTGTTGCCGCCGATGACGTTCTCGTGGGCGTCGAACGTGGCCGCGCGGTCGGGACGCACGACGATGCGTCCGCCCGAGAGGCCCTTGCCGACGTAGTCGTTGGCGTCGCCCTCCAGGCGCAGCGTGATGCCCCGCGGCAGGAACGCGCCGAACGACTGACCGGCCGAGCCCACGAACGTCAGGTCGATGGTGCCGTCGGGCAGGCCCGCGCCGCCGTACCGCTTCGTGACCTCGTGGCCGAGCATCGTGCCCACCGTCCGGTTCACGTTGCGGATGCGCAGCTGGGCGCGCACCGGCTCGCCGTTCTCGAGCGCCGGCTTGGCCAGCGGGATGAGCTCGGTGAGGTCGAGGGAGCGCTCGAGCGCGTGGTCCTGCGACTTCGTGCGGTAGAGATCCTGGCCGGCGAACTGCTCGGGCAGCTCGACCTTGTGGAAGACCGGGCTCAGGTCGAGACCGGACGCCTTCCAGTGGTCGACCGCGCGGCGCGCGTCCAGCACCTCGACCTGGCCGATCGCCTCCTCGAGGGTGCGGAAGCCGAGCTCGGCGAGGAGCTCGCGCACCTCCTCGGCGATGTAGCGCATGAAGTTCACGCCGTACGCGGCCTTGCCGCTGAAGCGCTCGCGCAGCACCGGGTTCTGCGTCGTGACGCCCACCGGGCAGGTGTCGAGGTGGCAGCCCCGCATCATGAT
>Ga0164242_10005194_pt1 | contig 14509 bp, 12 predicted proteins | sample OricomgcompostMG_FD_108783 | JGI IMG/M metagenome (GOLD analysis project Ga0164242, IMG submission 108783) | Miracle-Growth compost microbial communities from Emeryville, California, USA - Original compost - Miracle growth compost (MG) ... | reverse complement strand
TCTGCAAACTGACATCTTTTGTCTCGTGAGGTCGACTTCGCCGGACAAAGGTTGAAACCGCGTGTCCGATCAATAAACAAAAGCTCCCGAACAAGGGATCTTTTTTAGGTGTCATCGTGGTGCGGGTGACGGGACTCTAACCCGTGGCCTCTTCCTTGGCAAGGAAGCGCTCTAAACAACTGAGCTACACCCGCGCGCCAAACTTGTGACGTTATTGATCTAACGTGAGTTTGGTGGCTCCTCCCAGACTCGAACTGGGGACACAAGGCTCTTCAGGCCTCTGCTCTACCAACTGAGCTAAAGAGCCGCGGCAACGGCTCTATTTTACAGATTAAACCGGTAATTATCAACCATTTGAGCGTCGGTTGCGGCCGCGGAATTGTGATGCCGGGGCCCACGCCAGCGTTAGCGCCGGCAGCAGTGCCCGTCCGCTAGCGCTCTTTGGCCATGAAATTCTTAACGCTCTCGACCGTGTCCATGAACTGGCTCGGGAAGATGATGGTGCTGTTCTTTTCCTGCGCCACATCGGTAAGCACCTGCAAATTGCGCAGCTGCAGCGCTATGGGATGAGCGGAGATGATGTCGGCGGCCTCGCCCAGTTTGGCGGCGCTTAGCTGCTCGCCCTCGGCGGCGATGATCTTGGCGCGCTTCTCGCGTTCGGCCTCGGCCTGTTTGGCCATGGCGCGCTGCATGCTATCGGGCAGCTGGATGTCTTTGAGTTCGACCGTGCTGACGAAAACGCCCCACTTTTCGGTCGATTCTTCGAGGATGGTCTTGATTTTCTCGTTGATCTTGGCGGTTTGGCTCAGCACGTCGTCGAGGCTGCTCTGGCCGACGATATTGCGCACGGTGGTTTGGGCGATCTGGTAGATGGCCGAGACGACGTTCTCGATCTCCACGATCGACTTGGTCGGATCCTGCACCTGGTAGTACGCCACGGCCGAGACGCCGATCGAGACGTTATCCTGAGTAATGATCTGCTGCGATTCGATCGGCAGCGTAACGATGCGTAGGCTGACTTTGCGCATTTGGTCGACGATCGGGATGATGACCCGAAAACCGGGCTCTTTAACTTTCGGCCGCACCTTGCCGAGACGGAAGACGACGCCCCGTTCGTACTGATTGATGATCCGCACGCCGAAAGCGATGATGACTAGAACGATTATGACGATAATGACTACGGCGCCCATATACACCCTCCTGATTTATAAGTGGTGGAGATACGGGGACTTGAACCCCGGACCTCTTCAATGCCATTGAAGCGCTCTAGCCAACTGAGCTATATCCCCTTATTTCCGCGAACGTATCAATTCTATCAAAACAGAGGCGAAAAGCCAATGTCTTGGCCTTTTGTAGACACGAGCGAAGCGTGGTTTTCCGGAGCGTTATGCCCCGTCCTACTTTGGGCCGAAGCTTAGATAATCCTCTTCTTACGGACGAAGACCACGATGGCGACTATCAAGACGATGTTGAAGCCGATGATGACGTCGAAGGCCCATCTGTCGTGTTCCAGCGGCAAATGCACGTTCATACCGTACATACCGAAGAACACGTTTGGCAGCGCCACCAAAATCGTCGCCAAGGTCAGGATGGTAAGGACTTTGTTCAGGTTATTGCTGCTGATGGCCGTGTAGGCGTCGCGGATATTGCTGATGGAGCGCAGATTGGAGCGGATAGCTTCGATGGACTGCTCATTATTCAGCAAAACGTCCTCTACGATATCCTGGTCTTCTTCGAACAGCGGGATGTGCTGGCCGATCAGCAAGCGACGCAGCGTGGCGTTGTTCGGTACCAGCGAAGCCAGAAATTCGTTTAACTCGTCTTCGATCACCACGAAGTCGATCAGTTCTTGGTTGGTGATACCATGGCCGCGCAAGCGCGAGCGGATGGCCTTGATGCGACGGCTGGTCCGGTTGATGAAGCCGTCGTATTGGCTGCTGATTTGCGACAAAATCAGCAGCACCAGCTTGGCGCGCTGCGTGGTGGCGAAGTCGATGCGGCCGCGCTGCAGCACGTCGAGCGCCGGCAGATGCACCGGTGACACCGTCAGCACCACCTGATTATCGAACATAATAAGCAGCGGCGCCGTTTCGACCTCGTTACCGGACTGGTAAGCGAAGCGGATAAAGATATAGCTCTGTCCTTCCTCGCGCTCCAGGCGGGGCATTTCGTCCTGGTCCATAGCGTCTTCCAGATAGCCCGGTTCAAGCTTGAAGCGCCTGGTCAGTTCCTCGATTTCTTTTTCCGTGGGCGCCTCGGCATAGACCCAAGCGCCGCGCTGAGGTTCTTTCTGCTCGGCCAACGTCCGGCCGCGAACGCTCTTGTAAAAATATTTGATCATGGTCGGTTTCCCGCCTTAATAGTGAAGTAATATGTCTGAAAAGCCAAGCCCGTCCGGACCTGGCTTTTATTTTCGTGCGCGCCCACCCGGCGGCGGGCAAATGTTAGTTTTGGTCAGTTTTTGTTTTTGCAGCGCCGCAGTTGCGCACGACCTGGTATAAGCTTAAGCTAACTTTTGACCTTTTGTCAAGATTGATCCACGCCGTTCGGCCGCCCGCGGTAAAATGTAGAGCGCCACAATCAGCGCCAAAAAGACGGCGAAACCGCATAACACGCTTGGCACCGCCCGCCGTGAATCCGGCCGGATGGTCATCGACAAGCCCGACGGCACCAAAAATACCAGATAGCCGGCGACGATGCCGCGCACGCTCTGCAGTCGCCGACGAGCCTTGGCACCCTGCGCTTTCAGCCGATTGACCCAATGGCAGCCCAGTCCGATACCGGCCGCCAGCCAGCCGAAATAATAAACGCTGTAGGCACCCGTGACATTGGCGCTGAACTGGAATATCACATAATTACCGTTGCACTTATGGCCCGTGAAAATTCCTGGTGCCAGCAGAAAGAAAGCTACGAAACCGAGCATGGTGGCGTACGATACATACACCAGCCGGCGTTTTCGCTGACCGGCCAGGACGTGCGTCAGATGCAGGCCGAGCGGCGGCAGCAGCGTGATAGCCACGAACCCGACCCGCGACCACGGCACGGTCACCGAGCCGGCGCCGGTACAGACGAAATATTCGCTCAGCTGGAAGGTGGCCAGCGCCAGCAGCATCACCACGCTAAGCCGGGTGACGTTGTTCAACTTGTAGCGCCACACCGAATAAATCGCCAGCGTCGTTTCAATGATCATGGTGGCGATCATCACCGGCGGCGAGAAGCAGTTTAACTGGGTGGATCGCCGCTTGCTCACCGGTCGCCTATCTCCAAGCTGGCGGTCAGCGGCAGGTGATCGGAAACATCCGCGTCATGGCATTGTTTTTCCAAAACTTTAATGTTCGGGCTGACGAAAATCATGTCCACCCTGGCCGTGGCGTAGCCCGGATTGGTCTTGTGCTTCATGTTGAAGGTGCTTTTAAGTGCCGTGCCGAAGACGCTGGAGATTTGCGCTTCGATCGGCGGCCACATTTCGTTGGTCGGCTGGGCGTTGGTGTCGCCGGCCAAAATGATATTTGACTTACCCTTGATAGCCAGCAGGATTTTGTCACGCATCTCACGGCGTCGCTCTCCGAAATTATCACCGTCAAGATCCCACACGCCATGCACATTAAAAAGGTTAAGAGCACCTGCCGGGAAGTCGGCGGTAACATGTTGGAGAATCCGCGGCATCGTGCTGAAAGTCCGGGGATCCGTCGAGGTCAATTCGTGGAAAGGTTCATTGAAAAAGATGAGGTCGGCGGCTTGGAGCGCGTATTTTGAAAGGATGGCGCTGCCGGCAGCGATGTCGCCCTGGGGTAATTTATCCAGCATGGCGGGCGCAAATTCCACGTGGGGATATCTCAGCTCATCGGCCAATACTTGCATCGAGCGGAAACGAGGCTCCAGGCCGGGATCGGTGCCGTCGTAGACTTCTTGTAAGAAGACAACGTCAGCGTCTTGGTCGCGCAGAAAATCGAGCGCCGATTCCATAAGGCGGCCGCCGTTCCATAAGTTAAGCGACACGGTCTTCAACTTCATAGCATCTTCAAGAACTCCGCCTCGGTAATCTGTTTGGTGCCGAGCTTTTCGGCTTTCTTGAGCTTGCTGGCGCCGACGTTACCGCCGACCACCAGATAGTCGGTGTCTTTGCCGACCGATGATTGGAAGGTGCCGCCAAGCGCCCGTACCCGTTCGGCCGCCAGATCACGGCCCATGCTTGCCAGCGTGCCGGTCACCACGAAGTTTTTGCCGTGCAACGGGCCTTTGGCGCGCGATTGGTAGACCGGCTCGACGCCGACTTTGTCGAACTTCTCAAGTAATTTTTGATTGTCCGGGTCGGCGAACCAGCCGACGATGGATTCCGCTACTACATCGCCCACGCCGTCCACGCTTTCCAGCTCTTCCAGCGTCGTCGTCCGTAGTTTTTCCATCGAGCCGAAATGCTCGGCCAAGTCGATGGCCGTTTGGGCGCCCACGTGGCGGATACCCAACCCATAGATAAAACGCGGCAACTCGGGCCGCTTTTTGTCGGCGATAGCGTCGATCAGTTTCTGGGCGGAAATGTCGGCGAAGCGATCAAGCTTAAGCAGCTGCTCTTTGCTGAGCGTATAAATGTCGGCCGCGTCGCGCACCAGACCGGCGTCCACTAGCGCCACGACGTTTTTTTCGCCGAGCGTATCGATGTCCAGCGCGCCTTTGGAAGCGAAATGCTGCAGGCCGCGCTTAAGGAGCAGCGGGCCGGTGGCGCCTTTCACGCGGTACACCGCCTCGCCTGCCGGCCGGACGAACTCGAGTTCCGGGTATTGACGCTTAAGCTCCTTTTCCATGTCGAATTTCTTGGCCGATTTGGGCCTGAGTTCCATCAAAACGTGCTGCACTTGCGGGATGATATCACCTGCTTTAAAAATTACAACGGTGTCGCCGACACGAATGTCTTTGCGAGCGATTTCGTCGGCGTTGTGCAGACTGGCGTGCTGCACGGTAGTACCGGCTACCACTACCGGATCAAAGACCGCTACCGGCGTAGCCGCGCCCGTGCGACCGATGCTCAGCACGATATCTTTCACAACCGTCGTCGCTTCCTCGGCCGGATATTTGTAGGCCACGGCGCCGCGCGGATTCTTGCCGACCGTGCCGAGCGCGACGTACTGCTCGCGGTCGTTGATCTTGATGACCAGCCCGTCGGTGTTGAACGGCAGCTGGTGCCGCTTGTCTTCCCATTCGTCAACGAAACTCATCACCTCGTCGAGCGTGTGAAAGACGCGAGCCTGCGTATTGTCGGCGATGCCGAGCGCCCGCAAGGTCTCGTAAGCGAACATATGCGTCGGCACTTCAGCCGGATCGTCGCGCAGCAGATCATAAGCCTTGAAGCGCAGCGGGCGGGCCGCCGCCAGCTGCGGATCAAGCTGACGGATGCTGCCGGCGCTCAAGTTGCGCGGGTTGGCGTACACCGGCAGTCCCGCGGCTTCCCGCTCGCGGTTCAGCGCTTCGAAATCTTTCTTATACATGATGATCTCACCGCGCACCTCGGTCCGGCCCCGCAAAAACGCGGCATGCGCCTTATCGTAGCGTAGTTCCAGCGGCACGCTTTTGATCGTCCGGACGTTCATCGTCACGTCTTCGCCGATCGTGCCGTCGCCCCGGGTCACCGCCTGCGCGAGCCGGCCGTCCTCGTAAATCAGCGCGCAGGCCAGGCCATCCATCTTGATATCGCAGAAAAATTCATGGCGGCGGCCCGGCAGCAATCGTTCGGTACGCTTGATCCAGGCTTCGACGTCCTCGCGGTTAAAGACGTCGTTCAAGCTCAACATCCGTGACGAGTGGCGCACTTTCTGGAATTTGGCGAGCGCCTGGCCGCCGACCCGCTGCGTCGGGCTGTCCGGCGTGATCAGCTCGGGATACTCAGCCTCCAGCTCCTTGAGTTCGCGCATCAGACCGTCATACACGGCGTCCGACACGCTCGGTTTGTCCTGCACATAATATTCATAAGAATACTTGGCCATCAGCTTGCGCAGCTCCGCCAACCGCTTGTCGGCCTGCGTTTTATTCATTGAGCAGCTCCCGATAGGTCGTATACATGTAGGCGTGAATCGCCACCAGCGCGAACATCGTCAGCAGGAAGAATACCCACTGGGCGACCGGCGTCAGGAAAATGATGATCGGCACCATGACGATCGCCGCGGCCACCAATAATACCACCGGCAAAAACAGAAGCTTTCGGAACAGCGCCCAGCGGCGACCCTTCACCAGCTGACGCGCCGAACGCAGCGCTCTCATTGGCGTCATGTCCGGCAAGGTCACGATATACAGCGCGAAAATCGAGGAAATGATCAGATACACGCTGACCGCCGCCAGCGCGGCGAAAATCGCCACGAAGAGAACTTTTTCGAGTGCGTGCACGGCGATGCCATTGGTGACAACCAGCGCGTAGAGCGAAGAGCCGATCAGCAGCGGAATAAGCTCCAAGCCAATGACGATCAGCACTAAAATAAACGGGATCAACGGGTACATGCCCTGGTAATAAGCGTCACGAATCCGGATGGTTGAGCCGGCCATGATCTGCCTGAGCGCCCAAATAACCGCCAAGCTGGTGATGAGGCCGAGAAACAGCTGGTAAGCGCCGGCCGTCTGGCTCGAGCCGTTGCCGGCCGAAGTCACCAAGATCACGAACACGCTGGCGCCGGAAGCCAGCGACGCGAAGTGGCCGCTAAAGGCGTGGCTGAGCGTGTCTTTGAGGCTGGTCACATCGGTATTGCTGGCCAGACCCTGCACCAGCACCAAATTGAGCAGTCCGTACACCAGCGTGATGCCGATGAACAGCCCCCGATGCCGCCACAGCACCTGCCAGGCCGACCTCGTAAGTCGCCAGGCGGCCGGCAATCGGGCCGGCTGCTTCAGGCGGCGCGGTTGCTTGATCGATTTAGCGGCCGGCGGCGCGGTTTTCACACTTTTCACGGTCTTTTTGCGGACCGCGGATTTTTTGGTCGCGGCGGACTTTACGGACGCGGCGGACTTCCCGGATTTTTTCGCCATACGTCTATTATAGAGCACCGACGAAGATTTTAGGCGTGGGTGCCCATGCTGCGCAGGCGAGCGATACGATCATCGATCGGCGGGTGGGTACTGAACAGGTTGGTGATGCCGTGGCCCTTGAGCGGATTAGCGAAAAACAGATGGGCCGTAGCCGTGTTTTGGCGGCGGGTGGCGCTGCCGGTCTTTTTGATTTTTTCGAGCGCGCTGGCCAAGCCTTCGGGATAACGGGTCGCCAACGCGCCGCTGGCGTCAGCTAAATACTCGCGCTGGCGAGAAACGGCCAGCTGGATCATAGTGGCCACGATCGGCGCCAGTATGGCCGCTACGATGCCGAGAATCAAAAAGAGTTGGTTGTTATTGTCCCTGTCTTCGCCGCCGAACCAGGTGATACGAATCATGATGTCGGCCAGCAACGAAATCACGGCCGTCAGGGCGAAGGCTACCAGCATGACGCGGATGTCGTAATTTTTGACGTGGCTCATCTCGTGCGCGAGCACGCCCTGCAGCTCCTGGTCATTCATAATGTCGAGCAGTCCGCTGGTAACGCAGACCGCCGAGCTCTTAGGGTTGCGCCCGGTGGCGAAGGCGTTCGGCGCCGGGTCGTTCATGATATAGACCCGCGGCATCGGCAAACCGTCGGTGATGGCCAGGTTTTCGACGATCCGCCACAGCCGGGGATTGTCGGCCTTCTGGATTTCGTGTGCTTGGTTGACCGCCAGCGCCATCTTGGCGCCCGCGTAGTACGTAATGATCACATACAGCAAAGCGCCGATCAGGCCGCCGTAGAACACGCCCGTGCTGCCGCCCAAATATTTGTCGAAAATCCAAATTATCAAGCCTACGAAAACAATGAAAATCGCCATGATATAGAGCGTGCGGCGCTTGTTGCTGGCAATGCTGCTATACATGGTAACTCTTAGAGTTTAACCCTCGATGCTTAGAAATCACTTAAAATTTAACGTTGACCGGGTTTTGGATGGCGGCCGCCGAAGCCTCGTCGACTTCGAAGAATTCCTTATCCTGCTTGAAGCCGAGCATGCTGGCGAAGATGTTGGTCGGGAAAACTTTGCGCTTGGTATTGAAGTCGCGGACCACGCCGTTGTAAAAACGACGTGAAGCCTGGATCTTGTCTTCCGTGTCGGTCAGTTCGGCCTGCAGCTCCTGGAAATTCTGCGAAGCCTTCAGGTCGGGATAGTTCTCGGCGACCGCGAACAGGCTCTTCATAGTCTTCTGGAAGTCGCCTTCGGCCTTGCCGGCTTCTTTCGGCCCCTGGGCGCCCAGCGTTTCGGCGCGCGCTTTAGTAACGTCTTCGAAAACGCCTTTTTCGTGCGAGGCATAGCCCTTCACTGTATTTACGAGATTGGGGATCAGATCGGCGCGCCGCTTCAGCTGGACGGTTATATCGCTCCAAGCTTCACTGGCCTGTTGGTTCAGCCGGACCAGCCCGTTGTACATCACTGCGCCCGCCAGGACGAGCAGTACCACTACTACGATGATGATAATTACTACTGTCATGCCGGGCTCTCCTTAATTATCTGCCCATATTATACACCAGAATCTTTGACGAACTCTTTGCGGATGAGACGAAGCTGAAGCAGACGCAAGATTGGCTCCGACCGTCGGCCGGTCTGCTGTATGATAGAGGCAGGATATGAAAACGTACGGAAAACGCGGGGGGAGGCGGCTGCCGTATTGGGCGGTGATAATCGTCGTGGTGGCGGTATACGCCGCCTGGTGTCTGGCGCGGCCGCTGCCTCAGCTGTCCCCGACCGTCAGTCTCACGCATGACACTTCGGTTACCGCCAGCAAATTAGCCTGGCCGGCAGGAGCTCAGGCCGCGGTCGGTGTCCTGAACAGTTCGATCATGGAAGCTCACGGCGTGCAGCAGCCGATCCCCACGGCCAGCACGGCCAAGCTTATCACCGCCCTGACCGTGCTCGGCGCCAAGCCGCTGACGCCCGGCGAGCAGGGACCTACCCTTACCATGGGGCCGAGCGACGTGGCCATTTATAACAACTACGTGGCACAGGACGGCTCGGTGGTGCGAGTCCAAAACGGCGAGCAAATCAGCGAGTATCAGGCGCTGGAAACGCTGATGCTGCCTTCCGCCAACAATATGGCCGACAGCCTGGCCATCTGGGCCTTCGGCTCGCTGCAGAATTACGCCCAGGCGGCCAATCAGTTTCTGGAAAGCGAAGGCATCGTTGAAACTCACGTCGGCAAAGACGCCAGCGGCTTCGATCCCAGCACTACCAGCGACGCCCGCGACCTCGTGAAAATCGGCGAATTAGCCATGCGGAACCCGGTGCTGACCCAAATCGTCAGCCAATCTACAGCCAACGGCATCCCGGTGGTCGGCACCGTCAAAAACGTTAATTTTCTGCTCGGCACGAACGGCATTATCGGCATCAAAACCGGTAATACCGACGAGGCCGGCGGCGTTTTCGTGTCGGCTTCGAAGACGACCGTCAATAATAAGCCGGTCACCATCGTCACGGCCGTCATCGGCGCGGCCGACCTATGGCATGCCATGAACGACAGCCTGGCGCTCGTTAAAAGCGCGCAGGCCAATTTCTCCACGGTGCCCGTAGTGCGCGCCGGCGCGGTTGTCGGCAGTTATAAGTTACCGTGGGGCGGCAGCGTCAAGGCTATCGCCGCCAAGGATATTTCAACTACCGTTTGGAATGGCTCTGACCCCAGTCCGAAAGCCGATTTGAAAAAGATTAAAGCCAACTCCGCCGCCGGCAGCCCGGTTGGCACCGTCAGCACGGCTTCATCGTTCGTTTCCAATCAGGCCTCAGCACCTGTCACTCTGCAGTCAACTCCGGCCGAACCGCCGATCAGCTGGCGCCTGTCGCATCCGTTTTAACCGAGCGAATGGTCAATGAAGCCTCTCGGGAAGGGGCTCCTGCGCGCGTCAATGACGGATTGCTCCGCCTCGCGATAGGCGCGCGCTTCTTCGGGATGCGCCTCCGCGAATCGCGCCATCGCGCCCGGCAAGTCGGCCGCCGTTTCTCTCATAGCAGTACGATACGCTTCAATCTCTTCGTCACTCCAACCCTTAAAGAAGTTTCCGCCGGATAAGTTCACTTGCTCATTCTTCATATGTTGTTCGGTTGGATGGTGGACCTAGTGGTGGGTGATGAGGGATTCGAACCCCCGACCCTCTCGGTGTAAACGAGATGCTCTAGCCAGCTGAGCTAATCACCCAAATGCCGGTGGCATGTTTTGTAGATACGAGCGAAGCGTCATTAGTGAAACTATGAAAGCTTAGTTAAAATTTGCCCCAATTAGAATTACATCACCTGATGCCACATTGACGTATTTCAAACGGCAGCTACGCTTGCTCAAAAGGATTATAAGCTAAAACATCTAACTAAACAATTCTAGCTTGCAGGCAACTTGATAAATTTGCTACTCTCCTATCTCTTGACCTGTGCATATATTCCTATAATGGCTTGGGTTAAATAACTGGCCATACTGAGGAAAATACCACTCTACCGCCGTATAAGCGGGCTTGCCGCTACAAGTTCCTAGGTTAAATGCTACTACCGTGGCCGAAGCTTGAGTGCCCTCCGAAACAGTCGAGCTGGGGTTCAAATAAGTACTGACACCCCGGCCAATGGCTTGCGTACTGCCCCAAGCTTGCCATGTAATGTTAGTAACAATTCCGGTTGAGTCGCCGCCGTTGTTTATTTCTGTAGGCTCTATAGTTCCATAGCCCTGCTGCGAAGGAGTCCATGGTTGACCCAGTATTGGTTGCGTTGATGTAGTTTTATTCGCGGAGTCGCTGTCAGCAGATTCTGTGCTGGAGCTTGCTTTGTTATTCGAGCTTGTGTTATGAGATTTATTATCGGCTGTTGTCTTTTTGTGATTATGTTTATATACCTTCCACCCACTAAAAGCTATCGCCGCTAAGACAACTAAGGTTATCGCTATTGCTACTACTCCAAATCCCTTGTTATCTAATTTCCTTGACACGACCGACCCACTCTTTGATTATTTGTATTCGGAATTATCTACTGGACGAAGGTTAATTTCAAGTTTATTAGCTTTGATTTAAGCGTTACAATTCATGATTCAAATGTTTGGTGCGGACGAGAGGACTTGAACCTCCACAGGATTGCTCCCACTACCACCTCAAGGTAGCGCGTCTACCAATTCCGCCACGTCCGCTCGACCACGCGATTTAACCAACATATCTTATCTGTTTTGACCGAAAAACTCAAGATACTCGGAAGCGATCGGCTGCCAATTAGCTGCGCGGCAAGTGGTCGTAGAGATGGTCGAAGCTGTATTCGGTGCGGATCATTTCTTTGACGTCGTCCAGCGTGGTGCCGAATTTGACGCCGGGGTTCAGCGTGCCGTAAGGGTCGAAAATCTGCTTCACCTTGTTCAGCAAGGAGTAGACTTCCGGCCCGTAAAACGCCTCCAGATACGGCGTGCGCATCCGGCCGTCGCCGTTTTCGGCGCTGATGGTGCCGCTCAGCCGCGTCACCAGCTTGTAATGCTCGTCGAGCAAGCGGAAAGCTTTTTGACGGTCGCCCACCTGGCCGAGGTTCAGTTTGGGCTGGACGTGCAGCATGGCGTCGCCGGCGTGACCCCAGAGCGCGGGCTTGAGATTGTTGGCGTCAAGCAGTTTGTACAGACCTTCGGCGTAGGCGCGGAACTGATCGGGCGGCACGGCGCCGTCATCGATTAGCGGCACCGAGCGGCGTAGGCCGTCGTTGTGGCTCATCCAGGCGCCGACGGCTTCGCGCAGCTTGCGGAACTGCTGCTGCCGTTCCGGATCGACGGCCGTTTTAACGCCGGTGGCGTATTTTTCGAAGATTTTGTCGGTACGCTTGGCGATTTTTTTCAGGTGGCGGTCGTTATCGTCGAACTCCAGCAGCAAAGCGCCCTTCGGGAACGGCGCGTCGACAATGTCTTTCAGTTGGTTCGGATTGAGCCGACTGATTTGCTCCAGCGCCGGCCCGTCGATGAATTCCAGGGCGCTCGGCAAGTCGGGCAGTTCGCGCAGCTCCATAACCGCCTGGTGCAGCTGCTCCAGGCTGTCGAAGGTGGCCAGCAGCATGGTGGTCTGCGGATTGTGCGCTTCCGTGCTCAGCACGGCTTCGGTGATAATACCGAGCGTGCCCTGGCTGCCTACAAACAACGGCGTCAGGTCGAACGAGCCGTCCCGCCGTTTCACGTCGAGCAAGCTGTAACCGGCGTTGTTGAGCGCCGTGGAGCGCTGCAGGCGCTCTACCAACACGCGTTGCTCTTCGAGCAGCGTGTCGATCGAGCGGTATATCTCGCCTTCGAAAGTAGCCAGACCGAGTTTTTTGCTGAGTTCTTTTTTGCTAAGACGCCGGGTTTCGATGACTTCACCGTTGGCCAGCACCACCCTCAGATCCTGAACGTAACGGCGGGTGTCGCCGTATTTGAGCGTCTTTTCGCCGGTGGCGTTGTTGGCGATGGCGCCGCCGATCGTCGAATATTCCAACGATGCCGGATAAGGCGGCAAGAAGCGGCCGTGTGTCTGCAGCGTCTGCTGCAATTTGCCGTAGTTGATACCGGGTTCGACCGTGACCGTGGCGGCTTTCGAGTCGAGCTCCAGGATGCGGTTCATGTGCGCCGGAAACACCAGCATGATACCGCCGCCCAGCGCCGCGCCGGCCTGATCGGTGCCGCTACCCCGCGCGGTAATCGGAATGATCCGCCCGCGCTCGGCCAGCTGCCAGGTAAATCGGGCGGTTTTGCGAACGTCGTTCTCGTTACGAGGATACACCACCAGCGCCGGCGGCAGCTGCAAAATACTGGCATCGGTCGCGAAGTAGCGGCGGGCGTCGGTGCCGGTCATCACCTCCCCCACCAGGTGCTCTTGCAAATAATGCGCAACCTTACTCATCAGGACCCTTTACCCCGTTCAATCGCATAAGTAGTATGCAGTTATGATAGCACATCGGACTACTGTCGCCTCAGTGAAACACTTGTTTGGTGGGCGAAAGAGGACTTGAACCTCCACGAGCCGAAGCTCACTAGCTCCTGAAGCTAGCGCGTCTACCAATTCCGCCACTCGCCCGCGGCTTTAGACCAACCTATCGTATCTGTTTTGGCACGAAAACTCAAGTCGTCAGTCGGTGACTTTGCCCTGACGGATCTCCCAGTTTTGGACGTTGTTGAAGCGGCCGGCGGCCGAATTAAGGTTATGGTCGTCAAAACCGGCCACCGGGCCGTTGGTCAGATACAGCAGACGCGGTTGATAGAGACCGACAGCCGGACTGTCGTGCTGCCAGGCCTGCAGGAACGGCTTGTATTTAACCGCCCGCAAGGTCGGGTTGAGTCGGGTGCGGCCGGACTCGATGGACAGGTCGGCCTGCGCATTCTTGTATTCGGACAGGTTCAGACGGTTGCTGGCGCGGATGTCGGCCTGCGAGCTATCCCAGTAAACGAACACGTCGGGGTCGGGGCCGATGGCGATACCGTACAGCACCGCGTCGTAAGTGTGATAGGTCAGCGCGTTTTGGAAATCACCGCTGTTCTGCAGCAGCAATTGCACGTCCGCGCCCACGGCCCGCCACTGGCGCTGCAATTGACGGCTGACGGAGGCCGATTCCGGGCTGTCGGCGGCCGTCAGCGTGAACTGCAACGGTTTGTCGCCCTTGCTGCGCAAGCCGTTCTTGCCGACCTTCCAACCATCCTCATCAAGGATTTGGCGGGCGGCCGTCAGATTAAACTTAGGCTGCGCGTAAGCCGGGTTATAGCCGAGTTGCCCGCTCAGCAGCGGCTCGTTGACGGCATGCGTGGCATAACCCAGGTTCTTGATGATCTTGCCGGTGTCGGTGGCCCGCACTAGCGCCCCGCGGACCTTTTGATCACTGAGCACGCCCTCGGAAGTCTTGAAAAACGCCATAGTGGCGGCCGTCAGCAACGGGCTGTGCACCTGCATCGACGACATGCCCTGCAGCGCCGGCGGCACGCTGTCCAATCCCTCCGCGCCGTTCAGCTGGCCGTCCTTGAAGGCTTTGACCAGATCATCCTGCGAAGCGTAAATCCGGGCCACGAACTCCTGAAGTTTCGGCTTGCCTCCATGATAGCCGCTGAACGGCAGCAGGGCGATCTGCTCCTGCGCGGTGTTCGGATCGTTGCCGGTAACCTTGATGGCCTGCAGCTCGAACGGCCCGGCGCCGATCGGCCGCACGGTATTGAAGTCGGCGGAACGTAAGTCGGCCGGCGCGATCTTATCCAGCAAATGTTTGGGCACGATGCCGTTGGTCAGGTTGTACGGGAACGAGGCCAGCGGATCGGGCAGCTTGAACGTCACCGTCCGTGCGTCCGGCGCCGCCACGGTAATCCCCGTCCAGCTGCTCTGGAGCGGCGACTGGGTGTCGGCGTTCTGGATCGTCTGGTACGTGAACAGCACGTCGGCGCTGGTCAGCGGCCGGCCGTCCTGCCAGGTCAGATGCGGCTTCAGACGCACCGTGTAGGTCGTGCCGTCGCCGTCCACGCTGTAGCCGCT
>Ga0164242_10005193_pt1 | contig 14509 bp, 13 predicted proteins | sample OricomgcompostMG_FD_108783 | JGI IMG/M metagenome (GOLD analysis project Ga0164242, IMG submission 108783) | Miracle-Growth compost microbial communities from Emeryville, California, USA - Original compost - Miracle growth compost (MG) ... | reverse complement strand
GGCTTCACCACCCTCCTGAAAAAAGAAGTGATGCGCTTCTGGTCGGTGCTCGGCCAGACTGTCACTGCGCCGGTCGTCACCGCGCTGCTGTATCTGCTGGTGTTCGCACAGGCGATGCAGGGCCGCGCACCGGTCTATCCGGGCGTCGGCTATACCGAATTCCTGGTGCCGGGTCTGGTGATGATGACGGTCATCCAGAACGCGTTCGCGAACACTTCGTCCAGCCTTACGCAGTCGAAGATCATGGGCAATCTGGTGTTCCTGCAGATGGCGCCGCTCGGGCCACTCGAGTGGTTCGGCGCGTATGTCGGCGCCGCGCTGCTGCGCTGCACGCTGGTCGCGTGCGCGATGCTGCTGGTGACGATCCCGTTCGTGCACCTGCCGATCCACGCGCCGCTCGCATTGATCGTGATGTTCCTGCTGTCGGCCGGCAGCCTCGCGGCGTTCGGCATGATCGCCGGCATCATCGCCGAGAAGTTCGACCACATCGCGACGTTCACGAATTTCTTCATCACGCCGCTGTCGTTCCTGTCCGGCGTGTTCTATTCCGTGCACGCGCTGCCGCCGCTGTGGTTCAAGGCCAGCCATTTCAATCCGTTCTTCTACATGATCGACGGATTCCGCTACGGGTTTTTCGGGCACGCCGACGTGCCGATCATGCACAGCGTATTGTGGACGGCCGCGTTCTTCATGCTGGCGACGTCGGTCTGCACGTGGATGCTGGTGACCGGTTACAAACTGAAGAGATGACATGACCAAAGACCAGATCAGGCAACTCATCGAAGCCGGCCTGCCCGATGCGCAGGTCACCGTGCTCGGCGACGACGGCCAGCATTTCGAGGCCACCGTCATCAGCCCGTCGTTCGCCGGCAAGATGCCGATCGCCCAGCACCGCATGGTCTATGCGGCGCTCGGCGAAAAGATGGGCCGCGACATCCACGCGCTGAAGCTGACGACGCGCGCCGCGTAGCGGCGCTCACGCTCCGTGATTGGTGATTCGCGATTGGTGATTCGAAAAATAAAGCCGATCCGCCTCCAATCATGAATCATCCATCACCCATCACGTCGCCAAATGGATAAATTCATCATCGCCGGCAACGGCCCGCTCGATGGCGTGATCGACGCCTCCGGCGCGAAGAACGCCGCGCTGCCGATTCTCTGCGCATCGCTGCTGTCGAACGAGCCGCTGCACGTCAGCAACGTGCCGAAACTGTGGGACATCAACACTACGCGCAAGCTGCTCGGCCAGATGGGTTGCACGGTCGAGCAGCCGACGCCGCACGAGATGATCGTCGATGCCAGACCGATCACGACCTGCGTCGCGCCGTACGAGCTGGTGAAGACGATGCGCGCGTCGATCCTCGTGCTCGGGCCGCTGGTCGCGGCGCGCGGCGAGGCGCACGTTTCGCTGCCGGGCGGTTGCGCGATCGGCGCGCGTCCGGTCGATCTGCATCTGATGGGCCTCGAAGCGATGGGCGCCGAGATCACGCTCGACGGCGGCTTCATCCATGCGAAGGCGAAACGCCTCAAGGGCGCGCGCATCGTGTTCGACACGGTGACCGTGACCGGTACCGAGAACCTGATGATGGCGGCGACGCTCGCCGACGGCGAAACCGTGCTCGAAAACGCCGCGCGCGAACCGGAAGTCGTCGATCTCGCGCGCTGCCTGCGCGCGATGGGCGCGAAGATCGAAGGCGACGGCACGACGACGATCCGCGTGCAGGGCGTCAAGGCGCTGCATGCCGCGCAGCACAGCGTATTGCCCGATCGCATCGAAACCGGCAGCTACCTCGTCGCCGGCGCCGCGACGCGCGGCCGCGTGCGCGTCAACAAGACCGATCCGGCGATGCTCGACGCCGTGCTCGTCAAGCTGCAGCAGGCCGGCGCGAAGATTTCGACCGGTCCGGATTTCATCGAAGTCGACATGCAGGGCCGTCGCCCCGAAGCGGTCAACATCCATACGATGCCGCATCCGGGGTTCCCGACCGACATGCAGGCGCAGATGATGGCGCTGAACTGCCTCGCCGAAGGCGTCGGCGTGATCAAGGAAACGATCTTCGAGAACCGTTTCATGCATGCGCAGGAACTGCTGCGTCTCGGTGCCGATATCAGAATCGAAGGCAACACCGCCGTCATCACCGGCAAGGAGCGCCTGCAGGCTGCGCCGATCATGGCGACCGATCTGCGCGCGTCGGCATCGCTGGTGATCGCCGCACTCGCCGCCGACGGCGAAACCTTCATCGACCGCATCTACCACATGGACCGCGGCTACGAGGACATCGAAGGAAAATTCACGGCGCTTGGTGCGAAGATCAAGCGCGTAGACAGACTGATCTGATCCGCGGCCGCGGCGCCGCACATGGAGGACGCGACATGGCGGAACCGACCAAGAAACTCGCGGTGCTGATCGACGCCGACAACACGCAGCCGTCGATCGCCAATGCGCTGCTCGCCGAAATCGCCAAATACGGCATCGCCAACGTCAAGCGCGTCTATGGCGACTGGACGACGGACAACCTGAAAGGCTGGAAGAAGGTGCTCGTCGATCTGGCGATCCAGCCGATCCAGCAGTTCAGCTACACGACCGGCAAGAACGCCACCGACAGCCGCATGATCATCGACGCGATGGATCTGCTGTATTCGGATCGTTTCGACGGGTTCTGCCTGGTGTCGAGCGACAGCGATTTCACCGGTCTGGCGTCGCGACTGCGCGAAGCGGGCCTGACGGTTTACGGTTTTGGCGAGCGCAAGACGCCGATGTCCTTGCGCGCCGCCTGCGACAAATTCATCTATCTCGACGTGCTGCGCGGTCCGGCGAAAGCCAAGGCGCCGAAACCGGTGGAAGCCAAGGCCGCGGCGGAAAAACCGGTCGCGAAACCCGCCGACCGCAACGCCGCGAAGAAGGCGACGAAAGCTGCTGCCGCGCCGTCGCCGGTCGAGGCCGAGCGCGGTGCGGAGGCGCGGTCCGAGAAAAGCGATCCGAAGACCGATGCCGAATTGCACGAGCTGCTCGAACAGGCGATCGACGATGCGGCCGACGACGACGGCTGGGCGCCGCTCGGCGCGGTCGGCAATCTGATCGCCAAGCGCAAGGCCGATTTCGATTCGCGCAATTACGGTTACAAGAAGCTCAGCGAACTGGTTGCCGCGACCGGCCATTTCGAGATCGACGAACGCAAATCGGCCGACGGCAAGCAGCGCAGCGTGTTCCTGCGCGATCCGAAGGCGGTGTAGCGCGGCATCTTTTGTAGGAGCGCCCCATGGGCGCGATGATTCCTCAATCGCGGGCATGGCCCGCTCCTACAAAAAGCATTGTCATCGCTGTAGCGGACGCGTCCCGGCCATGCCGTTACAATGCCGCCCCCTGAATGTTTTCCCGTGTGAGATCCGGCGATGACCGCCCTGACGCTGGCCTTGTCGAAAGGCCGCATTCTCGAAGAAAGCCTGCCGCTGCTCGCGACGATCGGCCTCGATCCGGCCGGCGACATCGATCGCCTGCTGCGCGTGCCGTCGCGCACGCCCGGCGTGTCGCTGCTGATCATCCGTCCGACCGACGTGCCGACTTACGTTGAATATGGTGCCGCCGATCTCGGCATCGTCGGCAAGGACGTACTGATGGAAAACGGCAGCACCGAGCTGTACGAGCCGATCGATCTCGATATCGCCAAATGCCGGCTGTCGGTTGCCGCGAAGAAGGACGCGCCGCCGCGCGATCCGCGCCGCCGTCTGCGCGTCGCGACCAAATACCCGGAAATCACGCGCCGCCATTTCGCCGACAAGGGCGAGCAGGTCGAGATCATCAAGCTGTACGGCTCGATGGAGCTGGCGCCGCTGGTCGGCCTGGCCGATGTCATCGTCGATCTGGTCGCGACCGGCGGCACGCTGCGCGCAAACGGTCTCGTCGAGACCGAGATCATCTGCCAGGTCAGCTCGCGCCTCGTCGTCAACAAGGCGGCGCTGAAGACCAAGAACAGCCAGATCACGGCATTGCTCGAACAGATCCGCCACATCGGCAAGCGGGTGAAGAAGGTCGCGTGATGGACGTGCGGCGACTCGACACGCGTGCGGCCGATTTCGATGCGCAACTGACGGCGCTGCTCGATCGCGCGCCGGAAACCAGCGCCGAGGTCACGCGCGTCGTCGACGGCATCGTCGCCGATGTCCGCGCGCGCGGCGACGCGGCGTTGATCGAGCTGAGCAATCGTTTCGATCGCCGCACGCTGGCCAGCGCCGCCGAACTCGAAGTGCCGAAAGCGCAATGGACCGCGGCCTGGGACGCGCAGCCGGCCGATCTGCGTGCCGCGCTCGAAGCCGCCGCCGCGCGCATCCGCGCGTACGCCGAGCACCAGAAGCTCGCGCCGTTCGCGTTCACCGACGAACTGGGCAACACCTTGGGCCAGGAGGTGCGTGCGCTCGAACGCGTCGGCATCTACGTGCCGGGCGGCAAGGCCGCTTATCCGTCGTCGGTGCTGATGAACGCGATCCCGGCGAAAGTCGCCGGTGTCGATGAAATCGTCATGGTCGTGCCGGCGCCGGGCGGTGAACTGAATCCGGTCGTGCTCGCCGCCGCGCATCTCGCCGGTGTCGATCGCATCTTCACGATCGGCGGCGCGCAGGCGGTGGCCGCACTGGCATACGGAACGAACACGATTCCGCCGGTCGACAAGATCGTCGGGCCCGGCAATGCCTATGTCGCTGCCGCCAAGCGCGCGGTGTTCGGTCGTGTCGGCATCGATTCGATCGCCGGTCCCAGCGAAATCGTCGTCATCAGCGACAGCGGCTCCGATCCGCGCTGGATGGCGATGGACCTGTTCTCGCAGGCCGAGCACGGCGAGGATTCCGAAGCGATCCTGATTTCGCCGGATGCCGTGTTTCTCGATCGCGTCGCCGAGGTGATGGCCGAACGCGTGACGACGCTGCCGCGCGAACAGATCGTGCGCACGTCGATCGCCGGGCGCGGCGCGCTGATGCTCGTGCGCGATCTCGATGAGGCCTGCGCGGTCGCGAACCGCATCGCACCCGAACATCTCGAACTGGCGGTCGACGCGCCGCGCGCGCTGATTCCGAAAATCCGTCACGCCGGTGCGATCTTCGTCGGCCGCCACACGCCGGAAGCGTTCGGCGACTACTGCGCCGGGCCGAATCACGTGCTGCCGACCTCGCGCGCCGCGCGTTTCAGCAATCCGCTCGGCGTCTACGAATTCCAGAAGCGCAGCAGCCTGATCGAATGCACGGCCGACGGTGCCCGGCCGCTCGCGCAGATCGCCGGCCGCATCGCCGATGCCGAAGGCCTGCATGCGCACGCGCAGAGCGCGCGCGACCGCGCGTAAACGCTGAACAAACTGCTGCGCTCGACGACTTGCGCGCGGGCGGTACTCGCGCAATCCAACGTCGCTCGCGACGTTCGTTCAGCGTTCACGAAGCGGCCTTGTGGATCGCCGCGCGCAACTGACGGTAGCCCTCGACGAGGCGCGGTCCGGGACGACCGAGGAATTCCTCGCTGATCGCGACGACACGCTGCTCGCGCACGGCGGATACGTTCTGCCAGCGCTCGCGCTTGAGCGCGACGTCGCTGCGGTATTTGTCGACTTTCACGCCGCACCAGCTCATCGCCAGCACGTCGATCGGAAAATCCGGTGTCTGATCCGGCGCCAGCGTCTGCGTCTGCGCATCGACGTCGCCGAGCGCGTTGCGGCCGCCGGCGCGTTCGATCAGATCGTGCACCCACGAACGGCGCGCGGCACCGATCACCGGTTTCGGCCACCATTCGACGAGCACGCGCGGCGCGGTGGCCAGCAATGCTTGCGGCGGCATCTGCGCCTGCATGTCGGCGACCAGCCGTTCGCCGCGATCGGCTTCGCCGAGCGCGGTGGCAATGCGGCGGATGTCGCCGAACACGTCGTCGAGACCCTGCGGATTGCAGACGACCAGCGGCACGCCGGACGCTTCGAACGCCTCGACGATGCGTTCATGGCCCGGCACGGTCAGCGAACTCAGCACCAGGTCCGGGCGCAATGCGAGCGCGGCGTCGGTATCCATCTGCAGATCGCGGCCGAGTTGCGGCAGGCGAGCGACGACGTCCGGCGGGAAATCCGAATCACTGTCGACGGCGACCAGCCTGTCCTGCAGGCCGAGCGCGCAGACGATCTCGGTGTTCGAACAGGTATGCGAGACGACGCGCATCGAATCCGGCTTCAGCGTTCGAGCGCGGCGAGTGTCTTGCGTGCTTCGCGTGCCCAGATCCGCTGCAGGCCTTTGACCAGCAGGCCGCCGAGCCCCGGTACGCGGCTGTCGAAACGGATCACGTAATCGACGGCGGTGCCGTCGGGCACGGCCTTGAAACGGATCGTGCCGCGGTGATGTTTCAGCGGCCCGCCACGCACGATCATGTAATCGATGCGCGACGCGCGTTCGAAAACGACGATCTCCTCGTCGAACGACAGCGGGCCCGGCCCGATGCGCCGAATCGAACCGACGCCGTTCGGTTCGGCGCCGTCGGCGGTCCGGATCACCGTGCAGCGCGCGCCGAACAGCGAAACGAATTGATGGTGATCGGCGAAGAACGCGAACACCGTATCGAGCGGGGCGCGCACCTGCTCGCTGATGCGGACCTCATGTTTGCCGACGGGAGACTCAGCCATGCGTGCCTCATTGGGGAGCGAAAGTTGCGACTCTAGCAGCGCGCATCGGCAAAAGCGCCGATAATGCGCGCGGGAGTCGGCCGGACAATCGCCGCTGCATCTGCAGGGGAGGAAAGTCCGGGCTCCACAGGGCAAGGTGCCAGGTAACGCCTGGGCGGCGCGAGCCGACGGAAAGTGCAACAGAGAACAGACCGCCTACGCCTCGCAAGAGGCCGGCAAGGGTGAAACGGTGCGGTAAGAGCGCACCGCGGTTCCGGTAACGGAAACGGCACGGCAAACCCCACCGGGAGCAAGACCAAATAGGGAAGGGTCCGTCGGCAACGACGGAACGCGTGGCCCACGCGCCTTCCGGGTAGGTCGCTGGAGCGCCGCAGTGATGCGGCGCCTAGAGGAATGATTGTCGGGACGCGCAAGCGTTCGCACAGAACCCGGCTTACAGGCCGACTCCCTCTTTTTCGCATGTGGCCAATCTGTTTTGAAATAGATGATTTTGTTTTAAAGATCATCCTGAAATCTCTGTGCCACCCCTCCTGCCTCCCCTCTGCGGTTCGGTCCGGTAAAAGTCACGGCGAAGCTGAACAAAAAATGAGCGAATGGCCGATCGACTTTAAGTTGTTGGGCTAAACGCATGTTTATAAAAGAAATCACAATGACCGGCGAAGTGGGTGGCTAAGCTCATGTTTCCGCATGTTTTTTTGTCCAAAACCCGCTTGCGTGAGCCTGGGGCCTCGGATATAGTGGAGCTTGGTGGCGAAAAGTGGGAGAAAGTGGGGCGCTGCCTCACAACCAAGACGTGTTTGCCGGGTCTCATCAGTTATCGATCGACGACAAGGGCCGCCTCGCGGTCCCGGCACGATTTCGCCAGCCGTTAGTCGATGGCTGCGGTGCCCAGCTGGTTCTGACCATCGGCCCCAATCCCTGCATCGAGATTTATCCCGCACCGGAATTCCAGCGCATCGTCCGCGACATTCAGGCGATGGACGACCGCAGCGTTGCCGAGAAGCTGAAGCAGGTATTCGTCGGCTTCGCGGTCGAAACGACGATGGATACGCAGGGTCGTGTGCTGTTGCCGCCGATGCTGCGCAAGCGTGCGCGGCTCGACGGCAGTGCCGTGCTGATGGGGCAGGACAGCCGCTTCGATGTCTGGGCGACGGACGTCTGGGAACAGCGTTTTGGCGAGGGCTCGGATCTCCTGGCCTCGCTCGAAGACGCGTTCCGGACGCTGAAGCGGTGAGTGCGTGCCATGCCATTCGATCGCATGCCTGCCCTCGACCGGAGCGGGGCTGACGCCGCCATGAACCTGCATCGTCCGGTGATGCTCGATGAAGCCGTCGCCGGACTTGCGGTCCGCGAAGACGGTGTCTATGTCGATTGCACGTTCGGCCGCGGGGGCCACAGCGCCGCGATCCTCGACCGCCTCGGCGCGCAGGGACACCTGCACGCATTCGATCAGGATCCACAGGCGGTCGCGCATGCGCGCGAGCGTTTTGCCGGTGAACCGCGCTTCACCATTCATCATCACAACTTCGCCGAACTCGCGGCTGTCGCATCCGCCGCCGGCATCGCCGGTCGCATCGACGGCGTGCTGATGGATCTCGGCGTGTCGTCGCCGCAGCTCGATGACGCGGCGCGCGGCTTCAGCTTCAGCAGGAGCGGGCCGCTCGACATGCGGATGAATCCGCAGGCCGGTGAATCGGCGGCGGACTGGCTCGCGCAGGCCGACGAAGCGGAGATCGCCGATGTGCTGTGGCGCTACGGCGACGAACGCAACAGCCGGCGCATCGCGCGCCGCATCGTCGAAACGCGCAGTGCGACGCCGCTGACGACGACTGCGCAGCTCGCCGATCTGATCGCCTCGGTGCCGGGGCCGCGTTCGCGTCACATCCATCCGGCGACGCGCAGCTTTCAGGCGATCCGCATCCACATCAATCGTGAACTCGATGTGCTGGCCGAGGGACTGCGGCAGGCAGTCGAGGTGCTGGTGCCGGGCGGACGGCTGGTCGTCATCGCGTTTCATTCGCTCGAAGATCGCATCGTCAAACGCTATCTGCGCGACGTCGCGCGCAGCGAAACGCCGATGCTGAAACTGCACGGCAAGCAGTTTCCCGGCAGCGAAGAAGCCAGCGCGAACCTGCGCGCGCGCAGTGCCGTGCTGCGCATCGCCGAGCGTCTGCCATGAGCGTGCCGGCCAAGCGCGGCGTGCTGCTGGTGCCGTTGGTGCTGATCATCGCGATCGTCGTTTCTGCGCTCGCGGTCGTGCGCACCAAGCACGAGAACCGCGAGATGGTGACGGAACTCGAAGGGCTGCGCAGCGAACGCGAGCGGCTCGACATGGAATGGGCACAGCTGCAACTCGAAGAGGCGACGCTCGCCAACAACAATCGCGTCGAACGTATCGCGCGCAATCAGCTCGGCATGACCGAGCCGCATGATTACGTGATCGTCGGAGACAAGCCATGAGGGCGCGTCGCACGACGTCCACGCCGGCAGCGGCGCCGGTCGCCGGCTGGCGTCGCGGCTTCGTGCTCGGCGCGCTGGCGCTCGGCGCGCTGATCGTATTCGGTCGCGCGTTCCAGCTCGAAGTCATCGACCAGGATTTTCTCGCCGCGGAAGGCAGCAAGCGCTCGATCCGCGACGTGACGATTCCCGCGCATCGCGGTGCGATCCTCGATCGCCGCGGCGAACCGCTCGCGCTGTCGGCGCCGGTCGAATCGCTGTGGGCGGTGCCGCAGGCGCTGCTCGATGCGCCGCGCTACGTCGACGCCGTCGCCAAGCTGCTCGGTCGCAAACCGGACGAGTTGCGCAAGTTCCTGAAGGCGCGCGCCGACCGCAAATTCGTTTACATCAGCGATCCGCTGTCGCCGGCCGAAGCCAAGCGTGTGCTGTCGCTCGGCGCACCCGGCGTGTTCTCCGATCCGTCGTACGCGCGCTATTACCCGGCCGGTGAAGTCGCCGGCCAGGTCGTCGGCTTCACAGGCCGCGACGGCACCGGCCTGGAAGGCATCGAGAAAGCGCAGGAATCGGTGCTGACCGGCAAACAGGGTTCGCGGCGCGTGATCCGCGATCGCGCCGGGCATATCGTCGAGGACAATCTCAAGTTCGTCGAAGCGCAGTCCGGCGAGGACGTGCAGCTGACGATCGACCTGCGCATCCAGTACCTCGCGTACCGCGAGCTCAAGGAAGCGGTTGCCGAACGCAAGGCCAAGGGTGGCACGATCGTCATTGCCGACAGCGCGACCGGCGAGATTCTGGCGATTGCCTCGCAGCCCGGATTCAATCCGAACAATCCCGGTGAGCGGCGACCGCCCGGCACGCGCCTGCGTGCCGTCACCGATCTCTATGAACCGGGTTCGACCGCCAAGCCGCTGCTCGTCGCGCAGGCACTGGAACTCGGCCTGTTCCAGCCGACCAGCACGATCGACATCGGCCCGGGCTGGTTCAAGGTCGGTGCGCTGACGGTGCGCGACGAGCATTCGACCGGTGTACTCGACCTGACGACGATCCTCGCCAAATCGAGCAACGTCGGCGCGGCGAAGATCGGCCTGACGATCGGCGCCGAAGCGGTGTGGTCCGGCCTGCAGCGCTTCGGCATCGCCGAGCCGCTGTACATGTCGTTCCCCGGCGAAGCGAACTCGGTGCTGCGCCATTACAGCGAGTGGGGCCAGATCGCGACCGCGACCGCGTCGTACGGCTACGGCTGGTCGACCAACGCGCTGCACGAAGTGCGCGCCTACGCGGCGCTCGCCAACGACGGCCTGATGCCGCATCTGCGGCTGATCAAGAACGCGCCACCGGTGCCGCCGCAGCGTGCGATCTCGGCGCGGACCGCGCGCGAAGTGCGGCGCATGCTCGAAAACGTCGTCGCGCCCGGCGGCAGCGCGACGCGCGCGGCGATCCAGGGCTATCAGGTCGCTGGCAAGACCGGCACCGCACGCAAGCTGTCCGACAGCGGCGTCTACGATGCCAGGCGTCACATGGCGTTGTTCGTCGGCATGGTGCCGGCGGAAAATCCGCGCCTCGTCGGCCTGGTCGTCATCGACGAACCGGGCGACGGCCGTTATTACGGCGGCCTTGCCGCCGCGCCGGTGTTCGCCAGCGTCATGCAGGGCGCGGCGCGCCTGTTGCAGATTTCGCCGGATGGCACGCGTACACCGGATCTCGCACCGCCGAGCGCGCCCGGTGCCGGCAGCGTGCCGACCATGGTCAAGGTCAACGCGCGGGTGCGGCCGTGAGCGCATCGGCCTGTTCGCTGAAGACGCTGCTCGCCGGCTATGACGCGCCGGCACCGGATTTCGATGTCACCGGCGTCGAGATCGATTCGCGCCGCGTATCGCCGGGCGATCTGTTTCTCGCGTGCAAGGGCAGCGGTGCGGCGCACGGCCTGTCGTTCATCGAACAGGCCCTGCAGCGTGGCGCGGCGGCGGTCGCCTGGGAGCCGGCGCCCGGCGTCAGCGAACCGGATATCGGCGTGCCGCAGGTGCCCGTGCCGCAGCTTTCGCAGCGTGCCGGCGAAATCGCCGCGCGTTTCCACGGCGAACCGTCGCAGCATCTTTACTGCGTCGGCGTGACCGGCACCGACGGCAAGACCTCGACCGCGTATCTGATCGCGCAGGCGTTCGATGCGTTGCAGCAGCCGTGCGGCTATCTCGGTACGATCGGTATGGGCCGCGTCGGCAAGCTCGACGTCAATACGCATACGACGCCGGACCCGGTGCGCTTGCAGCAGTGGCTCGCGCAGATGCGCAGCGCGGGCGTGCGCGCGATCGCAATGGAAGTTTCGTCGCATGCGCTCGATCAGGCGCGCGTCGCCGGCACGCTGTTCCGCACTGCGGTGCTGACCAATGTCACGCGCGATCACCTCGATTATCACGGCACGGTCGAAGCCTATGCCGCGGCCAAGCACCGGTTGTTCGCGCGCGACGGGCTGGTCACCGCCGTGCTCAATCGCGACGACGCCCGCGGCCGCGAGTGGATCGCCGAACAGCGCGATCGCATCGAGGTCATCGCCTACGGCATCGGTGGCGACGCGCCGGCAATACCGCATCTGATCGCGCGCGATGTCGCGCTCGATGCGAACGGCCTGCGCTTCACCGTCGACAGCCATCTCGGTCGCGTGCAGATCCGCAGTCGTTTGCTCGGCCGCTTCAATGTCTACAACCTGCTCGCGGCGCTCGGTGCGCTGCTCGGTCACGGCATTGCGCTGGACGCGGCCGCCGCCGCGCTCGAAGGTGCGCAGACCGTGCCCGGTCGCATCGAAGGGTTTCGCGGTCCGGATGCGGCGCCGCTGGTCGTCGTCGACTACGCACATACGCCGGAAGCACTGCGCCAGGTGCTGAGTGCTGCGCGTGCGCATACCGCCGGTCGCCTGATCTGCGTGTTCGGTTGCGGTGGCGATCGCGATCGCGGCAAACGTCCGTTGATGGGCGCGGCCGCCGCCGAACTCGCCGACCGCGCGATCGTCACCGACGATAATCCGCGCAGCGAAAGTCCGCAGGCGATCGTCGCCGAAATCGTCGAAGGCGCGAAGCGCCTCACGCCTCACGCCGCACGCCTGACGGTCATTCACGATCGCGCCGCAGCGATCCGCACGGCGGTTGCCGATGCCGCGCGCGACGACGTCGTCGTCGTCGCCGGCAAGGGTCATGAGGACTACCAGATCTACGGCAGCGACGTGCGCGCGTTCAGTGATCGTGCGTTCGTCGCAGCGCTCGTCGGCACGGAGGCGCGCGCATGACCGCCGGTCTAACCATGTTCGCGCTCTCGGAACTCGCCGCGCCGCTGCGCGCCGAACTGCGCGGCCGCGATCTGCGCTTCACGCAGGTGTCGACCGACAGCCGCGCGGCGCTCGACGGCGCGCTGTTCGTTGCGCTGCGCGGCGAACGCTTCGACGGCCACGCGTTCGTCGCGCAGGCGCGTGCTGCCGGCGCGGTCGCGGCGCTGGTGTCGACGTTCGTCGACGACGATCTGCCGCAACTGAAAGTCGCCGACACGTTCGCCGGCCTGCAGCAGATGGCGGCGCTGTGGCGCGCGCGCTTCGACATTCCGGTGGTGGCCGTGACCGGCAGCAACGGCAAGACCACGACCAAGCAGATGCTGTCGGCGATGTTCGCGGGCCGTGGTCCGGTGCTGGCGACCGCGGGCAATCTCAACAATCACATCGGCGTGCCGCTGACGCTGCTGAAGCTGCGCGGCGAACATCGCACGGCGGTGATCGAGATGGGCGCGAACCACGCCGGCGAGATCGCGCTGCTGGCGTCGCTCGCCAAACCCGGCATCGGCATCGTCACGCAGGCTGGCGATGCGCACCTCGAAGGTTTCGGCTCGCGCGACGGTGTCGCCCGCGCCAAGGGCGAACTGTTTGCGTCGCTCGGCAAAGGCGGCATCGCCGTGATCAATGCCGACGACGATTACGCGCCGCTGTGGACGACGCTGGCCGGCGACGCATCGATCATCCGTTTCGGCTGTGCCGAAACCGCCGACGTGCGGGCGATGCACGTCGAACCGCAGGCCGGTGCCGGCACGCGCTTCACGCTGGTGACGCCACAGGGTCGCGCCGAACTGTCGCTGCCGATGCCGGGCCGCCACAACGTCATGAATGCGCTTGGCGCCGCCGCCTGCGGTGTCGCGCTGGGGCTGGAGCCGGCGCAGATCGCGATCGGCCTGTCGCGCAGCGAAGGCGCCGGTGGCCGCCTGAGCTGGAAGACCACGCAGCACGGCGCGCGCCTGCTCGACGACAGTTACAACGCCAATCCCGGATCGCTGCGCGCCGGTCTCGATCTGCTTGCCGAACTGCCGGGCCGTCGCTGGCTGGTGCTCGGCAACATGGCCGAGCTCGGCGACCACGCCGCGCAACTGCATGCCGAAGCCGGCGCCGCTGCAAAACGGCTCGGGATCGAGCGCCTGTTCGCGGTCGGTGCGCTGGCCGCCGAATCGGCGCGTGCGTTCGGGGCCGGCGGCGAACATTTCGATGACACCGAACAACTCGCGGCCGCACTCGCGCCGCAACTCGACAGAACCGTCACCTTGCTGGTGAAAGGCTCGCGGTCGGCGCGCATGGAACGCGTCGTCGCGGCACTGACCGGCGAGCCGTCGACCGGGGGGGCGCATTAAATGCTTTATCACCTCGCGGAATTTCTCAGGCACTACGTCAGCGGCTTCAACGTCTTCACGTACCTGACGCTGCGCAGCGTGCTCGGCGTGCTGACCGCGCTGGTGTTCTGCTTCTCGTTCGGTCCGCTGATGATCGAGCGGCTCTATCGTTTCAAGTTCGGCCAGCCGGTGCGCGACGACGGACCGCAGTCGCACCTGAAGAAGACCGGTACGCCGACGATGGGCGGCGTGCTGATCCTCGGCGCGATCGCGGTGGCGACGCTGCTGTGGGCCGATCTCGAAAACCGTTTCGTCTGGTTCGCGCTGATCGTCACGCTGGCGTTCGGCGCCGTCGGCTTCGCCGACGATTACATCAAGATCAAGTACAAGGACCCGAAAGGGCTGCCGGCGCGCAAGAAGTACTTCTGGCTGTCGCTGGTCGGCTTCGGTGTCGCGGCGGCGATGTACTGGACGGCCAAGACGCCGACCGAAACGACGCTGATCTTTCCGTTCCTCAAGAACGTGTCGATCTCGCTCGGCGTGTTCTTCATCCCGTGGGCGTATCTGGTGATCGTCGGCAGCAGCAACGCCGTCAATCTCACCGACGGCCTTGATGGTCTGGCGATCATGCCGACGGTGCTGGTCGCCTCGGCGCTGGCGATCTTCGCGTATGCGAGCGGCAACGCGAAGTTCGCGACCTATCTCGGCATCCCGTTCATCAGCGGCGCCGGCGAGCTGGCGATCTTCTGCACGGCGATCGCCGGTGCCGGCCTGGGCTT
>Ga0164242_10005192_pt1 | contig 14510 bp, 12 predicted proteins | sample OricomgcompostMG_FD_108783 | JGI IMG/M metagenome (GOLD analysis project Ga0164242, IMG submission 108783) | Miracle-Growth compost microbial communities from Emeryville, California, USA - Original compost - Miracle growth compost (MG) ... | reverse complement strand
CGGCCATGGAACCCTCGCGCGGGACCCGCGCGCCGCTCTGCCACGTGCTCAACGTCGCGGTGCCCACGTCGAAACCCCGCTCGGCGAGATGCGCGCGCACCCGAGCGAGTGACAAACCACGATCGCCGATCGCCGCGCGGAGCGCATCGCTGAAGTTCAGCCGTGCCTCGTCGCCGCCGTTGCTGCCCACGGACACCCACTGTATGTAAACGTTCACACCCGTCGGGTCAAGAGAAAGTCAAGAATCCCGAGCGGTCGCGCGGACGTCGTGGGGCCTGTTCACATCTCGAATCCGCTGACGCCCCACGGATATTGCGCGGTGCTGTCGGCGCGCGCACGATCAGCGACGTCCCCACCACTGGCAGCACCGATCCCCCGAGGAGATGCACACCGGATGCAACGCAAACTCAGGACCCGACGGCTTGTCGCTACGGCGATCGCAGTGGCCGCAACCGGATTCGCGGTCTCGGCCCCGGCCCACGCAGCGGTCACCACATCCAGCACGACCGCAGCGGTGACGCGCCAGACCGCACCGACGAGCTACTACCTCAACATCTACGGCCAGGCGCAGGAGCAGACCAACTGGTGCTGGGCCGCGACCGGCGACAGCGTCGCGGACTACTTCGGGTACAACTACTCGCAGAACCAGTTCTGCGACATGGCGTTCGGCCGGTCGACCGACAGCACCTGCCCCAACACCCAGGCGACCCTCGGCAACGACCAGCAGGCGTTCAGCACCATCGGCATCAACCCGGGCCGCTACATCAGCGGAGTCATCAGTTACTCCACCCTGGTCGACCAGATCAGCAACAACGAGCCGGTGATGACGCGCATCGGCTGGACCGCCGGCGGTGGCCACATGATGGTGCTCACCGGCTACGACACCTCCCACAGCCAGGTGCAGTACTACGACCCGTGGCCGTCGGACTCCCGCTTCAACGTGTCGACCTACGACTGGTACCGCTCCAATCCGCAGTTCACCTGGACACACACGCTCTACGGGATCGGAGCCTGACATGACCGCACGCAACACCATCGGCCGTTGGGCCCTCGGCACCGCCCTCACCGCCGCGTTCGCGGCGGCGGCCGTCGCAGGCGCCCCCGCGGCGTCGGCCGCGACGCACCACGCGGTCCCGCGGCTGACCGTGCACCAGGAGGACGCCGCCGTTGCCGCCGCGACGAGCAGCGATGCGCGAGAGCTGCTCGCCACCGCGACACGCGGCGCCGCCGGCCGGCACCACACCGCCGTGCCGCGGACGGCGCCCCGGGTCTCCACCGAGGGGGCACCGGTCTACGCGTTGTCGGCCGCCTTCGTGCGCGGAGACTCCTCGAACGTCGGACAGCTCTGGTATGTCGCGACCACGGCGACGACCGGCGCCGGAGCGATGACGATCTTCACCGCTCCCGACTCCAGCGGGCACTGGCGCGCGGTGAACGTCGCGTCAGGGAACACCGAGGCTCGGATGGCGGCCGCGGCACACGGCGCCGCCCTCCTCGTGGAGCCGGCGGTCAATGCCTGGTATGCCGTGTCCGGCACCACGATCCGGCCGCTGAACGCAGCTGCGCGCGACGTCGTCGGGAAGGCGCCGGTGACGGTCGCGGCATACCAGCGGATCGTGCACAGCCGGTACGCCGACAAGCAGGCGAACAGCCGCTACGCGAAGGAGGGCATGGCCGGCGGGTTCGCCGCGACCGCCGGCGGTGCCACGTCGTCGAACGGCGTGGACGGCGGGCAGCTCGGCCTCGCCGCAGGCGGTGTGCTGGCGGCCGGAGCCGTCGGCCTCCGGCTGAAGCGCCGCCGTCATACCTGAGCCGTCCGACCCACCAACGACTCCCAGCAGGCCCGGGCCGACGCATCGCCGTCGTCCTGGGCCTGCTGGATGAGCAGGCGGCCGGTGGCGAGCAGGTGGGTGCGCATCTCGTGCGCGGCCCGGTCCGGGTCGGCCGCCTCGACGGCGGCCACGATCGGCTCGTGCTCGGCGAGGATGTCGGCGCGTGAGCGCGACCGGTCCGCGGTGGAGGCGCCGATCAGCCGGGTGGTGTCCCGCAGGCCCGCGATGAGCGCGGTGAGCCGGCGATTGCCCGCCTGGTCCAGGATCGCCGCGTGCAGGTGTTCGTCGGCCGCCGTGAACGCGGCGTCGTCGTCACGGTCCGCAGCGCCGCGCATGGCTGCCAGCTGCCGGCGCAGCCCGGCCAGGAGATCGGCGGACCCGACCCGGGCGGCGTGCGCGGCCGCGTCGGGCTCCAGCGCCAGCCGCAGGGCGAAGATCTCGGCGATGTCCTGACCGGTCGGGCGCACCGCGCGGAAGCCGCGCTTCGGGACGAATTCGATCAGGCCGGCTTCGGCCAGGCCGAGCAGTCCCTCGCGCACCGGGCTGCGGGACATCCCCAGCCGGTGCGCGATCTCGGGCACCGAGTGGAAGTCGTTGCGCCCGATTGTTCCGTCGTAGAGCCAGGCGCGCACCTGCGCCGCGGCCTCCTCCGCCAAGGACATGGGTAACATGTTACGCATGTCCTTGCTTGCCGCGCTGCGTGCCGCGGGCCTGGAGGCCCGTGACGACTCGACCACTCGCGCGGCCTACAGCTCCGACGCCTCGCTCTACCGCATCCCGCCGACGGCGGTCGCGTTCCCGCGGTCGGCACAGGAGCTGGCGGCCGCGTATGCCGTCACACGCGATGCGGGCGCGCCGCTGACGGTGCGGGGCGCGGGGACGTCGGTCGCCGGCAACGCCATCGGCTCCGGCCTGGTCGTCGACCTGTCACGGCACTTCAACCGGGTGCTGGAGATCGACCCGGACGCGCGGACCGCCCGCGTCGAGCCGGGGGTCGTGCAAGAGCAACTGCAACGCGCCGCCGCCCCGCACGGGCTGCGCTTCGGCCCGGACCCGTCCACCTCAACGCGGTGCACCATCGGCGGCAGGATCGGCAACAACGCGTGCGGCTCGCGCAGCCTGGGCTACGGACGCACCGCCGACAACGTGGTGGCACTGCGCGGATTCTTCGGCACCTCCAGTGAGTTCGCGGTTGCGTCGGGTGCCGACGATCCGGTCGAGTCAGCGGAAGCGACCGCACTGCGCGCGCTGGGGGCGGAGCACCTGGCGCACATCCGCACCCGGTTCGGGCGCTTCGGACGGCAGGTCTCCGGCTATTCGATGGAGCAGCTGTTGCCCGAGCGGGGAGCCGACGTCGCGCGCTTCCTCGTGGGCTCGGAGGGCACGCTCGGCGTCGTCACCGAAGCCACGGTCCGGCTGGTGCCCGACCCGAAGCACCGGCGGATGATCGCCCTCGGTTTCGCCGACATCGTCGCTGCCGGTGCCGCGTCGCCGGCCGTGCTCGCGCACGACCCGACCGCGTGCGAGGGGCTGGACGCCCGGCTGATCGACGTGGTGCGCTCTCGGCGTGGCGCGGGTGCCGTGCCCGACCTGCCGCGCGGCGGCGCCTGGCTCTTCGTCGAGGTGAGCGGTGACGACGGCGCCGAGGTGGACGCTCGCGCCGCCGCGGTTGCCGCAGATTCCTCTCTGGGAGCAGTGGATTCGCGGGTCGTGATGTCGGCCGCGGAGACCGCACAGCTGTGGCGGATCCGTGCCGACGGCGCGGGGTTGGCGGGGCGGTCTCCGGCGGGTGAGCCGGCCTGGCCCGGCTGGGAGGACGCGGCTGTGCCGCCGGACCAGCTGGGTGACTACCTGCGCGACTTCGACGAGCTGGTGGCCGCGCACGGGCTCACCTCCGCACCGTTCGGGCACTTCGGGGAGGGCTGCATGCACGTGCGGCTGGACCTGCCGCTGCAGCGACCGGACGCGGGGCAGGTGCTGCGCTCCTTCCTGACCGACGCTGCGCAGCTGGTCGGCCGGTATGGCGGGTCGCTCTCCGGTGAGCACGGTGACGGGCGGGCCCGCAGCGAGCTGCTCCCCCACATGTATGACGCCGCCTCGCTCGCGCTCTTCGCGCAGGCGAAGCGGATCTGCGACCCCGAGAACCTATTGAGCCCAGGGGTGCTCGTCGATCCGGCACCGATCGACGCGGACCTGCGCTTCCCCGCCCCGGCCGTGCCGCTGCAACGCCGCACCCGCCGGTCCTCGGGGTTGGCGTTGGCGTGGGCCGCCGATGGTGGTGACTTCGGCCAGTCGGTGCACCGGTGCACCGGTGTCGGCAAGTGCCGGGCGGACAACACCGGGTCCGGCGGGGTCATGTGCCCGTCATACCTCGCGACGAAGGAGGAGAAGAACTCCACCCGCGGTCGAGCACGTGTGCTGCAGGAGATGATCAACGGCTCTGTGGTGCAACCGGATTGGCGCGCGCCCGAGGTGCACGAGGCGCTCGACCTGTGCCTGTCGTGCAAGGGCTGCCTGTCGGACTGCCCGACCGGGGTCGACATGGCGTCGATGAAGTCGGAGGTCCTGCACCAGGCCTATGCCGGTCGCCGCCGCCCGATCTCGCACTACACACTCGGGCGGCTGCCGCAGTGGCTGCGTTGGGCGCGTCGAACCCCGCGTCTCGCCCGGCTGGCCATGCGTCTCGGTGACCGCCTGGGGGTCGCCAAGCGACTCGGCGGGGTCGACCCACGGCGCTCCATCCCGGTCATCGCGCGGACCTCGTTCGCGCAATGGGCGGCGTCGCACGACCTGCTCCCCTACGCGCCGGGTGTCGTCCAGCGGCCGGCGCTGCTGTGGGTCGACACCTTCACCGACGAGTTCACCCCGGAGATCGGGGCGGCGATGGTCTCGGTGCTGCGGGAGGCCGGCTACCAGCCGGTGCTGCCACCGCGCTCGGTCTGCTGCGGACTGACCCTCATCTCCACCGGACAGCTCGACGCCGCCAAGTCGACTCTGCTCACGTTGGTCTCGACGCTGGCACCTGCCGCGGACGACGGCGTGCCGATCGTCGGCGTCGAGCCGTCGTGCACCGCGGTGCTGCGCCACGACCTGTTGGAGCTGCTGCCCGACGAGCCTGCTGCCCGCTCCGTCTCCGGCGCGACCGTCACCCTCGCCGAGCTGCTGACCCGCACCGACGGCTGGTCGGCGCGCGACCTGACCGGCGTGCGTGTCATCGCGCAACCGCACTGCCACCACCACGCGGTGATGAACTGGTCGGCCGACGAGAAGCTGCTGCGCGACGCCGGGGCCGAGGTCACCCGCGTCGGCGGATGTTGCGGCCTGGCAGGCAATTTCGGTGTGGAGCTGGGTCACTACGACGTGTCGGTCGCCGTCGCCGAGACCAACCTGCTCCCCGCCGTGCGCGATGCCGGGCCCGATGCCGTGATCCTGGCCGACGGCTTCTCCTGTCGCACCCAACTGCAGGACCTGGCGGGGACGTCCGCCATACATCTGGCGCAGTTGCTGGCTGCCGACCACTGATGTAAACGTTCACACTTGACCGCCCGGCCGAGCCCAGCAGCAGGCCCACGGCCTGGACCGTGTTCACAACCACCGATGGGCGCGATCTCCGAACCATTGCCCGGCAATGTGCCACTCGGGCACCATCCGGAAGCGTGAAATCCACCAGCAAACTCATGATCTTGGCGTGCTGCGCTGCCCTTCCGGCAACGCTCGGCACCGCGCCGTTCGCATCCGCGGCCGTGACCGGTGACTCCGGCCGCGCGGTCGTGGCACAACCGTCCGTGCGTTCTGCCGCACAACTACCCATGGCCGCCACCTCGCAGCCGGTACATCTGGCGATCCAGTTGCGACTCCGGCACGCCGCACAGGCCGAACGCCTCGCGACTGCGGTGTCCACACCCGGGAACGCCGAGTACGGCAAGTTCCTCACCCCGCAACAGTTCAACAAGCGGTTCGCACCGACAGCTCGGTCGGTCGCCGCGGTCAAGCGCTTCGCCACCTCCGGTGGTCTGAAGGTCGTGGGCGTGCCGGCGAACAACCGGTATGTCGAGGTCGAGGGCACGGCTGCACAGGTGGGCAAGCTCTTCGCCGTGAAGGTGCGGCGCAACACCCGTGCCGCCGCGACGCCACTCGTCGCCGATCGGCCGATGACCGCGCCGAAAGCAGTGGCGGCCAACATCTTGACGGTGACCGGCCTGGACGGGCTGCACGCGGAGCCCGGGGCGCGCCACGTCGTTGGCGCAACCGGCTCCAGCACGCCGCACGGCGCGCTGACCCGCAACGCGACCACCGGCGAGCGGCACACGATCAACACGCCGTGCTCCACCTTCTGGGGGCAGCACACCGCAACCATGCCCCCGGCATACGGCAAGGACGGTTTCCCGACCGCGATCTGCGGCTACGGACCCGACCAGTTGCAGGCCGCCTACGGCGTCCAGCCGATGATCACGCGCGGTCACAACGGCCGCGGCCAGACGGTCGCGATCATCGACGCCTACAACCTGCCGAGCATGCAGCAGGACGCCAACACCTATTTCGCGTCCCAGGGCGAGCGCGGCTTCGCACCGGGTCAGTACACGACGCTCGAGCCGGGCAGCTACACCGATCAGCAGGACTGCGGTGCGGCCAGCTGGAACGGTGAGCAGGCGCTCGACGTCGAGACCGTCCACGGGATGGCACCCGGGGCGAAGATCACCTACGTGGCCGCCAAGAGTTGCAGCTACCAGGGCCTGATCGATCCGCTGAACACCGTCGTCAACCAGCACCTGGCAAACATCGTGAGCAACTCGTGGGGCTTCTTCGGCGAGGGCACGATCCCGACGAGCACCTTGCAGGCAACGCATGCCGTGCTGGTCCAGGCAGCGGCAGAGGGCATCGGGATGTATTTCTGCACGCTCGACAACGGCGATGAGACGGCGATGTTCGGCGCCGCGCAGGCCGTCTATCCGGCGTCCGACCCGTTCGTCACCGCAGTCGGCGGGACCACCCTCGGCGTCGGCGTCGACGGCGCCCGAGCCGTCGAGGTCGGCTGGGGTTCGACACGCGCCGGTGTTGCGTATGACGCCGACGGGACCCCCACCGGCTACACGCAAGCGTTGCCCGGACAGTTCTACATCGGTGGCGGCGGCGGACCGTCGGCGCTGTTCGCCCAGCCGAAATATCAGCGGGGTATCGTGCCGACAGCGATCGCGAAGCAATACTCCGACCACCCGATGCGTGTCGAGCCGGACATCGCCGCAGACGCCGACCCCTACACCGGCTACGAGATCGGCTACACCGTCGACGGCAGCTTCCAGAGCATGAGTTACGGCGGCACCAGTCTCGCGACACCGATCATCGCCTCGCTCGCAGCTCTCGGGTCACAAGGACGGTCGACCCCGATCGGCTTCGCGAATCCGCTGCTCTACCAGGCGAAGACCCGCAGAACCGTGCTGGACATCAAGCCGACGCGGGCGCCGGTCGCGATGGCGTTCACCAGCAACCTCGCGACATCGGGCTGTTACCAGTCGTGCCTGGTCACGACCGACCGGGACACCAGCCTGCGCACCGGATCCGGGTTCGACACCGTGACCGGACTGGGTGCGCCGAAGGGTGCACGTTTCGTGAAGGTCCTGGGCAGCGAACGCTGACCCCACCCGACGCCGGCCGAGCCCCCCGCCCCGGGGGCTCGGCCGGTTTTTCACGGGCGGGGCAGCCGCCCGTCTCGGGCGCGGATCGGGGATCCGCTCAGCCCCAGACGAGCGCCTTCGCCGGGTCTTCCAGCAGCGCCGCGATGTCGGCGAGGAAGCGCGAGCCCAGGTCACCGTCGATCAGCCGGTGGTCGAACGACAGACCCAACTGCGTCACCTGACGCGGCACGATCTGGTCGACGCCGTGCTCATCGGTCACGACCCACGGCATCTTGCGAACTTGCCCGAAGGCGAGGATCGCCGACTCACCGGGGTTGATGATCGGCGTGCCGGTGTCGACGCCGAAGACGCCCACATTGGTGATCGTGATCGTCCCGCCGGACATGTCCGCCGGCGGCGTGCGACCCTCACGGGCCGTGCCGACGAGGGCGCCGAGCGCCTCGCCGAGCTCCCGCATCGACATCCGGTCGGCGTCCTTGATGTTGGGCACGACCAGACCGCGCGGCGTCGCCGCAGCGATGCCCAGGTTGACGTAGTGCTTGATCACGATCTCCTGGGCGGCCTCGTCCCAGGTCGCGTTGACACCCGGATTGCGTTTGATCGCAATGCACAGCGCCTTGGCGAGCACCAGCAGCGGAGTGACCTTCAGGTCACGGAAGTCGCGGTCGGACTTCAACCGCTCGACCAGCTCCATGGTGCGCGTCATGTCGATCGTGACGAACTCGGTCACGTGCGGTGCGGTGAACGCCGACCCGACCATTGCCTGCGCGGTCATCTTGCGCACGCCCTTGACCGGCACCCGGGTCTCCCGTGCCCCGTCGTATGACGCGGCCGCGACCGGAGCGGCGACCGACCCGCCATCCGCGATGAACGACTCGACGTCGGCCCGGCTGATCACGCCGTCGGCACGGCTCGGCGCCACCAGCGACAGGTCGATGCCGTTGTCCTTGGCGAACTTGCGCACCGGCGGCTTGGCCAGCACTTTGCCGCCCGACGGCGCGAACGCCCCACCGGCACGGCTGCGCACGGGCGCGGGCAGATCGTCGCGCGGCGCGGGCGCGCTCGGCACCGCGTCGGTGGCGACGTGCAGGTGCAGGTCCGGTGCCGGCAGCGGCGGACCCTGCGTGCCCGGGCCCTGGTTGCCCTCGAACGCGCGGCGGGCGCGGCGCGTGGTGGCACCCGCGACCGAGCCGTAACCGACCAGGTTGGCGACCCGCTCCTCCGAGTCATCGGAGGCTGCCGGGGTGGCGGTGGCCGCTGCCGCCGGCGCGGCCGCCGGCTCGTCGTCCGCGGCACCGGCGACCTCGATCGTCACGATCGGCGCGCCGACCTCCACCGTCGTGCCCTCGGGCACGAGCAACTCGAGGACCGTCCCCTCCCAGGGGATCGGCAACTCGACGAGCGATTTCGCGGTCTCGATCTCGACCACGATGTCGTTGACCTTGACGGTGTCGCCCGGCTTGATCTTCCAGCTGACGATGTCCGCCTCGACCAGACCCTCACCGGGGTCGGGCAGCTTGAACTGCTTCACTCCCATGAAAGTTCTCCTCAGAAGGCCAGGGCCTGGTCGACGCTGTCCAGAATACGGTCGAGATCGGGCAGGAAGTCCTCCTCGAAACGCGACGGCGGGTAGGGGATGTTGTAACCCCCGACGCGCATCACCGGCGCCTCCAGCGAATAGAAGCACTCGCGCTGCACCTGCGCGGCCAGCTCCGCGCCCATCGCCAGGAACGTCGACGCCTCGTGCACGACCACGCACCGGCCGGTCTTGCGCACCGACGCGAAGATCGTGTCGGTGTCCAGTGGTGACAGTGACCGCAGGTCGATGACCTCCAACGACTTGCCCTCACCCTCGGCGGCACCGGCCGCGTCCAGACAGGTCTTGACCATCGGGCCGTAGGTCAGCACCGTCACGTCGTCACCGGGGCGAGCGACCCGCGCGCCGTGCAACGGCATCGGCGCACCCGCAGCCTCGTCGAGCTCCACCTCGGCACGCTCGTGGTAGCGGCGCTTCGGCTCGTAGAACAGAACCGGGTCGTCGGAGAAGATCGCCTGCTGGATCATCCAGTAGGCGTCGGCCGGGTCGGCGCAGGACACGACCCGCAGACCGGCGGTGTGCGCGAAGTAGGCCTCGTTGGACTCCGAGTGGTGCTCGACCGCACCGATGCCGCCGCCGAACGGCACGCGGATCACCATCGGCAGGCGCAGGTGGCCCAGCGACCGGGCGTGCATCTTGGAGACCTGGCTGACGATCTGGTCGAAGGCCGGGTAGATGAAGCCGTCGAACTGGATCTCCACCACCGGACGGTAGCCACGCAGCGCCAACCCGATCGCGGTGCCGACGATGCCGGCCTCCGCCAGCGGGGTGTCGATGACACGGTCCTCACCGAAGTCCTTCTGCAGGCCCTCGGTGATGCGGAACACCCCGCCCAGTTTGCCGACGTCCTCGCCCATCAGCACGACCTTGGGGTCGTCCTCCATGGCCTTGCGCAGCCCGGCGTTCAAACCCTTTGCGAGAGAAAGTTTCTGAGCGGTCATCACTTGCCCCCCTCGAACGACGCCTGGTAGGCGATGAAGTCCGCCTTCTCCCGCTCCACCACCGGGTGCGGATCGACGTAGACGTTGTCGAACATCGCGGGCTTCGGCGGGTCGGGCATCTCCTGGCACGCCTTGCGGATCCGGGCCGCCAACTCGTCGGCCTCCTTGTCGACGGAGTCGAAGAACTCCTCGTCGGCGTGCCCCTTGCTGGCCAGGAAGCCACGCATGCGGGCGATCGGGTCCTTCTCGCGCCAGATGTCGACCTCTGCGGCGATGCGGTACTTGGTCGGGTCGTCGGAGGTGGTGTGCGCACCCATGCGGTAGGTGAACGCCTCGATCAGGGTCGGGCCCTGACCGGCGCGGGCGGCGTCGAGTGCGGCCTTGGTGACGGCATACACGGCCAGCACGTCGTTGCCGTCGACCCGCACCCCCGGGAAGCCGAAACCGCGGGCCCGCTGGTAGGGCGGGATGCGAAACTGCTTGTAGTTGGGCTCGCTGATCGCCCACTGGTTGTTCTGGACGAAGAAGACCAACGGGGCGTTCGCGACACCCGCGAAGACCAGCGCCTCGTTGTAGTCACCCTGCGCCGTGCCGCCGTCCCCGGTGAACGCCATCACCGCGGTGTCCCGCTCGGGATCACCGGTGCCGACGTCACCGTCGCGCTGCACGCCCATGGCGTAACCGGTCGCATGCAGCATCTGGTTGCCGATGACGATCGTGTAGAGGTGGAAGTTGTTGGCATTGCTGTCCCAGCCGCCGTGGTTGACGCCCCGGAACATGCCCAGGAGGTTCTCCGGCGGGACGTCGCGGCACCAGGCGACGCCGTGCTCGCGATAACCCGGGAAGGCGTAGTCCTGCCGGCGCATCGCCCGGCCCGCTCCGACCTGCGCGGCCTCCTGACCGAGCAGCGACGGCCACAGACCCAGCTCTCCCTGCCGCTGCAGTGCGTGACCCTCGGCGTCGATCCGGCGCACCAGCACCAGGTCGCGGTACATCGACCGGCCGTCCTCGCCGGTCAGGTCCTCGACGATCTTGGCGTAGGCCTCGTTGGCCGGCGAGGTGGGCAGACGGTTGCCGTCACCATCGACGAACTGCACCATGTCGGGGCCGCCATCGGTGATGTCGTGCTCCATCGGACCTGTCACCACCGTCTCGTGATGTCGCACGGGTGCGGGCGCCTGCGGCGCCGACTCCATCGCATCGTCGGGCATGTGCTCTCCTTCTCGGGCGGCCGCGGGCTGGGTGAGCCGGGGCCTGTCGTGCACCGCAGCCGGGGTCTCCGAACGGCGCCGAGCCGACTCGGCATACACCTGCAAAAGATGGCGCAGGGCGTATGACGCGGCTCACATTGCCTTACGCCGGAAGGTTACCCGCGAATCGCGCACCGGCCGAATCGGGCTGCGCTACTTGCGGGTAGCGCCACGGCGCCTCCTCGTGCCGTCAGCGTGCGGCCGCGGCGACCTCGAGCAGCCGGTCGGTCGCCTCGACCTCGCCGACGCTGCACCGCACGCCGTCGCCGGCGAAGGGACGCACGACGACGCCCGCCGCCTCGGCCGCCGCGGCGAACTCCGCGGTGCGCTCGCCCAACGGCAACCAGACGAAGTTGGCCTGGGTGTCGGGGACCTGGTAGCCCAGGTCGCGCAGACCGATCAGCAGCCGGTCGCGCTCGGCGACCAGCGCCTGCACCCGTGCGTCGAGCTCGTCGTATGCCGCCAGGCTGGCGATGGCCGCCTGCTGCGCGACGTGGGAGACCCCGAACGGCACGGCAGCAGTGCGCAATGCCGAGGCGACCTGCTCGTGCGCGATGCAGTAGCCGACGCGCAGCCCGGCCAGGCCGTAGGCCTTGGAGAAGGTGCGCAGCACCGCGACGTTGGGGCGCGAGCGCCATACGGCCAGCGCATCGGCGGCCTCCGGGTCACGGTTGAACTCCAGGTAGGCCTCGTCGATCACGACCAGCACGTCGGAGGGCACCCGCGCGAGGAACTGCTCCAACTCGGCCGCGCGCACCGCGGGCCCGGTCGGGTTGTTCGGCGTGCACACGATGATCAGGCGGGTGCGGTCGGTGATCGCGTCGGCCATGGCCGCGAGGTCGTGGCGGGCCTCGCCGGTGAGCGGCACCTGCACGCCGGTCGCGCCGGACAGCCCGACCACGATCGGATAGGCCTCGAAGGACCGCCAGGCGTAGACCACCTCGTCGCCCGGGCCGCTGGTGATCTGCAGCAGCGTGCCCAGCAGCCCGACGCTGCCGGTGCCGGTCGCCACCTGGTCCGCATCGACGTCGAACCGGGCGGCGATGGCCTCGCGCAACGCGACCGTGCCCATGTCCGGGTAGCGGTTCATCGTCTGCATGGCCTCGCGCACGACGTCCAGCACGGACGGCAACGGCGGGTAGGGGTTCTCGTTGCTGCTGATCTTGTAGGTCGTCCGCCCGGGCTGCTCGGTTGCCGGCTTGCCCGCGACGTAACGGGGGATGGACTCGAGGGTCGCTCGCAGTCGGACGGTCCCCGATGTGGCGTCAGTCATACTTCCGCAGCTTAGGACCCTGCTCGAGCGCGGGTTTCGGGCGGCCGGCGGGCAAGAGCATGACAAGGTGGTGCCATGAAGAACTTTCTGGTCAAGACCGGAATCAACGCCGTCGCACTGTGGATCGCCGCGATCGTCGTGCCGGGCATCACCCTGGCTCAGGACAGCAAGTCCACCGGCTCCAAGGTGCTGACGATCATCGTCATCGCCGCGATCTTCGGCGTGATCAACGCGATCGTGAAGCCGATCGCGCACTTCTTCTCGTTCCCGCTGATCGTCCTGACGCTGGGGCTGTTCACCTTCGTCGTCAACGCATTCATGCTGCAGATCCTGTCGTGGCTGTCGGACTCGCTGGGCCTGGCCTTCCACATCGACGACTTCTTCTGGACCGCGATCCTGGGTGCGCTCGTCGTGTCCTTCATCAGCATGCTGATCAACATGCTGCTGCCCGACGAGCTCGAGGCGCACTGAGTCCTTCCGTTCGGCTCACCAGCGGGGTGGGCGGCCGTCCTCGAGATAGACCGTCCCGCGGCCCGCGGCCAGCGCGGCGAGCGCCTGCTCGGCGACCCGCACGGTGTAATCGGCGGCGTGCTCGGCCAGCTCGGTCGGGTCGCACCAGTGCACCGCGCGGATCTCCCGGGGCTGCAGGCGTATGGCGGACAGCTCCTTCCGCGCCACCGCGACGTCGAAGACGAACAACGTCGCGTCGTCCCACCCGTGCCAGGCCGGGAGCCAGCTGACCGCGGCGAGTGACCGGATCTGCGCCGTCACGCCCAACTCTTCGCGCAGCTCACGCACCACCGCGTGCGCCGGCGACTCCAGCGGATCCACCACCCCGCCGGGCAGGTCCCACGGCTTCTTGTAGACCAGTTCGCAGACCAGCACGCGCCCCGACTCGTCCCGCACCAGCGCCTGCCCGATGGCCCGCTTGGTCGGAAGCGAGCTGTTCAGCCACGCGGTGAAGGCGTCGCGCGTGCCCGGCACCGCGTCGCTGGCGAGCCGGCCGAGCACCGCCGCGTCGACGCCGTCGCGATAGCCCCGCAACACGCCCTCGATGCGTAGGCCCGCGCCCGCCGCGGTGCGGAACGCAGGACGGTTGCGCCGGTCGACGAAGGCCTCCACGCGGTGCAGGCCGAGGTCATCGAAGGCGTGCTCGATGATCGCCCGCAATGCTGCACCGGCCAGGCCGTGCCCACGGAACCGTGGCTCCAGCTGCCAGGCCAGTTGCCCGGCGCCGCCGCGCGCCTCGGGCGGCCGCAGCGCCACGAAACCGGCGAGGTCGCCGCCCTCCTCGATCGCGAAGGCGAGCACCTGCTCGTCGTGCACCCACGGCGGCACGTCCGCGCCGAGCTGGTCCGGCACGTCCGATCCGGTCAGCCGTCGCAGTGCTCGTCCGTCGCCCAGGGTCGGTGCGAGCGGTCGCGTCATACCTCCAGCCTCGCAGAGCTTGATTGTTCGACTCCTCGCGACCCACCCCCGGCACAGGCTCGCAGGCTCGCCCCACGCCGATCGTGCACCGGTCGTCGTCTCACACGTCGGATCGTTCGACTCCTCGCGACCCACCCCCGCACAGCACAGCGCCCCCATCCGCCGGGTGGCGGACGGGGGCGCTGGGTGGCCGGGTCGAGGCGACGCGCGTCAGCCGGTCACCGGCAGCGTGGTCGTCGTCGGCGTCGGCGTCGGCGGCTCCGTCGTGGGAGGCGGCGTCGTCGGAGGTGCCGTGGTCGACGAGGACGGCGGCGGCGTCGTGGTCGACGGCGGCGGGGTGGTGCTCGAGGTCGGCGGGTTCGTCGTGGACGACGTGGGCGGCGGCGTGGTCGTGCTCGAGCTGCTCGACGACGTCGTGCTCGTCGGAGGCGTGCTCGTGGCCGTCGCACAGTCCGCACCGGTCAACGCGACCCACGTGCCGTCCAGGCCCGGGCTCAGGTTGATGTAGGCGCCCACCGCATGACCGCCGACGCTCTGGGTCGCGAACGTCACGGTG
>Ga0164242_10005191_pt1 | contig 14513 bp, 10 predicted proteins | sample OricomgcompostMG_FD_108783 | JGI IMG/M metagenome (GOLD analysis project Ga0164242, IMG submission 108783) | Miracle-Growth compost microbial communities from Emeryville, California, USA - Original compost - Miracle growth compost (MG) ... | reverse complement strand
GGCTCTTCCGGATCAGGGGTGTAGTTGAGATCTGAATCCGCCGGTCTCGAGCAGGCTCCGGGCGATGTAGTTGGTGAGGTTCCGGAAGCCGAGGGCGGAGCCGCGTAGGTGTTCGAGGCGGCCGTTGATCGCCTCGGTGGGGCCGTTGCTGGTGCCGGGGCGGTCGAAGTAGGCCAGCACGTCGTCGGTTCGTTTCTTGAGTGTTCTGCCGAGCTTGGCGATCTCGGTCAAGGCCTTCGGGACGCTGTTGCTGACCGAGTCGATGAGCTGCTGCATGAGTTCGCGGCCGGCGGCGCGGTTGGGTTCGCGGTAGGCGGTGATCATCCGCTGGTAGATGCCCCAGGTCGCTTCGACCTGGACGTGCTCGTCGTTCGCGAACAGCTCCTGCAGCCGGGTGCGCTGCTTGTCGGTGAGCAGGTCGACGCCGGTCTGCAAGGTCCGTCGGGACTTGAACAGCGGGTCGCTCTTACGGCCGCGGTGCCCGCAGGTGGCGAGCTGGATCCGGCGCCGGCAGGTGTCCAGTGCCTCGCCGGCCAGGCGCACGACGTGAAAGGGGTCCATGACCGCGACCGCGTCAGGCAGTTCTTCGGTGGTGGCGGTCTTGAAGCCGGTGAAGCCGTCCATCGCGACGACCTCGATGCCGTCGCGGAACGTCTTGTCCTGCTCGGCGAGCCAGTTCTTGAAGACCTGCTTGGAGCGGCCCTCGATCATGTCCAGCAGGCGGGAAGGCCCTGTGCCGTCGCGGATCGGCGTCAGGTCGATGATGACGGTGACGTACTTGTCGCCCTTGCGGGTGTGCCGCCATACGTGTTCGTCGATGCCGATGACGCGGACGCCGCCGAGGCGGGTCGGGTCGTTGATCAGCACCCGCTTGCCCTCGTCCAGCACCGCGTTGTTGGCGGTGTTCCAGGTGACGGCGAGCGCTTCGGCGATCCGTGCCACGGTCAGGTGCTGCACCACGATCGCCTCCAGCGCCCACCGCAGTCCGCGCCGGGACAGCTTGGCCTTCGGCTCGGCCGCGGCACTGGTGTCCTGTCGCCAGACATGCCCGCAACCGGGGCAGCGGTAGCGGCGGACCGTGAGCAGCAGCGTCGTCGGCCGCCACCCGAACGGCTCATGCGCCAACGGTCGGGTCACGGTGTCCCGCGACTTGCCCTGACAGCCGCAGCGGTGGCACCAGTCATCCGGCTCGACGACCTTGCAGGCCAGCACAGCCCGCTCGGGTTCCAAGCGCTGGCCGGTCACCACGAGGCCAAGCCCGTCCAAGCGGCAGAACGTGGTCAGGTCAGGGCGCGCGAAAGTAAGGTCAGACAAGTCGAGGTCTTCCGGGTGGGCGGCGTGAGAACCTCCATCTTCGGAAGGCCTCGACCCCTACCCGCTCAACGACGCGCCGAAGTCAGGACCGAGCCCGCAGCTACACCCCTGATCCGGAAGAGCCGGGTTACGGCCATGATCATCAGGTGGAGTGGAGTGAGTGTGGGCCTTTCCCCGAAATGCTCTGGCGCCCGGATTGGTTGGCCTTTTTCTACACGAGCGGATGCCGCTCCACACTGTATGGCCGATTTCCGCACACGCAGGCCGGGCCGTGCGCACAAACCCTCGCCAATGTCGGCCGAGCCAGGTCGAGGCTTCTGCGGTTCTTGACCCCCATGATCATTCTAAAGATACTCGCCAGGTGATCCCGCCGTTAGCCGCGTCCGGAGCGCTTCCACGAGGGCGCTACCCGGCGACAGCCGCCGAGGTCGAGGCCGCGTTCGTTACCGATCCGAGGTGGTCCACGTCGACTACCCGGCAGAACATCTGGGCGGACTGGCAGCGCATCACGGCGCAGGCACGCAAAATCGTTCCGGTCGCCGCGGCCTGGATAGGCGGTAGTTTCCTTACTAACAAGGTGGATCCGGACGATCTCGATGTAACGTACATAATTGACTCACGCCTGACCGCCGCCGTCACCAAGCCCTTACACCGCGGGTTCTTGTCGCTGCTCGCCCAAGGGCACGCGCTTCGGAATACGAATGGTGCGCGCCTGGACACCTTCACTATCGACTGGGTACCCGATCCCGACGCCACCGGTGTCGTACCCGGGTTCGATGATTACGCCCGGTCGCGGGGATACTGGGATGATCTGTGGCAGCGGAAGTTGACCGGGCCGAAGGCGGCACCAAGAGTGCCATCGGATGCTTTGCCGAGGCGCGGCTACTTGGAGGTGATTCTCGATGACTTCCAACCCTGACGACTCAGATGCGTTCCTGGCAGACCTCATCGAGCACGCCACGGCCGCGGGCTACGACCTCGACTGGACAACCCCGGACGACCTATCGCGACGTAGCCGCGAAACCCTCATGGCCCGCACGACAGTGGGCCGCCCCGGGGTGTCGCGCGGACAGCTTCGGCTGGCCGGTGAAGGTGTGGTCGGGCACGCAATCCGCCTATCCGACCTTGGCGGAGTCCTAAGCAGTTTTCAGCGCACAGTGTCGGCGGTCGGCGGGGCGTTGGACGGATTCAAGAGCGCCCGAGGCACCCTGCCGGCTCAACTGATCCAACGGACTCACCTTCGCCTAGAAGCGGCGCCGTTACCCGGTTCCGTCGTCCTTGCAATTACCCCGGAGCAGTCACCCGCCGAGGAACTCTATCCCGAAGGGCGGGTACCGCTGGACGACACCGAACGGCCCCTTGCCGACCGCAGCCTCAACGAGCTAATCCGTCTTCTTGCGGTGGGCGTGCGCTCCGACGCGGAAGCGGCTGAGTTCCGATCGGAGTTCATAGGGCTAGGGCCTCGCGCGGCAAGCGCCATGCGCGCGTTCCTCCGCATCGTCGCGGACGACGACATTGATCTCAACCTGTCGTGGCAGGAGCCACTTCGGGCGACGGTCCAGGCACGCGTTTCTGCCATGCAGGCTCGGCTGATCGAACAGATCATCGCGAACAACAAGCTCGACGTCGACGAGATCACCGTCCGGGGCATCGTGCATACCATCAGCGACCGGCGACCGATCGAACTTGAAGTGGATGGGTCGATGATGCGGGTTCAGCTTGGTGATGACCTTCCGCTAAACATCAGCACTCTGAACGTCGGCGACACTGTGACCGCCCGCGTCAGCGTCAACACGGAACAGCGAGCCGGTGGGGACGAAATCGTGAGTTACACGCTGATCACCATCGAACGCGACACCGGAGCCGTGTGACACATTCCAGTTCCATCAGGGCTGGAAGCGATGGTCTATCGCCGGGCAAACCGCATGCAGGTGGCGCAGTTCAGGTCTCTCCATCCAGATGATCATGGCCGTAACCCCGCGATCCGGGGGCTACGGCCACGATTATCAACTGGAGTTGTGGGGCTTTCCCTGAAACAACGGGCCCCAAGAATCTCGGCTGTTCTGACTCATCTGTGGCCTCCATCGGCACCGCCCAGGCCGGTGCCACAGCGCGGCAACGACATCCGCGCACTAGGTGTGCTGCACCCAGACTGCGCCGACCGAGCGCCTCATCGCGGCTAACGCGGGCGCAGTCCGGAACCGCCTCGGCGACGATCCAGTCACCTGCGCGAAGAGAGTCGCTACTGCCTGCAGGCTCACGTGAGAACGACTCACCGAAGCGCAGCGCCAGCGTCAGGTTGTAGGTGGAAAGAAGACGCTAACGATGCCGCGCGGGTCGACGCTTCGAACGACTGCGCGTAAGCGACCTTCCCCGCAGTCGCCGACGGCAATCCAGCTCGCCCCGATACCTCGCGTGATCTTCTCGTCGACGTACTGCTCGAGCTTCAGGTCGAAGCGCCCTCGCGGAGGGCGGTAGTCCATGAAGTATGTCACGCCAGCGGGTCCAAAGACTTGCGTCGCGTTGGACCAACCATCAGTGAGGCGACGACCATTCGCGTGCTCGAGTGCACCTTCCCACTGCTTCCGCGAGTCCTCATCTCCCATGAGAAACGCCATTGACGCGACCGTCCAGTGCTCGGGTCGGTCCTGCTCAAGCCGGCGGAGCAGGGCCACGAGACGCGGTGGAAGTGGCTGCTCGGGCTTCGGCGCGGGTGTCGTACGCAGTCCCTCGCGGGTGAAGTACCAAGCGTCGATTGGCTCGGTGAAGCTCAGCAGCCGAAAGATGCTGGGAGCGTCCGGGCCGACGAACGTGTCCTCGAAGTACAGTCCCCGGTCAATGTAGTAGCCGACCCAGTCCAGCTCATCGTGAGCAACTACCTTGCCGAACGCCTCAAGGCGGAGCCTGCGGGTGACGTAGTGCAGCAGCTGAGCGCCTTGCAGCAGGTCCGTAACCGCCATGAAGTCGGCAAGCGACAAGATCCACGGAATCGGGCGGTCGTGGGGTAGGACGTCGATGGCCTGCAGTTCGTGGGCGTGTGTCGACCATACGGTGACATCGTCGAGACAGATGATCACTTCGATCTGAAACGGCGCACCCTCTAACGCGAATTGATACTCGCCAAGGCCGATCTCTACCGCGCATTCGTCTCTGAGAGCTGCGTCGAGCGCGGCATGTTGGCGCGCGGCCTCCTTGACGAGCTCTGCGAGGTTGCGCTTCATCCGATCGGGCGCACCACGGCGGGTGGACGCGTGCACGCGTCCGGCCTTTGCCTGAATGCGGAATGCGAAGTCATCAACGGCTACCAGGCCGTCAAGATCACTCCCATCGGTCGTCGACCTCCACTCAAGTGCGACACCGCCTGATGCACCCGGTAGCGCAGCCGAGAGACGTCGGACGGCTTCCCCTTCAACAAAGTCGCCGCGCAGCTGGACGTATCGATTCCAAATTGACCCATCGGCATGCTGAAGCATGTCTTCCATTCGAGGACGAAGCGTTTCCACCATCGCGGAGGGAACGGGAAGCACGTAGCCCCCGTCGGCGCGCAGGATCGGCGCTTCGGTAAGGGGGTGCGCGCCAACCGGGAACTGGTGGTGCGCCTCGATGTAGGCCTCGGGTGAGCAGACAAACGCGTTCAGGAACGCTTCGACGTTCGCCTCGGCTATCCCGCTCGCCTCGGCCACGTCCTTGGCGGTGACCGTCGCAAGTCCGCGTGCGTCGGCGTACGCCCACATGCGCGTCACGACGCCCACCCAGCGTTTGGCCTCGGTCGGCTTCATCGCGACGATCCAGTCGGGTACCGGCCCGGGAACTCCTTTACGGCGCTGGCGCGGCAACCACCGGAGCATCTCCTCCTTTGAGGCAAAGGCCTCAGCGAGGCGCGGTTCGAGTCGATCTGCGACGACCCCCACTACTGCCGTCGAGATGTCCAACGCCTGTTGTGCCGTGAATCCGAGCAGCCGCTCACACTCGGGATCCAGCTTGCCTAGCGTCCCCAACAGGATCGCGCGGAGGTGCTCCGTATACCCGCTGCCGCGAACAGCCAACGACTGTAACTGTGTTCGCGCCCTGTACTGCTCGGACTGGTCGTGGAGACGGTGAGGCTTGTCGGCTTGCCCGAACGTCAGTAGCTGGCCCTCAATACCGAAGAGCTCACGTACAACCTCGATGGCCTCGCTGGTCAGTGACGCGGCTTGGAGCGGATCAACGCTCCTCGGCGTCGACATGCTGTCGGGGAGCACTTGCAGCGCCAGGTATTCGATGTGAGCCGGACTGCGGTCCGACTCCCACTCCTTGAAGGTGTCGGGATCGATCGGCAGATACAAGAACCCGGCGCGCGCCAAAAGATCGACCGGGTCGGCCTGCCTCAGAATCTCGCCAAGACGATCCCTCAGCCGCTGACGCTCTCCGCGGATTTGCGGCAGCATTTCGTCGCGGACGACAGCAAGGAAGGCCTCGTGCTCTTCAGGTGTCCTGTTGTTCCGTGTGTAGATGTTCTTTCCGTCGCGAACGAAAGTGACCCCGTCAGCTTCAAACCATTCGACGTGACCTTCGCTAGGACCACGTTTTCGATGCGCCGCCTTCGATGATCGCCGGCCTCTACCCACAACGTCCCCAGCGACTACAGACTGCACTGCAGTCGACGTCAAGCAACTGTCTCACCCGCAAGTGCGTGGTGGCGGACGGTGTGGAGGATGTTGACGATGCCGTCGACCTGGATGTCGGTGAAGATCATGTCCGGGCCGTGCGGGGCGTGGTCGGTGAACGGCGACTCGTAGAGCCGAGCCACGTCCATTACCCCGTTGGCGGTCAGGTGCTCGACGATCAAGTTGATGAACCGGATCTGCGCGGCCGAGAGCGTGGTGTCGTCGAGGTAGCGGTCGAACGCGGCCATCGCGGCGGCTCGGTCCAGGCCGACGAGCGAGCGGATGAACAGCCCCAGGCCGTGGGCCTCCTCCTTGGCCCGGGCGACATCGGCCTCGGTGCCGACCCCAGAGGCGATGAGGATCTGCTCCAGCGAGTCCAGGTCGTCCGGGGTGAGCTGCAGGTTGCGGCGTAGCCGCTGCAGCGCGAGGTGGTCCTCGTGGTCGCGCAGGTAGGCGCGGGCCTTGGCGCGGAACCGTTCCCAGTCGGTGCCCGGGGTGATCCCGGGCAGGTCGATCGTGGTGTCCTCGCCGAGTTCGTCGGCGAAGTTCGAGTACACGACCGCCCGCTCGCGCTTGTCGACGAACTTGACCAGGTCCCGGACGCGGCGGCGGGCGAGTTCGAGCATCGGTAGCGTAACGTCGACCCACCACTCGTCGCCGGCGAGCTCGTCGAGCAATTGCACGCGCTCGGCCACCGCAGGGATGGCGGTCTGGCCGAGCAGGGCGGTGGCGATGTCCTGGACCTGCTTGCGCAGCCGCTCGAACAGCAGGTGGTCGCCGTCGAGGCGGGACAGCTGCAGCCGCAGCGCGATCAGGTCGAACCTTTTGGCGTCCTCGTCGCTGTCCTGCTGGGTCGAGGGCAGCCCGGCCAGGTGCCGGGCGACCTCGGCGGCGCGCTCGGGGTCGAGCTCGTGCCAGCTGTGCCAGTCGCCGTAGGTCTCGACCCACTGACGGGCCGGGCGGACCAGGAAGTTCTCGACGTTCATCGCGGCGACCCGCTCGTGCAACGTCCAGGCGAGGTCGACCCGCAGGCCGCGTTCGGACTGCTCCCCCGCCCCGGGCGCAGGGTCACCGTCCGCGTCGGCGGGTGCGGCCTTGTCCAGGGCGGTGATCAGCCCAAGGCGGGCCTCGAACAGCCGCTCGGACAGCGATTTCTGGATCGAGCCCTGCGAACCGGCGAGGTCGAGGCTGAAGAACTCCAGGTTGCCGCAGAAGTCGAAGACGTAGAAGTTGCTCTTGTCCTGCCCCGGGCCGAACAGGTCCGGACGCAGCCGGGTCCCGCGGCCGATCATCTGCCAAAATTTCGTCTTGGACCGGACCAGCTTGAAGAACACAAGGTTCACGACTTCGGGCACGTCGATGCCGGTGTCAAGCATGTCGACCGAGATCGCGATGTGCGGGACCTTGTCCGCGATGGAGAAGTCGTCGATCAGGTTCTGCGCGTACTTCACCCCGTGGGTGATCACGCGCGCGAAGTGCCCGGCGTACTCCGGGTAGGCCAGGTCGAAGCGCTGGGCAATGAACTCGGCGTGCCGCTGGTTCTTGGCGAAGATGATCGTCTTGCCGAGCCGGTCGCCGCCGGCCACCTTCTGCCCCTTGTCCATCAGCGTGGCGAGCACCTTGTCGACCGTGTCGGCGTTGAACAGGAACCGGTTCAATTCCTCAGCCGAGACTGCGTCCGGCGGGTCGGCGCCGCCGTCGTCCCACTCCAGGGAGTCCCACTCGTCCCTCTCCGCCTCGCTCAGCTCGGCGTAGCGGATGCCCTGCCGCAGGAACTTCGTGACCACCGACACCGCAACCGGCGGCACCAGGTAACCCTCGTCGACGGCCTCCTCCAGCCCGTATGCGTCGGTGGGGACGCCGTCCTCGAGGTGGAACAGGCTGTACGTGTTGCGGTCGACCTCGTCCTTCGGCGTCGCGGTCAGCCCGACCAGCAGCGAATCGAACCAGGAGAAGATCGCCCGGTACTTCTGGTACACGGACCGGTGCGCTTCGTCGATCACGACCAGGTCGAAGTAGCCGGGACCGAACAGCCGCTGCCCGCCGTCGACGTCGTTGATCAGGTTCATCATGGTCGGGTAGGTCGACACGTATACCCGGCCATCGCTGACCTTCTCGGTCACCAAGTTCACGGTCGTGACGTTCGGCAGGTGCGCCTTGAACGCCGCCACGGCCTGGTTCACCAGCGCGGTGCGGTCGGCCAGGAACAGCACCCGCTTCACCCAGCCGGCGCGCATCAACTGGTCGACCAGCGCGATCACGGTGCGGGTCTTGCCGGCGCCGGTGGCCATCACCAGCAGCGCCGCCCGCTGCTTGGCCGTGAAGGCCTCGCCGACCGCGGCGATCGCGTGCCGCTGGTAGTGCCGCTCCACGATGTTCGCGTCGATCGGGACGTCGGACGGCGCCAGGCGAGCGGTGCGGCGCGCGATCATCAGTTCCAGCTCGTCGCGGGTCAAGAACCCCTCGACGCGCCGGGGCGGGTAGCCGGCCGCGTCGTCCCACAACCAGGTCTCGTAGCCGTTGGTGTAGAAGATCACCGGACGCCGGCCCGTCATCTGCTCCAGGCAGTCCGCGTACAGCTTTGCCTGCTGCTGCCCCACCGCCGGCTCGACCGTGGTCTTCTTCGCCTCCACCACCGCCAGGGGCAGCCCGTCCGCGCCCCACAGCACATAGTCGACGTAACCCACCCCGGGGACGTTCGGCATGCTGGTGACCTCGAACTCGCGGTCACGATCCTCGGTCAGCTCCCAACCGGCCTCGCGCAGCAGCTCGTCGATGATCAGCTCGCGGGTCTGCGCCTCGGAGTAGTCGTGCGTGTCGACCAGCTTGCTCGCCGCTTGCGCGGCCTGGATCTGCGCGCGCAGCTCGGCGATCTCGGCGTCCTTCGCCGCTGCCAGCTCGTCGCGCTCGCGCAGCGCCTTCGCGTGCTCCTCGTCCTGGCGCCGGAACTTCTCGGCGAGCTCCACGACGTCGTCGCGGCTCAGCGGAGCGTTCCGGCCGGCCAGCTTCGGATCGAACACCGCCCCGGTCGGAACCGCCGCCGGATTCGTCGAGTAGCGGAACGCCGCCCAGACGACGACGTGGTGCAGCTCGCGTAGGACGTCCAGTGCGGCGCGGGGCGGAATGGGATGCGTGTCGTGGACGGCCCGGTTGCCGAGCTTGCGGATCAGGTTCAGCTTCTGGCTGATACCGACGCCGACCCTGCGCTGGAACGCGGCATCGCTCAGCATCGCCGACAGGTCGTCCCGATACGGGATCGGCAGCCCGTCGACGTCGTAGATCAGACCGACGATCTGCTCCGCCGCGCGCCGCGCGTAGAAGCAAGCCGACCGTGGATCGGAGCCGAGGTAGCCCTCGGCGCGCACACAGTCCGCATGGACGGACGGCCACGCCTCGCGAACAAACCCGAAGTTGCTCACGGGAGCGCCTCGCCGAATGCGCTGGCCGCGAGCGACCTTTGAAGCGTCGCGAACTCGCTGTCGGAGGCACGAAGGGCCTTCCCTTTCACCTCAAGCTGCTGCATCCGATCCGCGAACTCGTGCACCATGCTTTCCGGCGGCACGTGCACCAGCGTTTCGCCGATCTGCTTGCCGTTCAGCGTGGGTTGGCTGACAGTCCTCAACTCAGTAACGAAATACCGTTGCACGCGACTCGATGACAGGACAGCTGCCACATACATGCGCATCGCTGGATCCGAGATGGGAATCCGGGTGACCGCCCGGGCAACATTGGCACCGATGTCGTTCGGGCACGTGAGCGCGACAAGTCCGATGGAACCGACGCAGCTGAGCAGAATCTCCGTGCCACGTACGCGAGAACGGGCGTACTTGGCCTCGATCTGAGGCGAGATTCGCTTCAACTGCGAACGGCTCACCCGACGGCCATTCAGGTCCGACACTCGAATCAGCGGCACGCCTCCTGCCACGTGATCTCCCGGTTGTACGACGCCATAGTTGATCCGATCGTCTACATCGACCAAATCCCGGAGCTGGAAAAGGGGAAAATCTCCGCGACCAAACATCTCTTCGAAGATCGACGCCTCGATGTTCGCGAACAGATTTCGAGACCGCATTCGCTTGGCGCGGAGCGCGTCGGCTTGGTCGAGGATCGCCGCGATGCGCCGCTGCTCCTCCATGCTCGGCAGAACAATCGGCATCTCGCCGATGTCGTTCCGGTTCACCTGGAGGAAGGTTGCGCCGCGACCCTTCGCCGCCAGCGCCGTCGCAGAATGGCCCAGCCAGTGCCAGAGATAGCGGGCGTCAAGCTCGGGTCCCGGACGCAGGCCCGCCACGCCCCGCCCCAAGCAGTACCGCCTATCGGCCCAGACCTTCGCGCCGATCGATGCGCGAATCCCCAGAACGATGTCACCAGCGGTACAGACCTTCGACGCCGATGATGTGAACTTCTTGACCTCTGGACGGTCGCCGTCAAAGTCCCCCGCGCCGGCGATGAGTGGCAATCCTTCGCCGACGGTGTTGTACGTATCCCCTGGCGGTGCCTGCCCCATTGTGATCGAGCAGACCGCGTCCAGACGACGCACCACGTCGTTCACTGCAGCATCGCCTTGAGGTCGGCGAGGCCCTGGGCGATTTCGCCTTCCAGCTTCTCGAGGTCGGCGATGATCTCCAGGGGTGGGCGGTGCTCGATCTCGTCGTGGACGACTTCCTTGTAGCGGTTCAGGGAAAGGTCGTAGTCCTGGGCGGCGATGTCGGCCTTGGGCACGCAGAAGCTCTGCTCGGTACGTTCGCGCTTGCGCTCGTCACCATCACGTTCGGTCCAGCGGGCGAGCACGTCCGGCAGGTTGTTCTTCTCGTGCAGGGTCAGGTCGAACGCGACCTGCTCGCCGTGCTCGTCCCTTGGCACCGGGCCGAACTGATCGGCGGGGACCAGTTGGGTGCGCTTGTCGTCCAGGCTTAGTCCGTCGGCCTGCACGTCGTAGAACCAGACGTGGTCGGTGCCGCCGCTGTTGGTCTTGGTGAACAGCAGGATCGCGGTCGACACGCCGGCGTAGGGCCGGAACACTCCCGACGGGAGCTTGACCACGGCGTCGAGCTTCTGGTCTTCGACGAGGATCTTGCGCAGCGTCTGGTGTGCCTTGCTGGAGCCAAACAGCACCCCGTCCGGGACGATGACCGCGGCCTTGCCGCCGGGTCTGAGCAGCCGCAGGAACAGGGCGAGGAACAGCAGTTCGGTCTTCTTGGTTTTGACGACCTTCTGCAGGTCCTTTGAGGTGGACTCGTAGTCGAGGCTGCCCGCGAACGGCGGGTTTGCCAGGCACAGCGAAAACTCGCCCTCGTCGCCCGCCGCCCCTTCGGAGAGCGAGTCGCGGTAGCGGACGTCAGGGTTCTCCACGCCGTGCAGCAGCATGTTCATGCTGCCGATGCGCAGCATGGTGGAGTCGAAGTCGTAGCCGTGGAACATGCTGTGGTGGAAGTGCCGCCGCTGCTTCGCGTCGGTCATCACCGACGGGTGTTCGCGCCGGACGTACTCGGCGGCGGAAACCAGGAACCCACACGTGCCGGCCGCGGGATCCACGATCTCGTCCTGCGGCGAGGGCGCAGCCATCTCGACCATCAACTGGATGATGTGCCGCGGGGTGCGGAACTGGCCGTTCTGCCCAGCGGTCGCGATCTTGCTCAGCATGTACTCGTACAAGTCGCCGTTGGTGTCCCGGTCCTGCATAGGGACGTCGTCGAGCATGTCCACGACCCGGGACAGCAGCGCCGGCGTCGGGATGGTGAACCGGGCGTCCTTCATGTGCTGCGAATACGTCGAGCCGTCGCCCCCGAGTCCCTGCAGGAACGGGAAGACCTGCTCGCCGACGACCTTGTACATGACCGCGGGATCGGCGTCCTTGAACCGGGACCAGCGCAGGTCGGCCTGGCCGGGTTTGAAGATCGGGTTCTCGATCGGTTCGCCGGTGCGGTTGGCCTTCTTCTCGGCCAGGGTCTGCAGGTCGTCCAAGCGGCGGATGAACAGCAGGTAGGTGATCTGCTCGATCACCTCGAGCGGGTTGGAGATGCCGCCGGACCAGAACGCGTCCCAGACCCTGTCGATCTTGCTCTTGAGCTCACCCGTGATCACACGCAGACCTTAGCCGCGGGCACCCACGCTTCGGTGCATGGCCGGGTCGTTTCGTCCGACTATGAACGCTGTGTCCAGTCGCCGTACGCAGGCAGCCGGGAAGGGGCGGGCCGGCGCGGGGTCGTATCACCTCCTTGTCCGCGCCGGGGTCGTCCGCCCGCTCCGCCTGCTGCACCTTGTGAGGCTCCCTGGCGGCGCGGCTGGCGTATCACCTCCTCTCGTTGCCGCACCTCGTTCGCCTCGTCCGGGCTGGTGTCGCTGTCGGTTGTCGCTGTGGAGTTGGCAAGGTGCGAGTGGCCGGGGGTTCGCGGTCAGGCTCTGCCCGGGGCCGAGTGAGCACGGTCGGCGGACCGAGTGGGGCGTCAATCGGCATGTGGCGCTTCCGGCACGAGCCCGGACTGCGGCGGCTCCCGCTCCCCACGAATCGGCCGCCGCAGCGCCCACCCGTGACCCTCGAAGCGGGGCGCGGGTGCCGATTGCGCGGGTTCGGTCAGCCCCGGACGGTGCAGCCGGTCAGTGCGGCAGCGCCGCCCAACCGAAGGAGATAGAAGTGTCGGAGAACGCCAGGAACAGCGCGAGCAGCGGGGTCGTCAGCAGCGATCAGGATCGGGTTGCCGAGAAGATCCGGATCCTGAAGGCGACGTTGGAAGCAACAGAGCAGGGGCGCGCCCTCAGCTTCGAGGAGGTCGTCGAGGTCGGCTGGGTGTACGGCTACACGGTCTACGAGACGTGGCGCGAGCTGGGGCCGGCCGCACTGCAGGTGTTGTGGCGCCGTCTCATCACCGGCTACTACCCGCCTCGCCTCGAGCCACTGGATCCGATGCACGAGATGATCGCCAACCTGGCCCTCCAAGCGGATCTGTTGCACACCGTCGGCGGATAGTCCGCAACGCCCACGACCGGCGCGGGCTGCCCGGCCGCAGTGCTTCAGCGGCCTCCAGGGCGACACGAAAGGCGGAGGGGCGGGACCGTTACGGTCCCGCCCCTCCTCGTTGTGCATGTCAAGCAGCCTCGGGTGCTCCCAGGGCTGCTGCCCGGGCTCGGCAGGTCGGACATGCCGGGCTGGGGTTGCTGGCCGAGTGGACCAGCGCGGCGTCGCGCTCGAACCAGCCGCGGCTGTGCTGCAGCCAGATCCGCGGCCAGCCGTAGGCGATCAGGCTTTCGACCTCGATCAGTTGATCCAGCAGGTCGACGGAGTGCATGTAGCCGTGCGCGACGGCTTCGGCCCACCGGTTGACCAGCTCACCGCGCCGGACGAGCATCGCGTCCAGCCTCGGATCGAGGGTGCGGACACCGCCGCCTGCGCGGCCGGCGCCGACCTGTGCCGGGTGATCGTTTGACATGCGCCCTCCTGAGGGCTTGGCGTCCCAGACGGCATGGCTTGCCGCCGGTGACGCGGCGCACCCGTTCTTTTGTGCGCAGCTCCACCCGTTGCGGCGGGGTGCGTCCGCCAAAGGGGTGACAGCCGATCGGTTTCCTGCCGGCGGCCGGCGGCTCGCCGCCCGGGACGGAACCCTGATTGACGCCGCGAGCGAACCCCGAACCGTCGCCCGGCATGACGAACACAACCGGCGATGATCTGTACCTGCCCGACGACCTGTCCGAGGACCTCGCCGCCTACCTGCGCGGCTACCAGCCCCACGCGCTCACCGACAAGCAGTGGGCAGCCTGCCGCGGCCCGGTGCTCGACCTAGTCGCCCGTAGCGAACTGAACGACCGCACGGACGCCAAGCAGGTGCTGGGTGCGCTGTGCGCGTTCCTGGCCTGGACCGACCTGACCCTGGGCACCCTCGATCCGGCGGCCGCGGTCACCGACCCGCACATCGAGCGATGGTTCCTGTCGCTGCAGGGCACGACCGGCGAGGGCACCCGCAGCAACCTGCGCTCCCGGGTCCGGCGCATCCTCCGCGTCCTGGCCGGCGAACCTGCCCGCACCAAGCGACAGCCCCGTCAGGCCGGCGACGGCCCCTACACCGACGTCGCCCTCGCCACGCTCGGCGAGGCCGCCCGCGACAACGACCCGCTGGCCATCGCCCTGGAACACGGACTCGGCCACAGCACGATGCGACCCGAGGCCGACCCCACCTGGGACCGGGCACGCACTGCTGCCGCCACGGTGGGCGTGACCCTCACAGCGCGTCGCCTGCGCATCACCTGGCTGGTCATGGTCCTGAGCGGCGCCGCGCCGCTGCGCGCGACGGCTCGCGCCCACGGCTTGAGCCGCGCCGACCTCGAAGCCGCCCTGCCGCACCTGCCGCCCGTTCCGGAGCCCGGATACCGGGACCTGTTGCGCGGCTGAGACCGCCTCACGAATCGGGCGGGTGGCGATTGCGCCCCGCTCTGGCGTCCGCACGGTGCGCCCGGTCGGACCGCCCGGTGCGACACCGCCAACACCGACGGAGACGTCATGTCCAAGAAGATCAACGCGACGGCGATGCGCCGCGCCCGGCAGCAGCTCCTGGAGCAGCG
>Ga0164242_10005190_pt1 | contig 14515 bp, 11 predicted proteins | sample OricomgcompostMG_FD_108783 | JGI IMG/M metagenome (GOLD analysis project Ga0164242, IMG submission 108783) | Miracle-Growth compost microbial communities from Emeryville, California, USA - Original compost - Miracle growth compost (MG) ... | reverse complement strand
TTCCGGACTCCGGGCCGATGCGGGGGACGAGGCGATCTCGCTCACGCTTCGCCGTCTGGACGAACCTGCATTGCGACCACTTCAGCGGGTGGCCTCACCGGTCTCTCGCGAGGAGGAGCGCGCGATCGCCCTGGCGTTGGTCGCCGAACTCAAGAAAGCGCCTGCCGATTCGTTCGGCCGGGGTGATCCTCAGGCCATCGTCCTGCTGATTGCCATGATCGACCCCGACCAGGCGATCGCGATGATCGAGAATCAGGTTCTGAGGGCCGACGAACGACTGCTTGCCGCCATTGCGATCGGCTTGTACGAACGCGACCCGAAAATGGCGCTTGAGGTAGTGGACGCGGCCGAAAGTCCGTTGATGGCGTTGGGCCTGTTCGATCGTCTCGGCGAGACGGTTCCCGAGACGTTTCGCAATGAGCTTCTCGATCGCGCCCTGCGGTCGTTTCGTGCGATGCCCGGTCCCAGCAAGACGGCGGACGGTCTGGCGAGGATCGCGCGCCGAATGTTTGACATGGGGGCGACCGACCGTGCCTCGGCGCTTGTGCGCGAGGCGCAAGCATTACTCGATAAACCCCGTGCCCGCTACCCCGACCCAAGAATCGAACTCGTGCCGGTCCTGGCGAAGATTGACCTGCCCGCGGCGCTTCGCCTGGCGGATGCGGAGAACAAGCCGAAACCCCCGATGCCGCCGGGGAACGGGGACGTTATGGTGGTGGAGGTCGAATCACCGCAAGAACCCGAACAGCGTCTGCGGGAGCACGACCGTTTACTCGCCGCGATCGCCCGGGAAATCGCCCCGACTCAGCCGGCCGAAGCGCAACGTGTGCTGGGAATGATTCACCAGAAACCCCACAACGCGGCACGTCGCGAGGCGGTGATCCAGTTGGCGAAGACCGATCTTGCCGCGGCCGAGGCGTTGCAACCCAAGGCCCGTAATCCAGTGATCTGGGCGATCCTCCCGGCGGTCGCCGCGAAGGCCAGGGCCGCGACGGACCCCGATGGTGCCAAGGCACTCCTGCGTGAATCGATCGAGCGGTTGAGTCGCATTGAGGAGATTACGCCCGGACGACGGTCGCCGGCGGTTGCGCTGGCGAGGCTTGTGCCCCTGGCGGCGCGAATTGATCCGAACCGGGCACCGGATCTTCCGTGGCTCGCCCTTTCGCGACGGCCTCCGCTTTCGGTGGTCCCCGAACTGCCTCCCGTGGCGACGGAGGCTCGCCTTCATTATCTGGATCTGGCGGAACTGGCGGCGTTGACGGCCCGTTACGATCGCGCTGCGGCGGAGGTTGTCTTCGCGCCTGTCGAGCAACGATTCGCCGCGATGAATGACGATCATCGGGGGCCGGGAAGCGAGGTCGCGGCGATCCTCCGCGCCACGGCCGCCCTGGACGCTCGGATCGCGAAGCGTTTGGTCGACGCGCTTCCCGAAGATCCATCTCCGCCGGAAACCGACGCCGCGGCAATTTCGGGCAACCGCGGTCAAGGCAAGGCGGAGGCCCGCTTCGCCGTCGCCGAGACGCTCGCGCTTCCTCCGGCCCTCCGACTGCGCGAGACGCTCATCCATTATACCGTCGATGAGTTCCTGAACACGCTGGACGACGCACCGGCGAATCCTTGAGGAAGGAGCTTCGTGATGCGTTCGAGCTTGCGAACGGCCTGCTTCGCCGTCACGATCCTATCGGCGTCTGTTTGTCCTTGCGCCGTCGCCGAGGAGCCGATCCTGCCGGTGCCTCCACAACAAAACGTCCCCTGGACGCCGCCGAAAAACCGTCTTCCGCGCTTCCTCGAATCCACGACGGCCACGCTGTTCGAGCAAGGGCTTTCCGATCCGAGAGGTTGTGATTATCGCGTAATCACACTCAAGGTCGGCTCCGTCCAGGGAGGCCATCGTGAGGTCGAAACCGGCGGCTGGGTCCTTCCGGGAGACGACGGCAAACGCCGGTACGCAGTCGCCTGGAACGGGCTGGTCTATCCGTTGATTTCGGTCGGAAGGCCGATCGACCTCGCCAACGACATTCTCGCCATGCTGGGTGCCGCCGAACTTGGCCGCGTCGGCACCACAAGACGGCGTTCCGGTCAGTCCCGATTCAACGGCCATGACGCAATCAGCGAGGAGGCATGCGTCTCGGTCGAAACGATGCTGCCGATGAAGGTCTGCTTGCTGTTGAGACTGAATCGCGCCGACCTCGCGGAAGCCGTCTGGGCCACTGGGACCGGAATCCCGACGCCCGAAGGGCCGAGGCCGAGGATCGACCTGAAAATGTACGGAATCACCTATCTGACGCTCGCGCAAGACCTCGCCTGGTATCAATTCGATCGCGCCATTTGCGCCCACATGCGAGGTGACGACGCACTGGCGCTGGCCGATGCGCGGATGCTGACGAGCCTGCGACGCGCCGTCGAACTGAAGGCCGACGCGATGGGTTTTCCGCGGGAAAATCCGAGATTCAACGGTGGAAAATTCATTCCCCATCTCAAATTCCTCGACCAGTTGCCCGAGCTTCTCGACGACCAGGAACGTCGCGCGAAGGAGCGGGCCGAAGCTCCCGAGAAACCCCGGCCCGACGGCTCGGAAAATCCGATCGCCGCCGCGATCCGCGACCTCGACCAAATCGCCGTCCTCCAATGGGGACAGCCCGGCACGGTCGACCTTGGCGAGTCACCGATCATCAAGGACCTGATCGCCCAGGGTGCCGCCGCCGTGCAGCCGTTGATCGACGATTACCGGAAGGAAAAACGCCTGACGCGATCGGTTGAGTTCGGACGCGGGTCCTTGAGGAACCGGACGATTCTGCACGCCGATCGGGCCGCTTACGCCGCTCTTGCCGGCATTCTTGAAACCGAGGATTTCGGCCCCGCGCCTCCCCCCGGCAAACCGAGGACGCGACAGGAGGTGGCGGATCAAATTCAGAGATACTGGGATCAAAATCAATAAGAGGATTGTTGTGCGCTCGACTCCTTCCCGCGACACGGCCGGCAATCGCGATTCTCGAACCGAGGCGCTGAAGGCCCATCGCAAGGAAGGGAAATCGCACTGATCCATTTCCCGCCGCATCGCCTGAGTTCTGGTATGATCGACCGGCTTTGAAACCGCGCCCGACCCTGGAGGCTCTCATGCAAGGCATGCGTCATTGGATACTGGCCGGATTGCTCATCGCGTCCATCACCACGGTGGGCGAAGCAGCGAATTATGCCGTGGCCGTCTCGAAGGCGACGCGAGCGGAGCCGGGTTGGAAGGAAGTCGTCGAGACGCTCGCGAACAAGCACCAGGGGGAGATCATCGTCTACGAGGGAAGGCCGGACGAGGCCCTGGCGAAGCTGAAAGCGCTCTTCCCGCAATACACCTGTTTTGTCGCGACCCCGGACGAGGCGGGGAAGGAATTCGTTGAACGGGTGCATCGGATGACGAGGCGGTTGGATGATGATCCGTACACGGACACGTCGTGGGGGATCGTCACGGGATATACGCCGGAGGCGGCATTGCGGATCGCGAAACAGAGCGAGCCGCTGATCGTCCGCAATGTTGCGGCGGGGACGGAAGTCGCGCTGGAGTTGTGTGAAACCGGCCGATATTACAACGAGCTGAAGCCGGGCCGTGTGGTGGTGAAAGAGGCGGGTGAGAAGCCGAAGGCCGAGGATTGTCCGGTCGATACGACCAAGGCGCTGGTGGACGCGCTGGCCGATGCCGACCTGTTCGTGACCTCCGGCCATGCGACGGAGCACGACTGGCAGATCGGCTTCGGCTATCGAAACGGCCAGTTCCGTTGCAAGGACGGCACGCTGTACGGCCTCGACACGAAAGGGGACAAGCATGTCATCAAGTCGGCAAAGCCCAAGGTGTACCTGGCCGTCGGCAACTGCCTGATGGGGCACGTTGACGGCAAGGACTGCATGGCCCTGGCCTGGATGAATTCGGCGGGGGTCGATCAGATGGTCGGCTACACCGACCTGACCTGGTTCGGCTACGGCGGCTGGGGGCTGCTCGATTACTTTGTCGAGCAGCCGGGACGTTTCACGTTGGCCGAAGCCTTCCTGGCCAATCAACACGCGCTTGTGAATCGGTTGGAATCCGGAAACGCGGGCGGCGACGCCCGAGGGCTGGAGTACGACCGCGACATCGTCGCCTTTTACGGCGACCCGGCGTGGGAGGCCCGCATGGCCGACGGCCCCAAGGCGTGGGACCAGACGCTCAAGACCGAAGACGGCGTGTACACGCTGGAAATCACCCCACGCCTCGGCGAGTCAACCTTTCGACCGATCAACACGAACGGGTCGCAACGCGGCGGGCGGCCGATCATCGAGTTTCTCCCCGGCCGCGTGCATGACGTTGAGATCGTCGAGGGGGCGGATCTCAAGCCGGTCATCACCGACGATTTCGTGTTGATTCCCAACCCGCGCGAATGCAAGCCGGGTCAGACGTTCCGCGTCGTGTTCCGAGCGAGCGGATTCTGAAGACTTTTTTGCCAAACAGTCGGATTTTCTTCGAGAAATGCAACCGGGAGTCCGGTTTTGTCGATAAGGAGGTTTGAAGCGATTGCGTGGGCCGTGCCGACGCAGTAGGGTTTTCGACGGTAGGAGGTCGGAGCATGGGCAGGATGCAACTGCGCCGCAGGTCGGGCGTTCTGGCGACGCCAGGGGTGGAATCCTTGGAAGGACGCCGGTTGATGACCGCCAACTTCGGAGGCGTGCATCTGCGGGGATTCCCGATCGGCTCGGCGGTCGAATTGGTCGTCCTCGGCTCTCCTCGGGCGGATTCGATTCATGTCGAGGACAACGGGACCGGAAATCCCGGCAACATCAAGGTCACGATGGGCAACGGAGCCAGTTACACCTCCAAGCGGGCGATTTCCCAGGTCGTGATTCAAGGACGAGGCGGCAACGATCAGGTCCAGTACGACCTGACAGGCGACCTTGTTTCGCCTCGCGTCGTGCTGGCGTCGCTCGGTCAAGGGGCGGACCAGTTCACGGCGAACATCTGGGGCAATATCAATACGACGAGCGCGCTGGATCTCGAAGCCTACGGCGATGGCGGCAACGACACCCTGACGGTCAACCACACCGGCGCGACCCTGACCGGCGTGTTCTTCCCGTATCTGGAAGGTGACGGCGGCAACGACGTGCTGTCGTATCACGGCACCGGCAACATCGGTCCCGACGCCAACGTCGGCCCCGGCATGAGCGGCGGGAATGGAAACGACACCATCACCGTTGACTACACAGGGGTGATTCAAGGCAAATATCAGCACAATCTGACCATCGACGGCGGCAACGGTCACGACGTCCTGGCGAACACGATCCACGTCCTGAAAGGTTCCTCCGGCGTGATCGGCAACGACGCCACGACGACGTCGCTCGTCCAGGGAGGCACCGGCAACGACGTCATCACGTACGCCGTCACCGTCGATCCGGCCGACACCGGCCTGCAATTCTTCGGCCTGGCGTCGGGCGGTCGCGGAATCGACACGGTCCACCGCACGAACAACGTGCAAGGCGACGACACGAATGAGAACGCCGCGATCCTGACGTGACGATCCTTTCTTGACACGCGGGCCTCTTCAACGGAGGCATCGTGACCACGGTAGTCGCAACAATCGGAGAGTTGGCCATGTCGCGGGCACTTGTCGTCATTGACGTGCAGAATGAGTATTTCACCGGTGCCCTTCCAATCACGCATCCGGTCGGGCATCTCGACCGGATCTTGCAGGTGATGGACGCCGCCGCTTCGGAAAAGGTGCCGACGGTCGTCGTCCAGCACTCCTTCGACGACAAGCCGATCTTCCGCAAGGGCACGGCGCAGTGGCGGCTTCATCCGGACGTGGAGACGCGGCCGCGAGACCTGCTCGTCGAGAAATCCTTGCCCGGTTCATTCACGAACACGCCGCTGGAAGCGTGGCTTCGCGAGCGTGGGATCTCGACGATCACGGTCGCCGGATACATGACCCACATGTGCTGCGACACGACCGCCCGCCAAGCCGTGCATCGCGGGTTTTCCGTCGAATTCCTCAGCGACGCGACCGGCACCCTCGCCTTGACCAACACCGCCGGTTCCGTTACCTCCGAGGAATTGCAGCGATCAATCCTCTGCGCCCAGCAGCAGCTTTTGAGCGAGGTATTGCCGGCGTCGGAGTGGATCGAACGCCTGTGAGGATCGGGAGCGGCCTGAATGCGCATCAAACGTGTGACCACGGCTGGACTGCTGCTGTTCGTCGGGTTGATCGCCGTCTTGCTCGGCGCGCTGCGCTTCGCGAGCGATCAGTCGAAAGACGTTGAGCGAGACGCGTGGGTCGGCTGGTCACGAGGTGCCGTGACGGCAAAGCTCGGCCGCCCCACGAGCTTTACCGTGACGACGCTTGAAGGCCGATACCCGTCGGACACCATCATGCTTTATTATCGAACGAGACGCGGGCATCTGTATCTTTGGTTCACGCCTGGAGCCGCCGGCGGCGTCTGTTTTCATTCGCTTTGGTCTCGCAATGGGATGAGTCGTTAACCGAAACATGAAGACATCTGTATGACATCGGCTGTTGCCGTGGCGTTGGTCGTCCAGGGCATGGAACGTGAGCGCCGGCTCAACTGTTCTGGCGATGGCCGGCGGGGCCGGAGTCGCCGCGCTGAAGGTTCGCGATGGTGTTGACGAGGCCGACGTGAGAGAACGCCTGGGGGAAATTGCCGAGCAATCGCCGCGTTTTCACGTCGTAGGCTTCGGAAAGCAACCCAACGTCGTTGCGGATCGCCAACAGGCGATCCAGCATCTCGCCGGCCTCCTTCATGCGCCCCATGAGGGTGTAGTTGTCGGCGAGCCAGAAGGTGCAGAGCAGGAACGATGACTCGCCCGGCGGCAGGCCATCGACCTGACTGCTGGTGTTATAGCGGTGAACGAATCCATCGGACATCAAATGTTTCTCGATCGCCGCGACCGTCCCCTTCACGCGGGGGTCTTCCGGCGGCAGGAACCCGACGAGCGGGATCATCAGTAAGCTGGCATCGAGATATTCTTCACCAAAGTATTGAACGAACGATCCCAATTCCTGGTTGAATCCCTCGCGACAGACCTGTTCGTGGATTTTGTCGCGCAACGCGCGCCAGCGATCGACCGGCCCCTCCAGCCCCCAACGCTCGACGGATTTGACGGCGCGGTCGACGCCGACCCAGGCCATGACCTTCGAATGCGTGAACTGCCGGCGCGGCCCGCGAACTTCCCAGATCCCTTCGTCCGGCTCGGTCCAATGCTCTTCGAGGAACTTCATCAATGAGCGTTGCGCCCGCCAGGCCGCCTCCTCTTCGTCGAGACCGAATCGGCGGCACTGGTGCAGCGAATCCATCACCTCGCCGTAGACGTCGAGCTGGTATTGTTCGCTTGCCGCGTTGCCGATGCGCACGGGGGACGATCCTTCGTAGCCCGGCAGCCAGGGCAATTCAAGCTCGGTCAGCCGCCGCTCGCCGGAGAGGCCGTACATGATCTGCATGTCCGCGGGCTTGCCGGCGACGGCCCGCAGCAACCACGCCCGCCACAAGCGGGCCTCCTCGTGGAACCCGGCTTCCATCAACGCATAAAGCGTGAATGTCGAGTCGCGCAGCCAGCAGATACGGTAATCCCAGTTCCGCACGCCACCGAGCTTCTCCGGCAACGAGGTCGTCGGCGCGGCGACGATCCCGCCGGTGGGCGCGTAGGTGAGCGCCTTCAATGTGATGAGCGACCGCAAGGCGGCGTCGCGATGTTCGCCCGAGAGGGTGCATCGCCCGGTCCAGTCACGCCACCAATGCTCGGTCTCGACGAGTGCGTCCTCTGGGTCAAGCTCCGCGGGTTCGGGACGGTTGGAGGGATACCACGTCAGGTCGAACGCCACGCGCTGACCTTCGGACACGTCGAATTCGGCGGTGGTCTTGAAGTCTTTGCCGCGCAGTGTGACATTCGAGCGCAGGCTGAGCATGTCGGGTCCAGCGATCGCGGTGATTCCCCGCTCCTTGCGGCGGACCCAGGGGACGACGTGGCCGAAATCGAATCGAATCAACATTTCCATGCGCATTGCGACCTGCCCGCGACGCCCCACGACGATGCGCACGATGTCCGGGACGCTGGTCCTTTGCGGCATGAAATCGATGACCGTCACGGCCCCGGTGTCGGTCTCAAAATCGGTTTCGAGGATCAACGTGTTTTCACGATATCGGCGGCGCGTCGCCTTCACCTCACCGGCGGGTGCCAGAAGCCAGCGGCCGTTTTCCGGCGAGCCGAGGATCGCGGCGAAGCACGCGCCGGAGTCGAATCGGGGGACGCACAGCCAGTCGATCGACCCCTCGTTGGAAACAAGCGCCGCGGTGTGGCAATCGCCGATCATGGCGTAATCTTCAATCCGGCAGGACATGAGTCGAGTCTCTTGAGTCGAATCGTCAATGGAGTCGGGCGCAACGGCGGGGGGGACGCGCGTCGTCGGAACTTTACCTTTGCCTGTACGAAGCTGACCGCAAATCTCGATCCAAAGCTCCGTCAAAAAAATCGCCCGATGTCCGTCCTCGCGAGCGGATACCGGGCGCATCATCACCGCGCTCAACCCATGCCGTCGAGTTCAAGGCTCGACGATCACCGGTTTCGGGTCGGGAACGACCACGGCGGGCGGAGGCGTGCTGATGACGCGGGCGGGAGGCACCGCGACGGCCGGGACAGGCTCGACGATCGTCGCCGGCTCACCGATTTTCAACTCGTCCACGACCGACGTCACCCCGACGGTGCTTGAGGCGAGGTCCACGGCCCGCTTTTTCGCAGCCTCGTCGATCACGACGCCTCGCAGGATCGTTTTTCCATCGGCGAGGACCTGAAGATCGAGCGTGGAATTGACCAGTTGCTTGTCCCATCGCAGCCGGGCGTTGACGCGGGCCACGACGGCACGTTCGTTCTCGATCATCTCGCCGCGCGCGATACCTCCTTCCACGGACTGGCGGATATTGCGCCCCGCGTTTTCGAGTGCCTGGCCCGCCCGGCGCAATGGCCCTTGGGCGTTGGCGTTGGGGACGAGGATCGTGGCGGAACCCAAGGCGACGGTCAGTGCGATGAGACGATTCGTTCTTGAAATCTTCATGACTGGCTCCGGGACGGGATCGTGTGGGAAAGCCGTATGCGTGGGGATGTGAGCTCATGGGTTGTGGAATTCGGAAAACCGCAATCCCCGTGCCGGGACTTGCGAAAGACACGGCAAGAGGCCAAGACAGGACGGGGTGGCAGCGGTTAAAATGATCGGTCCTCGAATTCGCCGCGAGGTCCGAAAGGGCGGCCATTCCTCTTCCGCGAGGTCTTTTCCGAATCATGCGAGCTGGCATCGTCGGTCTTCCCAACGTCGGCAAGAGCACCCTGTTCAATGCCTTGACAAGCTCGAAAGCCGCACAAAGCGCGAATTATCCGTTCTGCACGATTGAGCCGAATGAAGGGGTCGTGAGCGTGCCCGATGATCGGCTCGCGCGGATCAGCAAATACATCGTTCCCAAGAAGCTCGTCCCGACCGCCCTGCGCCTGGTGGATATCGCCGGAATCGTCAAGGGGGCAAGCGAAGGCGAGGGGCTGGGCAACAAGTTCCTGAGCCACATCCGCGAGGTGGACGCGATTCTTCAGGTGGTCCGCTGCTTCGAGAACCCGGACGTCGTTCACGTCGCCGGCGCGGTCGATCCGGTCGCGGACATCGAGACGATCGAAATCGAGTTGATGCTGGCCGACATCCAGACCCTGGAAAACGCCTTGCCCAAGGCCGAGCGCACCGCCAAGAGCGGCGACAAGGACGCGAAGCTGCGCGTCGAGGCGATCCGCAACTGCCTGGCCCATCTGGCAAGCGACGAGCCGTTGCGGAAGCTGACGCTTGACCCGCTCCAGGCCGCCGCGATTTCGAGTTTCGGCCTCCTGACGGCGAAACCGATTCTCTACGTGGCGAACGTTGATGAGTCCGACCTGGCCGGAGAAGGGCCGCTCGTGCAGCAGGTTCGCGCATTCGCCGCGAAGGTCGGCGCGTCCGTCGTGCCGATTTGCGCGAAGCTGGAGGAAGAAATCGCCGAGCTGGACGAGGCCGACCGCGCCGAGATGCTCGCCTCGTCCGGCCTCGCGGAACCCGCCCTGGCGACCCTGGCGCGCGAGGCATATCGCGTTCTCGGTCTGCAAAGCTACTTCACGGCCGGCGAGAAGGAAGTGCGTGCCTGGACCATTCCCATCGGCGCGACCGCTCCGCAATCCGCCGGGGTCATTCACACTGACTTCGAAAAGGGATTCATCCGCGCCGAGGTCTATTCCCTCGACGACCTGGAAACCTACGGCAGCGAAAAGGAAATCCGCCAGGCCGGGAAACTGCGGGTCGAAGGGAAGAACTACATCATGAAGGATGGAGATATCTGCCACTTCCTGTTTAACGTCTAGCGCGCCGAACGTTCGCGTGGCGCTCGGAAAACGGGGACAGGCACCCGGCCCGCGAGGCTTTCCCTTCGGATTCGACGCGGAAACAAGGGCCGTGAGCCAGTCCCCGTTTTCCTCCGGCGTGTGCAATCCAACCGTTCGGCGCTCTAGGTCACACCGGCGGCGGGTTGCGCTCGGCGTAAAGCCGCTGATGCCAGTTCGGGTAGGCGGGCGCGGCCTCGCTCGCGGCATCGAGGCGTGCGATCTGCTCGGGAGAAAGCTCCCAGCCGATTGCGCCGAGGTTCTGGCGAAGCTGGTCCTCATTGCGAGCGCCGATGATCACGTTGGCGACGGTGGGGCGTCGCAAGACCCAGTTGATCGCCACTTGCGGCACGGTCTTGTCCGTCTCCTTGGCGATGGCGTCGAGTGCGTCGACGACGCGGAAGAGATGTTCCTCGGGAACGTCAGGGCCTCCCGCCGTCGTGTCCTTGTGGCGGAGCCGGCTGGTTTCGGGCAATGGTTGCCCGCGGCGAATCTTGCCTGTCAACCGCGCGAATCCCAAGGGACTCCAGGCCACGCAGCCGACCCCCTGGTCAATCCCCAAGGGCATCAATTCCCACTCGTAGTCGCGTCCGACGAGCGAGTAATACGCCTGGTGCGCGACGTAGCGCGCCAGGCCGGATTCCTTCGACACGGCCAGCGACTTCATCAGATGCCAGCCGGAGAAATTCGAGCAGCCGATGTACCGAATCTTCCCGGCGCGGACGAGGTTGTCCAGCGTTTGCAAGGTCTCCTCGACCGGCGTCGTGCGATCGAACGCATGGAGTTGGTACAAGTCGATGTAATCGGTCCCGAGCCGTTTCAGGCTGCCCTCGACGGCCTGAATCAAGTGATAACGTGACGATCCGATATCATTTGGTCCCGATCCGACACGAAAGGCGGACTTCGTGGAGATGATGACCTTGTCGCGCCGCCCCTGGATCGCCTGGCCGAGAATCTCCTCGGAACGCCCGGCGGAATAGGCGTCGGCGGAGTCAAACATGTTCAGGTCCGCATCAAGGCAAACGTCAACCAGCCGCGTGGCCTCCGCCGCGCCGCTCTCGCCGAATCCCTTGAACGCCCCCTCTCCGCCGAACGTGGCGGTTCCGAGACTGAGAACGGGGACCTTGAAGCCGGAGGCTCCGAGTTGTCGGTATTCCATGGCAATTCCGTGGCTTGAGGTTCAGGCTGCGCAACACGGTATCGCCCGCTTCGGCCCAAAGCAAGACGGGGCCACTCGTTCCGCGCATGACAAAGGCCGGAACGACCTGTCGATCGTTCCGGCCTCGTTCGTTTTACAGCAGATTCGTCACGCGCTGAAGCAATCCCTTCTCGCAAAGCTCGACGTTCAGGCCGCCGCCGGAGACGAGCTTTTCGATGACTTCGAGTTCCCGCATGCGCATGAGTGTCGGGTTTTCGGCGAGAAGCCGGGCGGTGTTCGCCTGGCTGCGAAGGGCGGCGGTCTCTTCGCGTCGGGTGATGAGGTTGGCCTCGGCGGCCTTGCGGGCCTCCGTCACCTTGTTCATCAGGTCCTTCATCTCGCCGGGAAGAATCAGGTCGCGGATACCCAGGGCCGTCACTTCCAGGCCGAGAGCCTCGGCGCGTCGAGCGAGCAAGCCGGCCGCCTCGTTCGCCACGGCTTCCTTGTCGGAGAGCAGCACGTCGAACTCTCGGCCGCCGACCACGGCGCGCAGGGCGAGCTGCGCTTCACGGTAGAGGGCCTGCTTGAAGTCGTCGGACTCGCACACGGCGCGCCGGGCGTCGGTCACGCGGTAGGTCGCCAGGGCGTTCATGCGCAGCGTGACCTTGTCGGCGGTGAGGATTTCCTGACCCGGCAGATCGAGCGTCGCCTCGCGAAGATCGATTTCCACGACCTTCACTTCGGCCGTTCCCTTCCAGAAGCTCCAAGGCCCCGGCGGCAGGGTCTCGACGTAACGGCCGTCGAGGAACAGAACGCCCGCGCAGCCTCGGCCGACGTCGCCGTTTTCGAGGAACTCGCGGGCGCGGCCGTTCTGGCGGATCACATGGAAGTCCTCGTGCTCGAACCGGGGCCGGCGGATGTGGGTGATCTCCAAGCGCACCTCGCGAGGACCGTTCCAGAAAACGTGCTGGCCCGGGCCGAGGATGCGGAAGAATCGACCGTCAACCCAAACGAGACCGCGCTGATCGTCCTTCAGGTCAACGACCTGCGCCTCGCCCTTGAGGAAGCCGGCACGGATGGCCAGATCGAGGTTCGGGTGGTAGAAGAACGGGCCGCGACGATCGGCGATGACTACCTCAAGCTTGCCCAGCGGGTCGAACTCAAGGTGCGTGCCTTCCCCCGCCAGGCCGCGGAATTCCTCGTCGCGGAACAGAAGGGCCGTCTGATAACCACGCACCTTGAACATCTTGAAACCAAGCATTGGTTGAACCTCCCGGCCCCGGCGCACAGGGCCGGCGACCATCTCAAAAGAACTTCGGCATGACGACATTCCATGAAAGGAATGGAATGAAATACAGACCCTCCGGGGACGGACGAAACGGCGGTCACGCTTCGGGACGCGGAGCATCGCTCCCGCCGACGTTCCCCCGCGCCGCCAGCAGCGCGTCAACCGTCCCTGGGGGCGATGTGCGGCGATGTGGTTGACGCGGGATTCCGTCGGCGTGGTCGGCGTGCTTCAGGGCGTCCGATCGCGCTGCCGGCGTGCCGGATGGGGTCGCCTCGAAAGGCGCTCACATCACGACATGCCGGCTGACCAGTCCGTCCGTCCGGCCCCTTCGGGCCTTCAGATAGGCGGAGTCGCGCTTGCGAGCGTCTCCAGGGCAATGGGTTCTCAGCCCATCGCGGCGTGTTGTGGGCGGGAGTCGAACCCGCGACTGCCGGATTAAATATCCGGTGCTCTGTCCAGTTGAGCTACCACGATCCGACCTCGCCCCGGTTTTCATTCCCTCTACGGAACACACCCGGCCGATCGTCGTGAGACGAGGTGGGGGCGCCGCGGGCCTGACGAGATCAGCCGCTTGCTTGAAAAGAGACGCCGGTGGGAGTCGAACCCACTTCAGACCGGGTTGCAACCGGCCGCCTGGCCGTCTGGCTCCAGCGTCATTGAACGTCGTTGGAAAAACGGGGACTGGCTCCGAGGTCTTCCGAGGTGCCTGTCCCCGTTTTTCCAACGACAAGAGAACATGCCCTCGCCAGGAGTCGAACCTGGTCCGCGACGTTCGAAGCGTCGCATGCGATTCCAGCACACCCCGAGGGCGAATCGAGCGAAATCCACGGAGCGGAAGGGGAGGGATTCGAACCCTCACGCCCCAAAAAGAGGCGCACTGGTTAGCAACCAGGCCCGGCCAGCCGTATCCGGATCCCTTCCATCGTTGTGAATCCTGGCCGGCATCCGGAAAATGGGGACTGGCTCCGAGTCTTCGAGATGCCTGTCCCCATTTTTCGAACGCCGGCCAATGGACCGCCGGGGAGTCGAACCCCGTTTTCCGGTTTGCAGGACCGGCGTCTTCCCGTTCGACCAGCAGCCCAACTTCATTCCAACGAACGCGAAAATCGTCCCGGCAGGACTCGAACCTGCGCTATCCTGTGTGTAAGACAGGCGTCTTGGCCGCTAGACGACGGGACGAATGAGCATTGCCTTGAATCGCCGAGATGGGATTCGAACCCACACGCACCGCCTTCTCAGGACGGCGGCTTTGCCAGTTTGCCTACCCGGCGTTCTGCAAGACAATCCCAGGCCCCGGTATCGAGCCGGGCAGTCCGCGCTTATGAGGCTCGGCCGGGCACCTGCCCGCCTGGAAAATCACGGAAAAGTCGCCGGGGGGAGAGTCGAACTCCCATGTCGCGAGGACACCGGTTTCTAAAACCGGCGCGTCTACCAGTTCCGCCACCCGGCGATTGAAACTTCCTGAGCGACCCGGACGGGAATCGAACCCGCATCCCCTGGTTGAAGGCCAGGAATCCTTTGCCGTTAGACGACCAGGTCGAATCCGACGTGCTTTAGGAATCGGGGAGAAGGACTCGAACCTCCATGACCGGGACCAAGGCCCGGCGGCCTACCATTGGCCGATCCCCGAACTCCACTACCAGCAGAAGGGGAGGGAGTCGAACCCCCAAGGCTTTCG
>Ga0164242_10005189_pt1 | contig 14517 bp, 12 predicted proteins | sample OricomgcompostMG_FD_108783 | JGI IMG/M metagenome (GOLD analysis project Ga0164242, IMG submission 108783) | Miracle-Growth compost microbial communities from Emeryville, California, USA - Original compost - Miracle growth compost (MG) ... | reverse complement strand
GACCGCGAATCTGTACCTGTACACGCCGTACCAGCCCGACGCGTACACGCTCGCGCACCCCGCCGGGCCCGCCGGCGACTGCTCGGCGTTCGGGAACCTCAACTTCTTCCGCCTCTTCAACACGTGGTTCGGCGACTCGCGCGCGCAGCGCTTCCCGGACTGGTGGGGCCCCTGCCTGAGCAACGTCGGCGGGCTTGCATGCCAGAAACGGAATTGATCCGCGAGCCGTGTTGCAGGGCGCAATAAGGCCCGGAAAATCGCCTGCGGTCATTCCCGCCGCGGCATGCGGGTTCCACTACCCTGGGCGGGATGGCAACACACGCTGACCCCGCTCAGGGGGCCGACCCAGGCGCGATCGAGCTCGATGACGAGGGCGATCAGGCCGAGGCCGACTACGTCTCCAAGGGCAGCCCCTTCCTGTACGGCGTCGGCAAGCTGATCGCCGTCCCGCTCGTGCGGCTCATCTACCGCCCGCACGTCATCGGCCGCAAGAACGTGCCGAAGACGGGCCGGGTGATCTTCGCCAGCAACCACCTGTCGTTCATCGACTCCATCGCGATCCCGCTGTTCGCGCCGCGCCGCGTCCGCTTCCTGGCGAAGTCGTCGTACTTCGACGGCACCGGGTTCCGCGGCTGGCTCTCGCGCACGTTCTTCACCACCGTCGGCGCCATCCCCGTGGTGCGCGGAGCCGGCTCGGCCGCACAGCTCGCGCTGGACCAGTCGCGCCAGATCATCGAGTCGGGTGACGGCTTCGCGCTCTACCCCGAGGGCACCCGTTCGCTCGACGGCCGGCTCTACAAGGGCCGCACCGGCGCGGCCTGGCTCGCCCTCGCGACCGGCGCGGTCGTCGTGCCCGTCGGCCTCAAGAAGACCAACGAGTTCCTGCCCGTCGGGGCGAAGGTGCCGAGCTTCACCCGCATCACCGTGCACTTCGGCGAGCCGCTCGACCTCAGCCACCTCGGCGACGCGAACTCGGGCAAGGCGCGCCGCCTCGCGACGGACGAGATCATGAACGCGATCCAGGCGCTGTCCGGCCAGGAGTTCGCCGGCGCCTACAACGAGGCGCCGCCGCACGGCGCCGTCGAGCGCGTCAAGCGGATGCTGCACCCGGAGCGGATGTAGCGACCGTCGTCGTCGGCTCGTGGCCGACGGGGAAGTTCACCGAGTTCGCGATGAAGCACATCCGGCTCGCCTCGCGATGGGCCGCCTCGGCGGCCTCCCGCTGCGCGGCATCCGCGATCACGACGCGCGGGCGCAGCGTGACCGAGGTGAAGCGGCCGCCGCCGTCGCCGGTGAGCTCCATCGTGCCGACCGCCTCGTCGTCGTAGGCGACGACGGTGACGCCCGCGACCGTCGCGGCGTGCAGGTAGCTGAGCATGTGGCACTGCGCGAGCGCGGCGAGCAGCAGCTCCTCGGGATTCCATCGCCCGGGGTCGCCGCGGAAAGCCGGATCGGAGCTGCCCGCGATCTCGTGGGCCTTGCCTTCGGCGGTGACCACGTGGTCGCGGCCGTAGGCGCGGTAGCCGCTCGTGCCGGTGCCGAGATTCCCCGTCCAGTGCACGTCGACCGCGTAGTGGTGCGCGAGTTCCATGCTCGCCAGTCTGGCACCCGGGTGAGGCGCGCGGCCGACGATAAACTTCCCGGATGAGCGACACGGCGAGCGAGACGCAGACCCCCGCCCACGGCCTCTCGGGCCTGACCTCGGCGGGCGCCCGCCCCGTCGGGACCGCGACGCTGGCCGACTCCGCGGAGCTCGCGGTCGTCGTCCGCGGCGACTTCGTCGAGTCGCGCCACGCGGGCAGCGCGGTCGTGCTGGGTGCGGATGCCGGGGTGCTGCGCACCGTGGGCGACCCGGGAGCGCTCGTCTTCGGCCGCTCCTCGCTCAAGTCGCTGCAGACCCTCGCCAACCTGTCGGCGGGCGCCGAGCTCGAGGGCGTCGAGCTCGCCGTCGCGAGCGCGAGCCACTCGGGCACGCCCGCACATGTCGCGGCCGTCCGGCAGATCCTCGCGAAGGCGCAGCTGCCGGTGTCGGCCCTGCAGTGCCCGGCGGTCATGCCCGCCGATGCGGATGCCCGGGCCGGCGTGCGCGCGCAGGGCGAGGGCCCCTCCCCGATCTTCCACGAGTGCTCGGGCAAGCACGCCGCGATGCTGCTCGCCTGCGTCGCGAACGGCTGGGACATCGCCGACTACCTCGACCCCGAGCACCCCGTGCAGAAGAACGCGGTCGACACGATCGAGCGCCTGACGGGCGAGAAGGTCGCCGCCGTCGCCACGGACGGCTGCGGGGCCCCGACCTTCGCGGTCTCGCTCACGGGCCTCGCACGCGGCATCCAGCGCATCGCGACCGCGCAGGCGACGTCGCCGTTCCCGCTCTACAAGAAGGCCGCCGCGATCACCCGCGCGGTCCGCGACTTCCCCTGGGCCGTGCACGGCCAGGGGCTCAGCGACAGTGTGATGATCGAGCGCCTCGGCGTCTTCGCCAAACGCGGGGCCGAGGGCCTGCTCGTCGTGACCGCGCCGAACGGCACCACGGTCGCGCTCAAGGTCCTCGACGGCGCTCACCGCCCCGCCACCGTCGTCGCCCTCACCCTGCTCGTGAAGGCCGGAGCGCTGTCGGCCGCTTCGGTCGCGGCCGCGCTGCCCGAGGTCGTCACGCCGATCGTCGGAGGCGGCCGCATCGTCGGCGAGATCCGCCCCGTGATCTGAGGCGCGTCCCCCGATTCCGCGCGCGCCGCGGCGCCCTGCGCGGGTCACGCCGCACCGAGCCGGCAGCGGCGCATGCGGCCTTCGGGTTCGAGCAGCCAGGCGGTGCCGCCGCCGGGCGCGAGCGGCGGCGGAAGCGCTCGCGAGCGCGTCAGCGCGCGCACGTCGGCGGCGTCGCAGCCGGCGAAGACGAGCGGATGCGCGGCCCGCAGCGCCGCGTAGCGCTGCCAGCACCCGAGCCACGCGTCGGGGTCGCCGACGACGAGCACGCCGGTTGCGAGCCGCCCCTCCGCGAGCAGCTCGTCGGGCCCGGGGCTGCCGGGCAGCGGCGGGCGGCTCAGGTCGACGACGGCCTCCGCCGGGAGGCCGGCCGCCCGGGCGCGGGCGATCGCGCGACCGGGGGCGCGCGTGACGAGCAGGGTCGCCCGGCCGCGCGGCGGCACGAGCGCGACCTCCGCAGCGGGTTCGCCGCCTGCGTCCACGGGGCGGCCGTCGACGGTCTCGAGCCGCGGCGCCGGCGCGAGGAAATGGACGCGCCTGCCGCGCCAGAAGCCCGCGCCCGGCGGAAGTGCGTCGTCCCACAGCTCGGCGGGCGCGCCCGCCAGGACGTGGTCCTGCTTGGAGGGCTGGCGCAGCAGCACGGTCTCGACGGCCAGCCCGAGGACGGCGCGCAGCGGGCCCGCCTGCCGCTGCGCCGCGATGAGCACATGCACGCCCGCGGCCGGGCCGTCGCGCAGCACGCGCGCGAGGCGATCGCACCACACCACGGCGTATTCCTCGCCGAGGCGGGAGCACACGGCATCCGCATCGTCGATGGCGAGCAGGATGCCGGGAGCGCCGGGCTCGGGCTCGTCGCACCGTTCGAGCGCCGCCTCGACCGCGTCCCACACGCCCTCGCGATCGGCGCCCACGTGGACGGCCTCGAGGCCTGAGGCGGCGGCGAAGGCGCGCAGCACGCTGGACTTGCCGCTGCGCGCGGCGCCGAGGACGAGCAGCGGCGCATCGGCCGGGGCGAAGCGCAGCAGGGCGCGCCGCTGCTGATCGGGCAGGTCGGCGACGCCGACCACCTTCTCGTCGGCGGCCGCCGGCAGCGCCGCGCGCGTCAGCACGGCGGGCAGCGGGTCGAGCCAGGGGCGCCGCGGCGCGGGCGCGGCCGGCGAGGCGGCGGCGAGCTCAACGAGGTCCTCCGGCGAGGTCTGCGCGATCTGCACCTCGCTCGTGCCGCCGTCGATCGCGACGATACAGCGCCCCGGGGTCGCTGCCGAGAGCCGGGCCGCCGCCTCGGTGCCGACGACCCAGCGGCTGTCCGCGTCGGACTGCACCCGCAGGCTCAGCCGCAGCGGGCAGTTGGCGACGAGCGCGTCGCGCATCACCCCCGCGGGCCGCTGCGTCGCGAGGATCAGGTGGATGCCGAGAGCGCGGCCGCGCGCGGCGATGTCGGCGAACAGCGCGCCGAAGTCGGGGAAGGCGTCGATCATCGCGGCGAACTCGTCGACGACGATCACGAGCCTCGGGAGCGCGCCGCCCGCGTCGACGATGTCGCGAACGCCGAGCCGGGCGAGTTCGGCCTCGCGCCGCCTCAGCTCCGCCGCGAGGCTGCTCAGGGCGCGCGCCGCCTCGCCGCGCTCCAGGTCTGTGATGACGCCGACCACCTGGGGCAGCGCCTCGAGCGGGCGGAAGGCCGTGCCGCCCTTGAAGTCCACGAGCAGGACGACGACCTCGTCGCTCGAGCGGCCCGAGACCATGCCCGCGACCCATGAGACGAGCAGCTCGGACTTGCCGCTGCCGGTGACCCCGGCGACGACCGCGTGCGGGCCGTCGCCGACCAGGTCGATCTGCGCGAGCCCGTCCAGACTGCGCCCAATCGTCGCGGCGAGGCGCGGGCCGCCGGCCGCGGGCAGGTCGCCGAACGCCACGGCGGCGGGGAGGGACCTGGCCGCCGCGCCGAGGCCGAGCCCCGCGGCGCGTGCGCCGAGCAGCGCGGCGAAGGCCTCCGCGTCGGCATGCGCGACGAGCTCGGGGACGACGGATGCCTCGACCGGCGCCGCGTCGCCGAGGCGCACGGCGCGCCCCTGCTCGGCGGCCCGGTCGAGTGCCGGGAACAGCTCGACCGAGGCGGCGACCGGGGAGGCGACCGACACCACGGCCCGATAGCCGGGCGGCACGAGACGCGCCTCGGGGAAGACGCCGAAGCGCGGCACGAGCTCGCCGGCCGGGCCGTGCAGGTGCGGCATCCGCTCGAGCCAGTCCCATTCGGCGAGCGCCCGCCCCTCGGCGTCGGCGAGCTCGGGCGGGCCGAGCCGCCCCGGCGGCAGAGCCGCGTAGAGCTGCACGATCAGCCCGCGCAGGCAGGCGCGCGCGAGCACGCCGTGCCCGCAGACGGCGATGCCGGACAGCGGGTCGGCGAGCACCGGCGCGTTCTCGAGGCGGGCGGCGGCACGCTGCAGCTCGCGCTCCTCCTGATCGCGGGCGTCGCCGCCGAGGGCGAGCGAGCTCGCGACGGCGCCGATGCCGAGCGCGACCACGGCGCCCTCCGCCTTCCACAGCGCCGAGCCGTCGACGGCGGCGAGCGCGACGGCGGCCCCGGGTGCGCGGCGCAGCAGCGCCCGGCGCTCCGCCTCGTGCCGCTCCCCCACCTGCTCGCGCAGCCGGGCGAGCTCGGCGAGCCGTTCGGCGCGCTCGCGGCGGCGCTCGCGGCCGCCGCCCGTGCGCCCCTCGATCAGCGAGACGAGCGCGCCGACGGGGCCGAGCGCCGCGAAGGCCAGCGCGTAGGGCGAGCGGGTCATCGCCCACAGGGCGCCCGCCATGACGACGGGCATGAGGAACGCGGCCCAGGAGAGCCGCGGCGGCCGCGGGGCCGGAGGGCGGGGCGGGAGGCTGAGGGACGTCACGCGTCCAGATCAGCACGGCCCCGGCATCCGCACGCGACCGTCAGGTGCGGAATGAGGACAACCGGGCCGTCCTGGGGCCTGTGAGCGGGAAGACGCGCGCGGCTAGCCGACCACGAGGTGCTGGTCGCCGATCTCGATGCGCGACCCGCGGTCGACGCGGTAGCGGCGCCCCGGCTCGCACTCGCGGCGCTGGCCCTCGGGCGAGACCACTGCGCTGCCGTTGGACGAGAAGCGGTCGAGCACCCACAGCTCCCCCGCCTCGACGCCGAACTCGAGGTGTGTCTTCGACACCGAGCGCGTCGGGTCGATGATCGCGACGAGCTGGTCGAAGCTCTCGCCCTCGGCCGCCACGGGCTTGCGGCCCACGAGCCCGCTGCCGGCGACGATGACCCGCTCGCCCGTCGACGCCGCAAGCACCCACGTCGGCACGGGCGCCGCGAGATCGCCCTGATCGGGCAGTGCGGATGCCTCGACGACGGGCGCGGGCGACACCGCCGGCGCCTCGGCCGACGGCCGCGCCGCGGCATCGCGCAGGGCACGCAGCTGCCCGCTGCCGAACACGCGGGTGTCGGTGGGGCGGCTGTCGTCGACCGGGTGCCTCAGGTACGGGGTCGCCTCGACGGCGCTGCCGCATTCGCCGCAGAAGATCGCGCCCTCGAACAGTTCGCTGCCGCAGATGCGGCATCTGAGCGCCTGGTCCCCCGTCACGCCCTCACGATAACGCTCGCGGCTTCACGCGAGCCTGAGGTCACGCCGTGACGGCGTCGCTTCGCTCGCGGCTGCGTTCGCCCCCAGTTCGGGGTAGCGGCCCCGACTCGGGCGTCGCGAGCACGTCGACGACGATGACGCTGACGTTGTCGCGGCCGCCGTTGCCGAGGGCGGCGTCCATGAGGCGGCTCGCGGCGTCGGACGCCGAGGTCCCGATCGTGAGGAAGTGGCGGATGCCGTGCTCCGTGAGCTCCTTGGTGAGCCCGTCGGAGCAGATCAGCAGACGCGAGCCCGCGACGATGGGGATGGGCCAGAAGTCGGGAACCGGGTCCTCGTTGAAGCCCACCGCGCGCGTGATGACGTTGGCGTGCGGGTGCACCTCGGCCTCGGCCGGGGTGATGAGGCCGCGGTCGAGCAGCTGCTGCACGATGCTGTGGTCGACCGTGAGCTGATGCAGGCGCTCGCCCTGCAACTGGTAGACGCGCGAGTCGCCGATGTTGAACACGAGCCAGTAGGCGTCGCCCTGGTGCAGGGTGAGCGCGATGCCCGTGACAGTCGTGCCCGTGCCGAGGTCGGTCATGCCGACGCCCTTGGTCATGTCGTCGACCGCGGCGCGCAGCGAGTCGCTGATCTCGCCCGCGTCGATGAAGCCGCCGCCGAGCCGCTCGGCCAGCCGCGTGATCACCGCGGAGCTCGCGAAGTCGCCGGCCTCGTGGCCGCCCATGCCGTCGGCGACGGCGAAGATCGGGGCGCGTGCGAGCAGGCTGTCCTCGTTGACGGCGCGGCGGTGGCCGCGGTCGCTGGCAGCCGACCAGGACAGCGTGACGCGCGCGCCATCGCGTTCGGGCAGCACGACGTCGTGCCGCCGACTGCTGCGACCGATTTGAGTCACAGAGATCTCCCTGGGGGCGGAGGGTTCGGTGGTCGGGGACAGCCTAGTCGGCGTTCAGGCGGACAGGAGCGCTTGGAGGTAGCGGACGGTGTCTTCCCACCCGGTCACGGCATGGGTGCGCACGCCGGTGCGCACGACCGGGTAGTCGTTCCCGGCCTCGTCCAAGCGGTCGCCGACGAAGATCATCTCCGCGATGGGGATGCCCGAGACCTCGGCCAGCTTGGTCAGCGCGTACCCCTTGTCGACCCCGGCCCGGGTGATATCGATCGACGTCGAACCGCCCGAACGCACCGACAGGCCCGGCAGCTGCTCCTGCACCGCCGCCGCGAGCCGGTTCTTCTTCGCCCCGTCCGGATCCCACGCCTTCTTCGCCTCGACAGGCGCCTGCTGGCCGAGCGCGGAGAACGTGATCTGCGAGCTGCGGTCCTCCAGGATCGGGCCCCATGTCTGGGGCTCCCAGTACCCGAACGCCTTCGCCGTGTCCTCCAACGCCGACGATGCCGCCGCCTTCTCGGCCTCCGTCAGCCCGTCCTCGTACCGCAGCGCCCACTCGCCGTCCGCGTAGCGCCAGTACTGCGTCCCGGTGACCGGCATCAGATGCAGCCGCCCGAGACCCGCCTCGGACGCCTCGCCGAGCCGGCCGATGACCTGCTGCCGGAACTGCCCGATCTGCCCGCCCGAGATCACCGCGACCGATACGCGCTCCAACAGCCGCACCAGAACCGACGCCACCTCGTCCGGCAACGCCGCCTTCGACGGCGCCAAGGTGTCGTCGAGATCGAAAGCGAACAAACGCGCGTCGAGAGGCATCAGCAGAACTCCTGGTGAGTCGTCGGTCGCCCACGATGTTATCTGCGGCATGTGGCTCGGGCCTCAGCCATCGGCGCCGGGCAGGCGGTAGACCCACTCGGGCAGCCGCCCCTGGCCGAGCACGAGCGCCATGAGCTCGGCGAGCGGATAGCCGGGGGAAGCATCGAGGGCGCGGTCGAGGAAGGCGCCGGCGATGGAGCCGCGCCCCTGCGACCAGTGCAGCCAGGCGAGCACCGTGTAGGGGATGTGCGCGAGGTCGGCAGGGGCCAGAGCGACGATGCGGCCCATCACCGCGACCGCAGCCTCGATGCGGCCCCGCTCGGGAGCGGGGGCGTGCCCGAGGCCCATCAGGTCGAGGGCGATCGAGTCGTCCTCGGGGCCGACCTCGCCGGCGTCGATGCGCTCGGCCTCCTCCAGCAGCCCGTAGCCGGCCTCCGCACCCCACGCCCACGTGTAGAGCATCGCGTCCCGCGACTCGGGGTCGACCATGGGCGCGAGCACCGCGGCGAGCGCGTCGCTGTCCGCCGTGCCGAGATCGAACTCGAGCGCGTCCTGCGCCGCCTCGACGGGGCGCAGCGCCCCGATTCCGGCACAGGCGCGGTCGAACGCCGTGTCGAAGGCCCGCCGTGCGAGACCGCCGGCGATCGGGAGCGCGGAGGACGATGCCGCATCGCCGTCGGGCAGGTCGAGGCGCGCGTCGCCCGGGGCGGGCTCGAGCAGCTCGTCCAGGCGGTGCGGGATGCCGGCATCCGCCCCGTCGTACGCGCCCCACGCATCGTCAGCGACGCACAGCGCGTCGTGCACGTCGAAGCCCGAGGACACGAGCCGCTGCACGAGCGGGCGCACGAAGGCCGCCCGCGGCACGTCGCCGCCGGCCGCGAAAGCGCCGTCGGCGTAGACCACGACGAGCGTCTTCACGACCTCGGGGATCTTGCAGAGCATGCCCGTGAGCGAGGTCGCGAGCTTCTTCTCGACCGTCTGCGACGCGGGTGCAGGCAGGTCGACGCGCATCGTCGACACGCGCCCGTCCACGTGCTGGTTGAGGAACACGATGCTGCGGCGCGGGCGGTAGCCGAGCAGGCGCGGAACGGTCGCGACGACGTCGCGCGGCGTGCGCAGGCGGATGAGGCGGTCGGCGGGCGGTGCGGTCTGGGTCATGCGGACGAGCCTCGCGGGGCATCCGCACCCCGACCGCCGGGGATGCCGGAAAGGGGCACAACCCGCTGCGGAAGCGGCCTGTGCAGGGCGAGACCGCCCCGGCACAGGCCGCGTTCCGAGAGCCGGAAGGCCCCTTACACCTCGTCTACGACGGCGCCCGCGAACTGCGCCTGGTACAGCCGCGCGTATGCGCCGCCCGCCTCGAGCAGCTCGGCGTGCGAGCCCTGCTCGACGATGTCGCCGTGCTCCATCACGAGGATGAGGTCGGCGTCGCGGATCGTCGAGAGCCGGTGCGCGATGACGAACGACGTGCGCCCGGCGCGCAGCGCGTTCATCGCGCGCTGCACGAGGACCTCGGTGCGGGTGTCGACCGAGCTCGTCGCCTCGTCGAGGATCAGAACCGACGGCCGCGAGAGGAACGCGCGCGCGATCGTCAGCAGCTGCTTCTCGCCCGCGGAGACATTCGCGCCCTCGTCCTCGAGCACGGTGTCGTAGCCGTCGGGCAGCGAGTGCACGAAGCGGTCGACGTAGGCGGCCTGGGCGGCAGCCATGATCTCGTCGTTCGCGGCATCCGGGCGCCCGTACGCGATGTTCTCGCGGATCGTGCCCGCGAACAGCCACGTGTCCTGCAGGACCATGCCCATGGCCGAGCGCAGCTCGGGGCGGCGCAGCGTGCGCGTGTCGACGCCGTCGAGCGTGATGCGGCCGGAATCCGGGTCGTAGAAGCGCATCATCAGGTTCACGAGCGTCGTCTTGCCCGCGCCCGTCGGGCCGACGATCGCGACCGTCTGACCGGGCTCGGCGACGAGGTTCAGGTCCCTGATCAGCGGCTTGTCCGGCGTGTACGAGAACGCGACGTGCTCGAACTCGATGCGCCCCCGCACCGGAGCCATGGCCGGGGCATCCGCCGCATCGGGGATCTGCTCCTCGGCGTCGAGCAGCTGGAAGACGCGCTCGGCGCTCGCGACGCCCGACTGCAGCAGGTTGGCCATCGAGCCGAGCTGCGTGAGCGGCTGCGTGAACTGCCTCGAATACTGGATGAACGCCTGCACGCTGCCGAGCGAGAGCGAGCCGCCGGTGATCAGCAGGCCGCCGACGACGGCGATCACGACGTAGACCAGGTTCCCGACGAACATCATCGCGGGCATGATGATGCCGCTGATGAACTGGGCGCCGAAGCTCGCATCGAAGAGCTCGTCGTTCTTGGCGGCGAAGCGCGCCTCGACCTCGCGGTGGCGGCCGAACACCTTCACGAGCGCGTGGCCGGTGAAGGCCTCCTCGATCTGCGCGTTCAGCTCGCCCGTGTGCTTCCACTGGGCGACGAAGCGGGTCTGCGAGCGCTTCGCGATCTGCTGCGTGACGACGATCGTGAGCGGGATCGTGACGAGCGCGATGAGCGCGAGCAGCCACGAGGTCCAGAACATCATCACGAGCACGCCGATCACCGTGAGCAGCGAGCCGAGCAGCTGGCTCAGCGTCTGCTGCAGCGACTGCTGCACGTTGTCGATGTCGTTCGTGACTCGCGAGAGCAGCTCGCCGCGCGGCATCTTGTCGAAGTACGACAGCGGCAGGCGGTGCAGCTTCGCCTCGACGTCCTCGCGCAGCTTGAAGGTCACGCGGGCGACGACGCCGTTCATGACCCAGCCCTGGATCCAGCCGAAGATCGCCGAGATCACGTAGAGCGCGAGCACCCACAGCAGCACGTGCGCGAGTGCCGTGAAGTCGATGCCCTTGCCCGGCGTGAAGTCGATGTGCCGCAGCAGGTCGGCCATCTGGTTCTGGCCCTGCTGCTCGAGGCCCGAGATGATCTGCGCCCGCGTCGTGCCCGCAGGCAGATCGTGGAACTGCCGGCCGATGAAGCCCGAGAACACGATGTCGGTCGCCTGGCCGAGGATCTTCGGGCCGATGACCGAGAACACGACAGAGGCCGCCCCGAGCACCGTGACCGCGATCACCGGGATGCGCTCGCCGCGCAGGCGCCCCATCAGGCGCTTCGCGTTGCCCTTGAAGTCGCCGGCCTTCTCGCCCGGCATGGCCATGCCCATCGGCCCGCCGCCCATGCGGCGCCGGCTCGCGGCCGCGGCGGCCCCGCTGGGCGGCGTCGCCGTCGCCGTGGCGGCGGGCGCCCCGGATGCGGCGGGTGCGGATGCCGGCGCCCCGGGCGCCGGCGAATCGGGCTTCTGCTCGCTCATCGTGCCTCCTCCGCGGTCAGCTGCGAGCCCACGATCTCGGCGTAGGTCTCGTTGGTCTCGAGCAGCTCCTCGTGCGTGCCCGCGCCGACGATGCGGCCGTCCTCGAGCACGAGGATGCGGTCGGCGTCGACGATCGTCGAGACGCGCTGCGCGACGATCACGAAGGTCGCGCCGTCGGCCTCTCTCTTCAGGGCGGCTCTCAGCCGGGCATCCGTCGCCAGGTCGAGTGCGGAGAAGGAGTCGTCGAAGACGTAGATCTCCGGCTGCTTGACGAGGGCCCGCGCGATCGCGAGGCGCTGGCGCTGGCCGCCCGAGACGTTCGTGCCGCCCTGCGCGATCGGCGCCTCGAGGCCGCCGTCCATCTCGCGCACGAAGTCGGCCGCCTGGGCCGTCGCGAGCGCGCGCCAGATCTCGTCGTCGCTCGCGTCCGGCTTGCCGTAGCGCAGGTTGCTGGCGACGGTGCCCGAGAACAGGTAGGGCTTCTGCGGCACGAGGCCGATGCGGCCCCACAGCAGCTCGGGGTCCATCTCGGCGACGTCGACGCCGTCGACGTACACGCCGCCGGCGGTCGCGTCGAAGAGGCGCGGCAGCAGGTTGACGAGCGTCGTCTTGCCGGATCCGGTGGAGCCGATGATCGCGACGGTCTGGCCCCGCTCGACGCGGAAGGAGACGTCGGACAGCACCGGCTGCTCGGCGCCCGGGTAGTGGAAGCCGACGCCCGTGAGCTCGAGCGTCCCCGTCTCGCGCAGTTCGGTGACCGGCTCGCGCGGCGCGGCGATCGTGGGCTCGGTGTCGAGCACTGCGCCGATGCGGCCGGCGCTGACCGCCGCGCGCGGGATCATCACGGCCATGAAGGTCGCCATCATGACCGACATGAGGATCTGCACGAGGTAGGCGAGGAACGCCGTCAGGGCACCGATCTGCATGCCGTCCTGCACGCGGAAGGCGCCGAACCAGATCACGGCGACGCTCGCCGCGTTGAGGATCAGCATGACGATCGGGAACATCGTCGTCATCCAGCGGCCGGCGTTCAGCGCGGCCTCCATCACGTCGCCGTTCACCTTCTCGAAGCGGCCGGCCTCGATGTCCTCGCGCACGAACGCGCGCACGACGCGGATGCCGCTCAGCTGCTCGCGCATCACGCGGTTGACGGCGTCGATGCGGCCCTGCATCTTGCGGAACCACGGCACCATGCGGCTGACGACGCCGCCGACGCAGATGAGCAGCACCGGCACCGAGACGGCGATGATCCACGACAGCGGCCCGTCCTGCTGGATCGCGAGGATCACGCCGCCGACGGCCGTGATCGGCGCGGAGACCATCATGGTGCAGCTCATCAGCACGAGCATCTGCACCTGCTGCACGTCGTTGGTCGAGCGGGTGATGAGGCTCGGCGCGCCGAACTGCTGCACCTCGCGCTCGCTGAACGCGCCGACGCGGGTGAAGACGGCGTTGCGGAGGTCGCGGCCGAGGCTCATGGCCGCTCTCGCGCCGAAGTACACGGCGGTGATCGCGCACGCGACTTGCACGAGCGTCACGAGCAGCATCCACGCGCCGATGCGCATGATGTACTCCGTGTCGCCCTTCGCGACGCCGTTGTCGATGATGTCGGCATTGAGCGTCGGCAGGTAGAGCGCCGCGAGCGACTGGGCGAGCTGGAAGACCAGCACTCCGATCAGCAGTTTCCAGTGCGGGCCGAGATGGCGGCGCAGCAGCGTGATGAGCATCAGTTCTTCCTTGAGGATGCGGCGGCGGTGAAGAAGTCGAGTTGGTGGGCCGGCGCGGCGGCGTCGCCGTCGCCGAGTGCGGACGGCCCCGCGGCGGCGGGTCGCGCGCCGGCGATGCCGTGCAGGGCGAGGTCGACGAGCTCGTCGATCTCGATCGGCCCCGAGGCCTGGAACGGGCCGATGGAGGTGACGAAGGACAGCGCGCGCAGGAACGGCGCGATGCGGTCGGTGGGGATGCCGAGTCGCTCGGCATCCTGCTCGAACAGCTCCGCGACGATCTGCGTGTAGCCGCGGCCGGCGTCGTTCGCGTGGGCCGGCCGCTCGCGCATGCCGACCGCCGCCATCATGGCGAACACGCCCTGGAAGCGCTGCTGCAGCATGGTGAGCACCTGCCGCACCTTGAACTCGAGCGGCAGGCTCGCGTCGATGTTGCGCAGGCTCGCGCGCAGCGGCTCGGGGTCGAGGTATTTCGTGACGGCGGCGTCGATGACGGCCTCCTTGTCGCCGAAGGCGCGGAAGACCGTGCCCTCCGCGACGCCGGCCGCCTCCGCGATCTGCCGCGAGGTCACGGCCGCTCCCTGGGCGAGCACGAGCGGGATCGTCGCGTCGACGATCTGCGCGCGGCGCTCCTCCGGGCTCATCGCTGGGGCGCGCCGTGTGGGAGGGGTCTCGGCCCCGGCATCCGTCTGCGTCACGCGCTCACTCTAGTGAGTGAGCGCTCACTCGGCAATAGCTACCGGTGCCCAGCTGGCGACGAACGCCTCGATGTCGTCCGTCTGCAGCTCGGGCAGGCGCTCGGCGAGCTCGTCGTCCGACCAGTCCCACCAGGCGATCTGCTGCAGCTTCGCGGCGATCTCGGGGCTGAACCGGTCGCGGATCCGGCGGGCGGGCACTCCCCCGACGACGGTGTACGGCGCGACATCCCTGGTCACGACCGCGCCCGCCGCGAGGACCGCGCCGTCGCCGACCGTGACGCCGGGCAGCACGGTCACGGCGTGTCCGATCCACACGTCGTTGCCGATCACGACCCTGTCCTCGCGGCGGCGCTCGAAGAAGCCGGCGTCGCGCTGCGCACCCTCGAAGTAGTACTCGGGCACGTAGGTGAGACGGTGCTGAGAGACGCGGTCCAGGGGGTGGTTCGGCGCCCCGATGCGCACCGTCGCGGTGATGGCGCAGAACTTGCCGATCACGGCGTCGGCGACCATGCAGCGCTGCCCGAGGTAGGAGTAGTCGCCCAGCGTCGCGTATTCGACGTACGAGTCGTCGAGGATCTCGCAGCGGCGGCCGATCACGACCTCGCGCAGCCCGACGCTGGGGTGGACGAACGTCTCGGCGAGCTTCGCGCTCACGCGACGAAGCCGGCGAAGATGCGCGAGATCTCGGCGACGTCCTCGGGCTGCGGATGCCACGCCGACGCGGCCGCGGCGTTCGCCTCG
>Ga0164242_10005188_pt1 | contig 14518 bp, 14 predicted proteins | sample OricomgcompostMG_FD_108783 | JGI IMG/M metagenome (GOLD analysis project Ga0164242, IMG submission 108783) | Miracle-Growth compost microbial communities from Emeryville, California, USA - Original compost - Miracle growth compost (MG) ... | reverse complement strand
CGCTGCACGCTGCAGGCCAGGTCGGCGTGCGCCGGGTCCAGTCCCTGCTCGTCGCGGCCACGGGGGCGGGTGAATGCCGACCACTGCACCGGCAGCGTGCGAAACGTGCCGTCCGGGCAGGAGTACACCAGCTCCCGCAACTGCTCGGCGTATACGGGCCGGCCGTAGGAGGCCATCGCCATCACCTTGTACTCGTCGCTGGACCGGGTGAACCCGAGATGCTCGGTGAGGTTCTCATAGAGCAGGCCAAGCGAATGCGGCAACGCTTGGGACGCAAGGATATCCAACTTCTGATCGCGATACTCACCGGCCAGCATCGAGGTGGCCTCACCACGGCCGTCGACCACCAGCACAGCACTATCACCGAATGGGGAGGCCAGCGCCGCCGACGCCGCGTGGGCCACGTGGTGCCGCACATGGCGCACCACGCCCGGATCCAGCCCGGGCAGTGCGGTGGCCAGAAACCGCGGGGCCCGGCGTGCGTACATGGTGCGCAGATACTCCCAGTCGCGGTCCTGCCCGTCGATCGGCGCGCCGCCGGGTTCTTGGGACTCGGCCAGCGCGGGGTCGTAGGAGTAACCGACCGCATCCAGATCGGCGGGGCCGATCCCGCCCTGCTCCAAACACCACCGGGCGGCGTGGACCGGCAGCTCCCAGGTGGAGAACGCCACCGCCTGCTTGCCGTGCTTGCGCCGGGTGAACCGCTCTTCTTCGGCCGCCGCGACGATCCGGCCGTCGACGACCAGGGCAGCGGCCGGGTCGTGGAAGACCGCGTTGATGCCCAGTACTCGCACGAGAACCTCCCCCGAACCGCGAGAACCGCTTCGATAGCAGTGGAGATACCCACCAGAACCGCTGCTAAACGGGCGACCGGAGCAGGCTGGCTAAACCGTTGCGGTGACGTCGATCTGGGGCCGGAACCAGGCAATGGTGGCATCCAGGCCGTCGGCGGCACCGACCTTCGGCGCCCAGCCCAATAATTCGCGGGCACGCCGGATGTCCGGACAGCGCCGCCGCGGGTCGTCTTGCGCGGCAGCGATATGGCGGATCGGCGAGGTACTGCCGGACCGGGCGCGGATCAGTTCGGCCACTTCCAGTACAGTCAGCTCCTCCGGGCTGCCGATGTTGATCGGGCCGGCGACATCGCAGGCGGCCAGGGCGATCAGCCCCGCGATGGTGTCGTCGACGTAGCACAGCGAGCGGGTCTGCCGGCCGGTGCCGGCGACCGTGATCGGCGCGCCGCGCAGGGCCTGACCGCAGAACGTCGGCACCATCCGACCGTCGTCGAGGCGCATCCCCGGCCCGTAGCTGTTGAAAATCCGGGCCACCCCGACGTCGGCGGCCCTCGCCCGGCGATAGGCGAACGTCAACGCCTCGGCGAATCGCTTGGCCTCGTCGTAGACACTACGCAACCCGACGGGATTCACGTTGCCCCAATAGGTTTCGGGCTGCGGGTGGATCAGCGGGTCACCATAGACCTCACTGGTGGAGGCCAGCACGAAGCGGGCCCGAGACGCCTCGGCGATGGCGAGGGCGGCGGCGGTGCCCTGCGCTCCGGCCCGCAGCGTCGCTATCGGCATCCGCAGATAGTCCGGCGGAGACGCCGCCGAGGCCAGGTGGAACACCGCGTCCAGCGGCCCGAACCGCCCGGGGTCGGCGAACCCTTCGGCGATATCGTGTTCGACGAACTCGATGCCGGAAAGTTGTTGCACCGCAGAGCGATTGGCTGCCGAAGCGGTAGACAGGTCGTCGATACACCATACCCGCTGCGCGCCTGTTTCGAGCAGCAGCGCGCACAATCGGGTGCCGAGAAAGCCGGCGCCACCGGTGACCAGAACCCGGTCGAGCGCACGCACGGGACGCACACCCGAGTGGGCCCGACCGCTGCGATCGGGCCCATCTCGGTTCGGCGTCAGGCCTTGCTCGTCCAGATCAGCACATCCTGGACGCCGTCGTTGTAGACCACGCCGTCCGGCGGCGGGCCGGTGACGTCGAAGTAGAGCTTGCCGCTGGCCTGGCCACCCTGGGCGATCGGCGTCGGCGGGATGCCGCCCGGCACCGGCACGTTATTCACCACGTGGTAGGTGGTGCTGGTGGCCGCCCGGGCATTGAAGTCGTTCACCAGCGGTGTCACCGTCCCCTGGTCCGCATGGGCGGTCACGTCAGCCTGGTACAGCTTGCCCTGCGGCTGGTATCCGGGGATGACCACGTTGGTCGGACCCAGATTGCTGACGGTGTAGGAGGTCGCCAGCGCGCCGTCCTCGAGCTGTTCGGGCGTGCCGAATGGTTGGATCGCCGGCTCGGCCATGGCGGTGGTCGCAGAGAAGACACTCACTGCGGCGATTCCGGCTGCGCCGGCGGCCGTCTTGGCTGCCATCGTGGAGAGCTTCACTTGTGACTCCTTCCATCGAGTCGTTACCTCGCGGCGGTCCGCCTTGCTGGAACATCGCCGCACGTGTCACAGCGCTTACCCAGGGCCCCGGACGGCAAAACACGTTGCAGTTGCGCGGCATGAGGAAATTGTGGATAGTTACGCCAAGCTCGGGCGTTCAGCAGGCAGCGCCGGTCGGGACCGCCCGTGCATTCCTGCGTTTCCAGACCGCGGCTCGCCGCCAGCCGTCTGGATTCAGCTCATACTGTGTTGTGGTGCGAGAAAGCAGGTGCAGGGTGGTCGGGGGTCTCGACGCTCAATTCGGCGCGCCGTTCGGCGACGATGCCGAGCCGCAAAGCGATCTCGATCTGGTGGTCGGACAGGGTGAACCACAGCGGGTCGGGCGGTTCCGGTACTGGCTCGGCGAACAACGCTGGGAATGGTCGGACGCGGTGGCCCGCATGCACGGCTACGAGCCGGGCACGGTTGAGCCCAGCACCGAGCTGCTGCTGCAGCACAAGCACCCAGAAGATCGCCCCCAGGTCGCCGAGGTGCTGGAGCGGGTCCTGCAGGGTGAGCCGTTTTCCAGCCGGCACCGGATCATCGACACCGGCGGCCAGGAGCACTGGGTGATCGTGGTCGGTGACCGCATGCTCGACGACACCGGCGTGGTGACCGGTACCGCCGGCTTCTACGTCGATGTCACCGATGTGCTGCAGGCCGATGTCAGCGCCGTGGTCTCCGAGGTCGCCGAGTCGCGCGCCGTGATCGAGCAGGCCAAAGGGGTGCTGATGGCCGCCTACGGCATCTCCGCCGAGCGGGCGTTCGACATCCTGGTGTGGCGTTCCCAGGAGACCAATGTCAAGGTGCGCGAGCTGGCGGCCCGGTTCCTGGCGGCGATGAGCGGGACCCTTCCCCCGGACTCGGTGTCGCTGGTGGATCACACGCTCTTGACCGTGAGCTGACCCCGCGCCGAGAAGACTACGCTAGACCGCGGCGCGCCCTGAGGTTGCCCGCACCGTCCGGCGGGTAGCCACCCAAAGGTGGTGAGTGCGATGGCAGACACGCCGGGCCCGGTCAATGTGGTGGGCGTGGGGGCTTCGGCCGGCGGGGTCGAGGCGCTGAAGAGGATGGTGGCCGGATTACCGGCCACCTTGCCGTACGCGGTTCTGGTGGTGCTGCACATCCCGGCCCGGGCCCCCAGCGTGCTGGCGCGGATTCTCGATCGGCACGGCCCGCTGCCGGCCAGCACCGGCACCTCGGGGACGCGACTGGAGCACGGTCGCGTGTACGTCGCCGCGCCGGATCACCACCTGATGGTCGAGGACGGCCGGCTGGTGCTCAGCGAAGGCCCCACCGAGAACGGGCACCGGCCCGCGATCAACGCCCTGTTCCGCTCGATCGCACTGGCCCACGGCCCCCGCGCGGTCGGGGTGTTGCTGTCGGGAGTGCTGGACGATGGCGTGCTGGGGCTGGCCGCGATCCGGTCGCGCGGCGGCACGGCGATCGCTCAATCGCCGGCTGATGCCCTGTTTCCGGCAATGCCGCAGAACGCTGTGGACGCCGGCACGGTGGACCATCAGGTGCCGGCGCACGAGGTGGGTGCTCTGCTGGAGAAGCTGGCGGACCGAAAGTTCGAGGAAGACGAGATGGAGCCGGACACCAGCATGGAGCTGGAGAACCGGATCGCGATGGCCGGTCGGTTCGCGACCGATTTCAACAGTGACGACCTGGGGCCGCCGTCGGGTTACGTCTGCCCCGACTGCAGCGGCGCCCTCGTCACCGTCAGCAGCGGCAACTACCGGTGCCACGTCGGGCACGCCTGGACCGCCGACGCGCTGCTGCAGGCTCGCGATGACGAAGTGAGCAATGCGCTGTGGATCGCGCTGCGCAGCCTGCAGGAGAAGGCCAAGCTCTCGCGCCGGCTGGCAACTCAGGTCACACCGGGCGTGCTGAGCGAGCGTTATGAGGCGCTGGCCGACGAGGCCGAACACGCCACCGCCGTGCTCGGGCAGCGCCTGGCCGCCCTCTACGAAAGGCAGGAGCAGCACGCTGAGTAGGGTTCCGAGTCAGCTGACGGTGACCGCGGCCGCGGCCGCCGGCGCTTGTCTGCTGACTGCGAGCGGGACGCTGGACAGCAGCACCTACCTCGAACTGCGTGACCGCGTCATCAAAGCGGCGCTCGACGAACCACCGGCCGTGCTGGTGGACGTGAGCGGCCTCGATGTCCCGGCGTCCTCGGCCTGGTCGGTGTTCACCAGTGCCCGCTGGTATGTCAGCACCTGGCCGGACATCCCGATCATGCTGGTCTGCCCGCATCGTGATGTGGCCGCGCGTATCGCGCACACCGGCGTGACCCGCTATGTCCCCGTGCATCCCAACGTCGCGGCCGCATTGGCGTCGTTGGCCCACGGCACGCCTCCCCGCCGCCGGATCCGCATCGAGCTGCCGCGCGCTGTGAGCAGCCTGCGCCGGGCCCGCGACCATGTGGCGCAGTGGCTGTCCAACTGGTCGCACGACGAGCTGATCCCGACCGGGAAGGTCATCGTCGACGCGTTGGTGGAGAACGTGCTTCGCCATACCGACAGCGCACCGGTACTCGTGCTGGAAAGCGCCGACTCCGCCGTCACCATCGCGGTCCAGGACACCAACCCCGCCCCCGCGGTGCGCCGCGAAGCGGTCGGCGGCCCCGACCGGACTTCGGGCCTGGCCGTGGTGGGCGCGCTGTGCCGCGCCTGGGGTAGCAGCCCGGGCCCTAACGGCAAGACGGTGTGGGCGGTCATCGGCCCGGAGAACCGGCTTTAGAGTCGCAGGCCCGACGGCGCGCGCGAGTAGTGTTTGGCCTCGCAGCGGTTTCTGGCGGACGGACGGGGCGAGATGGACGGGAAGAGCGACGGGCCAGACGAAGCGTTCGAGGCGCTGTTGCGCTACCTGCGTGATTCCCGCGGATTCGATTTCACCGGCTATAAGCGCGCTTCGCTGATGCGACGGGTGCGCCACCGGATGAGCCAGGGCGGCGTTGAGACCTACGAGCAGTATCTGGACGTGCTGCAGGCCAGTTCCGACGAATTCTCGGCGCTGTTCAACACCATCCTGGTCAACGTCACGGCGTTTTTCCGCGATCCCGATTCCTGGGACTACATCGCCTCCGACGTCATCCCCCGGATCCTGGCCGAGCGCGGCCCCGACGACCCGGTCCGGGTGTGGAGCGCCGGCTGCGCCTCCGGCCAGGAGGCCTACACGCTGGCGATGCTGCTGGCCGAAACGCTCGGCCCGGAGGCGTTCCGCCAGCGGGTCAAGATCTACGCCACCGACGTCGACGAGGACGCGCTCACCGAGGCGCGCGCCGCCACCTACGACGCCAGGGCCGTCGAGTCGGTGCCGCCGCAGTATCTGGACCGGTATTTTGACGCCGCCAACGGCCGGTACGTCTTTCGCAAAGACTTGCGCCGCGGAGTGATCTTCGGCCGCAACGACCTGGTCAAGGACGCGCCGATCTCGCGGGTCGACTTGCTGGTCTGCCGCAACACCCTGATGTACATGAACGCCGAGACGCAGCGCAATGTGTTGAACCGCCTGCATTTCGCGCTGTCGCCCCAGGGCACCTTGTTCCTCGGCCACGCCGAGATGCTGCTGAGCCACAGCGACCGATTCACTCCGCTGAACCTCAAGCACCGGATCTTCCGCAAGGCCGCCGGGTCACACAGCGGCCTGCAACGCTACGACCCCGCGGCGTCGATGTATGAGCAGCACAGCGACCTGCCCGGACTGGTGACCGTGCGGGAGATGGCATTCCGGGCGAGCCCGGTGGCGCAGATCGTGGTGACCGGTGAGGACACCGTGGCGATGATCAACCAGCAGGCCGAAACACTGTTCGGGCTCTCCGCCCGCGACATCGGCCGGCTGCTGCGCGACCTGGAAGTCTCCTATCGCCCGGTGGAACTGCGCGCCTATCTGGAACAGGCGAAGGTGGAGCGGCGCTCCGCCCGGATCCAGGACGTCAGCTGGCAGCGCCCCGGCGCCGAGACCATCTGGTTCGAGATCCACGTCAATCCCCTGATCGACGGCGACAACGGTCTGCTGGGCGTGTCGATCGTGTTCTTCGACGTGACCGCCACCCGGGCGCTGGTCGACAAGGTGGTCGCCACCAACCGCCAGCTCGAGGCGGCTTATGAGGAGCTGCAGTCCACCAACGAAGAACTGGAAACGACGAACGAAGAACTGCAATCGACGGTCGAAGAACTCGAAACGACGAACGAGGAACTTCAGTCGACCAACGAAGAGCTCGAAACGATGAACGAGGAGCTGCAGTCCACCAACGACGAGTTGCACACCATCAACGACACCCTGCGCGAGCGCAGCATCGAGCTGGACGATGCCCGTAGCTTTTTGGATTCACTGGTCAACTCGGTGCATCTGGGCATGGTCGTGGTCGACCGGGAGATGCGGGTGGTGGTGTGGAACCGGGGCTGCGAAGACCTGTGGGGATTGCGGTCCGAGGAGACCCTCGGGGCGGCGCTGACCGGCCTGGACATCGGCTTGCCGATGGAGGACATCCGGCCGCTGATCGGCAACGCGTTCGTCGATCCGGACAATCCCGGCGAGGCGCTGGTCGAGGCCGTCAATCGGCGGGGCCGCCCGGCAAAGGTCCGGGTGACGTGTGCGGGCTTTCAGGCGCCCAACGAGGGCGGAGTGCACGGGGCGCTGTTGCTGATGGAGGTGCGCTCGTGATCCGCCGGCTCCGCCCGGGCCTGCGCGGCAGCGGCCCGTTCGTGCAGCTGCGCGTGCGCACGGTGGATTTCGGCGGCGTCGAGGTGAGCGTCCCCGTCGCCGTTGCCGGCCGATAACGCCGCCTGTTCGTGCGCAGCGGCGGCCTCCAGATGCGCGGTGAGCGCGTCCAGGTGTCGCTGGGCGGCGTCCCGGTGGGCCCGTTCAGCGCGCTGCCGCGACTCGTCGGCACGCACCCGGGCCACGTCGGCGTTCTCCGCCGTCACCGCAATTCCGGCCGCCAGTTCTTCGCGCCGCACCTGCAGCTCCGCGGCTCGCAGCCGGGCCAGCTCGCCACGGGTCGCCGCCGCCGAGAGGTTCACGGGCCCGCGCCTTGCCGGCCGACCACCTGCTGGGCCACCTCGGCCAGCGGGGTGTTGGTGTTCTGTGACAGCCGTTTGAGCAGCTCAAAAGCCTGCACCGCATCGACGTCGAACCGCTCCATGAGCATCCCTTTGGCCTGGCCGATGACGTCGCGGGTGGCCAGAGCGCTGCGAAACTGCTCGTCGCGGCGCACGATATGCCAGGCCAGCGCCGCGTGGGTGGCCAGGGTCAGCCCCACCTCCACCGCCTCGTCGTCGAAGACGCCGGGCACTTCGGCGTAGAAGTTCAGCGCTCCGGTGCTGCCCTGACCGGTGAACAATTCGAACGCCAGGACGGACCGGATCGGTGTCGTCTCGGCCACCTCGCGGCAGTAGGACGGCCAGCGCTCCTCCCGGGTGACGTCGTCGAGGCGAACGACGTGATGCTTCCATGCCGCGGCCAGGCAGGGCCCCTCCCGGTGGCGCCGCTGAATGTCATCGAGCAGGGCGGGATACTTGCCTGTCGACGCCAGCGTCTGCACTCCGCCACTCGACGTCGTCAGCGTGATTCCGGCGTGCTGCGCGCAGGTCATATGCCCGAGCAGGTTCGCGATCAGGTCATCGAGCGCGCCGTCCACATCGACATGGGCGCGTCGATCCAACGAACGAACCAAGCCCGCCACCTCGCGCATCATGTCACTGCGGTCAGCCGCCGCCATGCTTTTGCTCCGCCCAATCCCGACCGATCTACCCATGTTCCCCCGATCGGCGGGCGGCGGCAATACGTCCCGCACCATCCCTTTCGCGGGCGTCAACCTGAGCCTGAAGCCCGGGCCGCGGTGCGCGACGGCGGCGCCGCGGGCAGCAGTCGGTCATACACCCGCAGCGTGTCGCTGGCGACGCGGTCCCAGGAGTATCTCGAGCGGGCCCGTTCCCGGCCGGCAGCGCCGAAGCCGGACGCGGCGCGCCGATCCCGCAGGATGGCGTTGATCGCGTTCGCGCAGGCCCGCGGGTCCTTCGGCGGTATCAGCAGGCCGGTCACGTCGTGAACCACGGTGTCGAGCATGCCGCCCACCGCCGTCGCCACCACCGGCACCCCGCAGGCCATCGCCTCCAGCGGCACGATCCCGAACGGTTCGTACCACGGGGTACACGTCACCACGTCCGCCGAGCGCAGCAAGGCCGGCATGTCCTCGCGCGCGACCGACCCGTAGAGCGAAACCCGTTCCGCCACACCGAGGTCGGCGGCCAGCTGCCGCAGGCGGCAGGCCTCCGGGACAGTGTCGAGTTCGGTGCGCTGCGGACCGCCGGCGATCACCAGCTCGGCGGTCGGGACGGTGGTCAGCGCCTCGATCACGGTGTCGAACCCCTTGCGTGGCACGAACCGGCCGACCGCGACGATGCGCCGCCGCCCCGTCCGGGGCGCGCTCGGGCCGTGCGGCGAGAACCGGTCCACATCGACGCCGCACGGCACCACCGAGATTCGCAGCCGGTCCCGGCCGAGACGCATCAACTCGAACACCTCATCGCTGCAGCCGGCCGTCACCCACGTCGCCTCGCGGGCCACCCGCGTCTCCAGCCTCAGCCGTTCGGCCGGACTGGTGTCGCGATGGCCCTGGTGCCGTTGCTTGACCACGCCCAGCGCGTGGAACGTCTGGACGGTCGGCACCCGGCGGCGTTTGGCGGCCAGCTGGGTGGCGACTCCCGACATCCAGAAGTGTGCGTGCGCGATGTCGGGTCGCTCGTCGTCCCATTGGGCGTCCAGGTAGCGCCCGAACGTTCCCATGTACTGCAGCAGTTCGTCTTTGGGCACATAGCGGGCCGGCCCCGCCGGCACGTGCACCACCGTGTAGCCCTGCTCGGTGTCGACCCGCTCCGGTAGGCCGGGGTCATCGCGGCGGGTATAGACCTCGACCTGGTGGCCGCGGCGCGCCAGCGCCGCCGACAACTCGGCGACATGGACGTTCTGGCCGCCGGCATCGGCTCCGCCGAGCGCTGCGAGCGGGCTGGCGTGTTCGGAAACCATGGCGATCTTCATCGCGATCCTCTCCTGATAGTCACGCGCACTGCGCTTCGATGATCTGGTCCCACTCGCCCAGAAACCGTTCCAGCCCGAAATGTTCCGTCGCGTAGTCGCGGGCCGCCTTCCCGACCACTTCAGCCAGGTAACGGTCGGCGACCAGCCCGGTCAGCGCCGCCCGCAGGGTGTCGAGGTCGGCGCTGACAACACCCGCCTCCGGCGGCACCACCAGCGGCGCCATGGTCGCGGCGACCGCCACCACCGGCATGCCCAGGAACATGGCCTCCAGCAGTGACAGGCCCAGCGACGTCCAGCGGGCGGTGTGCAGGTACACCCGCCGATGGGCCAGTTCCTTCATCAGCGGCCCGGTCCGCAGGTCGCCGTGGCCGGTGACACCGGCGCAGCGGTGGGGCGGGTCGTTGAGTTCGTCGGTCCCGATCCCCCAGACGTCGACCGGCGCGGATTGCCCGAACACCCCCAGCAGGTCGGCGCCGACGGTGCGCCAGCGCCGCACCGGTTCGTTGATCAGCGTGCCCGCCGCCGCGATGTCGCCGGTATAGAGGTGCCCCGGGTCGGCGATGCCGTGGTCGATGACCGTCGTTGCGGCGCGGCCGTTGTCCCACATCAGCCGGTTGAAGTCGGTGACGTGGATCAACGGGATGTCGTCACGTTCGGCGATCGGGTGCAGGCTCTCCACCACGAACGGCCGCGGCGCATTGTGCTCGACGTAGACCGCCGGAACATCGATGCCGGGCCGGCGGCCCAGCAGGCGGGTGGCCAGCTCCAGCTCGTGCGGGCGCTGCAACACCACCAGGTCGACGTCGTGGTGGCGCAACTCCGCCGTCGGGACCTCGAAAGCCCGCGGCCAGTCGCGCCCGCAGAGCCCGCGGCCGTCCGGATCCCGTGGGGCGTTGACCGGAATGAGGTAGCGGTGGCGGCCGGCAACAAAGGAGTCCATCCACGAGCCGTGCACATGCCAGATGAGCAGTGAACGCGGGGTGGTCTGCGGAAACGCCATAACCGCTTGTTACCCGCGGCGCTTGCGGCTAAACGTCCAAGCGGCCACCGAAGCGGTTTGCTGCAACGGAATTCGAACGACACCGGGATAAGCACCGTTACCGAACCGTTGCAAAGTGGTGCGGGCAGGCGTAGGTTCATTGACAGGTTGAGTTCCCAGCCACCCGGAAGACGCGTCAAGCCACGCAAGTCAGGGAGGCCCACTCCCTGCCTCTCATCCGTGAAGGTGTAACTCGCATCGACGCGATCCCACAGTACGAGTTTCGACTGATGGAGTGATCACATGTCCGCTTTGAAAGTCGCCGGGTCGGTGTTCCCGGCGCCGCGCATAGGGTCCGTCCCGTTATCCGATACCTGGGAGAGCCCCACCGCCCGGTGCGTCACCCGGTGGGGACGTTCCGGCGCGGTGATCAGTCTGGACGGCGAACTCGACGCCTCCAACGCCGACGAGCTGGCCGGCTACGTGCAGCGTTGCGCGGGCTACTGCGAATGGCTGGTTCTCGACCTGAATGACCTGGAATTCATTGGCACCGCCGGTTTTTCGGTGCTGAAGGCGATAACGTCCCGCTGCGCCGACGCCATGGTGTACTGCACGACGGTGCCGGGGCCCGCGGTAACCCGACTATTGCGGATCTGCGACCCCACCAACGCTTTGCCGACGACGTCGTCGGTGGCCGACGCGCTCGCCGGCGTGCAAGGATTCCGGCCGGTGAGCTAAGCCTCGCGCCCCTCGACCAGCTCGCGGGCCCGCGCTTCACTCTCCACCGCGGGCCCCGAGCCGGGCAGGCGCCTGCCCGCCACCTCCGGGGTGTAGACCAGTGCCAGTGCGCCGATCGCGCCGGCTGCGATCAGCAGGTAGGCAGGCGCTAGCGGGTTGTCGGTGCTGGAGACCAGTGCCTCGGCGATCAGCGGAGTAGTGCCGCCGAACGCCGACACCGACAGGTTGAAGCCGATGGCCAGGGCACCGTAGCGGACCTCGGTGAGAAACAGCGCCGGCAAGGTGGCCGGCAAAGTGGCATCGAGGCACAGCAGCATCGTCCCGATCAGCAGCACCCCGAGAAACGCCCCGGGATAGCTGCCGGCGGAGCCGATGAGGGCGAACGCGGGCACCGACAAGACCACCAACATGGCGCACCCCAGCCACAGCACCGGCTTGACCCCGATGTGGTCGGACAATCGCGCGACCGGCACCACGGCGGCCATCATCACCAGCAGGGTCAGCACGATGAGCAGCAGCCCGGTGGGGTGCGGAACCCGCGCGGTGGTCTGCAGATAGGTGGGCAGGTAACCGGTGAGCAGGTAATCGGTGACGTTGTAGGTCAGTACCAGGGCGATGCAGAGCGCCAGCGGCCGCCAGCGCCGGGTGGTGCGGCGCAGCTGCGCCAGCGCCGAGTCGTCGTCGCCGGGACCTGCCCCGTGGTGCTGGTAGGCCGAGGATTCCTCCAGCCGCAGCCGCAGATACAAAGCAGCCAGCCCCAGCGGAGCGCTGAGCAGCAACGGGATTCGCCATCCCCAACTGAGCATGGCTTCATCGGGCAGCCAGTTCTGCAGCCCGGTCACCAGCGCACCGGCCACAACATAGCCGGCCTGGGAACTCAGCGGCAGGAATCCGGCCATCATGCCCCGCTTGTTGTCCGGGGCTTGTTCGCCGATATAGACCATCGCGCCGACGTATTCGCCGCCTGCGGAGAAGCCCTGCACCATCCGCGTCACGATGAGCAGGATCGGCGCGGCGACCCCGATGGCCCGATAGCCGGGCAGCAGCCCGGTGGCGGTGGTGCCGGCTGTCATCAGGATCAGCGTGGTGACCAGCACCCGCTTGCGCCCGATCCGGTCGCCGAGTGGCCCGAAAACCAATCCACCGACCGGCCGCAACGCGAACGCGGCGGCCAGCGTGCCGAATACACCGATCAGGCTGGCCGCACCGGCACCCGGATAGAACACCCGCGCGATCGTGGTGGCGAGGTATCCGTAGACGCCGAAGTCGTACCACTCCATGAAGTTGCCGATGGCCGTGCCACGGATGGAGCGCCGGATCGCCGCGGGATCGGCAACCCGGATCTGATCGCGCCGCCAGCGCCGGCGGCGGTGTCTGCGCCGGACCAGTGCTACCCCACCCGTCGTAGCGCTTCGGGCACCAGATCGCGCCGCGCCGGGTAGCCGTCGACCGCCATCAGCAGATCGGCTTCGGCCAGCAGGCAGCGCAGCACGTGCATCACGCCGTCGACGCCCCCGAGTGCCAGGCCGTAGGCGTAGGGGCGGCCGATGCCGACCGCGGTGGCGCCCAGCGCCAACGCCTTGATGATGTCGGCGCCACCGCGGATGCCGGAGTCGAACAGCACCGGCAGCCCGTCGGCCGCCTCCAGGACACCGGGCAGACAGTCCAGCGCCGGCAGGCCGTTGTTGGCTTGGCGCCCACCATGATTCGAGCAGTAGATGCCGTCTGCTCCGGCATCCTTGGCACGCCGCGCGTCGTCGGGATGGCAGATGCCTTTGAGGATCAACGGCAGTTCGGTCACCGACCGCAGCCAGTCCAGATCATCCCAGGTCACCGGGCCACCGAAGATCGGCAGCTTGTGTACCACCGCGTCGGTCGGATCCTCACCCGGCTCCAGTCCGGCCAGGAAGACCGGGTCGGTGGTGTAGTTGGCCAGGCAGCCGCTGGGCACTTGGGGGTAGTTGCCCGCGCTCAGGTCCCGGGGCCGCCAGCCGGTCACCCAGGTGTCCAGGGTGAGCACGATCGCCTTGAATCCGACCACCTCGGCGCGGTGCACCAGGCTGGCGGCCATCTCCCGGTCGGGCGGCGTGTAGAGCTGGAAGAACCCCGGGGTGTCGCCGCACGCCGGCGCCACGTCCTCCATCGGGTCACTGGACAAGGTGCCGGCCACAAAGGGGATGCCGGTGCGGGCCGCGGCCCGCGCGCAGGCCAGGTCGCCGTGGCCGTCCTGGGCGCAGACCCCGATGACGCCGATCGGCGCCATGAACACCGGAGCCGCCAATCGCACCCCGAACAGCTCGACGGACAGGTCTCGCTCGGTGGGCGCCACCAGCATCCGCGGGATCAGGCCCCAGTGCTCGAAGGCCCGGCAGTTGGCGCGCTGGGTGTGCTCGTCACCGGCGCCGCCGGCCACGTATCCCCAGACCGATGGCGGTAGCGCCGCAGCGGCTTTGGCTTCCAGATCGGCGAATGTGATCGGCAGGGCCGGGTTCTGCCCGGCAAGCCCACGACGGTAGATCTCGTCCTGGTAGCTGGCGAATGCCACCTGCTCACCGGTTCTGCAGCTGCTGCATGCGCCAGGCGACGAAGTTGGCCCCCTGTTCGACCATCGTCGCGTCGTCACCGGCGTAGCTGTCGTGCGCGGCGAAATTCAGCCCCTCGGAGCAGACCGCGTCCTCGGGTGCGCACACCAGCAACGTCTTGGTCTGGTACGACGGACCGATCGCGATAGCCGGCTCCTTGAGGAACTTCATCGCCCGCTCGTTGGGCATCGCGAACAGCACGACCGCAGCGACGTGGTCGGCGACGGCAGGGTCCAGCGGCTTGGGCACGGTGGCCGGGTCGATCCCGTCGGGCACCTGCGCCGAGGTGACGAAGCCCATCACCGCGGCGCCCTGCGAGTAACCGCTCAGCACCATCTTGGTTCGGGGGCAGTTGGTCGCCCGGGACAGCACGTGGGTAGCTGCGTCCCGAACGCCATCGACGCCGGTGTCCCATTGGTCGGTGGCCGGGTAGTCGACCGCGTAGACCGACAAGGGTTCAGGGGCAAGACGCGCACTGAGCGCGTTGACGAACGCCTGCCCGGTCGGTCCCACACCGGGCGGCTCACCGGTTCCCCGAGCGAACACCAACTCGGTATCGGGGCACGGTTGGGCATCGGCGGCGGGAACGCCGGGGGCGAAAAGCATTGCGGCACCGGCAGCGGAAGCCGCTATCGCCAGAGTGCCAAGGGAGTAGAGGTTGGGTGGTGCGGACATGTCGGACTAGGTGCCCGCCGCGGCCCCGGCTCAAACCGCGATTTCAATTTTTTTCCTACCCCATTT
>Ga0164242_10005187_pt1 | contig 14519 bp, 17 predicted proteins | sample OricomgcompostMG_FD_108783 | JGI IMG/M metagenome (GOLD analysis project Ga0164242, IMG submission 108783) | Miracle-Growth compost microbial communities from Emeryville, California, USA - Original compost - Miracle growth compost (MG) ... | reverse complement strand
TCCTCACCACCCTCCACCTCACCGGCGGCGGCCTCGGACCGCTGTCGGCGATCACCGCGGCCGTGGTGGTGCTGGGCTGCTGGTACGCCGTCGGGCTGGGCGAGCTCCTCGACCACCCGCAGGGCCGCCGCCAGCAGCACCGGCGTGCGCCGGCCGTCCTGGTCGGCGCGGTCCTGCTGGTCGTCGTGAGCGTCCCGCCGCTGGGCGACCTGCTCGAGGAGCGGCTCTCGACCCACATGGCCCAGCACCTGGTGATCATCACCGTCGTCGCTCCCCTGCTGGCCTACGGCTCCCCCGGACAGGTGCTGCTCGCCGGGCTGACGCCACGGCTGCGCCGGCCGCTGGTCGCCCTCGCCCACCGCGTCCCGGGGCGCCCGCTGGCGACGCCGCTGGCCTGGCTCCTCAGCGTGGCCGGCCTCTGGCTGTGGCACCTGCCGTCGGCGTACGACGCCGCCGTGCGCTCCCCCGGGGTGCACCTGCTCGAGCACGCGACCTTCCTCCTCACCGCCTGGCTCTTCTGGGCCCGGCTGGTCCGGCTGGCCCGCACGCCCGGCCGGGGCGTCATGGCGGCGGCGTACGTCGCCGCGGCGGTGCCACCGGGCGCCGCGCTGGGCGCGGTGCTCACGTTCGCGGACCAGCCGCTCTACCCGCTCCAGGCCGCGCACGCCCGCGCCGACGGCGTGGACCCGCTGCTCGACCAGCGGATCGCCGGCATCGTCATGTGGGTACCGCTCGACCTGGTCTACCTGGCGGTCGCCATCTGGCTCTTCGCCCGCTGGCTGCACGGGCTGGAGGGCGCCGACACCACAGGCGCGCTGCCGGCCGACGTCCGGCCGACCGAGCTGGGGGTGACCGGGAAGTGAGCCGACCGGAGGTGATGTCATGACCGTCCGAGGCCGTCGTACGACCGTCGCGTCCGTGACCGTCGGCTGGGTCCTCGTGTCCCTGGCCGCCGCCGCCCTGACCTCGTGCGGCGGCGCCGAGCGGGACGCCGCGCCGCCCCAGGTGGCCCGGTCCGGCGACCCGGACCGGGGCTCCCAGCTGATCTCGTCCTACGGCTGCGCGAGCTGCCACACCATCCCCGGCGTCGCCGACGCCCACGGACTCGTGGGACCGCCGCTGACCCACTTCGCGCGCCGCAGCTACATCGCCGGGATGCTCCCCAACACCGAGGCCAACCTCCACCGCTGGATCGAGAACCCCCAGGACGTGGTGCCGGGCAACGCGATGCCGGACCTGGGGGTGACGCCGCAGGACGCCGCGGACATCACCGCCTATCTCTACACGCTGAGGTGACATGACGGAACGCCCCGGCCACTCCCGCACCCGTGCACGGCTGCTCTGCGCAGCGGCCGTGCTCCTCGCTGCGGCGGTCCTCGCCCTCACCGGGGTCCGCAGCACCGCCACCACGACGCAGGCCTCGTCCGGGGCGGCCGCGGCCGACCCGGGCGACGGCCGCGAGGTCTTCCTCCGCGATTGCGCCTGGTGCCACGGCACCGACGGCTCGGGCACGCACAACGGACCGGCGCTCACCGACGTCGGCGCCGAGGCGGCCGACTTCTACCTCCGCACCGGCCGGATGCCGCTGGACTCGCCCGACCAGGACGTGCGCTCCGGCCCGCCGGCCTACGACGACGCGACCATCTCGGCCCTCGTGGCCTACGTCGGCAGCCTGGGGAACGGCCCGGGGATCCCGGCGCTCGCAGCGGGGGACGCGGCGGCCGGCCGGAAGCTCTTCCTCGAGAACTGCGCGGCGTGCCATTCCTCCAGCGGCACCGGGACGATCGTCAGCGGCGGCCAGCCCGCCCCGGAGCTCTGGCACACCGGCAAGCGCCAGGTCGCCGAGGCGATGCGGGTCGGTCCCGGGCCGATGCCGCCCTTCGACGAGAAACAGCTCGACCCGCAGCAGGTCGACGACATCGTCGCCTACGTCCACCAGCTCGGCTCCCCCCAGGACCCCGGCGGCGCCGGCCTCGACCAGTACGGCCCCATCGTCGAGGGCGCCGTCGCGCTCCTCGTCCTGCTGCCCTGCCTGGTCGTCGTGATCCGGCTCCTCGGCCGGCGCGCCCCCGAGCGGTCCTCCTCGGAGTCGGAGGAGGACCGGTGAGCCGGCCGGAGCGCGCGCCCCGCTCCGTCGTCGCCGCCTTCCTGCTGAGCGCGCTCGGCGCCGCGGGCTTCGCGGCGAGCTACGTGCTGGGGCTGGGCAACGAGGCGCTGGGCGGCTGCCTCGGCGGCTCCTTCGCGTTCCTCGCCCTCGGCCTGGCGCGCTGGTCCAGCCTGATCGACGCCGGCGAGCCCGACTACGTCGAGGAACGGTCGGTCGGCCCGACCCCGCAGGGACAGTACGACGCCTTCCGCCGCGCCCTCACCGAGCAACCCGTCCCTCGGTCGCGGGTCCTGTGGGGCGCCCTCGGCACCGCGGTCGCCGCGATCGGCGGCGCCGCGCTCTTCCCGCTGCGGTCGCTGCTCCCGGCGATGGGCACCGACCCCGACGACGTGCTCGCCCACACGCCGTGGCGGGCCGGTGACCGGCTCGTCACCGAGGAGGGGACCCCGGTGCGCCCGAGCGACCTCGAGGTGGGCGGCACGGTCACGGTCTTCCCCGAGGGGCTCGACCCGCGGGAGCACGTCGACACCACGACGGTGCTCGTCCGCGTCGATCCGGCCGATCTCCGGCTCCCGGCGGGGCGGGCCGGGTGGGTCGTCGACGGCGTCGTCGCCTACTCGAAGCTGTGCACCCACGCCGGCTGCCCGGTCGGGCTCTACACCGACACGTCCCGCCAGCTCATGTGCCCCTGCCACCACTCGGTGTTCGATGTGACCGACGGTGCGCGGCCGGTCGAGGGGCCCGCGCCGCACGCCCTCCCCCAGCTCCCGCTGGCCACCGACGGGAGCGGCTACCTCGTCGCGCGCGGCGACTTCAGCGGACCGGTCGGCCCGGGATGGGGGAACCACTGATGGTCTCGCTCCTCCCCCGTCCACGGCCGATGCGGAAGCTCGACGAGCGCCTCGAGTTCGCGTCGACAGGCCGGAGCGTCCTGGCCAAGGTCTTCCCCGACCACTGGTCGTTCATGATGGGCGAGATCGCGCTCTACAGCTTCGTGTTCCTCGTGGCCAGTGGGATCTACCTGACGCTGTTCTTCGAGCCCAGCTCCGCGATGGAGGTCTACCACGGCCACTACCGCCCGCTCGAGGGCCAGGAGGTCTCCGCGGCGTACGCGTCCTCGGTGCGGCTCAGCTGGGACGTGCGCGGCGGGCTGCTGGTGCGGCAGGCGCACCACTGGGCCGCTCATCTCTTCATCGGCTCGATCGTGCTGCACCTGTGCCGCATCTTCCTCACCGGCGCCTTCCGGCGCCCACGCGAGCTCAACTGGACGATCGGCGTCACGATGCTGATCCTCGGCATCTTCAACGCGTACGCCGGCTACTCGCTCCCCGACGACCTGCTCTCGGGCACCGGGCTGCGCATCTTCAACTCCGTCGCCGCGTCGGTCCCCGTCGTCGGGAGCTGGCTGAGCTTCCTGGTCTTCGACGGCGAGTTCCCCGGGCAGGAGATCATCCAGCGGCTCTACGTCCTCCACGTGCTGCTCGTCCCGGCGCTGCTCGCCGTGCTGATCACGGCCCACCTGGCGATCCTGATCCGGCAGAAGCACACCCACTTCCCCGGGCCCGGGCGTCGTCCGTCCAACGTGGTCGGCTCCCGGGTCTGGCCGGCCTACGCGCTGCGCTCGCTGTCGCTCCTCGCCGCCGTGTTCGCGGCCGTCCTCCTCGCCGGCGGGCTGCTGCAGATCAACCCGGTCTGGGCCTGGGGCGACTTCGACCCGGCGACCATCACCGCGCCGTCCGTCGCCGACTGGTACATCCTCTGGATCGAGGGGGCGCTGCGGCTCTTCCCGCCGGTGGAGTTCCACGTCTTCGGTCTGCTCGTCCCCAACCAGTTCTGGCCCGGTGTCGTGCTGCCGGGTCTCATCTTCGGCGGCCTCTACCTGTGGCCGTGGCTCGACCGGCGCTGGACCGGCGACCGGGAGACCCACCACCTCACCGGCAGCCCGCGCGAGTCCCCGCTGCGGGTGGCGTTCGCGTCGGCGATGCTGACGTTCCTCGCCGTGCTGCTCGTGGCCGGCTCCGAAGAGCTCCTCGTCCAGTGGACCGGGTGGACGGTCGCGGCGGTCCGCAACGTGCTGCGCGTCCTGGTCTTCGTCCTCCCGGTGGTCGCCGGCCTCCTCGGGTGGTGGCTCGCCGAGTCGCTGCGGCGCAGCGGTCTCGGCCACGCGATCGAGCTGGGCGGCAAGGACCTCCTCGCCGGCCTCCCCCGTCGCCGGCGGGCGGACTCGTGACCACGGCGCGCCGCGACGGCGCGGTCGAGCTGTGGCGGCAGGAGGACGGTGCCTGGCGCTGGCGCTGGGTCTCGGCGGACGGGCGTACGACGCTCGTGAGCCATCGTGCCTTCGACGCCGCCGAGGAGGCGGTGGAGAGCGCCCGGGCGGCCTACCCGGACGCCGCCGTACCCGACCCGGAGGACGCGGCGAAGCCCCGGCACCGCCTGGGTCGGCGGGTCGCCGGGGTCGTCGTCAGGGCCGGTGTGGTCGCCGGGGTGGTCGTCGGCGTGCTGGCCGCGGTCGTCGTACGACGCCGTCACTCGTCGGCGAACCGCACCTCGTAGTCGCGCGGCTTCGGGTCGCCCTCGAGGTTGAGCGGCGCCTCGTGGGCGAGCACCGCCCGTACCTTGGCGCGCTCACGGTCGGCGCCGCTCGGCGTCAGGATGAGGATGTCCTGCGTCGCCAGGTCGTCGTCACGCACCGCCTCATAGCCCTCGAGCTGGAGGGCGGCGAGGATCGCCGCCGGGTCCTGGCCGACCGGCACGTGGTAGCGCAGCGACTCCACGACCTCGTCGACCGCCTCCCCCCGCTTCCGCATCTCGTCCTGCCGGAACCACCGCACCGCGATGTAGGCCACTCCGACGACGATCGCCAAGGGGATGAGCACGAACACGATTCCGCCGAGCAGGTATTCCATGGTGAGCGCCTCCTGTGTCGATCTGACCTCCGGTTCCCGAAGAGCGGCCGCGGCATACGCGTCCCGGTCAGCGGCGGGCCCGCGACAGGCCCGCGGCGGGTCAGCGCCCGACGACGACCGCGAGCACCGCCGCGCCGGCGAGGAGCCACGCGACCTGTTCCGGGAGGTCGGCGCGGTGGACCTGGTGGAGCCCGCCGACGACGGGCCGCACCGCCCGCGCGGCGACCCGGCCGGGCGGCCACGCGCGGAGCCGCGGCGCCCACAGCGCCGCCGCGGCCACCAGCAGCGCCAGGACGAGCGTGAGCCCCGCCAGCGCGAGCCCGGAGCCGGTCCAGACGGTCTCCTCGTGGCCGACCAGCCCCGCGTGCGGACGGTCGGGGTGGAGCACCGCGTCGACGTACCCCTGCCGGTCGGCGAAGACCGCGCCCGCGGTCGCCCCCGCGCGGTGGACCCAGGGCACGAGCGCGAGCGCAGCCCCCGCGGCCAGGAGCAGCCAGGCCGGGGCGACCATGAGCGCGATCGTCCGGTAGCCCACGGGCTCGGGCTCCTCCGGCTCCTCCGGCTCCTCGGCCTCCTCCGGCTCCTCGGCCTCCTCCGGCTCCTCGGGCTCCTCGCCCTCGCCCCGCGCCCGCGGGTCGGCGCCGAGCCCGAGGAAGACCCGTGCAGTGAGCCGCAGCACGGAGCCGGAGGTGAGCGCGCCCGCGGCGACGACCACCGCCACCGCCCACGGCGCCCCGGCGACGCTGAGTGCGTGCTCGAGCGTCGCCTTGCCCCACCACAGCCCGAGGGCCGGCAGGCCGGCGAGCCCGAGGCCGCCGAGGACGAAGACCGAGCCGGTGAGCCAGCGGCCACGACCCTGGCCGAAGAGCGCGTGCTCGTCGACCGTGCCGTACCTGTTGAGGAGCACCCCGGATCCGAGGAAGAGCGGCCCCTTCGTGCAGGCGTGGCCGAGGAGGTAGGCGACCGCGGCGGCGGTGCCGTGCTCGTCGAGCAGCCCGACGCCGAGCATCGCCACCCCCATGTGGCTGATCGTGGAGTAGGCGAGCAGCCGCTTCACGTGACGCTGGTAGACGCACATCACCGCCCCCACCAGCGCGGTCACCGCCCCGAGCACCATGAGGAGGTGCTCGACGGTCGCGTGCGGCAGCACCCCGTCGAAGGCGACCCGCCACCAGCGCGCCACGGCGTAGACGCCCATCGACACCATCGCGCCGGAGAGCACGGCGCACACCGGCGTCGGCGCGGCCGCCTCGGCGTCGGCGGTCCAGAAGTGGAACGGCACCACCGCGGCCTTGACGAGGGCACCGACGACCAGCAGGGCGAAGGCGAAGCCGACGAGCGCGTCCGCGGGCTGGGCGCGCAGCCGCTCGCCGACGTACGCCAGCGCGAGCTCGCCGGTCCGGGCGTAGAGCAGGGTGATGCCCACCAGTGTGAGCGAGGCGCCGAGCGTGTTGACGACCCCGAGCTCCACGGCGGCGAAGATGCTGCGCGGCTCCTCGACGCGCATCCCGGCGAGGGCGTACGCCGCCGCCCCCATCAATTCGAACCACACGAACGCGTCGAAGAGGTCGCCCGCGAGGGCGAAGCCGCTGAGCGCGGCGAGGAAGAGCAGCATCAGCGCGTGGTAGGTCGCCGAGGTCTCCTCGAGGTAGCGCCACGAGAAGAGCAGCCCGGCGAGCACGAGCACGCCCGCGGCGAGGACCAGCATCGCCGCGGTGCGGTCGGCGACGAGCACGATGCCGACCGACTCGTGGCCGCCGGTGCCACCCGAGCTGCCGGTGCCTCCCGTGCCACCCAGGACGCCCGGCGACCAGCCGCTCAGCCAGGTGACCACCCGGCCGCCACCGGCCTCGACGACCAGCCAGGCCGCGCCCGCCGAGGCGACCGCCGCGACCAGCACGGCGACGGCATCCGCGACGAGTCGCGGTGTCCAGTGCCCGAGGGCGGCGACGAGCGCGGCGGCCCCGAGCGGCACGACGACGAGCAGGACCGGGAGCTGCTCCACGAGTCCCCCCGGCGCGCTCACTCCTCGCTCTCCTGCTCGAAGGAGCGCAGCGCGCGCGGGTCGACGGTCCCCCGCCGTTTCGCGATCTGCACCGTCAGCGCGAGCAGCAGCGCGGTCACCGCGGCACCGACCACGATGTCGGTGAGCGTCATCGCCTGGACCACCGGGTCGGTCACCGACCGCGAGCGTCCGATGTCCGCGAAGATCGGCGCGGTCCCGCCCCTCGTCCAGCCGACGGCCAGGAGCAGCAGGTAGGTCGAGGACTGCACCACGTTGAGGCAGACCACCGTGTGCACCAGGTGGCGGCTGGTGACCAGGCCGTAGCACCCGACGAGGAAGATCCAGCCGGCGACGGCGTACGGGAGCCAGGAGAGCATCAGCCCTCCTCCGGGACGTCGTCGGGCGCGAGCAGCGCCTGCTCGAGGAACTTGCCGACGACGAGGACGAAGGCGGACCCCACCTCGACGCCGACGGCGAGGTTGAGCAGCGGGACGGTGCCGGCGGACAGCGGCTTCCCGAGCGTCCCGTGCGGCAGCCAGTCGGCGAGGAAGCCGGACCCCGCGAGCAGCCCGCTGACGCCGATGGCGACGTAGGCGAAGGCCCCCAGGCCCTCGGTGGCGTCGAGGACGCCCGGAGGCCGGAGCCGGTCGAGCGCGCGGTAGTCGGCGGCCAGGTAGGCGAGGTAGAGCCCGGTGGCGAGCACGGTCCCGCCCTGGAAGCCGCCGCCGGGGCTGAGGTGACCGTGGAGGACGATGTAGCCGCCCACGAGCAGGGTCACCGGGAGCAGCACGTAGCCGACGAGCCGGAGCGCCTCGAAGACGTCCTCGGGGCCGTAGCCGTGCTCGGTCTTCTCGCGCGTCTCGGCGGCGAGCTCGCGGAGCAGGAGCACGGTGCCGACGGCCGCGGCGAGCAGCACGAGCTCCTCCCCGAGCGTGTCGAAGCCGCGCTGGTCCAGCGTCACCGACATCACCGCGTTCGCGGTCGCGTGCCCGAACGCCGCCGCCACCGCACGCGCGCCATAGGGGTGGGGTACGTCGCCGGCCGCGGGCAGCTCGGAGACGGCATGCACGCCGACGACCGCGAGGACGAGCAGCGCCGCCCCGGCCAGGACGAGGGTGAGTCGGGTCCTCATCGGTCCTCGTCCTGGTCGCCGCGCGACCCACGGCCCGTCTCGCGGTGGCAGCGGGCGATCGCGAGCACGACGATGAGCGGGACCGCCGCCGTGCCGACGCCGACCTGCGACAGCGCGACGTCGGGTGCGGCGAGCGCCACCATCGTCATCGCCAGGACGAGTCCGTACGCCGAGAGGACCGCCGCCTGGCGGCCGGGGTCGCGGGTGAGGACGACCGCCGTCGCCGTGACCGCGGTCAGGACGAGCAGCAGGCCGAGGATCCAGTCACTCACTGCTCGCGCCTCCCCTCCCGGCCGGCGCCGGTGGCGCGCTCGACGGCCCGCCCGGTCACGGTGGACAGGGCCGGGCCGGTGCCCGCCAGGAGGGCGCCGACGAGCAGCAGCTTGACCGCGGGATGCCAGCTGCCGGCGGTCAGCGCCAGGCCGACGACGACCAGGGGCGCGCCCACGACCGAGGTGAGGGCCGCGTAGTGGATCCGGTCGCGGACGTCGCGGCGTACGACGAGGCCGACCGCACCGAGCACGAGCACCGCCCCGCCCGCCGCGAGGAGGACGTCCGCCGCCAGGTCGACCGGGGCGCTCACAGCTCGCGCCCCCAGAACCGCGCGAAGACGAGGGAGCCCGCGAAGGAGAGCACCGCGAGGACGACCGCGACGTCGACGTACGGGCTGCGGTGCGCGGAGCGCGCCAGCAGCAGGAGCACGACGGTCGCGACGACCGAGAGCGCCTCCAGCCCGACGAGCCGGCTCAGCGGGTCGCCCCGGACCACCCCGAGCAGGCAGAGCGGGACGGCCACGGCGACGAGCACGAGAGCCACGAGTGCGACCACGCCCCTCACTCCCTCACGAGGTCCTCGCCGCCGGGCGTGCCCAGGCGGTGGACGCGGACGGAGCCGGGCTCGGGGTCGTCGGGGTCATCGGGGTCGCCCGGCCGGACGTCGAGGACGTAGCTCGCGGGGCTGGCGGAGAGAGCCAGGACGGTGTAGGCGCGCACCGCCCGCGGCTCGCCGGCGGGCGGCAGCCGGAGGTCGTCCGTGGTGCCGGCGTGGGCACGGCGTACGACGAGCCGGGCCGCGAGCACGCCGACGTCGCGGACGAGGGCGAGCGGGAGCAGGAGCAGCCGCCACCACGGCAGCCGGAGCGGCGGCGCGGCGGGGCGCATGCCGCGCGTCGCCAGCATCGCCACGGCGCTCGCCAGGGCGGCCACCACGGCTCCGGCCACGAGCTCGGCGGGCGTGATGGAGGAGATCAGGACGACGTACGCCGCCAGCAGGACGACCCACCACGCCGCCGCCTCCAGCATCCGGATGAGCACCTTGTCCCCCTTGCGTGACTGCCGGAGAAGTACCCGAGCGCAGGCGGGCACAATCGGGTGACCCCGCCGGGCGGCGGGCGTCAGCGGCGTGCGGTACGCCGGCGGAGCCGCTCGCGCTGGGGCTGGACGGTGTAGCGCGGATCCTCGGCGGAGGCGACGCCGGCGGAGAAGATCCCCACGCGCGTGCACGCGGAGCCGGCCAGCAGCATCACGCCGGCGACGGCCCCCGTCGTACGACGACCCCGGCCGGCGCCGCGGCCGAAGAGCGCCAGCGCCGACCCGGCCAGCGCCAGCCCCTCTCCCACCTTCATCCAGCGCCCCGAGCTCCCGTGCTGGTAGGGCTCGGCGACGGCGCCCAGCCGCCGCTCCATGACCTTGAGGCCACCGACCTCGGTCAGGGCGCCCAGCACCGCCACGCGGCGCGGCAGCGTCTGCTCACCGCTCGGCGCACCGAGCAGCCCGAGCCCGCCGGCCGCCATCGCCCCCGAGCCGACGAAGGCGAACGGCATCTCCCGGTAGCCGTCGTGCCAGGCCGGCACCGCGGTGTCGCTGATCAGCACGGCGGTGTACGACGCCAGCGCGGGTCCCAGCGCGGCGGCACCGGCCGTGCCGGCCGCGCCGAGCGGCCGGAGCCGACCCGTCAGCGCCGACCCGGCCGCCGCGAGTGCGGCCGGCGCGTAGGCCGAGAGCAGCCACGCGCCGAGGTTCATCGGCGAGGTCACCTTGACGACGCGGAGCATGTTGAGGAACCGCGCGGGCCGGCCGAGGTCGTGCACCAGGGCCGCGAGCGAGAGCACCGCGGCGCCGGCGGCGCCGGTCTTGGCGACCACCGCGAGCCGCTCCTCACCGCGGAGGTCGGCCGCCGCGCCGACCAGCGACGAGGCGCCGGCGAGCCCGCCGAGGAAGAGGTAGCCGGCGATGTCCGTCGCCGACCAGACGGGCTTGTTGAGGATCGGCTGGCCGTAGTAGGAGCGGAAGTCCGCCTTCGGCACCATGGGCCGCTCGCCGCGGCCCCGCCGACGCCGACCGCCGCCACGACCGGCCCCGCGCCCGCGGCGTCGTACGGTCCGGTCATCGGCCGGCGCCTCCCGACCCGGACGCGGGTGCTCGATCCCCTCGCGCGTGACGCCGGACTCGTTGCCGGACTGGTCGCTCATGACGACCCTCCCAGGGCGGCCACGGCGACCCCGACGGCGAGTCCGAGGGCCGCCAGCCCTGCCCGCCGCCACATGGCCGGAAGGTCCCGGGTCGTCACGACCGGGTCGGGGGGAAGGCCGTAGGTCTCCGGCTCGTCGAGGAGCAGGAAGAACGCCCCGTCGCCGCCCACGCCGTCGTCCGGGTCGTGACCGTAGAGCCGGGCGACGTCGACGCCCTTCTCGTGCAGCTGCTCCACCCGTGCCTCGGCACGCTCGCGGAGCTCGTCGAGCGGGCCGAACTGGATCGAGTCGGTCGGGCAGGCCTTCGCGCACGCCGGCTCCATGCCGACCTCGAGGCGGTCGTAGCACAGCGTGCACTTCCAGGCGCGGCCGTCCTCCTTGCGCTGGTCGATGACGCCGTAGGGGCAGGCGGGGATGCAGTAGCCGCAGCCGTTGCAGATGTCCTCCTGGACGACGACGGTCCCGAACTCGGTCCGGAAGAGCGACCCCGTCGGGCACACGTCCAGGCAGGCGGCGTGCGTGCAGTGCTTGCAGACGTCGGAGGCCATCAGCCACTGGAGCTTCCCCTCCCCGTCGATGAGGTCGCCGCCGGGTGGCAGGTCCGGCCGGACGCCCGCGGCGGCGGGCGCGTCGGGCGGACCGCCGACCTCCGGCATCCCGAGGTCGACCGGGGTCGCGCCGCTCCGGTTCTCGATGAACGCCACGTGGCGCCAGCTGTCCGCACCCAGTCCCTGGGTGTTGTCGTAGGACATGCCGGTGTAGTTCAGGCCGTCCTCGGGGACGTGGTTCCACTCCTTGCACGCCACCTCACAGGCCTTGCAGCCGATGCAGACGGACGTGTCGGTGAAGAACCCCATCCGCGGCGGCGCGTCGTCGTACTCGCTCTCGGAGAGCAGTCCCACGCTCAGACCTCCGTCCCGGTCTCGTCGTCGATGCCCGCACGCCGCTGGTAGTCGCGGACGAGCTCCGCCCGGTCCGCGCCGCGCGGGCGGCGTCCGGGCCTGATGTCACAGGCCAGCGCCTTGACCTCCTGGATGTGGACGTTGGGGTCGAGGGCGACCGAGGTGAGGTCGTTGGGCGAGTCGCCGACGCTGTAGCCGTTCGGGCCCCAGTGGTAGGGCAGCCCGACCTGGTGGGTCGTCCGCCCGGCGACCCGCAGCGGCTGCATGCGCTCGGTGACCATGACCCGCGCCTCGACGACACCGCGCGCCGTCACGATCGTGGCCCATCCGTTGTGCTCGAGGCCGCGCTCGGCCGCGAGCTCCGGCGAGACCTCGCAGAAGAGCTCGGGCTGGAGCTCCGCGAGGTAGGGCACCCAGCGGGTCATGCCGCCAGCGGTGTGGTGCTCGGTGAGCCGGTAGGTGGTGAGCGGGTAGGGGAAGACGTCGGCCCCCGCCTGGTCGCCGCTCGGCTGCAGCCGGTTGCTCTCGTGCGGGTGGAGCTCACGCGCCGGGTTGCGCTGCTGCCGGTAGAGCGGGTTGCGGAACGGCGACTCCTGCGGCTCGTAGTGCGTGGGCAGCGGCCCGTCGGTGAGACCGGACGGCACGAACAGCCACGCCTTCCCGTCGGCCTGCATGACGAACGGGTCGAGTCCGGTCAGCGCCTCCGCGCCCCTCGCCCCTGCCGGGGGCCGGTAGTGCGGGGACTTGTTCTCGGCGAAGTCCGGGATGTCGTGACCGGTCCACAGCGCGTTCTCCTCGTCCCACCAGACGTAGGCCTTGCGCTCGCTCCACGGCTTGCCGTCGGGGTCGGCCGAGGCGCGGTTGTAGAGCAGCCGCCGGTTCGCCGGCCAGGCCCATCCCCACTCGGGCGCCACCCAGCTCTGCTCCCCGGCCGGCCGGCGGCGGGCCGCCTGGTTGACCCCGTCGCTGTAGACGCCGCAGTAGATCCAGCAGCCGCACGCGGTCGAGCCGTCGTCGTTGAGCTGCTCGTAGCTCGAGAGCGGATCGCCGTTGGCGTCCCACCCGTTGATCTCGGCGACCACCGCCTCGGCCTCCGGCTCGGCGTGCCGGCCCTTGGTCGGGTAGTCCCAGGTCAGGTCGAGCAGCGGCCGGTCGCGCGGGTCCGTCGAGCCGGCCAGCCGCTCCCGGATCTTCCGACCCAGGTGGAAGGTGAACCACAGGTCGCTGCGGGCGTCCCCCTCGGGCTCGACGGCCTGATGGTGGAACTGCAGCAGCCGCTGGGTGTTGGTGAAGCTGCCGTCCTTCTCGGTGTGGGCCGCGGCCGGCAGGAAGAACACCTCCGTCCCGATGTCCTCGGTCCGCATCTCCCCGGTCTCGATCTCGGGGCCGTCCTTCCACCAGGTCGCGCTCTCGATCAGCGAGAAGTCGCGCACGACCAGCCAGTCGAGCTTCGCCATGCCCAGCCGCTGCAGCTTCGCGTTCGCGGAGCCGACCGCGGGGTTCTCCCCGATGAGGAAGTAGCCGTTGGTCTCCCCCGCCAGCTGCGCCATCACGGTGTCGTACGTCGACGCGCTGCCGGTGAGCCGCGGCAGGTAGTCGAAGCAGAAGTCGTTCTCCGGCGTGGCCGCCGCACCCCACCAGGCCTTGAGCAGGCTCACCATGTAGGACCGGCTCTCCGCCCAGTAGCCCTTCTCGGTCGAGTCGGCCTCGATGTAGGCGTCGAGGTCCTCGTGCTCGTGGGCGTGCGGCATCGGGAGGTAGCCGGGCAGGAGGTTGTAGAGCGTCGGGATGTCCGTCGAGCCCTGGATGCTCGCGTGCCCGCGCAGCGCCAGGATGCCGCCGCCCGGACGGCCGATGTTGCCCAGCAGGCTCTGGAGGATCGCCGCCGACCGGATGTACTGCACGCCGACCGTGTGCTGGGTCCAGCCGACGGCGTAGCAGAACGCGCTGGTGCGGTCCCGGCCGGAGTTGCTGACCAGGGCGTCGGCGACCTTGCGGAAGAGGTCCTCGGGATGCCGCAGATCTCCTCCACCATCTCCGGCGTGTAGCGGGCGTAGTGGCGCTTGAGCACCTGGAACACGCAGCGCGGGTGCTGCAGCGTGTCGTCGTGCTGGATCTCTCCGGTGACCGCCGCGCCGCCCGACCCGTGCGCCTCGCCGCGTCCGGCCTTGTGTACGCCGCTCTTCTGGTCCGAGCCGACCCGGTCCTCGTACTGCTGGTCGCGCTGGCCCGACGCCGCCTGGACCTCCATCCCCTCGTACTGCCAGGTGTGGAAGTCGTAGCTGCGGTCGTCGGGGTCGAAGCCGGAGAAGAGGCCGTCGTTCTCCTCCGCGTCGACGTAGTCCTCGGTGAGGATCGTCGCGGCGTTGGTGTAGGCGACGACGTACTCCTTGAAGTAGGCGTCGTTCTGCAGCACGTGGTTGATGAGACCGCCGAGGAACGCGATGTCGCTGCCGGCGCGGATCGGGACGTGCAGGTCCGCGAGCGCCGACGTACGGGTGAACCGCGGGTCGACGTGGATGATCGTGGCCCCGCGCGCCTTCGCCTCCATCACCCACTGGAACCCGACCGGATGGCACTCGGCCATGTTCGAGCCCTCGATGACGATGCAGTCAGCGTTCTGCAGGTCCTGCTGGAAGGTCGTGGCCCCTCCCCGGCCGAAGGAGGTCCCCAAACTGGGAACCGTGGAGGAGTGTCATATCCGCGCCTGGTTCTCGATCTGGATCGCACCCAGCGCGGTGAACAGCTTCTTGATGAGGTAGTTCTCCTCGTTGTCGAGCGTCGCGCCGCCGAGGGTCGCGAAGCCCATCGTGCGGTTGACCTTCGTGCCGTTCACCTCGTCCTGCCAGTAGGCGCGCCGGCTCTCGATCACCCGGTCGGCGATCATGTCCATGGCCGTCTCGAGATCGAGCCGCTCCCAGTCGGTGGCGTAGGGGCGGCGGTAGAGGACCTGGTGGAGCCTCGACGAGCCGGTCGTCAGCTGGAGGCTCGCGG
>Ga0164242_10005186_pt1 | contig 14521 bp, 8 predicted proteins | sample OricomgcompostMG_FD_108783 | JGI IMG/M metagenome (GOLD analysis project Ga0164242, IMG submission 108783) | Miracle-Growth compost microbial communities from Emeryville, California, USA - Original compost - Miracle growth compost (MG) ... | reverse complement strand
GGACATCGTTAAAAACCACTTTTCGGATATCCAGGTTAGGCGGAGCCGCTGCGCCCCCGGAAGTGGTGTCCGGCGATGCCAGTTCATCGAGGATGAACTGGTAGTTCCAGGTAGAATCTCCCGGCAATCTCCGGAGATTCACCTTGGCGTGGTCCAGCCCGACGTACCAGAGATAGGTTTTCGGCTTCAGAAAAAAGAAGTTGGTCACGTTGACTGTCAGCTTATCGGCATATAGCAAGGTATCCCGATGCTGATCGCCGATGTAGGTGCCTTCCAGCGTAAACTTGTTAAAAAGCCGGAAGTCCACATGGCGTATGGATACTTCGGTATGCAACTTACCGGAGAGTGTAGCGGTAATCCTGCGGACGAGAAAATTTTGCACGGCCGTTACGTTGACGAGCGCCGATACCAGTACCAAAAGCCCCAGGGCCGATAACAGAATGATTAATAATATTTTAGCCAGCTTCTTCAGCGCGAGGTGCCTTTTTCAGCAAAGGTAGGCATTCGGAATGTTATCACAAGATGCCCATAGGGGGCGAGAACGTTCACCGAAGCGCATTTTCATAAGTGAAAAAGGCGGCATCGGGCGCTTTTTTCCGAAAGCCCAGCCGCTCATAGAGGCGCTGGGCGGTCACATTGGTAACGGCGGTCTCCAGCCGGATCACGGAGGCTCCCTCCGTATGCGCAAAATCCATCGCCCGGCGAATCAAAGCTTCTCCGATACCGCGTCGCCGGAAAGCCTGATCCACGAAAAGATCGTTCAACAGCCAGTTCTTCACCGTGCGCACGGAGGAATAAATGGGATACAAGTGGGTAAACCCCGCGGGTGCCTGCCCATTTTCCAACACGGCGGCAAAGAGGACCGACTCCCCTGATCCTACCCGTGCCCGAAGAAAACGACCGGACCGCCGTAGATCGGAAGGCTGGCCATAGAAAACACGGTAGGCGTCAAAGAGCGGAATGACCTGCTGAAGGGTATCGTCGTAAATCCGGTTGATTTCCATTTTTCTGATCGGGGTATTAGCTTGTTTTTAAGAATGGCCGGACCCGAAAATATGAAAATATATCCTTCGGAGCCGGAGACCCGGAAGTGCCGGGCCTGTTTTTTACCGATCTTTGGTCCATGAACTACCCGAGCCGGATACTGATCCTATTTATGGCAGGACTGATGGTGGCTTATGGCAGCCGCGCCCAGCAGCAAAAGGCCGCTGATCCCCATACGCTGCAGGCCGTCTTCCGTTCTTCGCTCGGAAACGTGCTTTCCGACCAGCAGCTGCCACCGTCGATGATGAAGGCGTTATTGGACTCTACCCTGGTCGCCCGGGACAGCGCCGGCCATCCTTATCCCGTGGTAGCTTTTAATTTCGGCTACGCCACCACCGATACCTACACCAACGACACCACCGGCAGACCGGCCAGCTCCAGGAATTACCTTTCTTTCCATTTTAAAGGAAATCGCCTGGACTCCGTCTGGCGGAAGGGCATCGCAGAAAAGATCAAACCAGGCGACATACTGTATTTCGACCGTATCGTCGCGCGGGGACCGCAAAACCATCAATACCTTTCTTCCCCGCTCCGGTTTACGGTCGAATAATCGTCTTAAAATATCGTCAGGGGCACCACCAGCTGCAGTTGTCCTTTCCGGCCGGGATCCCCGAAATCATGGTCCAGTAAATAACTGTAACGAATACCCCAAGAAATGGACAGCGCGGTAAAAAAGCGGCAGTCAAAATAAAGGGTTCCACCCACCGACCGGTAAGTCGCTTCCCGGGGGCTTACCCCCGGCAACATCGCCGCGTGCGAGTAATTAAAAAATCCGTGGAGCCGAATCCTGAGCAGGTAAGCCCAGGTCGTTCCCCAATCAGGATAGGCGAGGGGAAGCTGATAATTGGCGCCCAGGTTGTATATCTCCCGGTAAGGAACGGCATCATACCCGCCGGCATAAGAGAAGTGATCGGAGAATTTGTATTGCCTTCTCACATCTTTCACAGCATATGCACCGCTGAGATAGAAGCTGTGGTTACGCAAAAGACCCGGCAGGAATAGATCCCCGGCAACGGTGAGTTGCTGGGCAAAGGCCTTACCGACGGCGCGCGCATAGTCAACCGAAACACTCTGGCCAAAACGGGGATAAAGCTGCTGCACCGCATGCAGCAACCCGTTGGAAAAAGAAAGCGTGCCGTCCAGATAGGTAACCCGGGTAAAGGTGTTCTTCAAGGCGGAAGACGGCTGGAAGTTCAGGGCATTGCGGTGCAAAAAACCGCCCAGCACCAGCGACCGGCCATAACGGTTCGACGAAAGAGAAAGCGGGATGCCAAAACCCACCGAGGCATCCGATTCATTCCAAATAAGTTTCTGTCCGGAAAGGTAGCCCGTCCGGTGAAAAGTTCGCTTATAGTTTGCATACACGACGGGAAACCACCCCGCATAGGCAAGCGAGCCTGACAGGTAAGGGCTGTTTTCATTTACATTGTATCCGCCGCCCGCGGTCCAGGTGAGGGTATTGAGAATATCCTGGGACTGGAGATAAAGTCCTACCTCCGGATAGGTGGGCAGAAAGGACCAACTGTGGATATTGATCAGGTGCGCACCCCGCTTATAAGGGGTAATGGAAAAATCGCCCCGTGGAATCCGTCCGGTTACCGGGCCGCCTTCAGCCCGGAGCGCTTCCACCACCGGAGAGGGCGAGGGAGCCAGCAAACCGGCGGTATCCAGCGGTGTCCAGGAAGCGGTATCCAGCGGAACGGAAGCCAGAAAATAGCCCTTTGCACTGTATTCGTCAAAAACAAGCCGCCGCCCCGCCGTATCGATACCCACACTGTAATCGCCCAGTGGCCGGTCGGCGATCGACCACAAAGTGCCTGTCCGGGTATCCAGGGCATAGAGTTGGACAGTCGCTCCGAAACCAGCCGGAAAATAAACATAAGGGCCTTGTAGTGCAGGAGGGCCGAACGTCCTTAAGAAAAAATCGGAGAGCATCCGGGGAGGACCGCCGCGCAGGGGCTGACGAATCCACGCCATCCGGCCCAAACTGTCCCGCACCGCCGCAACCAGGGCATTCCCGTCGGGGGTGAACACCGGGTAGGTATAACCAAAATGCTCCGGGTTGGGCAAACGCTTTTCCACCACCCCCGAAGCGGCATCCAGGATGACCAGCCGGCTGGCTTCGCTCCCGGTCATTTCCACCACAGCGATCCGGCGGCCATCGGGAGACACGGCCGGGGAAAAATACCGGGAGCGTACCGAAAGGGTATGGGTGCGGCGGCTCAGTGTGTCGTATACCCGCAGCACGGAATAATCCGTCCAGCCCCAGCGTGCATTGGGCCTTACTTCCGTCCAGGCGATCTTCCCGCCGCCGGCGGAAAAATAATCGTCTCCGGTATTGCCCATGTGCACTACCAGGGACGTATTTCCGGAGGTGTCGATACGGATGATCCTAGGCGTATAGGCGTAACCGTGCTTGACAGCCAGTACACTGCCGTCTCCTACAGGATGCGGATAACGGTAATTTAACACCGAACGGGAAGGATTTCCCCGTACCACCGCAACCGGGGTCACCCGCATTTCGCTCCTGACCGAATCCCAGCGACGGGCAAAATAGGCAAGCGACCTTTGATAAAATCCCGGGATCTTGGTACCCGACAGATAATGCAGGGCGGAAGAAAGCGGGTAGATGCCGTAACGAAGGCTGTGATAAGGACGTTCGGGGTACCGCTTGTTGAGCGTGGTGATCAGCCGGCGATTCAGCAGCGCCTGCTGGGTGGCCATTTCCCAGAGATAATTTCCCAGCGTATCTCTTCCATAGGCGGTCATCATATAGCCCAGCGGATACAGGTTCGGCACCAGGTCCCGGTAAGATCCGTTCCTGATCTTGGCAAACGCATAATGTTTATCCGCGTACGCAAGACCCTTGAAGGGTTCCAGGAAACCCGGCAGTCGGCCGCGTCCCTGATCACTCAGCGCCGTTTCCATAAAGACGGCATCTCCTTCCCAGAACCAATCGGGGATCAGCGCATTGGTCACGACAGCCTGCCCGTTTTCTCCGAATAGATCATAGAAAGTTCTTCCGATGCCCGACCGGAAATTCATGTTTTGCAAGGCATGACGGTACTCATGGAGACTGAGCAGGCTTACCCAGTTCAAACTGCCCAGGCTGAAGTTGTCGGAGGGAGGTGTCACCTGGAAGACCGCCCGGAAGGGAGACAGCGATACGAACCCGTTAGCGGTTACCGTCCGGTTTTGCAATATGATATTGGTCTTTAGTTCCCGGGAGCCGATCGAGCGCCGGTTGTGAGCACTCAGGTAAGTGACGGTACGGGCAACCTGCCGGGCCTGGGAAGCCAGTCCGTCCGGAAAGATCACCCGGACGGTATCGGTATTGATCTGATGCCAGCGTAACGAAGGCGGGTTGCCGCCGAACTGCTGGGCATATCCCTTCCCGAAGCCGGTTATCATCACTAGGAACAACAAGCGTTTTCGCATGGGTACTCAGGGTTACTCGGAAGGCAAAACGGCACGCCTAAAGATAGCCATTTTAGGCATTCAACATTCCGAGAGGTTCACCGGGATATGGACCGCCAGCCCGCCGTCCGCCGTTTCTTTGTATTTGGAGCTCATGTCCCGTGCGGTCTCCCACATCGTAGCCACCACGTTGTCCAGGGATACCTTGGCGAGATCGGGATTGCTTTGCAGGGCCAGTTGGGAAGCGGTGATGGCTTTTACCGCACCCATGGTGTTGCGTTCGATGCACGGGATCTGGACCAGCCCTGCAACAGGATCACAGGTGAGTCCCAGGTGGTGCTCCATGGCAATCTCGGCAGCCATCAGCACCTGGCGCTGCGTACCCCCCATGCATTCGGTCAGCCCTGCGGCGGCCATGGCAGCAGAAACGCCGATCTCTGCCTGGCAACCGCCCATAGCCGCGGAAATGGTGGCGCCTTTCTTGAAAATGCAGCCAATCTCGGAGGCGGTCAAAAGAAAAGCCAGGATCTTTTCTTCGGTCGTATTTTCGGTAAACGTAAGGTAATACTGGAGTACCGCCGGCACCACGCCTGCCGCGCCATTGGTCGGCGCCGTTACCACCCGTCCAAAGGAGGCGTTTTGTTCGTTGACCGCCAGCGCAAAACAGCTGACCCAGTCCAGGATATAAGCAAAACCGCTTCCGGCCTTGGCGATTGCGGTAAACCATTCATCGGGTCCCTGGTAGGGAGCGCCCCCCAGCAGTTTCCGGCTCAGCGCGGCCGCACGACGGGCTACCCTGAGGCCTCCGGGCAATTCACCTGACATATGACAGCCCTGGAAGATACAGTCCCGCATCACCCGGTAAATCCGCAGGACACCTTCCCGGGTGTCTTTTTCGGTGCGCCAGCAAAGTTCATTTTCCATCACGATCTCCGAGATAGACAGGCCCGTCTTGCGACACCAGTGAAGCAAGTCCCTGGCATTGTCAATGGGAAACTGGAGACTGGCGGCCGCCTTGGGATTACCCGGATCCGTCTCCCCGCATACGACGAATCCTCCCCCTACGGAATAGTACGTTTTCTCCCGGGTGCTGCCATCGGAAAGGAACGCCACGAACCTCATCCCATTGGGATGAAAGGGGAGTGTCTCGGTATACCGGAAAAGAATGTTTTTGGCCGGATCAAATGCGATCCCGGGGCCACCCCTCAGCGCAAGGCTGCGACCAGCTGCGATGTCGGCGATCCGGGGGGTGATCCGGTCCGTATCCATCGTTTCGGGATCGGCCCCTTCCAGGCCCAGCTGCACGGCGATGGCGGTACCGTGTCCTTTGCCGGTTTTCGCCAGGGAACCGTAAAGATGCACTTCCACACCGCATACCTGCTCCCGGACGCCGCTTTCCAACAGCCAGAAGGCAAACTTGCCGGCGGCTTTCCAGGGACCCAGCGTATGGGAACTGGAAGGTCCTATGCCGATCTTAAAGATGTCGAATACGGATATTGCTTCCCGGGGAGTCATATACAAGACGTTTTTGACGGTACTGCCAAAGGTAGTGTAATTGGGAAAACACCCGATCGGCTCACGCACCTGGCCGGTGGCCGCACACTATGGCTGCCGTCCTTTGTCTTCTGCAAGGGTACGATGGCTTTTGTCACGGATCACGCCACCCGCTACCACCGGAGAAAGGCCATCCTGCTGCAGGGAACAGTCTCCCTCCAGGAAAAGACCTCCGGAGAGCGGCACGGGCTTATCCCCATAAAACCGTACGGCTACTTCCGCCGGCCTTTGTCCGGGAACGGTTACCCTGAGCCTGGATGCACCTGGCGGGGCTTCCAGGACAGTAAGCTTCACTTGTGGCGCTCCCTGGGCCGACGGATAGATCACCCAGGCAAAGGTGGTAGCCGTATCCCGGGCGATGGTCTGATAGCGGACACAGTCGTTGGCTTCCTTTTCGTTGTAGGTTCTGCTGTACCATCCCTGTATCACGGGCTGTTGCTGTCCCCGGATGAGGCTCGTATGCCAGCGGGACGGGTCGGAAGGGATCACCTGCAAGGTAGCGTCGCTTGAATCGCTGGCGGTGATCGAACCATCCTCGATCTTGACCTTACAGACCGGGGCAAAATGCCAGAGCGGCTCCAGGGTAGCACCTTTAGGAGACGATACATGATCGAAGACCACCCAGCATATCCCTTTCAGGTAAACGACGGCTCGGGTATGAACGGCATGGATCACGCCGCTATCGGGATGCGCCTGCCAGGGATCTTGGGAGAAGCCGTTTGTATAGCTTCCCATACAAAAATCAAGTGTCGGCTGGCAGCTAAAACCGCTCTTCAGCGGCGCGGCAGCCAGCTTCTGATAAGGTCTTTGCCCCGCACCGTCCACCAAGACCACGTTGTGCGCAGCCGAGGAGATAAAATACCGGCGCCAGGCATCCCATTTGTAATAATACCGCCCCGCATCTACCAGCCAGTCGTGGCCGAAGGCCGCCACCGACAGGTGCAGCTTGTCATTGTGCTGATGGGCGTTGCCCCAGGGGCCCACATCGAAAAAAGCCCATTGGTCTGTAGGCTTCCAGCCGCTTCGCATGAGCATTTGCCCGGCCCAGGGAAAAAATACCGAACCCGTGGCCGGGGCTTCGCCCCGGGTGCCACCTGAAGCAATATAGGCCCAATCTTTCCGGCCGTACTGCTCAGCCGCCTTTGCGATCCGGGACCGGGTATAGCTGAGGTTGGCATCGTTATTCAAGAGACCGTAGCCATTGGGACGCATCGTTTGGGCAAGATAACCAACCATTTTTTCCAGGGTCCTGCCGAAAACGGCCGGAAGGGTTTCACCATTTTTTTCCGCCAGTTCGGCGAATTGTGCAAAATTATTCATGGCCACCGTATGGTAGTCGCTGGTCAGCTCATTCTGCACGCCGTCGGGATACACCTCAAAGGCCTGCTCCTGCTGCATCTTTTCGGTAGCATGGCGCAGCCAGGCCGGCGCATCCCGGAATTCCGGCCAGTAAAACGCCGCCGAAGCCAGACCGTTCAGCTCCATGGCGGCCCAGTTGGAATGCATGCGGTGGTAACGCATGATGTAGCCGGCCTGCTCCGGTACGCTGGACAGCATCAGGATGCAGACCACGGGCGAAAAAGCGCCCGTCGCCGCAAAACCGTAAAAGACCCGGGGCCAGTTCCCGGAAGTAAGCCGGAGACCTACTTCCAGCTCCCGCCAGGTAACGGTGGATACTTTTTCTGCGGGCAGGGGATTGGTTAAGACCCAGTCCCCCGCGAGGGCATTGAGCTTGCGTGCATAGACCCGGTTCCCCGAACTTTTGTACGCCTCCAGCAAATCGTTGAAATATCCCTGCCGGTTTAGAAAATACGCCCATTCTTTGTCCTGCCTGGGACCGGTATAATACCAGTTCAAACGGCCCCCAGGGCGCGTCTGCTGCTGAGCGGTTACCTCCTGGAAAGTAAAGATATCTTTAAGCACATTGTTGGCACTTTCCATCACCGCCTTAGGCGCCGGGCCCGCAGTCTTCAGCCACGAATAGTGGTCGGCGCTTTTTGTCTGGTAATAGGTCACCAGTGCTTTTAAGGCCGGGACCCATTTTTTCTCCGAGACCAGGCCCCTGACATCCTCCAGGCCGGGATAATCGAGGTTAAGGCGCCCAAAGAGCCCCTCCACGAGTCTGGGATGTTGCTGGTAAAGCCCTTGCAGGTCCAGGGGAATCGAGTCGGCGGAGCGCGCCGGCCCCGGGACAGGGGACCGGACCGTCATACTGTCCGCATGCCCGGGCCGGACCAAACAAAGCGCGGAGAGGAGGATACTCCACCGTAGCAGGAAATACAACATGCTGTTTTTGTTATCGGATGATACGATCATAGCGCCTGTAATCGAACCGTCACACTGCTACCCGCATACATACCGCCCCGGAAAGGGACCTTCCATTCGGTTTCGTCCGTCGAGGAATCGTAATGCAGGTTAGCTCCGCTATAGTGTCCCTTCACCTTTATCGCAAGCGGCTTTTCCATTTCTGGGGGCGTCGCAACGGTGATTGTCCTGCCTTTTCCTTCCGTCCGCACGATCGCCAGACAAGGGCCGTCCGCACTGAGGGTCGTTTTGTTGTCCAGGCGGATCGTACCGGACCGGTAAAAAACGGCCTGGGTCCATTTTTTGTCCGAAGCGGCTATGGCTTGCAGGGTCGTGTCATTTTTCAGGACTATTACCGCAGACTTCCGGGAAATAGCAGCCAGGTCATCCTGATTGATTCCGGGGATGATCCTGTAGGCATATGAAGCGTTCTCGGGCTGTACCCCGTGATCGATCCAGAGGTTGAATACTTGCTTGGACACCGGCTCGTCGCCTGCCTGATCGTGTATCCGTTTCCAGTTCCCGGTTTGAAGATCCCCGCTGACATGTACCGCATTGTTTTCCAGAAAAACATAACCGGTGTGATCCTGGTATACCCACTTTACCTTTTTCCCGTCAACGGTTTCGCCGGAAGACAGCGATTTGCTACCCGCCGACGTCCTTACGACGATGGGCCCATTCAGCAGCGACTGGTTCAAGGTGGTCGCTACGCTGGTATGACGCTGTGTGGTGATACCCGCTCCCAGGCATACCAGCCCATTATCCGTATAGAACCAGGCCTTATGGGCCGTCAACCCGTTTCTTTCGAACAAAAAGGCGGCCGCCCCGCAGGTGGAATCCGAGACACCGCCCACAAAATCGCTTCCGTTATGCAGGCCACCCCAGCTTAAAGGAGGAAGCGGCAGCTGGGAATAGGCAGTGACACCCGGAACATGACGCCAGTTCCATACCGGAAAAATGTTCTCATACTCTTTACCCGTCTGATACACATAGGTGGCGCCATCGGAAAGATGGTATCCCAGCAGGTTTTCTCCGTTGCCGGATTCGGTACTCTGGATCCGGGGAGAACACATTCTGACGGAGCTGTAATAGGCAGCCGTACGGTGGACGAGCAAATCAGATCTCCAGTAATAAATATTATGAGGACGCGACAGGGGAGCGGAGGACTTGTCTTCCAACCGCTCCAGGGTGCTGCGGTAGGCCGTCCCATGGGCGGCATCCGCTTTCTCCATCATCCGGAGTATACTCAGGACATTCTGTCCTTTGCGTTCGGGAGAATCGGGAAACAGCTGCCGCCCGCAGCCGGAAATATCCATCACCCCGTTCCAGATCACCTGGCTCAATCCGTTCAGGATATAATTCCGGAGGATGCCGATTTTTGCGTCCGGATAAGCCACAGGCGTCCCTTGCAGTACCCATGCCCATCGGGCCTGAGTACTGGCAAAGGAAAGACCATAGTTGCCAAACTGTTGCTGGACCCCATGCTGGTGAAAGCTCCAGTCCGGCTGAATGCCTTCGTCGCTTCTGACGACAACCTCTTCCCGGAGGACATCGGCCGATTGCAAGATCCGGTCCTCTGGAGAACTCAGCAGGTTCGTACGGCCTTTGCCGAAAGTGATCAACCCGATCTTGAGCTGGATCTCGGCGCGCCAGACGCGGTTCTGCCCGGTCTGGTCGATGTAGGTGCCCCGCATCTGGTTGAGCGCCCTTAATAATTCCGCTTCCGTGGTCTCTCCCCGGAGCAGGATAAAAAGGTTACACAACGTATTGGGGACGCCGATATCATTGGTCCACCAGTTCTGACTGGTATAATTATGGCGCAGCCAAAAATCCAGCGAACGGTGAACAGCTTCCCGGAGGTCTTGACGATGATATAACGGCGAGCGCTTATTGCTATACGCCTGGGCCAGGGCGGTGACATTCGACAGGTGGCCATTCGGAGGCCACACCGAAATGCCGATATTCAGGTAATCGATCCCCTGCCAGCTTCCGTCCGGCTGCATGGAGGCGATCAGTTCGTGTACCGTTCCCGTATCGGGAAAAGAAGCTCCGAGGATCTGCTGGAGCTTATCACACATCTGCTGAACATCCTCCGGAGCGATCCGTTGTGCGGTTCCCCGGCGGGGAAATAAAGCCAGCACCGCTAAGGCAAGGCAACCCAGTACCAATAAGCGCGTCGTTTTAATCGTATGCATGTTGTTTTTTGCGTATCTTCTGTAAAAATAATACCCGAACACAAGCCGGGCTTGAAAGACTTTATTCCGATGCGGACAACCTTACCCGGATGACACCCTGGTGGTCGGCAAAAAGGTAGGCCGGGTACCTGAGTTCCAGCCGCTTTAACCCAACGATGCGCTTATCCAGCTGAAAGGGAGGCGGGTCGAGTGATATTACGGAAACGGCTATCTCGGGTTTGGACAGAATCTGCAACTTCAGTTGCTTGCCATCCTCGCGCAGGATCGCGCCCCCCGGAACCACTTCCACGTCGGCGGTGGTCATCAGTTGCCAGGTAATTGTTTTCGTGGAGTCGGTTGTGCGAAAATGATCTTCGATTAACAGGCTCTGATCGTTTTCCTTCACGAAACGCCTGGTCTCCTTCGCCATCCTGCCATCATACACCGCCGAAAGATCCAAGGTCGCCTCAGGCTGGTCGCCGTTTTTAAAATCTGCGATGGAAGCATAACCATTGACATCGAACAACGCCCCGTTCACCGTCAGGGTACTGTGCCCAAAATTATTCTTGGTCAAAAGCTTCCAGCGGTCGCAGGTCTGGCACATCCCCCACAGGTCAAACCCGGTCTTTTCTACCTGATAATAATCCTGTGTACCGGGATCGATTACCCAACGGACACCGTTCAGCGCGAAGATGAACGAACCAGCGTCCATATTGCCATGGTTGTGACGGCCCCGGCCGCCCTTGGCCCCGAAATAATAACCGTGGGAATCATCCGCGCCGCCCCGGAAAAACACTACCGGTACCGGGCCGTCACCTTTCCAGGCGGACGGCAACGCCGGATGGCTCACGGGGGCATCGCTCCCGTGTTCAAATTGAGCGATCCAAAGCAGCCCGGCGCCAGCATAGCGAGGCAGCGCACCCATGCTGTCCGGAGCATGCATGAAACGCGCTTTCTCGAAGTAATCGCCGTTATGGGTCTTGGCGGCGAACCAGGCTAGCGTCATATCCCCGTCCGGGCTCCGGCGCGTGCCACAGTCCGAGAAGTTATAGTATTCGCCCGAAGGGCCTACGCTTAACAGCCTGAACAACGCACTCTGCATCAAAGGACGGTAAGCGGACAGGCCGAAGTCCGTTCCCAGCGCGCTCTGCAGCATGGAGGAGGTAAGCGCTGTAAAGGTAGTGCCGTAATTCCAGTAAGTGGCCCCTTCAGGGTATATTCCGTCGGGAGCATATTCCTCCAGGGCAAAGGGCATTCCCTCCAGGGAACGGCGGATGGTTTTTGCGGCAAGCGCAGGATCTTTCTCCGCAACCGTGAGGGAGGCAGCGATCATTCCCCCGTTGCAGACCTGGTTCCAGTTGTTATCGGCATTGATCCACCACATGTTTTTCCCGTAGCTGGGCTTGATACCCTTATCGATCAGGGACTGTATGGCCAGGTCCCTGGTAGCCTTGGGCAAATGTCCCCCCGTCCAGTCCAGCGCCAGCGATACGGCCATGGACATTTCCGCGACATCTAAAAAATGTGGCGGATTCCAATCCCCGAAATGACAGACCGTCTCGATCTCCCGGCCGATGCGGTCCAATACTTTTTTGTCTCCGTCTACCGCATACAGTATACCCAGGATATTCATCCGGTAAAGCATTTCCCTGGAGACCGCTAAAAGGCGTTTCCCTGTTTTATGATAGGTCAAAAGCGGCGCGGTCATGATCTTTGCGGCATTCAGCCTCACAGCCTGGAACACATTCTTTACCACGGGATCTGTTTTTACCGCTTGTCTCAGTTCTTTTTCCAGCTCAGGGGTCAAAATCAGCCGTGGAGCACCTTTGCGAAGATGTTTTTGCAGGTAGGCAACACTCATGGTGTTATGCAATATCAGGGAATCCGTTCCTCCGGACAATCCCGTGGCGGACGAGCGATCTGCCGCGGCCCATAAACTCAGTACGCAGACCAGCATCGTTATTTTTCGGTACATCGTATTTTATTTTTTAGTTAATTGAGGAAATTTCTTGTCTTGCCGGAACGGCCGCACTTACAGGGGCTGGAATACCAGCTGATAGCTTCCTTTTAAAGCGGTGTTCTTCAAAATCAGCTTGATCCTGGTTAGTCCGTGAGGCCAGGCATGTACCAAAGAAGGATCCTCAAGCGGCTTCGGCTCCAGGACAACCTGGAAAATCCGGGGATCAAAGCGAATCTGCAGTCCGCCCTCGCTACCGGAACTACCCAGGATGATCGCACCCCCTTTTACCTGCGGCTTCAGCGGTGTGATCAGCGAAAGGAAAGTGGTGTCCTGTCTTTTCCGAAGTACGTAATCTTCCCGCAGCGTAAGGGATTTCGGGTCGAAGGAGAGGGTCCTTTTCCAGCTGGTAACGGCTGCCCCGGGAGGATAGGCTCCCGCGATATCCATGGAAAGACGTGTTTTACCGCCTTGGGATGCAAGCTGCACTTCCTTTGCCTGAAAGGTCTTTCCGGCTTGTTGCATCACGCCGTTAATCGTAGGCAGGTTATGCCAGGCGGATTGCATGGTGAATATCTTATAGCGGTCGCGCGAGAAGGTCTGACGGGTATACGTGCCTACCCCGATGTCGACCACAGCGGGCTTTCCGTTTACATAAACCAGAAAATTACCAACGTCATTGTGGTTATGGCTTTCATTATTATTTCCCCCCTTGGCAGCAACAAACAACCCTTCGGGCGAACCACCTTTACTCCGGATGGTCAGTACCTGAAGATCCGGAAGCCAGGCTTCCTTCAGCAAGGGCTCTTCCGGCTGGATGTCCTTTAGTTGTGGATATATTGCCAGGTAATCCACGAAGGATTCCAGGTTTCCAGCCGTCGCCACCAGCCGGCGGGCAGCGTCACCGTTGCGCTTGGCAAAATAAGCGGCGAAACGTTTCAGCGTATCGCTGTGGCAAGCTACTCCATAGGCAAAGACGGCCGGGATATCAGGGGTCGTGCTGGGATGGGCGTCTGCAAAATCAACGAATTCGGTTCCCGCGATATTCAATTTGTAGATGTATTTACCGATCTCGCCAATCAACGGACGGTCAGTGATGCGAATCTTACCATCCGAAGCATGGTCCAGCAACTGGAGGTATTTGATGAGCGCGCCGCCTGCCATGGTCCAGTAGGAAGGACCTTCATCGCAACCTCCGTCGTCCGGGTACTGGTTGATAAAATAATCGACGCTCTTCATCGTCTTGTAAGCCACTGCCGCCCGCTGCCGGGCATTGTCGGTGATCAGTAAATCGGTCAGCAGTACCTTTCCATTTACATAAGGATTCCAGTTGTTTACAGACTGCCCGTGAAAACCCATCCACCAGAAATCATCCCGGTCCAAAAAGGGCTTTATCACGCGTTTCTCCAATTCATACTGAATACGCCTGGCAATGACCGGCGCTACGGTGGCCAGGGTATCTTTCATTAAAAAGTAAACCCAGGACATCTCGGCGGCGGTCCCGCCGACTCCCAGGTCCACGATGTCCTCACCCGGATTGGGTAACGGGGAATATTGGTGCTGCAGGCTCAGGTGGGCCGGAAGCGCCCAGGTGCTTTCCTCTGAAATCGCCCATATTCCATTGATGATCTGAGGCAGGAACCGTCCTTTTTGCTCCAGCAGTTCGCCGACGACCAGCTCGCTTAATACGCTGCGGCGCTGACTCCGGATATCCTGGTAATGGCTCCGGTTACCGTTCTCTCCAAACTCCAGAAAGACCGTCGCCGGGAGATTCGGCCACTCGAAAGACAGGGATTTTTCAGCACGGGCAATGAGCGCCTCTTTAACTGTCTGCGGTAAGCCCGAAAGTGCCTGCATAACCGATGCCCGGGTTTGTACACGCCAGCTGTCGAGGGAAGCAAGATCGGTTTCCACCTGGGACTCGGTAGCCACGTTGCGCAGCCAGTTCCGCTGTGCCTGGCAAGCCATAGCGCAACCCACTAATGATAATACAGTAATCAGGCAAGTAAATCTGCGCATATCAATGGACGTTAGGTTAAATGTTTAATGCCGAGCGATAAGCGGATCCCCG
>Ga0164242_10005185_pt1 | contig 14522 bp, 21 predicted proteins | sample OricomgcompostMG_FD_108783 | JGI IMG/M metagenome (GOLD analysis project Ga0164242, IMG submission 108783) | Miracle-Growth compost microbial communities from Emeryville, California, USA - Original compost - Miracle growth compost (MG) ... | reverse complement strand
TGCACCCTGTCCGGTTTCGTACATGGTAACGTTCGAACCACGCTTGTTGGTTTTGATGCTGTTGCGGCTGATTGGCCGTACATCTGCATCGGTGAACGCAACACCATATTGCGGTGCAAGCTTCTCGATCTCTGCTTCAAACTCTGGATCGGCAACAATGTATCCACCATCGGCGTTTACATCGGTGTTACCATATCCGGCTTTTGCACGTGCATCGATGGCGGCTTCGTTATATTCACGAAGCGTGCTTTTATCGCCACGAACCAACGCCATTGCGGCGCGAACCAAACGTTGCTCTTTTGATGCTTTTTGTGCTTCGCTCTGGCCTTCGCCTTCGCCATCACCTTCACCATCGCCATCGCCATCGGCTTCACCACTCTTGGTTTTACCACTAACGTTTTTCTTGATTGTTTTTTCAGAAGCTTCAAGCTTCTTTTCAACGGCTGCTTCAACCGCTGCGGCAATGGAATCACCCATTCCGGCTGCAACTTGATCGGCAATCGCTTTCACGGCTGCATCGTCAAGAACAGTTTCGAATTCTTCGACTTTAGGCATAGTATTAAATTCCTTCCTATCCCTTTAATTTGTTGTTAATTGCGGAAATTAAGAGTTCCGCGCCCTTATCAACATTTTTGGCTGTTGATCGTACCGTAATAAGACGGCGTACACGCTTTGCGGCTTGTTCGCTTTCATCTTCTTCGGTTTCCGCGGAATTTTGCGTGTACGCAAGTTCCAGTGCCGAAGTAAGTGATTTAAGCGAATCAATGTACGATTTGATATCATCTTTAGGCATAAGCTTTATTTTGTCAAGCTCTGCTTCTTTTTCAAACGTTGCAAACGACTTGCGAAGCTCTGCGGCTTTCTCTTTGCCGATCGAACGTTCGGTGATCAATGCATCGCGGTGTGCGCCAACCGGCACAACTGATACTTCATACAATTCAAGCTGTTCAATAACCGTGTAATCTTCGTTCCATTTCTTTACTTGGCCGCCAAGTGATACGGCGTTAATCGCGCCATCCAAAATCAGATCGTACACTTGCCGTGCAAAGTCGTACTTTTCAACTGATAATTGAATACGCGCCATAAGATTGCCGCCATCGATCCAAATCTTTGTGATTTTACCGATCGGCAAGCCGCGGTAATCATGCCCCCAAAGAACCGTTGGATTCCGCTTGATCTGTTTCAAGTCGATACCTTCAACAAGAATCTTTTCGTAATAACGATCTTCGTTACTGTTCGATACAACGGTTTCGAATTCGCCATCTTTCAATGCTTTACCGGTTGCACGCTCAACGGCCACTTTTTGCATGTGGCCATCTTTTTCGATTTCTTTTACGGATGTTTCAATATGCGCGCCACAACGGATCATTTCATCCGCTTCTTTTTTGATGCCCCATCCGGCAAATACTGCTGCGATCGCTTCACTCATATTGTTTTATCCTCATTTCTTTTATTAAAAAATCCCGATGTGAAACAAATTGGCTTTTATGCCGTATCTGTTCCGCCATCGGGTTCGCTGACCTCATTTGATTGCGTGTACGCTTCGATCATATCGGATTCCGCATCGGCCGTCAATAGCAAAGCAGAAGCGGTATATACACGGATCACAACCATCGCGCCGCACTTGCACTTGATTTCAATATCCGCGAATGCTGCACGAAACAATTTGCGCTGACATTCGGGGCAATAAATCCAACGGCGTTCCATCGATTAATCCTTCACCGGAAACAAGAAGCAATGGCAATTGCCATGCGCGTTTGCGTTTTCAATATCTTCGTAATCATTCACATATTCCGATCCATCTTCGGCCACTATCGTATCGCCTTTCGGTACATACGATGATTCAACATTGATGATCGTGCCATCCATTGCCAAACAGAATTTGCATGGATTCGATCCAAGTGCCTTCCAAAGCTTCTTTTTGATGCCGGATTGAATGTACGCTTCTTGCAATCCCTTGTTCACGTATTTATGCGTTTCGGTATCGGAAAGCCGATCGGCGCGCCATGTGGTTGCATCTTTATACACTTTGTTCACGCGCTGCGTAAGCTGTGAAGTGGTTTCGCCGTTGTTTACGCCCTCTGCAATGGTTTTCTTCAATGCTTGTATGGTTTGGTTCGTATGATCCTTCAAAACGCGTTTAACGGCATCAGAAACGCGATTTTGTAATGCTTGCGATATTTGGAAATCGTTTTCGTTGCTCAAGAATGCAAAAGCGGTTTCGCCGGATTGCTGAATGGCCAATAACAAGATCGGCAACAGGTATTCAACGGCTTTATTCGCTTCATCTTCGGCATTTGGCACAACTTCATCGTATGCATCTTTGGTGATCCCTTTGCTGCCGTATGCGGCAAGCTTTTCGATCACGGCCGCTTCTTGCGCCTTCAATGATTCGTTATTGGCCTTTTTGTATTTGCGTGCCTGTGCGGCATCAATTCTTGTTACTTGGCGAAAAAAAGTTTCTTCGGCTGCATCCTTATGTGCAACCGTAACACGGCGGATCGTTTTGCCTGTGCTTGTGCCGTTATTACTTCCGGCTTGATTTATTGGTACTTGGTTGAATCCGATATACAGATCATCACCGCCATCAACGCGCGGCAATCCCTTTTTCTCACGAACTTCATTAACGGTATATACGCGGCCGGTTAATTTATCAAGTTCATTCAATTCGGCTTCTTTATCCTCTGGTATCTGTGAAACGTGGCCAACCACTGTGCCTTGATCGTTGTAATTGCGCTTCAAAGTCTTTTGAATGGCATCATCCAATTGCGTTTGCTTTGGATCAATGTTGCGCTTTGCAAAGATGTAATCGGCCGTTTCGGCGTTGGCGCGGCCAAGTCCGGATTGTTCGGTATCACCAAGAATGATTTTCGGCATTCTGAACATCTTGTAAATCTTGCCTTCGGAAAGCTCTTTCAATGCCTTCATATCCAATTCGCCAAGTGATAAACCAACCTTCGTGAATGATGCATCGGCTTCGCGGATGAATAGCGTTTTACCAACGTTTGCCAATCCGGCTTGCTTCTCTTTCCACTGTTGCTTCAACTTATTAAAAGCTTCTTTTTCGATCTTGCCGGAAATCGTAAGAACGCCGGATGGCGTTGCTTGATTCTTCATAAAGTTTCGTTGGAATGTACTTGTATCGTTTTCGATCTCAACGTACAGAATGGCCGCTTCAAGCGTGCCAAGCCCCCGATATTGGTTCAATGGATTAAACGTTTTGTGGTGTTCCACTTCATCAACATCAAGTGCAACTTTCGTGCCATCATCATTGCGGAATTTGTAGCCAACCACTTCGCCGGTATCGCCATCAACAACAACTTCCACACGATCCGGCCGCATCAAATAGATTTCTTTTGGCTGCCGGCTGCGCTCACCAAGCGAATAATACCAAAATGCATCACCGGTTAATTCCAAGAATGCACGTGTGGCCACCAATAGATCGAACTTGGATAATGCCGGATTCGGGTTTTCAAGCACCTTTGCGAATGGATGCACGTATTGCGTTTTCTTGCCGGATCGATTATCAACCTTCCAAAAGATCGGTTCGTACTTGGCAAAATCTTCGGCAATGGCATTCACGCACGTATATACCAAGCCTTTGTATTGCTGCATCAGTTTCTTGCGATTCCACTTGCCAAATGTGTTGGCCGCCCAAGTGGTAAAGCTTTCACCGCCCGATCCGAAGTAACGTATGATTCCGCTTGATATTGCTTGTGTGATTTTGCCCATATTTTTTACGCTTATCCTTTGCTGTTTATTGTACTATAAAAATTCGAAATCATCTTCACTTACCAATTCGCTATTATCGGCGAACGTTAATGCCGCGGCATCGGCTGCATCCGGCGATGTAACCGTAAGCCCCAATTCTTTCAAACGCTTTTTCAAATCTTCTTTCGGTTCGATCTGGAAACGATCGGCCGAATCTGATTTGTAGTATATAGCCGGCAACTGCGCAAGAATAGCACCATCAACGATTTTGCCGCCGTTTTTTACCCATTTATGGAATTCGAAGAACATGTACGCACGTTGATTCTTGTATTTCTTCGGCTCTGGCGATCCGCCGCCAAACATCACTTTGTTCACGAATACATCCAATTCATGCAAGCGATCCCCTGCGCCTTGCCCCAATCCACCGTAATCGATTGCCGCATTCGTGGCGTGCATTGCGTACTTGCCGATTAAACGCTTGAAAACCGGCACTTGCTGCATCGTATCATCCGATTTGTTGCCTTCTTCGTGGCGCATCACCGATGGCCAACGCATAACGTATTCGCTACCATCTGAACCGCCGCCGGCCATATCGCCACCAAGCCGCGCTTCACCTTCCGGCACTTTGATCTTACCTTCTGATCCTTCGATCTCGATGGTGCAAAACTGTTCGCGGAATTCTTTTTCAGATATTTGCGCCTGTTCGATCAATTCATCACTGAACAATCGGCGGTATCCACCGGTAACAACTTGATCATCGGCCGGAAATTTACATTCGTACAGAATATCGAAAAACGGTTCATCGCGCATTTCATCAATAAATTCTTGGCTATACCGGCCTTCTTGCAATGCTTGCACGTAATCGATGAATATACGGAAATACTTCGGTGATTTCCATGTACGCAAGAAGTGATTGCGATAAAAAGGGTTGCCGATCTTCAACAACCACGAATCTTTGAATCCACCAAGCATACGCATGGCCATTGCCTGTAAATCATCCGGAATAAGCGGTGCTTCATCTTCAATCACGTTTCGCGCGCCTTGCCCTGTTAAAACCTCTTTCACGCGCTTGCGGTTGCGTGCATCGGCCGTAAGCGTGCGGATCGAACCGCCATCCCGAAACGTTATGCGTTCGCGGCTTTTCTCATGCTTCAATCGTTCAAGCTTCGGCACTCCAAGCGGATCAATCTGTGATTCAAGTGCCGGATGATCGAACAAATGGTTGATGGCTTTGCCCATGATAATATCGGTTTTGTTTTGATCGCCGGCCAAAATCGTATAATCTTCGCCGAAAACAATGGCGCGTAAATCGGTTGCCATTGCGATCGTTTCGGATTTACCGTATTGCGTTGATGCGATCACTTGATTGCGCCGATGCCGCTTGAATACGATGATACCGAATATATCGGCTTGCCCATCTGTTAATTCGAACGGATGGCCATCATCATCTTTGAAGAACATGCGGCAAAGCTGTTTGGCAACTTCGCGTTCGCCTTGCTCAAAGCCTTGCCGCAATATGCCTTCAACAAGTTTACCGGCTTCATTCATTCGGTGCTTCTGCCTTCTTGTTCAAGCCAACGATCAATTCGCGCACGCCAAGAAGTGTTGCGTGCGAAACATCGTGATTAATGTTTTGTTCTTCAACGTATCCATCAACGGCTTGCAACCACAACTTAATGCGTGCCGCATCGCCATCGCCTTTATCTGATCCGGTGATTCGATCGTACAGTGTGGCCACAACGTTCTTCGTAAGTGGTGCTGCCCATTTGCGCCAATCGATATCTTGAAATTCGATCGGTACTTTCTGTTTATTCCATTCAACAAGCGTGGTTTCATTCAATCCAAATTCTTCGGCAAAATCTTTTTGCGTTTGGATGCCGGCAAGCATTAACACTTCTTCATTCCGGATTCCCATGTTTTCAAGATATTCGCGCCCCATGCCAAGCCATTTCATCGGCATGTTTTTCCAAAGCAAATATGCACGATATTCGTGTTGCTTCTTTGGCTGAAAATTTGGATTAATTTGGTTGCCCATACTTTTATTCTAACGCTTTATGCACACTTTCCACATGTTTATGCACTAATCAATGATGAATTGGCCATCAAGCAAGCCAAGTTTTTCGGCTGCATCCCACAATTGATGCACGGCTTCGGCGAATGAATAGCTTTCCGCACTGATCAATTGCGCATCGTGCGTAAATGACAATCTGAACGCATATGCTTCCGTTCCGTACTGTGTATCTTCACGAATCGAACTTATTGCCACCGATGAATTAAAATCTTCGCATACGGCTTGTAACACGTATAGTTTTTCCGCTGATCGATCATTCATAACTTTTATTCCTCTTGCTTTCTGCAAACAACGCAATGCCCATTAATGATGCAATGTTTGCTATTATTCACGGCCGCAAAGCCGCATTGATATTTCATCCTTCGTATCCGTGCTCTTTGGTAAACGGATAAGCGGATACCACTTCACTTGGTTCGATCGCTACAATCTGGCCGCCTTTGATGCCGGTACGCTCACGAAAGAACGCGGATATTTCATTACGCCATCTTGTGTAATCGGATACCGTTTCGAATTCTGGAATGATGTAATGTTCGATCAAATATCGATCCATGCCGTGCTTCGTGGTAACGTAAACGATCAACCATTGCTTGTTTGTCATTGCTCTGCGCCCCCTTGTATTAACGTTAATCGTGGCCTTGCGGTGATTGGAATGATGGCGGCCGATCCCATTGCTTGAATCAGTTCGGCGCGCCGGCCTTCCCACATCTGCTTGCCTTCCAATAATTTTTCTTCCAACGTCATTAACCGTTCGATCTCATGGCGTACTTCGTCAATGTAGCCATCCACCTTTTCGCATTGCGCTTCAACGAAATCAAGCCGGTTTTTCACTATTCGGCTTCCTTAATCGTTTTTTCGATCGCATCGAAATCACTTTGGAATTCGTGCTTGAATTTATATGGTTCAAGAATCTTTACGATCACCAATAAAACACGCACGGCAATCTTTGTGCGAATATCAATCTTGTTTTCGTTGTTCCATCGATCTGATGCCATGTTACTTTTCCCCTTTCACGTAAGTTGTATCAAGCCTTCGCACGATATATAACACCTCACGAATATCATTTTTTGTAAGCCGTTGATTCTGTTCGCGGATCAATGCAACCAATGCCGTATCGGTTAATTGCGTATTTCGAACCGCTGCCGCAATCTTTTTGATTTCAACCGCCAATGATGCGCCAAAATCTTCAACCTCAATTTGTTTAGAAGTGTTGCCCATAATCTGTAACCCCTTTCTTCTTTAGATCGCTTTTACGTTCGGTACGGATCGCCGATCGACCGCGGCGCGCCAAAAATTCTTCTTTGGTGATCTTTTCTTCGTACCATTCATAATGAAAATTGTGTGCATTCCAACCGGCCGGATGATCAATAAAAACCACGTGATATTTATCTTGATTGTTCAAGAATTCGTGCCACTGATCCGATGTAAGCAATTGGCCGGCGAACATTAACGCTTTCCGGCCTTCCGTAAGATCGTATCGGCCGTTTCCGGCTGCTCTGATTTGGTACTGATGGTGAACTTGATCTTTTGCTTTGCAATCAATTCTGCTGCGCGTATAAGCTTGCCGGCGATCTTCATGCGCCAACCTGTGCCAATTGGCCGTTGTACGTGCAAATCAACGTTTATTGTGCCTTCTGGTTTACTCACGATATATACCCCTTTCGATCATTCATTAATAGCCAATGCCCTTCCGGCTGCACCTCATAACGCACCACAACGCATCGATCCGATGGATAAAGCGGTAATGCATCATTCTGGCAATGGCCGGTTTGAACAGTCCAATCAATGATATTTTGATATCCTTGCTTCCGAAGTTCGATCCCGAATGTTACATCAACGGAAAAGCATTCGTGATGCCAATACCATTTATGCGCTTTGAATAACGGTGTTCGAACAACGAAACAATACAATCCGCCGCCATCAATCTTTTCAAGCAAATCTTTTTGATTGTATGGCACGGTTTCCATCACTGTTGGATTTTCAAGATCATCGCAACGCCAAGCACCGATCATTCGATACCCATGCCGGCCAACCTGTACGCCTTCAACGAAGCCAACTTTCATGCCGGCTTGTTCGCAAGCGTTATAACTGGCCATCAGATCGTGCAATGTACTTGGTTTGATTTCGGTATCATCTTCAACCATGAAAACGAAATCGGTGTTGTTAATGTGCTTTGAAGCGAATGTAAGCATATCAACGATGCGATCGCGGCGGCGCGCCATGTTCACTTCGCCAACTGGATATTTGCCGGTATGAATGATCCGGTACTTCAATGGAATTTCCCACTTCTCAAATGCATTTCGCACGTAATGTTCGGTGATCTCGGCATTATCAATACATACAAGCAATTCGCAATCATATCCGCTTTGATCAAGCTTTGCGAACATCTGCGCCGCGGCCGCAACGCGCCAAGCACGCGTGATCGGCATGAATATCTGTACGGATGTTATTGTGCTTTGATTTGTTCGAATATCGCTTTGTACTGTGGTATCGCGTGTTCCCATGAAAGCCCCTTTCCAAGCGCAACCGCTTCTTGATTACTCCAACGCATAAACGTTTCATCGGCGAATTCGCACATCTTGAATGCCAAGAAGTTTGGATCGGTTTCGTAAATATCGATTTGCGTGCGCGCCATGAATGAACCGGCCTTGTTTGCGTTCACAAGCCATTGTGCCGGCAACCGCTGTTCGTTTGGCGATACGTTTGGCATGATCACCGGAATGCCGGCCGCCAACGCTTCTTGCATCGGCAAGCACAAGCCGCCGTATTTGCGCGGCAATACTAGCACATCGCCTTCCGCGTACATATCTTCGTAATTTTCAAGATTCTCAATTACTTGCAAATCGATCGTTTGTTGCGCCTTGCTGATCAATCGCTTCGTGCCTTCATCCAATTGCTGCGCGTAAATAACGTACTTGAATTTGCTGCCACACTTCAAAGCTGCGCGAATAAATGTTTCCGTACCGTTGCGATCGTGAATTGCTTGCTTTCCGGCGATGTGAAACATTGTGCGACATATAGAAATTTCGCGTGGCCTGATACGTTCATCGTTTACCGGCACAAATAAATCAACAACTGGCGCGATATTCTTTGCAATTACATCATCTTTGTGCCACCAAGTCGGCGCGGCAAGCACGGCCGGCGGCAAAAGCTGCGGCTGATTCAAATAATCCAAGAATTCGTAATTGTATTGCAAAACAACCGGAATGCCGGCCGCCTTCGCTTTTTCCATGATGCAATAATTCAATGGCGTTTCGCATACGAACACCAAATCAACGCCATCAAGCAACCAAGCCATCGCATTGCAATTCGGAATGCCCTTTACAACTTGCGCATCCGGAAAGCGATCGTGGTGCGTTTCCATGTGGTTAAATTCGGAAAGATCAACAAGCAATGTTTTTGCCGGCTTCATGTGCTTGTAAAATTCGTATGTTTGGTTGCCAAGTCCGGTATCTGTTGAATATGCGATTAATCCGATACGCATTATTTGTACTCCTTGATCATCGGTTCGCCTTGAATTCCAACGCCTTTCGGCAACGTCTTTTTGATTTCTTCAATCGTTGGCTTGCTCACGAAATCGCCGGAATACATTCGGCCATCCGTACCCTTCACGCGAACGCCATAATTGGCTTTGAAATCGATGCCCCAATTATTGTTTGAAAGCTCAATTACTTTTTTCTGATCGAACAATCGGTAATACCATTGCCGGTTTTGATCTTCGCTTAATTCTGGATCACGATCGATGCCGTAATACTTCGGCACTTTGCCGGCAAGAAGGCACGTAAACCAATATATCATGCGGCCGGTGCGGCCATTGCCATCAACAAACGGATGGATCAATTCAAAGCGTATGTGGCCGATAAGCGGTGTCATTTTCGGCCAATCAAGCAACCAATTTTGCATCAAGTGTTCAACCATCGATGCATCCGGCGCAAGCCGGCCGCCAACGCTTACATTCGTACCGCTTACGTTGCGATAATAACCGCGTTGATTCGGCTGCAAGTTTGTTTGGTTTAATGTGATGATCTTTTGAACACGGCAAATATCGGCGTGCGTAAATTCTTCGCCGATCGCCATTAAGTATTCCCAAGCGTGCAATGATTGCTGCACTTCTTTTTCATCGTAAATACCTTCGATCGCGTTGCTGCCGCGGATGTACCGCACAACATCAAATTGTTCTTCTTGTTTGGCCATCTTAATACCTCTTGGCGAAAATCATTCCGCCGGCCTTTCCCACAACCTTTACTTGGTGTGTTTGCGTTAATTTTTCAACGATCGCGCCCAAATCGGTTGCATGTTGATCGTATTCCAAAGTAATGTACCGGCAAAGATTCATTACCGATTCCGGTGCGTTGATCAAAACTTCACCTTCGCGGCCTTCAATATCGATTTTCAATATATCGATGAACTCAAGATCGTGCCTTTTGAAAAGTGATTCAAGTGTAATAATCTTTATTTCTTGATCTTGCCGATTTCTTGCAACCTGTGCATCTGCGGCGTGCTGATATGTAACGATCGAATCACCATGTTCATCTGAAATATAGCCGTTTGAATTGTATCCACCAACACCATTTTCATCGATTATGAATTCGCAATCCGGCGTAATATCTTTGTGATCATCAATATTCTGGCGCAATAATCGTAAATTGTTTTTTTCCGGTTCAACTGCAATTACTTTCTTCGCCCCTAATGCGGCCGCGTATAAGCTGAATGCGCCGATGTTTGCGCCAAGATCAACAACGATGCCGGTATCTGATAAATCACCATCATATACTTCATAAACATTTTCGCACCATATTTCGCGCACAACCGGCGCATCTGATTTTGAATCTTCGCGGCCATTAAACTTATACCGCGGATCGTGTGCCAAGATTTTCATGCTTTACCCCCAAATACTGTTTCGATTACTTGTTGAACTCTGTTGGTGTACGTGTGATCACGTTTCGTGCGCTCATGGCCGGCCATCCGGATCGCTTCACGCTGCGCATCATTCTGCACGTAATAATCGATCTTTGTTTTTAATTCATCGAAATTGCCGTACTGATAAACGATAATTTCTTTATCGAAATCGAAATCATTTTGCAAACCTTCGATGAACGGATGAATAATAAAGCCGCCGCGGCCGGTTGTTTCGTATATCCGATCACTCCAATATTCTTGCCGATCAAAATTCAAGCAAAGAGTATCGCCAACAACCACTTTTGCGGATGCATACAGATCATTCAACTGCTTGCCACGTATTACGCCGCGCCCATCGCCGCCAAAGTGCGCGAAACGGCTTCCATACGTCTTTTCAAGCCAATTGATAAGCTGCGGCCTGTATGGCCATTCTGGATGGTATTGTTTCGATCCAACGAATACCACATCAAATTCAAAGTGTTCTTGCCTATCGCCAATAAAGCAATCGCGTTCAACAACGCCGGCTTTCAAGTAATGATGGTTGATGCCAAGTGATTTGATCCATTCGTGCGCGCCGCCATCGGCCGTGAACACGTATTGCGTTTGCCAAAATGGATGATTCGCAACATCGCTTGCGCGCCGTAATCCGTACCACGTATCAAGATGCGTTGAAACGGTTGGAATGCCGCGGCGTTGAAGCTTGCGCAATACCTCTTGCATACTGATCGCGCCTTTGGTTTCCCATCCATGCGTATGCACGTAATGAAGCATATCCGATCGGCTTGCTTCCATCAGAATATCGCCGGTTGTAACGTAATCTTCTTGCATCCGCACAACCTTATGGCCAAGCTTTTCATAACTGTAAACCAAATCATTTTCCGTGGTGAATGGCACGCGGAAATTGCCAACAAATACGATCCTCATACTGTTACCTTCTCGATCATTTCGATTAATTTTGTGAATACGCCGTACCACTGTGCAAGATACATCGCATATGCGCCGGCAACAAAACATACTGCCATCAATGCCGCGATCCAAAGTGCCGTTACGAACCGTTTCATTGATGCATCATCCAATAAACTGCCGCAATCACCACGGCGGCCGTTACACCAAGCGCAAGATACGAACCGAACTTGCGATCTTCAATAAAATCAAAAAACTTTTCGTTGGCCGTTTTAACGTGATTGGAATATTGCAATTTACGTGTTTTGCGGCCATCCTCTTGTTGGATCAATGCCGTTGCCGGCTTCTTACCGTTGAAAAACGCAATCGCATCACGTGTTTTCTTTGATACTTGCGGTACTTTTACTTCTTGTTTTGATGGCTTCTTGGCCATAATATTTACCCTCGCTTTCATTGTTGAAACATATCGCCATATGTTGATACTATTTTATGCTATCTGCTTATGTTATGCAACACAAAAGCGGCCTTTCGGCCGCCCTGTGCGTTCCTACCGGATGACGATATGCAATCCAACGAGAGTTGAAAGGCCGGCGGTAACAGATAACATTATAAATTGTTTGTGCTTGTTTTACCACAAGATGCCGCGCACCGCGTACCATGCATTCCAACCGCGGCCGGAATATATCGATGCCGCAACGCGTATATTCGTATCTGGATCGTAAAGCGCATTCAAGTTGCCGCCAACCATATCAAGATGCACTTCGTTGATCTGCATCAATCCGTGATCGTGTGTTGGTGATACTGCAACCGGATTACATGAACTTTCTTTGCTCATGGTTAGCAACGCATTATTCACTTGGCCGGCCGGAAAGTATTTCGCAACGATCGGCCGATATGATTCGCAATTGCCGGATGATCCAGCAGAAACGGCCGCTTGCTTGTTAGCATTGGCGGCCGCAATCTTCGCTTCTTCTGCTTTACGTTCGGCCTTCGCCTGTAAATCTTTTTGAAGCTGATCATTCCGTTTCTTCAACTCGATTTCGGAATCGGTTTTCTGTTTCAACTGATCATCTTTCGACTTTATCAAATCTTGCATTTTTTGCAATTCTGAATCGCGCTTCTTGATTTCAAGCGTGTTTTTCTGATCTGATTTTTTAATCTGATCATTCTTACTTTGCAATACGGCGGCCGTTGGAATCGCTATTAAAACGGATGCCACTATTGCCAAAAATATGTTTCTGTAATTTGTAATATTCATAGATTAAACACCCTCACATATCACGTATGATCGTTCGGGTACTGCCCTATTATACACGATCAAATAAGCTTTACCATTTACGATGCCGCCGTGTGGTATGGCATCCAATAGCCGGCGTATTTGGTATCCCTGCGCCGTAAGAACAGGTTTAACCGGTTCGCCTTTAATATCCCACCATTTCGCCATTACTGTTGATCCCTCGGCGTGCTGCGCCTGTACGCGCGATCGGCATTATCTTGTGCGGCATTCTGTGCAATGCGCATTTCAACAAGCTTCTTGATCGCCATGTAAAGATTGTCGTATGCGGCAAAATGGAATTCGGCCATCTTCGCTTCGGCTTCGGCATTGATCAATTCGATCTCTGCATTTTCAACGTTCTTTTGCGAATATGCCCAAGCTTTGCGATCATCGGCGGCCGTTAGATCGGCGCGGTGATTCGCTTGCATCATGGCGATTGCCTGTTCTTTTTTCAACTTGCGCTTTGCTTCTTTGAAATCGATCAACTTCAAAACCACGGATTGCGATGCGTGAAACATAACAACCGGTAATTTACGAAGCAATCTTTGGATTTCATCATCCGTGTACGGTAATACATCCGCCGGATTCATATCATGTTCAAGCGTAATTTTCAGATCGCGCACTTGATTGCGCGAAGCTTCAAGCCGCGTTTCGGCATCACTTCTTTTCATCGGTTTTTGCCTTTTCTGCCTTTGCCTTTTCGGCGGCGGCTTCTTGTTCGGCCGCGGCGATCGTTTGCGCTATCTGATTAAAGATCGGTGCAACCGTCTTTTTAATTTCTTCGAACACCTTTGCCAACGCTTCGGCAAGTAATATCGATGCGCCGATGAAAGATTTCATTTGCGGATCATCGCGTATTTCGATTAATTCCGGTTCGGTTAATTGATCGAATGGTTTGCCCTTGTATGTGTAAAGCTTTGTTTCGCCATCATCGTTGAATTCAATATCACCGTTTTCAAGCTTGAATATTGTTTGCTTTGCCATTATTTACCTTCTTTCTTTGGTTTGCCGGCCGCACTTCCATATTTGCAACCCTTCCACATGCACCGGCCATCGCTTGTTACGATATGGCCATTTCGGCACGTTTTAAGCGGCTGTACGGCCTTCTTCTTTTCTGTTGCATCCATACCCATCTTTTCGGCTTCATCGTGCGTAAGCACGCCGGAAACAGGTTTGCGGATGGTTGTTTCGGCCGGCACTTCGATTGGTGCGCGTAAATCTTCGATTTCCAATTGCTGATCGGCTATCTGCACGAACAGATCAAGTAAATCATTCAGATTCAAGCACGCGTAATCTTTATCATCGATCTTGAATGCCACAACGGCCGTTTCGAATGTATGTGCGGCTGCTTCCGCTTGATCCATCCATTTCTTGATCGTAACGTTTTCATGGTGCTTTGCTTCAATGTGAATCGGCAAGTTGGTGAAAATATCCGATCGCCGTGTGCCGCCGGTGTGTGATCCGCGATTGCGCATTGCGCCTTTATCGCCGGATTTGCGCCGTACTAGCTTCGCAACGTGTAATTCGTATGCTTTCCCCTTGTCGTATGCTTCGCCCATAATCTTATCTTTCCGAAGCGAAAATCATCCAGTGCCGGCCGGTGATCCGCGCCGTGCGATGTGATCGCTTCAATTTATTTAATCGCCGTTCAAACATCCAAAGTAT
>Ga0164242_10005184_pt1 | contig 14523 bp, 17 predicted proteins | sample OricomgcompostMG_FD_108783 | JGI IMG/M metagenome (GOLD analysis project Ga0164242, IMG submission 108783) | Miracle-Growth compost microbial communities from Emeryville, California, USA - Original compost - Miracle growth compost (MG) ... | reverse complement strand
GGATGGCAAACCAGATACTCCCAGGGATCATCATCCTTTGTGGATATGTCTTAGATGGGTCGGACCGGGCCGCGCGTGGTCGGGAGCCGCACCCGACCCTACTCCTAGGTTAGGTAGTGTAAAGTCGACGTCATCACATCAACGATCACAGCGGCAGGAAGAGGAATCGACATCACCTCGGCACTATGGGTTGTGCATCAATTAGATCACTAGAAACATACTCGGGTTTGCTGGATAGCATCTCTCCTCTAATTAGAGCCCCATCTATCGTCACACATAAACCGACGGTAGGCAAAGGAAAAAATAGGGATTGCCACCCGAGAAACTTTGTAAACGAAAAATTGGGTGTCAAGAGACACGAAGGCCCTCCCCGTTTTTGATGACTCGGGTATCGAACAACTAACAAAGGCTCGATGCAAATGGTAACGATAACAAAGACAAATTTTCAAAAGAAGCTCCGTTAAAACCCCAACTCGCCTCAGGCTATGCGCTCGGGTTAAAAATAAATAAAAAACCATAATACAGATTGCGGTCCCGTCTCCGGGAACCAAGACGTCCAAATCGGTGCGAAACAAACAAAGGGGGGGTATAACTCCGCCGCCGTAAGATGCAGACACCGTCTAAAAAGCCGGACATGCGAGAAGGTATTAAACTAGTATGGGCCACCTCCTGGTGAGGGGGATTACTCCTTCGTAGTATGGACGCGAATTTGAGGGTGTCGTGATAAACTGAAGGATGGTGATGATATACACGGAAGGTATGATTAGACGTCGTAGGTACGAGATCGCTTCTAGATCGAGCCTCGAGATTGTTCTCGGACTCGCTGGTAAGACCTAGCCGGGGCTGATGGTCGAGGCCGATTCGTCGTTGGGCGGGGGAATGATCTAGCGAGTAGTTCGTGGATTCTGATTCATAGCGAATTAGGAGGGTAACTCTCATATCATCCCTGGGGGAGCGTGTCCACTTTCGGCAGCGGTGTTCTCGGCGCGGGGTGTGCTCTGAGATCCTGAGCCAGAACCCTGACCCCGACTGCGTAGGGTGTTGCTCGAGCCGAGACCGCGCTTCATCATCTTGCCCAGGACGGTGACGAGCTGGCAGGCGTCGTTAAACATGTCGTTATCGATCCCCTCGGTCGCCTCGTAGACCTCGGCGATAGCGTCCTTGGCGACCTTCCGGCTAGCTACGTCGTCATGCACGCACTCGTAAAGAAACGCGGCGTACTCCGTCTTCACGGATAGTCGGAGTGAATGGGATCCCCAGAGGAGCTGGTCGGCGAGGGTGACGGCCTCGTGGAAGTATCGCTGCGCCGATGGAAGATAATCACCGGCAGGTAGTAGAAACGAGGCTGCGAGTTCTGTTCCGAATCCGGGCGGGGGGCCTACTGGGCCGCCCTCCATCGCGTGTGTCGCTTGCACCGATGAATGAGATGTCTCAACGTCGTCATCCCTCGCAATCCCCTTGCCCTTGTCGACGCGTCCGGGTTGTAAGCCGGGGACACTCGCTGTCGTCTGAGCCTCGGGGGTCGAGTGCCCTATTGAGGACACCGGGGGCTGGTTGTGAAATAGCACGAATATGTGGTAGAAGGAAGCTCGGAGCTTGTATGCCAGCACCTTGAGCTCGACGTAGTTGCCAACCATTGGCAAGACATACTGTTCCAAGAGTAGAAGTCCTTCCCTGGAAAGCCAGATGATGTGAAAATACAACTCTAAAGACTGCGTAGGCCGGGATGCGTCGAGCCGCTTTTGCTTCCGCGCTTTGGTGAGTTGGGGTGAAATATTTATTGAAAGTCCTAGGATCTTGAATAAAATCGATGCTAAGAGGGGATTGTCCGGCTCAACAGTCTTGGCTAGTCTGCCCAGAAACTTCTGGTCAACTTCTGAGGAAGCCATCAAGTCCGGGAGGTCTCCACCCAGACGGCGATCCGGAGTCCTGGCGTAGGGTTTCGGGGGAGGTCCAAGGGTTCCTAGTGGGCCGTGGTAGAATGGCGGAGTGACTGGCGATAGCACAGCAAGGGTGAGGATGGTAAGGAAAACACGGTTCGGTTCGTGATTCCGTGCTAAGATGACAACAGCTGATGTGGAAGGCCTGAGGATGAGGGCGATAAGGTGACAAGGTGACAAACGGGAGTGGCAACTGGGAGTGATAAGTGAAAGTCCTCACAACAGCAGGACTCGGCTGCGATTGCGAACTCGGCCAGCCTCACCCAGCAACGTCCGAGATAAGAAAAACCGTCGGTCGAGGCTGGCTGCTTGCCACATCGGAGTTAAGATTCGAGGGTGATTGGAATTAGCCGTGGCAGTGCTGGTTCAAGGATGGTGAGGCCAATTGCACCGTGGGACGCTATAAGCAAGCTACCAAGAACACAAGAGACCGACAATTCCTGTTTCGAAATACAATGGCTGGCACTGTGAGCGTCGATGTCAGTTGGCCGGGGAAGCGAAGTTGGATCATTGGAGGAGTCCGGACCAATATGATACAATGGTGGCGAGAGCCCGTGAGAAGGTAATTTGTACAAGCAGGACGGGCCAATTAGGGGCGTAAGAAGCCAATGCGATTAGCAACAGCGAGGCCGGGGAACCTGGGCGGCCTGGGTGTGAGGCTCGAGTTCGGAGGTCGTGAGTATCCTTGGCTCGGAACTGAGCATGGCGGATGGCCGTCTGTCGGGCGGGCGAGAGATATAAACAAAGATAAGCCTCGCCGAAAGAGCCGCACGGGGGTTGCCAAGGCTGAGAGGATTCGCGAGAACCTAGGCAAACGCGCGAAAAGAGACTGCCGTTGCAGTTTCTGGGAAACAAAGCCCCCAGGCAGGCGGTGAGAAGGAAGCTTGGACTTGCGGGCGAGAGACCAAGTCTGGAACTACTGGACAGCCGGGATCGATGTGGAGCTTCTTCGACAAGGTGCGACGAGACTTGACCGGGGGTGGGGGAGTCAATTGGTGTTGTAGCTCAAAACCGGACTTCGTGTCGGCAAGTTTACGGGAGTGGATGAGAGAGAGGACAGAGATGGAGTGGGAGCGCAGGTAGGGGGAAAGCAGAAGGTCGTGGATATGTGCGGCAGCGCTTGTGGGAGATAGATCAGAGGAGGGGTCTTCTGGGTGCTGCTGCTGCGTGGGTAGCCGCTCGCCCTGTATGTGCCTTAAAGGAGTCCTGCAGGCAGGAGTCGCAGCGCGATGGTATCGTGCATGAACGAGCGTGGTGCTTGGTGGGCCCTGCGCCTAGGCTTTTTGAGCCGGGGGGGATGGATGGGATCTCAGGTCGAAAAAAACAAAAGAATATTCCTGGAAGGGCAAAACGAGCGACGAGGCGCGCGAACAGCCCTTTAAAGTTGAGAAGCGTCCAGTGAACCGGGGGGGAAGGAGGGAAACCAGAGATCATCAGGGCTGGCGGCCCCGGAGAAAACGAATGAGAGCTGGTGTTGGGCGCAGAAGGGGGTTTTCTTCTGCAGGGTGAGTTGTCCACCGTCATGCAGTCAATGAGCAGCTCGATGGATCCATCGCGGCAGGAACCCGCGTCAATGGGAGGGGGGGCGAAGAGTGCCCGCGCAGGCGGAGGGCTGGACCACGTATGTATGCAACGTCCAAGGGCGTGCGCAGGAAGGGGATCTCGTGGGGATCGCGTGGTTGCGCCCGCCGTGGAAGGGGGTGCTGCAATCCGTACAGGTCTAGCTGTTGGAAGAGATGCTGCTCGCCGTTGCCTTGTCTCCGGTTCTGCGTTGTGTGGAGGTGCAGTGGTGGCGGTGATGCCCTGGTTGTTTATTTCGGAATTGACTTCCTTTGAGTCCAGGGTAACGTGATTGCTGACCGGGGTCGTGGATACCAGCTCGGGAAGGTACGACGAGCACAGAACGAACCCACGGCGCCTCCGCGTTCTTGCACCAAGTCTCGCTTGAGCTTTGTTTCCTTCCGATGACTTGGTTTTCCTCCCAATTTTCGCCTCCTAATAAGAGGGCGACACGCCAGCCTGGAACTATTGAGACGCGAGGCTTGGTGGAGGAGCCACAGCCGGTTCCTCGCGTAGTTACACGCGCGAGAAGCGAGGCCTCACTCCAACTCCATCCGGATCCGTGCCTTGCTCGCAATTAATAGTTCCCACCGCCAAAGCCACACTCCGATCAGATCCCGCCGGCGGATGCATCCCCAATCTCTGTTCTTCTTGTCTGTTCCTCTTGTCTGCCCAACTGGTATCTACACAACTGGCATCCGCCCCAGCGTGCATTCCCTCCTCCCTGCTTCAGAAGGCGTTTCTAATGCTGCAAACGCAACGCACTGCCGTGACATATTCGCCGATGCAGCTGCAGTGCAGCCCACGATTTCGGATTGAGCCAATTGCCCTGGCCATTGCAACACATCCCTGCTCCACATCAAAATAGGGATGGCCCCGGGTGCCCGGGCGGACGCCACAATGCTGACCATGACCCCTGACCTTTCTCTCTCTCTCTCTTAGGGGCCTGAAAAAGCTGTTGCAACTTTTTTTGCACGTGTGTTTTCCAACCCCCCAGCCACCTCATTTATTTATCAATTGGTGCCAGCGCATCCAAAGGCTCGATGATGACTTCATCGGTAGGGCCGCGCTTGGCCTTGATATATGCGGCCATCCCCCCCTCCCTATTGCCTCCTTCAATCTATTTTGACCCTTTCTCAGGTCGTGAATGGGAGGGAGCCGTTGCCGACGGTGGCACACCTTCGCGAACCCCTGTCGAGCCATTGACAAGGGCGCTCGCAACGGATGTTCTTTTGCAAACGGACGAACTGGCGGTGAAGGCGACCTGACCCTAGCGACTGAAAACCGAACATCCAAGTTATTCAGGACGCGTCGTCGTCGCTTCGGATTCGCCACCCCTCACTTAGGATGATGTCAACAAAAGGACCATTCAGCCCGAGCTAGCTTTTCCTGCCAAGCCCTCACCTTGCATCCCTCCCGGGAGTTCGGATTCTGACCAAAGGTGGAAGCGTCAAGAACCGAGAGACCTGATCTAGACCATCGGGATGTTCACTAGCAGCTTTACTGTGTTATAGCAGCCTGTTTCCATTAAGGCCCACGTACGCAGTATGGTTGCTAGCACTAGGTAGGTGCGTTTGGTAGAAAGCCAAGCCCGTTGATATACAATTCTTACGCAGAGTCATGTATTCTCAGGTGTCGATGTACACGCCATGTCTGGCTCGTAAATCTTAATGCAAATAATACATCGCTTCCTTTTTGCTCGTCCACCTCCAAAATGCCTCCCCGCCGGCGCCATTGTATACAGCAGGTAGATATATAGCGCTGGTATCTAAACATAAAAACAAAGCCTCGTAAGAAAGTCCCAGCAAACGTGAAGGCCATGCGCCAGAACACCACCACCCCCCGGACAAAACTAGTAGCCAGGAACCCTTGGCCACGGACTAGACTTGATCCTCAACGACCCAGCCGGCTTCCGCCTCCGATTAGCCAAGGTCATAAGGTTATCCGTCGTCAACCTATCAGCAGGCCCATCGAACCGCTCATGGCCGACAGCAATGACCTTGATGACGTCCCCGAACGCGATGGCCACGCTGCAGCTGCCGGTCTTCTCCATGGGGCCGGGAGTCGAGACCATCAGGTGCTCGCTGCCGCTCTCCTCCGGCGTCGCGAGCGGTCGCGTCTCGTAGTTCTCTTCCTTCTCTAGCTGCGACATGACCCATACCTCCCAGCCCTCTCTCCGCTCCGGAGGCCGGGACTGGCTTCTGCGGCGGCGGCGGAAGTCGTTTCGCTGTGGGGACGGCGACGACGCGTCCTGGCCTTTCTTCCCCTGCTCTGCCATGGTTCCGCCACCGCTGCCGTCGCTCTTCCTCCGCACACCCACAACGCTACCGTTCGGCAACGCCTCCCAGCTCCCCGGATTCTCCACCCGGCGCTTCAGCTCTCTCGTATTGCGCCACAAGCAGCAGTTCGCCGTCTTCGGGTCGGACGGGTTGGAGAAGCAGATCGTCTGGCCTTCCTGGGGCGGTAGGTAGGTCTGGAGGATACACTCGCCCGTCTCCGCGCTAACGTACGCGAGGGTAAAGGATGAGAGTCCTTGTGATCCGCACTGCGTCTGTCTCCTTCTCGAACGAAGGAACTTGAGGGACCGGTGACGAATCGGCTCCGTTTGGAAAGTATGTATGATCTCGGAGGTTTTAAAGTCTACCAAGTCGACTGTTCTGAGCCGGACGATCAGGTAGGCGGAATAAGCAGAGATAGGTAGGAGTGATTGGATATCCCGCTCTTCTCGTGATGGGAATTTGACGTCTTCAGATAACCACGTATTGTCGTGGTGGACCACTTGGTGAATGCAACTCCTCCGCGACGCCGTTAGAATTGACAAACTAGGTGGTAACTGGTTAGACGTGGCTGCGAAACAGAAGTTAGCCAGGCATCCCTAGGAAGCTGCAATATGGAAGCTAGTAACTTGCCCCTTTCTTCGATGGGTACCGCACAGAGCAGCGGGCTCTTGCAGACAACATATTCCATGCTGGCTCCAGCGCCAAGATCCAACTCAACCATTGTTCCGTTCCGTCTCACAATAATGAGGATCGGCATAGTTATGGAGGACCTGGGGTCGAAGAAGAATGAAATAGGCTTGTGCTCTTCCATATCAATTGCCATTGACGGGCCCCATTTCTGCTCGTCTAGATTCCATAGCAAGACCGTCCGGGGCGAGAGCAGGGCGAGCCAGGTAGGGTTTTTGTCCACGGCCATTGCCAGGACGGGGAAAGGGTTTTCCATTGGGTTCTCCGGATCGGATATCACGCGGCTTCTCGAGTCCGATCGAACGTTCCACACCTGTATAACTCGATCCAATCCCGCGGACACGAGGTAGCCGTTTGAGGAGGCAGTCATCATGGCGATGTCTAGCATGTGGCCAGCGCTCAAGGACTTGATCGACACCAGAGGGTCGGGCTCCGGGCCATCCTCGTCGTTTTTGGACTCGGATATGTCGTCCCACAGAAGGTAGTTCATCAACAACCGTACGAGGGCAACGATTACCAACACTATCACGATAAAGCGGGGGAGCTCATGATGGATGAAGTCGTATGCTGCCGGGAGGAGCAACCGCTCCCTGTCGTGTGGCATCCGGTCGGATCCCTTTAACACAAATACCAAGGGATCATACACTCGCGCGGTGTAGCTGTGCGCCCAGGGTTTGACAACGTTGATGACTTCACGGGCGGTCTCGTGGTCCTGGAGCCGTAGCCATGAAGTTGGACTTCTAGCTTGGTGGATGTCGATCAACAGGGACGACCTGGGAGGCGTCTTTTGGTAGGTCCAGCCAGTATTGAAGACGCGGCTCGCCATTCTTAGGATATTCCTATCCTCCACAAAGTGCCACTCGGCGATGAAGACGAAGCCCAGCATGACAACGGTTCCGGCAATACGGGTCGAGAGGGCGACTCTGCCCTGGAGTAGTGCGTCGGCCCACGATTGCCACATCTGGTTTTTGGGCGGTGCCTTGTGCTTCACCGACGAGGCTTTCTCCAGTGCATCGCGCAGTTCTGTTCGCTGCACATCGATGCTGAGGACTGAGAGGAAGAAGGTCGACAGGTAGAAGAAATCGAAGACGATTGCGAGGGCTGCAAAAGTGCAGAAGGCCGAGACGCCGGGAAAGGTTATTCTTGAGAGTCCCCAGAGAATAATTAAATTCTGCGCTCGGCCGGCGACGGCGACGTGGGCTGTCTCGCCAAACGCCTCCCCTATCCGGTTGGTGATGCTGTGATCGGCCGGGGTCATGATGACAGCGTTGATCAGCCTGAAGGAATTCTCCAGGCTGATGGCGAGAACAACTAGGGGATACGCAGCCGATGGAAGCCTGGAAAGGTCGACCTTGAAGATGGCGCACACGGTGAGACTCGAAACCAAGGACGCCAATATTTGAGCCCAGGCGGTAATGAAGAGGCCGAGCTTCGATTTGACGGCCCGAAGCTTCGAGAAGCTCGAGACGAAGTAAACCACCATTATGAAGTAGGCCAGGGTGAGGAGTACCCGGTCCAAGGCGGATATTGGCTTGAACTGGAACTCGTAGAGTTGGTTAGACATGCTGAAGCCGTCCGAGGGGATAATGGTCCACTTTGCACGCATTCGCGCGGCGAGAGCGGCGAGTTTCCGCTCCCACTGCCTGCCCACCGGGGAATCACGCAAGTGGATAAGGGTGATGACCAGAGCATCGGCTGCGACGAGCTGGCGGTCCTCGAACCTCTTTCCGCTGAAGACGATTGAATGTCGTAGCGTCACATTGACGGAGGTTGACTGGGTTTTCTTCTCGTTTACTGTCGCAATGATATCGTGATCCTCTGCAATGTTCGCGGCGGAACACGCCCAGTATTGGAGCGGCGAGTGGAAGAACCAGGACTGGTTTGTCAAGCCGTTGAGAACGTGGAACTTGTCCCGATCTTCAGGAACGAGGTCGACGGTCTCGTCGGGTAGAGACACGCTGTTGGTTGGCTGACGAGGGTTGAAGTTCTTGGTCGGCCCAAGCAGCTCGTCCTGCAACTCCAGAGCACCGAGTAAGACCTCACGGTCAAGGACCTGCATATAACTGCCGTGTACCCATATGGATCGCATGATGACATCGGGCTCGGCGGTGCTCTTGTAAAGCGGCTGAGCGTCGGTCCAGACATGATGGGGCATATTAGAGGCTCCACTGGTGAAGTCGGTGGTGTAGAGGAAGGGACATGGGTAGACGAGGATGAGCGCGAACGCTACCGAGATGAGCAGGGTCGCGAGGACATGACGGGCTACATATCTGCCGTAGCGGGTGAAGGCGTGACGCAGAGGATGCGCGGGTGTGAGGACGGGGGCTTCCGTTGTCCTACTCGTCGGTCAATTCCATACGGTACGGCGCCTGGCAAACTCGCCGCCTCGGGGGGGTATACAGAATGTAGAAGGAACAGATAGACTCACCCTCGGAACGGGTAGAGAAGATACCAAATCATGAGTTCGAGAGAGCCAGCACTTGGTGGCACGTGACAGTGTATCTACAAGCCGGGGTTGCTGGCTTCCTGGGCTTCCGATATGGGACGATAAGAGCGCCTTCGGAGCGATGTAAACATGTTGTGGCAATAGTAGAGTCCAGGGTTCGGTCGCCAGATATACCGGCCCAGTCTGCAGAGCTACCGTGTGAGAATGAGCAAGGCGAGGTCCTCAGGCTGGAGAGGTTAAGAGTTTTGCCTCCCGAGACCACACAAAGCCGCCCGAGGTGAGGGAACCGATGCCCGGTCGGTCCCAGAGCTCATTGAAAGGTAGCGCACATTGCCGGGATGGCGGATACGAAGATGGTAGCGGGCAGATTAGAAAGGAAGAGAGTCGGGGATCGGAATTGTAGTTGCGATGGGGAAAGATGGGGGGGTCGGGTAGAAGGATGGGAAAGTTGCAAAATTCGATTCCGTGATGTGGGGGAGGTTGAAGAACCGAGACCCAAAATCAAAGAACCCCCGAATCAGGAGGCCCGAATCAACAGCCTCGAATCAATGCAATGCGGCATGTGTCAGTGTCGGTCACGAACGCGAGAGGAAGAGCGGCAGGGGGGAAGAGAAGTGGCAGATCCCGCAGCAGGGTTGTTACATTGGCGTGGAGTGCTGGTGCGAAGCGTTAGTGGTGCACGGGCATGTGTGTCGCAGCGCTCCCTGTCTTGGCGTCGCGGAGATGGGGGATTGTTTCATCGAGGAATGGAACACGGCCTGCGACATTTGTCCGAAAGCCAGCCTTGGGAGTTCATCAGAGCTCCATCTAGGCTTGCAAGCTCGGTGCCGCTTCTTCCTGTCCTCCCTCATGACGACGACCTGTTGAATTGGAGGATATAACTGGACCCTTTGTGGCACATTCCGGCCTTAGGGGGACTAACGATTACGTCACGGCCCTTGGTGGCTCATGGCTCTTGACGGTGGATGCCGTCCGTACCGCTGGGCAGTCTTCGAGAGGGAGACCTGGGAAGGGGTCAATGAGTCCAGGAAAGCCTGCCGGAATACGCGGAAAGGGAAGCAAAGGGCTTGCAAACGATGGTAAAAACGCAACAACAAATTTGAGTACAGAACTGTACAGCAATTTGATCCCTCAGAACAATAACGAGAAAGAGAGAGAGAGAGTGAGCGTTGGTAGAAACCATGACTTGGCTTCTGGCAACCGCAGGCTTGACTTAAGGTACCTCGACACCAGAGATAGACCCCAGCCCATTTTCACCCCCAGAAAAACCCTGGATCGGATGGAGGGTTTGCGCATCTGGATGTGGCTGCTGCAGCTCTTTATATACCTTTTTATCAGATCTACCACCCACCGAGATCTACCCACCTTGATTGGAATGCAGCCGCGATTTATGTTTAACAGGGCTTGCCATGACAGAAGAATGGCCTGACTTCAGCTACGTATGGGACACAACTCGTGCGATTGAGTAGCTGTGATTGGCGGCAAGGCACGAGCGACCCCCTAAAAGAGCTAAACCTGTAAGCACGTACTAAAATTTAACCGCACCAGCTGCCGATCAGCACCGCAAGCGATGAGCCCAAGTTGCGCCCCGGTTGCGCCCAGCTCAGACTAGCAACGAACTCGTGCCGCGTCCAAAGGTAAATGGAGGAGTTCAAGGGGGCTCAAGGCCCTGCTGACCCCATAGCCGAGCTCCTAATCACGTATAACGAGCTCAACAGCGGCGTCATCGCTGAATTTGACGAGGAGCCCAGCCCGCTCGAGTTCATGCGATATGTCTCCAAGAACACGCCCTTCGTCGTGAGGCGTGCTGCCGCAGGTTGGGAGGCCTGCCGGTCGTGGAATGCTCAGTATCTTAGGGACCAGCTCGGCCAGGCGACGGTCAATGTTGCAGTGACACCAAAAGGGTGGGTGTGGATCGTGAGAGGATATAAGGGCGCGGATCTTGCTGATTTGAGATATCAGCAACGCCGACTCTCCTACGAAGTACGACGGCGACGGCAGCCTCGTCTTTGCTAAACCTTGGGAGGAGGACCAAACCTTTTCTGACTTCTTGCAACACGTAACAAGACGGAACGACGAAGAGAACCGTTCCTCCAACCCTGACACTGAAGTCAGGTACGCCCAGACTCGTAAGCCTTCACCTTGGGTTACACAAACCGAGAAGCGATCCCACCACCGCTGCTAAAATTTACCCGTTCTAACACGCCCAAGAGAACGACAATCTGCGCCATGAGTACCTCTCCCTCTTCAGCCACGTGCAGCGCGACATCCCCTTCGCGCGCATCGCGCTGCAGACCGGCCCCGACGCCGTCAACCTCTGGATCGGCAACTCGTCCTCCGTCACGGCCCTGCACAAGGACAACTACGAGAACATCTACGTCCAGGTCGTCGGCCGGAAGCACTTCGTCCTGCTGCCGCCGCTGTGCCAGCCGTGCGTGAATGAGCGGTGCCTCAGGCCCGCTACGTATCGTCGCTGCGGGGAGCGCCTGGCGCTGGAGTTGGATGAGGGTGGGGATGATGTTCCCTTTGCGACGTGGGATCCTGATTGTCCTGCAGAGAACGCTACGGCTTATTCGAGTCTGGCTAGCCCTGTGCGGGTTACTCTTGACCCCGGTGATATGCTCTACCTGCCGGCGATGTGGTTAGTGGTCACCACTCTCAGCCTTACAACCCATTATCATAATCGCTACCCCGGCTAACCGTGGCCCCCTTTAACATTCAAGGTACCATAAAGTGTCTCAGTCGACTTCCGCGGAAGGAATATGTGTTGCGGTCAACTACTGGTAAGAACAGATCAGCGATGGAGTTCCATCATCTTCAGTTTAACTGACTGGCCACTCTCAGGTACGACATGGAATTCTCTGGGCCGTTATACCCTCTTTGCAACTTCGTAAAGTCCGTATCCTCTGGCCAAGAACCAAAGGAAAACGGGAAATAAACAATGATCACCTGCTCTAGATAGACTGTATCTGTAAATGTGTATGTAACTGCGACTTTAAATTCCCTACCCTCGCACCCGCTCTACCTCTTCTTACTCTTCGCGGCAACCCTCTTCAACGCCCGCATATCCTTCCTCATCCTCGCATCAACAATCTTGTACCTCCCCTTCACGCCCTTCGGCCGCCCTGCGACACCCCTATTGACACCCCTCGCGACCACCACCCTGAGCTGCTTCCTCGGCTTCTTCCGCCCGGCCTTGCTCATCAGCTTCATGATGCCCTCCGCCTTCTCCTTCTCCGTCATTCCTTCCTCGTTGACAAGGAGGTCGCTCTTCTTGCGGAGCTTCTCCAGCTGCTGGGCCGCCCTGAGCTTCTTCCTCGCCTTCGCTTCTCGGACCTTCTTGATCGGCCGGGCGTTGTAGGCCCGTAGCTTCTCCTTGATTGCCGCGGCGGCGGCCTTGGTGATCGGTCGGTTGGGGCGGTCGTGTTTGGATTCGTCCTCTACGAACCAGTCGGGGAGGCCGTCTCGGTCCCTGAGAGCGTGCTTGTTGAAACCTTCGTCGATGAGGTCTTGGCTCTTCTTTTGCCCTGTCGCAAGCTGGTGGGCTAGCGTCATGGCCTCGGCGGTGACGATGTCGATATCTGGTCATGTTAGCTAAACGCAACGATTGTTTTCGAATTCCCCCATGGGGTGCAACTCACCAGGTCTGCCATCTTGCCGTAGTTTGTCCGCCTCTTCCCAGTCCTCATCCTCCTCATCCCGCTTCACAACCTCGAAGCCTCCTTCGTCGCTCTCCTCAGAGTCAGAGAAGGCCGCCGCCGCCTGCTTGTTCTTCTTCTTCTTCGAAACTGGTTTGGGAACCATGTCTGCTTCATCTGATGCGTCTTCTTCTTCTTCTTCCACGCCGTTCAAGTTCATCTCAATATCTTCATCCTCTGGGATCTCCTCCGCGACCTCATCCTCCCCATCCTCCTCTTCAAGATCGCCCGTGATATCTTTGAAAATATCCTGGTTAAAGAATCTCCGTGCACGTTTAGAAAGCCCACCGGACTCGGACGGTTCATTATCGAGGTCCTTCAGGAGTGGTTTCTTAGCAGTTTGGACTTCGTCCTCGTCGTCCTCGTCGTCCTCATCGCTGCTATCCTCCTCGAACCCCTCGTCGTCGCTATCGTGCTCGCTGACCGACAACCCCTCCCATTCGCCATCTTCGTGCTCCTGTCTTGCCCGCTTCGCCCGGTACTTGGCGTCTGTCGCCGCCTTCCGTTCCCTAAACTCGTTATACATGTTGTCGAGTTCTTCCTCCAGGCGGTCCTCGGCTTCGTCGGATTCATCATCCGATGGGGAGGACCCGATGCCACTATCGCGGTCCTTCTTCGCCTCAGCTTCACTGATGACGGTCATCTTGCCGCGAGCTAACCTGCGCAGGGCGTCCGTTTCGTCGACCGACTTGAGAGCGAACATGGCGCCTTCGCCCATCGGTCCGGCCTGCTCCATGCCGATGTCCATGGGCGCGGTCATGTTCATTTGCATGCGGATAATGTCCTTTTGCTTCTGCTCGTTTTCTTTACGCTTCTCCCGCTTTTTCTTGGAGCTTTCCCTGTCCTTCATGGCCTGGAGCTCTTCCTGTATCTTGAGTTCCTCGTCCATTGGCTCGACTTCGGCGACTTCCTCGGACTCGGCAGCAGCCGCAGCGGCGGTCGACTTCTTCGTAGGGAAGCCGAATATCTCGCGGACTTTTAATCTCCACCTCAGCAAGAGCTTGAACTCTTTCCTCCCCAGAACTTTGAGGTCAGCACAGCAGATGCGGATTTCCTCCGTAGTCTCAGGCATTTTGTCCAACGCAGCCAAGGCGACGTCGCCATTCTTTTGCTGCTCGAACGCCAATCGGTTATACTGGCCCAAGATAGCAATAGGATCTGTCGTCTGTATAAACTCGCTGGCGGCGATTTCCTTGAACTGGGTATAGTCTCCCTCCTCGTAACCGCCTCTCTTCCTCTTCTTCACCTCGGGGTTAAATACCTTCGCCTCGTTATTCGGCGTAGGGTCCGCAAGCTCGGCGAAGACGGTGCGGGGGTCTAGGAACCGGGGATCAATCTTCTTCGGGGCCTTGAAACCTTGGCACACAACGAAGATTTCGGCGGAGACATTCCTGGACGAAGGTGGCTTTGTTGCGTTGACCTTTGTGAACAGCTGGTTGAACACCCACAAGAGTGCGTTATAGTCCTTGGACCGGAAGACCTTGGTGACGAATGTGCCTCCCTCGATGAGAAAGTCGGTCGCAAGTCTCATTGCCTGTAGCGTCAACTCGGCCTGGTTGAAGGAATCCTGCACCCAAGCCGTACCGACGTTGGGGGCTCCATCGTGGAGGACAGTATCCGCTTTCCACGTCTTCAGGTGCTGTCGGATCGTAGCACGGCATTTGTCCGTGGTGATATCGCTTTGGAAGGAGATAACCTTCGAAATAGGCTTGATCGGGGCAAGGTCGACTCCGACGATGATGCTGTTGACGGGCATGGTCTCAGCAGCAACTTGGCACCAGGACTGTGTGATTGACATTGTTAGCCAGGCAAATAGTTAACACATATCCCTAGAAACATACCCCTGGGGCGGCGCAGAGGTCCAGCAGGACCTTGCTCTTTTCCAAGAAGCCATATTTCTTGTTTAGCTGGAT
>Ga0164242_10005183_pt1 | contig 14523 bp, 14 predicted proteins | sample OricomgcompostMG_FD_108783 | JGI IMG/M metagenome (GOLD analysis project Ga0164242, IMG submission 108783) | Miracle-Growth compost microbial communities from Emeryville, California, USA - Original compost - Miracle growth compost (MG) ... | reverse complement strand
TGTCGGGCGTCCTGAGCTCATCGAGCGAGACGGGACGCAGGTCGGCGACATCGGCGGCAGCGACCTTGCGCGCAGCGGCCAGCGCGGCGGCGACGGCGGGCTGGCCGCCGTCGACCGGCTTCGACGAGAGCAGGATCAGCCGCGGTTCGGGGGCGAGCTGCTCGCGGATCGAGCGGGCGATCGCGTCGGGGGTAAGCGCCGGCTTTTCCGCTTCGAACAGCTTCAAATAGACCTCGGGCGAGGCGCTGACGTTGCCCTGATCCACGTCCTGGATGAACTCGTTGGCGAGCGCGGGCGAGGTCTCGGTTTCGCGCGCCTCGATCCGCTTGCGCGACATTTGCTCGATCCGGCTGACCTGCTCCGCGATCTCGGCAGCGCTGGGCGGCGTCGCGCTGAGGCGGTTGAGCACGCCGAAGGTCTCGTCGAGCGCCGCCTGCCACGCGCCGGGCCGCGGCACCACCGCGACGCTGAGCTGATCGGCGACGTCGCGCGCGGTGTCGTAGGAAGCGCCGGCGGAAACGATCGCCCCGCCCTTCTGCGCCGCCGTCCGCAGCCGCTGGTTGATGATCGCGGTGGCGACGACCTGGACATATTGATCCTGCTGGTGCGCGATCGTGAACGGCCGGTCGTCGTGCGGGTGCATCCAGGCGAGCTGGATCATATCGGGCGCCTGCGGATCGACCACCAGGGCGGCCGGCGAAGCGGGCGGCTTGATCGCGCCGAAATCGGGCTTGGCGGGGTCGGGCCCGGCGCCCTGCCAATCGCCGAATGCCTTTTTGATCCCCGCGACCAGCACCTTGGGATCGGCATCGCCGACCACCACCACCACGGCACGATCGGGGCGATACCAAGTCTTGTAGAATGTCCTCAGCTTGTCCGCGGTGGCGGCGGCCAGCGTCGCGTCGGTGCCGCCGATATCGCGCTCGCCCGCCTTCAGGCCGGTGAGGAAGGTCGCCTGACCGGCATCCTGCACCTTGCGCCCGAGCGGGCTGACGCGCATCTGCCGCTCGGCGATCACCACCTGCTTCTCGGTGGCGAGCAGCGCTGGATCGATCGTTGCGCTCCGCATCATCCCGGCCATCACGTCGAGCGCCTGATCGTAGGCGGCGGGATCGGATTTCGGCAGATCGAGCTGGAAGATCGTCGCCGTCATCGTCGTCTGGGCGTTGGTGTCGCGGCCGAAGCTGGCGCCGAGCCGCTGCCAGATCTTGACCGCGTCACCGTCCGGGTAATCCTTCGTGCCGCGGAACACCATGTGCTCGATGAGGTGCGACCAGCCCTGCTGATCGTCCTTCTCCATCAGCGCGCCGACGCCCATGCGCACGCGGATCGCGATGCTGCCGGCGGGGATAGCATCCTTGCGCACGGCATAGCGCAGACCGTTGGGCAACGTGCCCGTCACCCAGGCAGGATCGGCGGGGATGTCGCTGCCGGCATGTTGCCAGGAGGCGGCCTGCGCGATCGGCGGGGTGGCGGTCGTCTCGTGCGGTGCGGCCGCGGGGATGCCGGAAGACGGCGGCGCCTGGGTCTGCGCCAGCGCCGCTGCCGCCAGCACCGTCGCCGCCACCATGCCCGCTCCGCCCAGCATCCATGTCCGCTTCATGCCATTCTCCTTTGCCACCCCCGACGATCCAGCCGTTGCTATGGCCTCGGGATCGGCTATCGCGCAATCGCGCCGGCCGGCTTGCCATAAGCTGTACGGCCTGTGACTTTCGGCGAGCCTGGGCTATCGAGGTCCGGCCGGCGCGTCGATCCATGTCCTTGAAAAGTGTTCCACCCTTGTTCTACACCCGCTGGCATGGCCGCGATGCCTGAGCTTCTGAAACAGGATTTGGCGGACCCGCGCCGGGCGCTGCGCGAGACGTTCGGCTTCGCCGATTTCCGCGGCGTGCAGGAGCGTGTGGTCGATCGCGTGCTGGCCGGCGAGCGCACGCTGGCGGTGATGCCGACGGGCGCGGGCAAGTCTTTGTGCTACCAGCTTCCGGCGGTGATGATGCAGGGGACATGCGTCGTCGTCAGCCCGCTGATCGCGCTGATGCACGATCAGCTTCGCGCCGCCGAGGCGATCGGCATCCGCGCGGCGACGCTGACCAGCGTCGACGACAATCGCGCCGAGACGATCGCGCGCTTCCGCGACGGCACGCTCGACTTGCTCTACGTCGCGCCGGAGCGGGCGTCGAGCGGGCATTTCCGCGAGCTGCTCGCGCGCGCGCCGCTGTCGCTGTTCGCCATCGACGAGGCGCATTGCGTCAGCGAATGGGGGCATGATTTCCGGCCCGATTACCGCCTGCTGCGGCCGCTGCTCGACGCCTTTCCCGAGGTGCCGCGCCTGGCGCTCACCGCCACCGCCGACGCGCATACCCGCGCCGACGTGCTGGAGCAGCTGGGAATCCCGCGCGATGGGCTGATCGTCGCCGGCTTCGACCGCCCCAACATCCGCTATGCGATCAGCCCCAAGGCGGGCACTGCGCAGCAGATAGCCGAGCTGATCCGCGAGACGCCCGGCCCCGGCATCGTCTACGCCCCGACGCGCGCCGCGGCCGAGAAGCTTGCCGAGGCACTGGCGAGAACCGGCCGGCCGACGCGCGCTTATCATGCCGGACTCGATCCGGCGGTGCGCGCGAAGAACCAGGCCGACTTCGTCGCCTCGGAAGACATGGTGATCTGCGCGACGGTCGCCTTCGGCATGGGGATCGACAAGCCCGACGTGCGCTTCGTCGCACATGCCGCGCTGCCCAAGTCGATCGAGGGCTATTATCAGGAGACCGGCCGCGCCGGGCGCGACGGCGACCCCGCGGTCGCGCATCTGTTCTGGGGCGCCGAGGACTTCGCCAGGGCGCGCCAGCGGATCGGCGAGGTCGAGCCCGAGCGGCAGGCCGGCGAGCGCGCGCGGCTCACCGCGTTGGGCGCCTTGGTCGAGACCGCCGGCTGCCGCCGCGCGATCCTGCTGCGCCATTTCGGCGAGGACCCGCCCGAGCGATGCGGCAATTGCGACAATTGCCTCAACCCGCCCGCCGCCGTCGATGCCACCGAGACGGCGCGCAAGTTCCTTTCCGCGGTGTTCCGTACCGGGCAGATGTTCGGCGTCGGCTATGTCGAGGAGGTGCTGACCGGCCGGTCGAGCGAGCGCAGCCTGATGAACGGCCACGAGCGCCTGTCGGTCTGGGGGATCGTCGAGGGCGAGGAGGTGGCGCTGCTCAGGCCCGTCGCCCGCGCGCTGCTGCTGCGCGACGCGCTGAGGACCAACGCCCATGGCGGGCTGGAGTTCGGCCCGGCGGCGCGCGCGCTGCTCAAGGGCGAGGATACGCTCGGCCTGGTGCTGCCGCCCCGGCGCGAGCGTCGCCGACGCGGCGCATCGGCCGCGACAGCCAACCCCGTCGGCGATCCGCTGTTCGAGGCGCTGCGCGAGAAGCGGCGCGAGCTCGCGCATGAAGCCCAGGTGCCGCCTTATGTCGTCTTCCACGATTCGGTGCTGCGCGACCTCGCCGCGCTCAAACCCGCCACCCTGGCACAGATGGGCACCATTTCGGGTGTTGGCGCGAAGAAGCTGGACGCCTATGGCGAGGCGTTCCTGGCGGTGATCAAGGATCACGGTTGAATCCGGACCTCCCCGGCGAAGGCCGGGGTCCAGTTACGACCGGCCCGATGCTGGACCCCGGCCTTCGCCGGGGTGGTTTGTAGATTAAGGTGAGAGGCACCGAATGAAGATTCGCCGCATTGACGACCGCGTCTCGGTATCGCCGCAGATCGACCCCGCCGACGTGACCGAACTTGCCGCGCAGGGCTTCGCCGCGATCATCAACAACCGGCCCGACCATGAGGAAGCCGGCCAGCCCGAGGGCGAACCGATCCGGCTGGTCGCCGAGACGATGGGCCTCGCTTACACCGCGATTCCCGTTGCCGGCGGCTTCTCGCACGAGCAGGTCGACGCGATGCGCGCCGCGCTCGATGCAGCGACCGGGCCGGTGCTCGCCTTCTGCCGCAGCGGCACGCGTTCGACCAACCTCTGGGCGCTGGCCGAGGCCAAGGCGGGGGGCGATCCCGAGGCGATCGTCGCCAAGGCCGCCGCGGCCGGCTATGACCTCAGCGGCATCCGGCCGGCGCTGGATGCGCTCTCCGGCAAGGCATGAGCTGACCTTAGCATGACCTGGCAGCAACTGGCGGGCTCGCTCGCCGCGATCGTGATTCTCGCCGGCCTCGCGTGGCTGCTCAAGCTCGGCCGCGCCGGGCATGAGGGCACGGTCGACGATCCCGAAAGCGCCGCCCGCGCCGCCGAGGAGGCGCTCGCCGGCTTCCGCGCGATCGGCGCACTGGTCGGCGACGATCGCGCGGCCGCGCTGGTCGCCGGCGCGCACGGCCGCGTCGCGGTGGTCAAGCGCCACGGCGCGCGGCTGGCGGTGCGCGAGGTGCGCTGGAGCCAGGTGCGCGCCACCTTCGACGGGATGCTCGTCGAAACCGGCGACCGCCGCTTCGGCGCGGTCACCGTCACCGGCATCGACGTGCTCGACATCAGGCGGCTGGCGCCCTCGCTGACATCGGTGTAAGCAAGCGGGCATGGATTTGCCCGATCCGGTCACTTACGCGATTCCCCTTTTCGTGACGCTGGTGGCGGCCGAGATGCTGGTCGCCTGGGCACGCGACAGACGGCGCTACGAAGCGAGGGACACGCTGACCTCGCTCGCGCTCGGCACCGGCAGCACGATCGCCGGCGTGATCACCGGCGGCGCGGTGTTCGCGCTGGCGAGCCGGGTGTGGCAGTTCCGGCTGTTCGACATCGGCTATCAATGGTGGTGGTTCGTCGTCGCTTTCGTGCTCGACGATTTCTGCTATTACCTGTTCCACCGCTCCGCCCACCGCGTCCGCTGGTTCTGGGCGAGCCACGTCATCCACCATTCGAGCCAGCACTACAACCTGTCGACCGCGCTCAGGCAGACCTGGACCGGCTTCATCAGCCTCGCCTTCATCTTCCGCCTGCCGCTGTTCATGATCGGCTTTCCGCCGGCGATGATCTTCTTCGTCGCGGGGGTGAACCTGATCTACCAGTTCTGGATCCATACCGAGGTGATTCAGCGGATGCCGCGCTGGTTCGAGGCGGTGATGAACACGCCCTCGCACCACCGCGTCCACCACGCGACCAACGCGCGCTATCTCGACCGCAATTATGCCGGCGTGTTCATCGTCTGGGACAAATGGCTCGGCACCTTCGAGCCCGAGCGCGACGACGACAAGCCCCGCTACGGCATCGTCAAGAACCTCGGCAGCTTCAACCTGATCTGGGCGGCGATCCACGAATGGGTGGGAATCGCGCGCGACGTGTGGACGGCGCCGGGGCTCGCCAACAAGGTGGGCTACATGATCCGCGAACCCGGCTGGAGCCACGACGGCAGCCGCGACACCTCGGCGACGATCCGGGCACGCTGGGCGGAACGAGAGGGTGCACCAGTTGATGACACGATCCAGTCACCCTCACCCTTCCGCGCCCCCGCTAACGCGGGGACGCTCCCTCCCTCTCCCAATGGGAGAGGGAGGGGGCCCGCGAGGCGAAGCGGAGTGGGAAGGGTGAGGGTGAGCCCATAGGCGGGGGAGAGACCGGGTGGAGGAAACCGACATCGTCGTCGTCGGAGGCGGATCGGGCGGGAGTGCGGTCGCGGGCCGCCTGAGCGAAGGCGGCCGATATACCGTCGCGGTGCTCGAAGCGGGCGGCCCCAACCGTTCGATCCGCACCCATTGCCCCGGCTTCATGGCGTTCCAGACGCCGGCGACCAACTGGCAGTACGAGACGGTGCCGCAGCCGGGGCTCGGCGGCCGACGCGGTTATCAGCCGCGCGGGCGGGGCATGGGCGGATCGTCGGCGATCAACGCGATGCTCTACATCCGCGGCAACCGCTGGGACTACGACAATTGGGCGGCGCTGGGCGCGACCGGCTGGGGCTGGGACGATGTCCTGCCCTATTTCATCCGGTCCGAGCATAATGAGCGCGATGCCGACGCCCTCCACGGCGATGCGGGGCCATTGTGGGTCAGCGACCAGCATTGGCCCAATGGCGGCGCGCGCGATTTCGTGGAGGCGGGCCGGCAGCTGCAGATTCCCGAAAACCCCGATTTCAACGGGACGCGCCAGGAAGGACTCGGTCTCTATCAAGTCACGCAGCGGAACGGCGAGCGCTGGACCGCAGCGCGCGCCTATCTCGGCGACGGCAAGCCGCCCGAGAACATCGGCATCCTCACCGATGTGCTGGTCGAGCGCGTGCTGTTCGACGGCGGCCGCGCCTGGGGCGTCGCCTATCGGCGCGGCGCCGAGACGCAGGTGATCCGCGCTCGGCGGGCGGTGGTGCTGGCGGCCGGCGTGTTCGGCACGCCGCAGCTGCTGATGCTGTCGGGAATCGGGCCGGCGGCGCATCTCGCCGATCATGGCATCCCGGTTCGGCTCGACCGCGCCGCCGTCGGCGCCGACCTGCAGGACCATATCGACTATGTCGCCAGCTTCGAAACGCCGGGCAAGGCCTTCATGGGCCGCTCGCTGACCGGCACGATCGGCGTTGCCAAGGCGATCGGCCGCTGGCTCAGATCGCGGTCGGGACTGATGACGACGCCCTATGCCGAGGCGGGCGGCTTCCTCACGCTGATGCCGGGCAGCCCGGCGCCCGACGTGCAGTTCCATTTCGTCATCGCGCCGCTGGAGGATCACGGCCGCAGCCCGGTCAAGGCACATGGCTATTCGTGCCACGTCTGTGTGCTGCGGCCGGAAAGCCGCGGCGCGCTGACGCTGGCGTCGAGCGATCCGCGCGCGGCGCCGCTGATCGACCCCGGCTTCCTGACCGACGACCGCGACATGGCGGTGATGAAGGCGGGCGTCCGCGCGATGTACCGCATCCTCAAAGCGCCGGCGATGGCGCACCACCAGGGCCGCGACCGCCATCCGGTCGATCTCGACGACGACGACGCGCTCGAGCGGCTGATCCGCGCCCGGGCGGACACCGTCTACCACCCGGTCGGCACCTGCCGGATGGGATCGGACGCGGCGGCGGTGTGCGATCCGCAGCTGCGCGTGCGCGGCGTCGACGGGCTCTACGTCGCCGATGCCTCGGTGATGCCGCGGCTCGTCTCGGGCAACACCAATGCGCCCACGATCATGATCGGCGAGCGCTGCGCCGACTTCATCGCCGCCGATCTGCGCTGACGCACGACTGATCGAGATCAGTGCGATTTCGCCGCCCGGCGCTGCAACGCCCGCGGCATCCGCTTCGTTGTAGCGGCGCGTGGGGGACGGCGACATGCACGCCTCAGCCATCGGAGACTATCATGGGCCTGTTCACCAAGGATATCGAAACGCTCGACGACTTGTTCCTGCACACGCTGCACGACATCTATTATGCCGAGCAGCAGATCACCAAGGCGCTGCCGAAGATGATCGAGAAGGCGACAAACAGCCAGCTCAAGCAAGGCTTCGAGACGCACCTGCGCGAGACGGAAGGGCAGATTGACCGGCTCGACCGCGCCTTTTCGATGCTGGACGAGGAGCCAAAGGGCGTCACCTGCCCGGCGATCGACGGCATCATCAAGGAAGCCAATGAGATCGCCGGCGACATCGCCGACAAGACGGTGCTCGACGCCGGCCTGATCGCCGCGGCGCAGGCGGTCGAGCATTACGAGATCACCCGTTACGGCACACTGATCGCCTGGGCGAAGCAGCTCGGCCGCAGCGACGTGGCCTCGCTGCTCAAGCAGACGCTCGACGAGGAATATGCCACCGACGACAAGCTCACCCGGATGGCCGAGCAATCGGCCAACGCTGAGGCCGAGGCGGTCAACGAACCCGCCTGAGCGCCGTCCCGGCCCGGCGAGGCGACCGCCGGGCCGGGTGCTTTGTGGTTGCTTGAATCGCCCCTCAATCCGTTCGCGTCGAGCAAAGTCGAGACACAACGTCGAGCGTAGCCGAGAAGTCTCGCTTCGCTCGACCGTGCCCCTCGACTTCGCTCGGGACGAACGGAATTCGTCTACTCCGCCGCCTCGGCGCGGTCGTCGTCGCGGGCGACATCCTCGGGCAGCGACCAGAGTAGGTCGTGCTTGGTCAGCACACGGCCGTCGTGCGCGTGGACCTGGATCGGCGCGATCGGCCGGCGGTCGCGCGCGTCGACCAGCACCGGGCTTGCGGGCATCCCGGTCTCCCAGCGCTCACCCCATTGCCTGAGCGCGATCATCGTCGGCAGCAACGCCATGCCCTTGTCGGTGAGATTGTAGTCGATCTTGCGCCGATCCTCTCGCAACGCGCGGCGTTCGAGGATGCCGTGCTCGACCAGCCGCGCCAGCCGGTTGGCGAGGATGTTGCGGGCGATGCCGAGTTCCGACTGGAACTCCTCGAAATGGTGCAGCCCGTTGAACGCCGCGCGCAGGATCAGGAACGACCAGCGCTCCCCCATCGCCTCCAGCGCCGCCGGCAGGCTGCATTCGTTGGCGAGGTCGCGCAGGGGTTCGCGCAGCTTTTCGGTCATCGGATCGGCAGCCTATCGCAAAACGGCCGTAAGGGAAACCGCATATAAGTTTCATGTTGAAACTCGCAACTGCACAATGTAAGTGGCGTTTCGCAACCTAGTTTCGGGAGGTCGTGATGATTCGCCTGGTTTCCTTCGCCGCTTTAGCCGCGGCTGCCGCTTTCGTGTCTCCGGTCGCCGCTCAGGCGCGCGGCGCGAGCTACTACACCGCCACGCCGGCCGCCGCACCCGCGGCGGCGAGCTATGTCACGCGCAACACGATCTGGTCGTGCAGCGGCGGCATCTGCACCGCCGACAAGGCCGCCGACCGCGCCGACTTCGTGTGCCAGCGCATCGCCAAGTCGGTGGGCAAGCTCGAGTCCTTCACCGCCGGCGGCGCGGCGCTGGATGCGGAGGCGCTCGCCAAGTGCAACGCGAAGGCGAAGTAAGGCGCCCCGCCCTCACCCTTCCCGCTCGGCGCGGAAGGGTGAGGGAGAAGCAGCCACCGCCTCCCATCAAGCCTATTGCATTGCAGCGGCACGCCGCCCGATATGGTTCGCGTGCTCAGGCAATATGAACTGGTCGATCGGGTTCTCGGCTACGATCCGCAAGCCGACGAGGCGCTGCTCAACCGCGCCTATGTCTTCTCGATGCACGCGCACGGCAGCCAGAAGCGCGCTTCGGGCGATCCTTATTTCAGCCACCCCATCGAGGTCGCGGGCATCCTGACCGACCTCCACCTCGACGACGAGACGATCGCCACCGCGATCCTCCACGACACGATCGAGGACACCGTCGCCACCCACGACGAGATCGAGAAGCTGTTCGGCCACAACGTCGCCCGGATGGTCGACGGCGTCACCAAGCTCTCCTCGATCGAGGCGCAGACCGAGAACGAGCGCGCCGCCGAGAACCTACGCAAGTTCCTGCTGGCGATGTCCGACGACATCCGCGTGCTGCTGGTCAAGCTCGCCGATCGCCTTCACAACATGCGCACGCTCCACTTCATCAAAAAGGAGGACAAGCGCCGCCGCATCGCCAAGGAGACGATGGACATCTACGCCCCGCTCGCCGAGCGAATCGGCATGTACGAGTTCATGAAGGAGATGCAGACGCTCGCCTTCCGCGAACTCGAGCCCGAGGCATATGAATCGATCACCCGGCGGCTCGATGCGCTCAAGGAAGGCGGCGGCGACCGCATCGCCAAGATCGGCTCGGGGCTCAAATTGCTTTTGTCGCGCGGCGGGATCGAAGCCGATATTTCGGGCCGCGAGAAACACCCGTACTCGATCTGGAAGAAGATGTCGGAGCGGCACGTCAGCTTCGAGCAGCTGTCGGACGTCATGGCGTTCCGCGCGATCGTCGATACCGAGGAGGAATGCTATCGCGCGCTGGGCGTGATCCACCGCCGCTGGCCGATGGTGCCGGGCCGGTTCAAGGACTATATCTCGACGCCGAAGCGCAACGGCTATCGCTCGCTGCACACCACGGTGATGCACGCAGACAATACCCGCGTCGAGATCCAGATCCGCACCCACGAGATGCACCAGCAGGCCGAATACGGTCTCGCCGCGCATTGGGCGTACAAGCAGGACGCGGTGCGCCCCGACACGCAGGTCAGCTGGATTCGCGACCTCGTCGAGATTCTCGACACCGCCGACAGCCCCGAGGAGCTGCTCGAGCATACGCGGATGGCGATGTACCAGGATCGCATCTTCGCCTTCACCCCCGCCGGCGAGTTGATCCAGCTGCCAAAGGGCGCGACGCCGATCGACTTCGCTTACGCCGTCCACACCGACCTCGGCGACCAGGCGGTCGGCGCCAAGATCAACGGCCGCGTCGTTCCCTTGCGCACGGAGATCGCCAACGGCGATCAGGTGCAGATCCTTCGCTCCAAGGCGCAGACGCCCCAGCCCAACTGGCTCGGCTTCGCGATCACCGGCAAGGCGCGCGCGGCGATCCGCCGCCACCTGCGCCACAAGGAACGTGACGAGACGGTCGCGCTCGGCCGCAAGATCTACGACGAGATCGTCCAGCGGCTGCCCGCCGCGGTCGCCGCCGACGCGATCGATCATGCCGTCAAGCGGCTCAAGCTGGCCGACGAGGCGGCGCTGATGGAGGCGATCGCGCGCCGCACCGTCACCGACGCCGAGGTGATGGAGGCGCTGATGCCGGGCTCGGCGGCCGCCGAGCCTGCGCACGCCCCGCCCCCGCAATCGAGCGCGATCTCGATCAAGGGTCTGACGCCGGGCGTCGCCTATACGCTCGGGGACTGCTGCCATCCGGTGCCCGGCGATCGCATCGTCGGGCTGCGCCGGCCGGGCGAGGGCATCGAGGTCCATGTCATCGACTGCCCGCGGCTGATCGAGGGCGAGGACGTCGATTGGGTCGATCTCGCCTGGGGCGACAAGTCCGAAGGCGGCACCGCGCGCATCTCGGTAGAGGTCCGCAACGAGCCCGGCGCGCTCGGCACGCTGGCGACGATCATCGGCGCGCAGCGCGCCAATATCACCGCGCTGCGGCTCGACGCGCGCGACACCACTTTCCACACCAACGTGATCGATATCGAGGTGCACGACGTGCATCACCTGATGCGCGTGCTCGCCGCGCTCAACGCCGCCGACGCGGTCAACCGGGCGGAGCGCGGATGACCGTCAGGCGCGGTGCGCAAGGCGGCTGTCGGCCGGCGCCTGGTCCCGATCGGCGAGGCCGTAATCGCGCACCACCGCCGCGATCCGCAGCCGATAGTCGTTGAAGATGCCGGCGCGGCCCGCTGCCTGCGCGGCGCGATGCGCGGTGCCGGTGCGCCACGCCGCGACCGCCGCCTCGTCGCGCCAGAACGACAGCGACAGCAGCTTGCCCGGCGTCGCCAGGCTTTCGAACCGCTCGACCGAGATGAAGCCGTCGATCGTCTCCAGCTCGCCGGCCAATTGCGCAGCGATGGCCAAATAGGCGTCGCGCCGGCCAATCGCCGGCTCGACCTCGAAGATCACCGCGATCACGGCGTCACCAGCGGCGCGTGCGGCGTCGAAACACGCTTCAGGAACAATCGCTCCTCGCGCCGGATGAACTGCTCCCGCCGGGCGAAGGCGAAATTCTCGCGGCCGAGGGGATCGGCGGCGAGCCGGGCGCGATAGGCCTCGTAGGCGGCCAGGCTCTCGACGTCATAGAGCGCATAAGCGCGCGTCGCCGAGCCCTCGTGCGGTGCGTAATAGCCGATCAGGTCGGCGCCGCAGCGCGGGATCGCCTGCCCCCAGTTGCGTGCATATTCGGCGAAGGCCTCGGCCTTGAACGGATCGATCTCGTAGCGGATCAGGCAGGTCAGCATCTGTATCTCCCCATCGTCATTGCGAGGAGCGGAGCGACGAAGCAATCCAGTATCCCGTGCGTTGATCTGGATTGCTTCGCTCCGCTCGCAATGACGGACAACCAACGAAGGTCGCGCCATAGCCGATTGCCTCGCACCCATGCTTCGGTTAAAGCCAAACCATGATGGACGGACCGATGATCGCCCGCGTCGCCGCGCTGATCGGCGATCCCGCCCGCGCCAACATGCTGACGGCGCTCACCGACGGCCGCGCGCTGACCGCCAGCGAGCTGGCGCAGGCCGCCGGGGTCGCGCTGCCCACCGCGAGCGGGCATCTCGCCCAGCTTGTCGCGGGCGGGCTGGTCGCGGTGGAGAAGCAGGGCCGGCATCGCTATCACCGCCTCGCCGATCCCGATGTCGCGCAGACGATAGAGGGGCTGATGGGCCTCGCCGAACGCACCGGCGCCCGGCGAATCCGCACCGGCCCGCGCGAGCCGGCGCTGCGCCGCGCGCGCGTCTGCTACGACCATCTCGCCGGCGAGCGCGGCGTCGCTTTGCTCGCCGGGGCACGGGCGGCCGGCTACCTTGCCGGCGAGGCGCTGGCGATGACCGAGGCCGGCCGCGCCGCCTTCACCCGCTTCGGCATCGATCTCGACGCGCTGGCGCGCAGCCGCCGGCCGCTGTGCCGGCACTGCCTCGACTGGAGCGAGCGGCAGAGTCACCTCGGCGGGGCGCTCGGCGCGGCGGTGCTGGCGCGGCTGCTCGATCAAGGCTGGGCGCGACGCGAGACGGGCCGCGTGCTGACGATCACCCCGCGCGGCGCCGGCGCCCTCGCGCTGATCGGACTCGATTCGGCAGATGACGGCACCCGCGGCGACCGCTAATAGCCCGCCATGCACCGCCCAGCGCTGTCGATCGTCGTTCCCTGCTACAACGAGGCTGGCTGCCTCGAAATCCTGCACGCGCGCGTTTCGGCGGCGGCGAAGGCCGCGGTCGGCGAGGATTACGAGATCGTCCTGGTCAACGACGGCTCGCGCGACGGCACCTGGCCGCTGATGCAGCGTCTCGCGGCGGGCGACCCGCGGCTCGTCGCGATCAACCTGTCGCGCAATCACGGCCACCAGCTGGCGCTCACCGCCGGGCTCGACCTGTGCGCCGGCGAGCAGATCCTGATCATCGACGCCGACCTGCAGGACCCGCCCGAGCTGCTCGGCGAGATGCGCCAGGTGATGACGGCGGAGCAGGCCGATGTCGTCTATGCCGTGCGCCGCAAGCGCGAGGGCGAGACCTGGTTCAAGAAGCTCACCGCCGCCGCTTTTTATCGCGTGCTCGATCGAGTCACCGATACGCCGATCCCGCTCGATACCGGCGACTTCCGGCTGATGAGCCGCCGCGCGCTCGACGCCTTCCTCAGCCTGCCCGAGCAGGCGCGCTTCATCCGCGGCATGGTCGCCTGGGTCGGCTTCCGCCAGGTGCCGTTCGCCTATGACCGCGCCGAGCGCCACGCCGGCGAGACCAATTATCCGCTCGGCAAGATGGTTCGGCTGGCGTTCGATGCAGTCACCGGCTTCTCGACCGCGCCGCTGCGCTTCGCCAGCCATGCCTCGGTGATCCTCGCCGGCGCCTCGCTGCTGCTGCTGTTCTACATCGCTTACGGCTTCATCGCCGGCAATCCGGTGCCCGGCTGGACCTCGACGATGCTCGTCGTCGTCGTGCTGAGCGCGATCCAGATGTTCGTGCTCGGCATGATCGGCGAGTATCTGGGGCGCCTCTACGTCGAATCGAAGCGCCGCCCGCTGTACCTCGTCGCCGACATCGCCGGCCCGGTCCGCGGCCATGCCACGCTCGGCTATAATGCCGAGGATGTGAGCCACGAGATCGACGAGCCAGCGGCGAAAGCGGCGGAGTAAATCCAAATCCTCCCCGGAGCAGGGAGGATTTTCAGGATTGCGACGCCAGCGTGATGATCGACAGCCCCGGCGGCAGGGGGATGCGGCCGACAAGGCGGCGTTCGAGTCCGAACACCTTCTCGAATGCTGCATTGAGCGCCCCGGCCGGCGGCGAATCGTCGCTGTCGTCCTTGCCCATGAGCTTGCCGGCGACCCGCGCTGCGACCGCGGCCGGGAACAGCAGCGAGTTGAACCAGCGCAAGCCGTTGTGCCTCAGCCCGGCCCGCTCGATCGCCGCGCCGAGCGTTTTCTTGGAATAGCGCCGGTAGTGGTGGTTGACCACGTCGTGCGCGCTCCACATCCACTGGTGCGCGGGCACGGTGATCAGGATCTTGCCGCCGGGTTTGAGACATTCGGCCATCGCCTTGAGCGCCGCCACGTCGTCCTCGATATGCTCGACCACGTCGAGCACCGCGATCAGGTCGTAGCCGCCGCGCTCGACCCCGGTCAGCGCCGGCAGCGGCGCGCTGCCGACCGCCTTGCCCAGCCGCTCGCTGGCGATCGTCCGCGCCGCCTCGTCGATCTCGATCGCGTCGACCTCGCCGAAGCGTGCCAGCATCGGCAGGTTGTGCCCGGTGCCGCAGCCGATCTCCAGGATGCGCGCGTGCCCGGGCAGCTTGCCGTAGCGCGCCAGGTAGTCGGCCAGGATGTTGCGGCGCGCGCGATACCACCAATGCGTCGAGTCGTGCGCCGCCATGCGATCATAGACGATGCGGTCCATGTCAGGCGAACACCCATTGCCGGTTGAGCGCGAAGGTGGCGAGCGGCGTCACCAGCACCACCGGGATCAGCGGCG
>Ga0164242_10005182_pt1 | contig 14525 bp, 11 predicted proteins | sample OricomgcompostMG_FD_108783 | JGI IMG/M metagenome (GOLD analysis project Ga0164242, IMG submission 108783) | Miracle-Growth compost microbial communities from Emeryville, California, USA - Original compost - Miracle growth compost (MG) ... | reverse complement strand
CCATGCCGGACTCGCCGTCAGCGCGTTCTGGCTGGCCGGCAATGCCGGCGCGGCGGCGGTGATCTACGCGTTCTCGCAGCTCGCCGACCGCGCGCTGTGGAGCTGGGCCGGATGCGCGCTGTCTGCGCTGCTGCTCGGCGAAGCGCTGCTCGCACCGCTGCTCAGGCCGCGCCGCGTGTAGGAGCGCGCCATGCGCGCGACCGGGCGGACACGGGTCGCGCCCATGGGGCGCTCCTACAACGTTGCCTGCCGACGCGTGAACTTCATCACCAGCCGCTGGTAGCCGGACGGGAACATCCGCACGATCAGGTCGAGCAGTTTGGCGTCGGGGCCGACCAGCACGCGGCGCTTGTTGCCTTCGACGGCCTTGATGATGATGCGTGCGGCGCGGTTCGCGGTGGTGATGAACATCTTCTCGAAATCGCGTTTGGCGCTCTGTTCATCCTTGCCGAGGAACTTGTTCAGGTCACCGGTCATGCGCGCCGACCTGGCGATGCCGGTCTTGATGCCGCCGGGATGCACGCTGGTGACGCTGACCGGCTCGTGCTTCATCTCCAGTTCCTGGCGCAGGCATTCGCTGAAACCGCGCACCGCGAACTTGCTGGCGTTGTAGCAGCCGTTGCCGGGCACCGCGAACAGGCCGAACACGCTCGACGTGTTGATGATGTGTCCGTCGCCGGACGCGCGCAGATGCGGCAGGAACGCCTTGCTGCCGTAGACTACGCCCCAGAAATTGATGTTCATGATCCACTCGAAGTCGCCGTATTCGGCACCTTCGAGCGTCGCGCCGAGTGCAACGCCGGCATTGTTGAAGATCAGGTTGACCTTGCCGTGTTCGGCGACCACGGCGTCGGCCCACGCGTAGACCGCGTCGCGGTCGGCGACGTCGAGCTTCTGCGAGGTGATCCGCACGCCGAACGGCTGCAGCATTTCGACGGTTTGCGCGAGTCCTGCTTCGTTGACGTCGCTGATCGCGACGTGGCAGCCGCGCTTCGCGAGTTCGATCGCCAGTTCGCGACCCATGCCCGAGCCTGCGCCGGTGATCGCCGCGACCTTGTCCTTGAACGATTTCATGCTGTCCCCGATGTCGATGATGTCAATGCGCTCAATCGCGCGCTGTCGCGGTTTCCGCATCGAGCGTGTAATCGCCGAGCCGGAAACGCCGCGTCTTGTTGCGGAATACGAAGGTGAAACCCGGCCAGATCGTCGTGTTGCGGCCGCGCGCGTCGAGATACCAGCTCTTGCAGCCGCCCTGGTTCCAGATCGCGGCATTGACGCTGCCCTGCACTTTTTCGTTGTAGCGCCGCTGCACGTCGGCGCGCACCTCGACTGCACGCAGCCCGCGCTCGCGCATCTGGCGGATGCCGTCCATCACATAGGCGATCTGCGATTCGATCATGTAGACCTGCGAGGTGTGGCCGAGGCCGGTGTTCGGTCCCATCAGCATGAAGAAGTTCGGGAAGCCGTGCACGCTCGCGCCGAGATACGCCTCGACGCCGTTCTCGTGCCACGCGTCCCAGAGATCGCGGCCGTTGCGGCCGAAGATCGCGCCGCGCGGAATCGGATCCTGCACGGTGAAGCCGGTGCCGAGGATGATCGCGTCGACTTCGCGTGCCTGGCCGTCGGCGGTGACCACGGCATTGCCGCGAATCTCGCGAATCTCGTCGGTGATGACATCGACCTGCGGCTGCGTCAGCGCCGGATAGTAGTCGTCGGAGATCAGCACGCGCTTGCAGCCGATCGTGTAATTCGGACGCAGTTTCGCGCGCAGCGCACGATCCGGCACCTGGCGTTTGAGATGGCGCAGCGCGACCCGCTGCACCAGCGTCATCAGCTTCGGGCTGACGACGAACCCGAACACGCGCGTTTCCAGCATCGCGTACAGACCGGCGCGCATCAGCTTCTGCGTGAACGGCAGCAGGCGGAACAGCCGGCGTTCGCCGTTGCCGATCGCGCGATCCGGCTTCGGCATGATCCACGGCGGCGTGCGCTGGTACAGATCCAGATGCGCGAGCTTCGGCACGATCTGCGGCACGAACTGGATTGCGCTGGCGCCGGTACCGATCACCGCGACGCGCTTGCCGGACAGATCGTAATCGTGGTCCCACTGCGCCGAGTGGAACCGCTTGCCGCCGAATTCATCGAGTCCCGGAATCTTCGGAATCGACGGATTGCTGAGCGCGCCCATGCCGGATACCAGCACGCGACCCGAAAAACTGCGGCCGTCGGCAGTCTTCACGCGCCACAGCGCGGCCGCCTCGTCCCAGCTCGCGGCGACGACATTGGCGCCGAAACGCACATGCTTCAGCAGATCGTATTTGTCGGCGACGCGTTGCAGATAGCGTTCGATCTCCGGCTGCTGCGCGAACATCCGCGTCCAGTCCGGGTTCTGCTCGAACGAGAACGAATACAGGTGCGACTGCACGTCGCAGGCGCAGCCCGGATAGCGGTTGTCGCGCCAGGTGCCGCCGACGCTGTCGGCACGTTCGAGAATCTCGAAATCGTCGATGCCGGCCTGCTTGAGACGGACCGCGAGGCCCAGCCCGGAAAACCCGGTGCCGATGATCAGCACCGCGCTCGACCGCTCCATTCCCGCATCGAATGCCATCGTCCGCCCCGTTTTTGACAATCAGTGTTGTCACCTTACATTTTGACAACACTTCATGTCAACATTGCACCATGAAGACGTCGAAACCCGCGGCAACAGGTCGCCGCTTCCGTGGCCTGGACAGCCGCCAGCGCCAGCAACAGCGTCGCGAACAGTTGATCGAAGCCGGCCTGCAGGCGTTCGGCACGAAGGGCTATCACAACGCCGGCGTGCGCGAGATCTGCGGCGAAGCGAGGCTCACCGAGCGTTATTTCTACGAGTCGTTCGCGAATCGCGAGGCGCTGTTCCTCGCCGTCTACGCGCACGCGATCGAAACCGTGCGCAGCGCCGTGGTGCTGGCGATCGGCCGTTCCGACCGCGACGTGCGCAGCCTCGCCCGCACCGCGATCCGCGCGTTCCTGGAAACGCTGCGCGACGATCCGCGCCTGTCGCGCATCCTGCTGATCGACGCGCTGACGGTCAGCGCCGACGTCGGACGCCAATCGCAGCAGGCGACGCAGAGTTTCGCCGATCTGGTCGGCTCGCTGATCCTGTCGCTGTATCCGCAGTTGCCGAAACAGCGGGTCGATACGCAGCTGATCGCCAACGGCCTGGTCGGTTCGACCGTGCATCTGGCGATGCAGTGGGCGGCCAGCGGTTTCGACCAGCCGCTCGACAGGATTCTCGAACACTGCGTGCTGTTCTACGACGCCGCCGGCGCCCAGGCCGAACGCATGACGGCCGGATAAGATGGTCACAAAAGGGGGATTTTCATGAAGGGCCTGTTCCGCATCGTCGCCATCGTGTTCGCCGTGGCGATCGCATACGTCGCCGTCGATCACCTGTTTCCGCGACCGATGGCAAAAGCCGCGCTCGACATCCAGCACTGGCTCGGCGGCGTCGAGCACAAGACCGTGCGGATTCCCGGCTTCGAGATCGCGTATCTCGACGGCGGCCAGGGCGAGCCGCTGGTGATGGTGCACGGCATCGGCGCCGACAAGGACAACTGGTCGCAGATCGCACCGTTCCTGCGCGGCAGCGGCCGCCTGATCGCACCCGACCTGCCCGGCTTCGGCGAAAGCGACAAGCCGGCCGATGCCGATTACTCGGTGATCGCGCAGGTCGAACGGCTCGGCCAGTTTCTCGACGCACTGCAGTTGCCGCGCGCACATCTGGCCGGCAATTCGATGGGCGGCGCGATCGTGCTGGCGTTCGCCAAGCTGCATCCGGAACGCGTGCAGAGCCTGTGGCTGCTCGACCCGGCCGGCGTCGGCGCGGCGAAGGAATCGGAAATGTTCCGCGCGTATCGCGAGGATGGCCAGCTGCTGCTGTTCGCGAAGACGCCGGACGATTTCGCGCGCGTCATGGAGCTGGCGATGAGCAAGCAGCCGCCGGTGCCGTACAGCGTCAAGCACGAACTGGCACTCGCCGCCGCGAACAACTACGCGCTGCATACGCGGATCTTCCGCGACCTCACCGCCGAAGTGCCGCATCTCGAACGGGACGTCGCCGGCCTGGTGACGCCGACGCTGATCGTCTGGGGCGAGGAAGATCGCGTGCTCGATCCGTCCGGCGCCGAAATCCTGCATCAGGCGCTGCCGAATTCGCAGCTCGTGCTGATGCCCGGCATCGGCCACATGCCGATGCTCGAAGCGCCGTACCGGGCCGCCGCCGACTACAAGAAGTTCCGCGCAAACCTGCTCGCGCCGCCACGTCTCGCGGAGCCGACGCAATGAACGAGATTCCGACCCGCATCGTCGAAGCCAACGGCCTGCGTTTCAATGTCGCGATCGCCGGCGACGGCCCGGTCGTCGTGCTGCTGCACGGCTTTCCCGACACGCTGCGCGTCTGGCGGCGCCAGATCAATGCGCTCGCCGCGGCCGGCTATCGCGTCATCGCGCCCGATCAGCGCGGCTTCGGCGACAGCGAGATTCCGGCCGGTGGCGTCGGCGCCTACCGCCTCGAATATCTGGCCGACGACATCATCGCGCTGCTCGACGCGCTCGACGTTCGCGAACCGGCGTATCTGGTCGGCCACGACTGGGGCGCGGTGGTCGGCTGGAAACTGGCGATCGATCACGCCGCGCGCTTCCGCAGCTTCGTCGTGATGTCGGTCGGCCATCCCTGCGAATACCGGCGCGGCTTCGAGCAGAAATGGCGCGCGTGGTACATCTACATCTTCCTGATGCGCGGCCTCGCCGAATGGCTGCTGCGCGCCGGCGACTGGCGTGCGATGCGCGCGCTGGTCGACGATCCGGACGAAACCGCCGCACGGATCGCCGCGCTGTCGCCACCCGGACGTTTGCGCGCCGGCCTGAGCTGGTATCGCGCGAACGTCTTTCAGGTGCTGACCGGCCGTTACGGCAAGACGCCGCTGCCGGTGCTCGGCCTGTGGAGCGACGGCGACTTCGCGCTCGCCGAAAGCCAGATGCGCAATTCGCACCGGCACGTCACCGGCGCATGGCGCTACCGCCGTATCGACAACGCCTCGCACTGGCTGCAGCTCGATCGCGCCGACGAGATCAACGCGCTGCTGCTCGACTGGTTCGCGTCGCCGACGGCGTAACGCTGCGCGGCCCCGCAAGCGACGTGCCCGTCCGGCGACCGCATCGCCGGCCGACGCCAGCGCTCGCGTGCATCTGCGAAGTTCACGGTCCAGTCAGCGGTCACGGCGCAGCGTCGGGGCTGCCCCGTTCACTACCGAGATTGCCCCGATGAAAAACCTGACGACCCTCGCGATCGTGGCCGCCGCCACCGTCGCGCCGCACGCCGTTCACGCCGCCGATGAACCGATGAAGCCGTCGGGCGCGATCGAAGCGGTGATGCCGAATTCCGACAAGGCGTTTTTCGAAAATGCCGCGTCGGCCAACCAGTTCGAGATCGCCGCCAGCAAGCTGGCACTGACCCGGTCGAGCGATCCGGACATCAAGGCGTTCGCGCAGAAGATGATCACCGATCACGGCGAAGCCGGCACGAAACTCGAAGCGCTCGCCGCACGGAAAAACGTCACGCTGCCGACGACGATGGCGAGACGCCATCAGCACCTGTACGACGCGCTCGAGAACGACAAGGCCGGCAAGGATTTCGACGAGGATTACAAGAACAAGATGGTGATGAGCCACAAGGAAGCGGTGTCGCTGTTCGATCAGACATCGAAGAAAGGCCAGGACCCGGACGTCAAAAGCTTCGCGGCGATGCTGCTGCCGACCTTGCAGATGCACGGCAGTGCGGCGCAGGCGCTGAACCGGAAGTAGACGCCGCCGCGAGTTCACGCGAGCGCAGACGCTGCGGACAATCCGCCGACGGTCGCGCGCTCGTCGTCGCGTCACCGATGCCGGACGGGAGCCTTCGCGCGCGGCGCATGCTGCAAGTCGTGGATCATCGCCACGCAATCGTTGTCCTCGCCGAGGCCGAGCTGGATCGTCGGAATCAGCGCCGCGAGCGGCGTCAGGAGCACGCCGAAGGCGGCCGCGATGCCGCCGCGCACCGCCAGCGCGCCGGGGTCCGGCAGGATGCGCGGTGAGCGCAGCGGACCGTTGATATTGATCGGCGCCGCCAGCGAGCCGATGTTCGGATGCTTGGGCTGCGTGCGGATCCGGTAGTCGATCTTCTCGTCGCTCAGATCGATCGTGCCCGAACCGAGCAGGTTGGCCGCCGAGGTATCGAACAGCAGCGTGTTGGTTTTGATCTGGCCATCGTCGAGGCCAAGGTCGACGATCATGCAGCGCATCTGCGCGCGTCGCGGCAGGCCGAGCGCGGAGATCAGCGAATTGCCGAAATCGAGGCCGGCGAGATTGACGAGCAGCGCGCTGATGTCGCCGCCGCTCATGAACAGCTTCAGGCTGCCGTCACCGTCGCCGAGCATCGCCGCCAGCGAATTGCCGCGCGCATCGAGCGTCGCGCGGCCGCCGATCGTGCCGGTACCGCGGAATACGCTCAGCTTGTCGACGACCTTGCTGAAATCGAGTTCGCGAAAATCCACATCGGCGGTCGTGTGGATCGGGTTCCTGCGCCCGTCGAGCGTGATCGCGGCGACGACGCTGCCGTTGCCGACGCCGAGTTTCAGCGGCTTGACGCTGATGACGCCGTCCTCCAGCAGAAGATGCGCGGCCAGCGTGTCGACCGGCATGTGCTCGCTGTCGATTTTCGCGACCTTGTAATCGACATCGAGATCGGCGGCGCGGATGCGCGGCAGCGAGATCGGCGTGTCCGGCAGCAGCTTGCCGGTCCGTGCCTGCTTCTTGCGCGACGCTTTCTGGGCGGCGCTGTCGTTCGGGGCGTCGGCGGCACCGGGCGTCGCGCCGACGAAACCGGACAGATCGCTCCAGACGACCTTGTCCGAATGCGCGACGATCGTCACCTTGCGGCGCCGCTCGCCATGCGCGGGAATCACGCTGACGTTGCCGGCGATGTCGCTCTGCCCGTAATGGCCGGTGACGTGGCGGAAACGGATCGCGCCGCTCGCGCGGTCGTAATCGAGATCGCCGGCGATCCGGTACGGCGGCGACGGCGGCAGCGGCACGCCGGTCAGCGGATACAGATCGGCGATGTCGTTGCCGCGAAAGTCCAGTTTCAGCTTCGCGCCGGCGAACGTGATCGGGTCGACCAGCGTGCCGGTCAGCACGACCTGTGTCTCGCCGTCGCGCACTTGCAGGTCGACCGGATACGGCTGCGCCGGATCGCGCAGCGACAGCACCGAGCCGCCGATGAAACGGCCGCTGATCGGTGCGTCGGCGTAGCGGCCGTCGATGTCGATGCGAAGCTGCGGCTCGCCGCCATCCTTGCGCGCTTCGGTGCGGATCTTCAGCCGGAAATCGGCTTTGAACGCCGGTTCGACGAGATGCACGTCGCCGTCGCGGATCGTCAGCGTGCCGATGTCGAGCACCGGCGGCGGCTTGCCGCCGGCTTTGTCGTCGTCGGACTGCAAGGCCGCGAACACGTAGTTCGGTTTGCCGGACGGGCCCGGCCGCAGTTCGCCGACCGGGGTATCGATCTCGATGTCGGGCAATGAAATGCGCCCGCGGAACCACGCCCACGGATCGACGTGGATCGCCAGCCGCTCGATGCTGCCGAACTTGCTGCCCGCCGGGAATTCCGTCGGATTGGCGACCGCGATGCCATCGGCGACCAGCCACGGCTGCCAGCCCGGCTTCACGTCGAAATGACGCAGCGTCACGGTCCGGCCCAGCGCCGCGCTCGCCTTTCGTTCGACGAGCGGCCGGAACCAGTTCCAGTCCCACGACAGCAGCAGCGCGACGACCGCGAGCAGCACGGCGCCTGCCACGTACGCGGACCTGCGTCGACGCTGCCGCTGCTCCATCGCGAATCTCCTCGACGATGCCGATCGTCGAGGCATCGTCGGGCGACGATGCTGAGCCGTCGCTGACGCGGCGGCTCAGCGACCGGCGTCGGGCTGCGCGAGCGCTTCGTCGGCGCCGGCGCTGAGATCGCGGTCGCGATGCTTCAGCTCTTCCTTCGACAGGAAATGCGCGAGTGCCGGCAGCACGACGATCGCGCCGATCATGTTCACCGAGAACCCGAACACCAGCAGGATGCCCATGTCGCGCTGGAACTGCAGGCCGGAGAAGATCCACATCGCGACGCCGACCGACAGGCCGATGCCGGTGAACAGCGTCGCCTTTCCGGTCGAGCGCATCTTCTGGTAATACGCTTCTTCGAGCGACAGCCCCTTGCGCAGCCCGGCCGCGACCACGGTGTAACTGTAGATGCCGTAATCGACGCCGATGCCGCAGGCGAACGCGAGCACCGGCAGCGTCGCGACTTTCTGGCCGATGTCCATTCCCACCATCAGGGCATAGCCAAGCAGCGTCACCATCGACAGCGGCAGGATCACGCACAACACGCCCGACAGCGTGCGGAACGACAGCCACAGGAACAGGATGATCACGCCGTAGACCCAGGCGACGACCAGGATCTCGTTGTGCTTGACCTCCTCGTTGGTCGCCGCCATCACGCCGACGTTGCCGGACGCGAGCAGGAACTTGATCCGCGTGTCCTGCTTCATTTCGGACTCGTAATGCTTCACCGCCGCGATCAGGCCGTTGATCGTCTCGGCCTTGTGGTCGCGCGTGAAGATCCACAGCGACAGTGCGCTGCAATCGTCGTTGAGGAAGCCGGTCGTGGTCGGCACCAGCGCGGTCGACTGCGCGAGCGACTGCGGCGCGCGCGGCAGCACCTCGGCGTTGAGGCGTCCTTCGTTGAGCCCCGAGTACGCGAGCTTGGCGAGATCCTGCAGCGACATCACGTCGCGCACGCCGTCCTGGTTCTGCATGTACCAGCTGAAGCGCTCGATCTCGGCCATCGCCTTGTGATCGATGCATGCGTCGGGAAAGCCCTCGACGATGACCTTGAGCTGATCGACGCCGAGCGTGAAGTGCGAGGCGATCGCATGCGCATCGCGGTTGAAGCGCGAATCGGGGCGCAGTTCGGGCACGCCCTCAGTGGTATCGCCGATCCGCACCTTGTGCACCTGCAGCGCGCCGTAGACCGACAGGCCCGCGCAGATCAGCACGACGACCGTTGCCGGACCGCGCCGGCACAGCACCGCCATGCGCCGGAACACGACATCGCCGAGCCGTTCGCGCTTGGCCGTCGCGATGCGGAAACGCTCGGCGTTCGGCAGCTTCAGGTACGACAGCACCGCCGGCAGCAGCACCTTGTTGACGACGATCACGCCGGCCATGCCGAACGCGGCGTTGATCGACATCTCGCGGATCACGTCGATGTTGATCAGATAGATCGTCGAGAAACCGACGACGTTGGTCAGCAGTGCGACGACACCGGGAATCGCGAGATTGCGGAACGTCGCCAGCGATGCCTGGTAGCTGGTCGCGTTGCGCGTCGAGATTTCGTGCGCCCACGAATTGACGTATTGCACGCCATGGCTGACCGATACCGCCATGATCAGGAACGGCACCAGCATCGCGAACGGATCGAGCCCGAAACCGATCAGGTGCAACAGCCCCAGTTCCCAGGTACACGACACCAGCGAAGTCGCGACGACGAGGATCGCCAGCGGCAGCGAGCCGATGTAGATCCACAGCAGCAGTCCCATCATCAGCAGCGCGACGATGAACAGACCGCCGACCTGGAACGCGGCATCGGTCATGTCGTCGACGACTTTCGCGAAACCGATGATCTGCACCGAGACGTTCGGCGTCTCGTATTTGTGGCGGATCTTCTCCAGCGCGTCGCCGACCTTGACGTAATCGAGCGGCTTGCCGGTCTGCGGATCGGTGTCGAGCAGTTCGGCGACCACCAGCGCCGAACGCTGGTCGGCCGACACCAGCCGGCCGGTGACGTTGGCCTTGGCGACGTTGCCGCGGATGCGCTGCATCATCGCCGGCGTCGGTGTGTAATCCGATGGAATGACGTTCTCGCCGGACAGGCCGCCTTCGACGACTTCGACGTAGAGAATGTTCGGCGTGAAGATCGAGGTCACGCGCGCGCGGTCGACGCCGGGAATGAAGAACACGTCGTCGGTGACGTGGCGCAGCGCCTCCATGAATTCCGGCCGGTAGATGTCGCCGTCGTTGCTCTGCAACGCGACCAGCACGGTGTTGGCGCCGCCGAAATCCTTGTAGTACTTCAGGAAGGTCTGCATGTACGGGTGCTGTTTCGGCACCATCTTCAGCCAGCCGGCGTCCGGCTTGAGCTGCGCGGCATGCCAGCCGAAAAAGACCGTGACCAGCAACAGCGTCAGCAGCGTGTACTGCCGGTAATGAAAGATCGGCGGTTCGACCCACGTGAGGATGCGTTTGGTCATGCTCACGGCAGGACTCCCAGATTCTGGACACCGCGGCGGCCGACGACGATCAGCTTGCCGTCGAACAGCACCGCCTCGGACAGCGGTTCATCGTTGAGTTTCTCGACCGGCTTCAGCGACGCATTCGCCAGGTCGACGCGCACGATCGTGCCGTTGACGCCGACCAGCACCGCGGACGACGCGCCGACCCGTGCGCCGCCGAACAGGCTTTCGCGGACCGGGTTCGCGATCTGCCGCCAGTGTTCGTCCGCTTTCTCCGCATCGCTGTCCTGCGCTTCACGCTCGAAACTCAGCAGCACCGACGGCTCCTCGCCCGGCAGCGCCGGCACGTCGTCGGTCTCGAACACATGGCCGCGCATGCCGTACAGCAGCGCGCCCTTCTCCCCTTGCGGCAGCGCGCCGAACCACGAACCGACGTAAGGCGATTTCAGCAGCCGCCAGCTCGCGCCGCCGTCCGTCGAATGCGCGAGCAGTCCACGCTCGCCGGCGATCAGCAGCGAGCCGTCGCCGAGCCGGACGATCGCGTTCAGATGCAGCGCCAGATCGGTGAGCATCGGCGCCGCCTCCGCCCAATGCGCGCCGCCGTCATCGGTCGTCAGCATCGTGCCGTAGGCGCCGATCGCGATGCCGTGCCGCGCATCGGTGAACAGCACGTCGTGCAGCGCGCGTGCGTTGCTGTCGTAGTGCAGCAGCTTCCAGCTCGCGCCGCCGTCGTCGCTGCCGAGTACCGCGCCGTCGTAACCGACGATCCAGCCGTGCCGCGCATCGAGGAAGCGCACGCGCGTCAGCATCGAACTGACCGGTGACGGCAGCTGCTGCCAGTTCTCGCCGTCGGCCGAACGCAGGATCACGCCCTGCTGGCCGACCGCGGCGAGATGACCGTCGACGATCGCGACACCCAGCAGCCGTCCGTGCACGGCCTTGGCGGCCGGCAAGGCCGGCCGCGGCGCTTCAGCCTCGTCGGCGAACGCCGGCGATCCGGCGCACAGGCCGATGCCGATCGCCAGCGCCGCGAACCACGTCGTGCGCGCACTCATCGGCTGCGCGACTTCGCCTGCAACGCGTTCGGCGTGAACTGCGAATCCGGGAAATGGATTTCCCAGTCGGTGATCGCGTCCTCGTTGGTCAGCGCGGTGACGAAATAGCGCTTCGACTGCAGGTCGTAGATCGTCTGCGGAATGCCGCTGACGGTCGGGATGAACGGCACGGTCAGCAGATGCGATTCCTGCACTTTCCACAACTGGCCGCGATCGTCGTAGCAGTCGATCACCGCGATCGACCACGAATCCTCGTCGAGATAGAAGCGGCGTTTGCCGAAGCGATGGCGCTGGCCCTTGCGCAGCGTCGCCTCGACGACCCAGACGCGATGCAGTTCGTAGCGCGCGAGATCCTGGTTGATGTGGCCGGGGCGGATGATGTCCTTGTACTTGAACGTCGGGCTGTTCAGCACCCACGAGTTGTACGGAATCAGCATCTCGCGCTTGCCGAGCAGCTTCCAGTCGTAACGATCCTGCGCGCCATTGAACATGTCGATCTGGTCGTTGAACTGCTCGCCGTCCGAGCCGATCGACGGATTGTCATAACCGACATCGGGCGCGCGGTTCACGCGGCCGAGGCCCGGGCTGTAGAGATACGCGACGCGCGTGTTGCCGGCGCCGCCGGCGGTCTCCTGCACCAGCGTGATCTGACCGGCGACGCGCGGCGGCGAGATCACTTCCTGCATGTAATAGGCAAAGATGCCTTTCTTGTCGAGCTTCGCCGGTTCCTTGAGGTTGGCGTACTTGAACTTCACGTCCTCGACCAGTTTGCTGATCTTGTAGCTGCCGTCCGGCTTGACGATCGCCTGGTTGTTGTAACGACGCACGGCGCTGCCGCGGAATTCGAGCTTGTGGTTCCAGATCGGCTCGGCGCCGGACTTCGGAATCGGGAACGGAAAGCCGAGCTCGGCGCCCTGCACGTCGTCGGTGCCGTTGAGCGACGCACGCGTCGCGTTGGCGATCGTCGCCTTGTAGATCTCGTCCGGGAAAAACGCGTTGCGCACCGTCGGGTAGACGACCATCTTGTAGTCGGGATAGGCCTTGAACATCGCCTTGTGCCCTTCGCTCAGGATGTTCTCGTACTGCGCCATGTTGTCGCGCGTGATCACGTACAGCGGCTTCATGAAATATTCGGGCGGCTTGTCGCCGACCTTGTAGGTCAGGAAGTCCTTGACGTAATCGGGCATGTACGCGAGCAGCAGCTCGGCGCTGTTGTGACCCTTGGTGTTGCTGTCGACCAGCGCCGCCAGATCGAGCGCCTTGCCGATGTCGAACGCCGCGACCATCCGCGAGAACGCGTCCGGCTGTTTCTTCAGCGAGGTCAGCACCGCGACGATGTCGTCCTTGAGCGCCGGCAGGCGCGTCTTCTTCTGTTCGACCTGCGCGAGCAGGCTGTCGATCGACTTGCCGCCGCGCGTCGCGAGCACCGCGTCGATGTCGGCCTTCAGCTTGCTGTCGCCGGTCAGCATCTCGCGTACCAGCTTCATCACTTTCTGGAACTTCGCCGGATCGCTGTCCATCACGTCCTGGCCGAGCACCAGGACTTCGCTGACCGCGTCCGGATTGGTGACGATGTTGCCGATGTCCTTCACCAGCCGCTGACGCAGCGATTCGAGCTGATCGCGGGTGATCGTCATCATCTTCGGCGCAAACGAAGCCTTGCCGGTCCACGCCGGGATCGTGCCGTCCTTGTTGTCGGCGCGCTGCGCGCCGACCGGCGTCAGTTCCTTGCCGAGCTTGGCCGCCTCCTGGGCGCTGACGCCGGCATGGGCGAAGCCGGCCACGGCCATCGTCAGCAGGGCCATCGTCGCGTTGCGCAAGATCGTCTTCATCGTCTTTCTCCTCTTTGCTTCACATTGCGCGCACTTCAGAACGCGTAGGAAAAACTCCACGACAGGTAATCGCGGTCGCGAAGCGTGTTGTGGCGGCCGCCGCCGGTAAAGATCGTGTAGTTGAAGCGCGTCGAAAGATTTTCGGTGACGTTGATCGTCGTCGCGAAATCGTACTGCTGACGGCCTTCGACGAAATTCTGGATCGGATACGGCGCGGTGCCGTGGATGTCCCACTGCACGGTCAGCTGCGGCCGGAACGTCCAGCCGAAGATCACGTCGTTGTATTCACCGATCGCGATCACGCGATAGCCCCATGCGAAATCGTCGGCGAAGCCGGTCGTCTGCCGATGCGGATTGAGCGTCGCGTAATCGTTCGGACCTTTCTCGTCCTGGCCGATGCTGCGGTGCGTGCGGTCCGGATAGCCGGTTTCCAGCTGCAGGCGGTCGAGGCTCGGCAGGTTGTAGATCTGCGTGAAGCCGATTTCGTTGATCAGCAGGATCTGGTCGGCACCGATCACGTTCGAGAACGCCTTGATCGCGGTCAGATCGAGCTGGCCGACGTGAAAGCGTTCATAACCGGCGATCCGCTGGTGCGGCTGGATCGACCCGTAACCGCGATAGGTCTTCACATAGCTCGGCACCGCGGTATTGGCGCCCGGGAAGCGCGCACCGCCGAGCTGTTCGAGGTTGCGCAGGATGTCCGGCGTCAGCGGATCGAGCAGCGGCACCAGCGTGTTCAGCAGCGCGGTCGGATCGACGAGAAAATCATTGGCCGGAAATGCCGGCTGCAAACCGGCCTGGACGATGTCGGTGATGTTGACCTGCAACGGCAGGTTCGGCCGGAACGAGTATTCGCCGGCGAACGAGATGCCGCCGATCGTCGTGTTGAAGCTGAGCCCGAGCATGCGCACGTCTTCGGGGTAATCGAGATAGAAGCCGAGCGTGTCGATCGGCAGGGGCTCGCGGTCCGGATTGTGCTGGTTCTGGCGGCCGAGCAGAGAACCGTTGAACAGCTTGCAGTTGAGCGCCGCGCTGACCACGTTCGATTGCTGGTCGTCGCTGACCACGCCGTCCGGGCCGACGCCGCGCGTGCACGACGCGTCGGTCGCGGTGACCGTCGCATACGGGTAGCGGCTGTGATAGTTCAGGTAGTAGAAGCTGAGCTGCGTGCCGCCCTGCCAGTCGGCGAAGTAGTTCAGGCGGATGCCGTACTGCCCCATGTCGCGCGGCTTGTTCGCCTTGCCCGGATAGACCGTCAGGCTGGTGCTGCTGATCAGCGAGAT
>Ga0164242_10005181_pt1 | contig 14526 bp, 9 predicted proteins | sample OricomgcompostMG_FD_108783 | JGI IMG/M metagenome (GOLD analysis project Ga0164242, IMG submission 108783) | Miracle-Growth compost microbial communities from Emeryville, California, USA - Original compost - Miracle growth compost (MG) ... | reverse complement strand
GGCAATGATAAGAGTAATCCTTAAATGAGTGAAAATGGCTAGCTTAGTAGTTCGCCTGATCTCAATAATAAAATTGTATATAGCTAAAGAGTTATGATTTAAACTGAAAGTACTCCTCTGAATCCCCTAGCTGCATAATAGGAGATCGCGCCATTATGATAAACAAATACCTGGTCATATCTGCGGTCGCAAAATAGTGCTCCGCCCAGTTCTCTTACAGAATCAGGTGTCTGAATCCAGCTGGATGTTTTTAAATCAACGGGCTCAAGAGATTGAAGCAATCTGTATTGCTCTTCATTTAGAAGCTGGATATCCATCGCAGCTGCCATTTCATGTGCGCTCCCTTTGGGCTTATGTTCTTTACGTTCTTCGAGAGCCTTTTCGTCATAACAAAGGCTTCTACGGCCTTTGGGTGTTTCTGATGAACAGTCAAAAAACTGATAGGCATCGGCTTTTTTATTAATCTCAATCACGTCAGGTTCGCCACCAGACTCTTCCATTTTCTGTAAACTCCAGAGTTTTTCTGGGTGCTTGAGTAGTCTTTTGAATACGTCTTCCCAGATGATTCCTGGATGCCTGTGCTTATTTTGTTCAAATCTCACTTTTAATGATTTAATCAATGAGTCAATTTCTTTGTTATTTAGTTGATTTGTTTTTGTTGCCATTAGTATTAATTTAAGTGGCGGATAAATTTAAGTAAATTATTAAAGCTCTTAAGGGGGCAGACTAAATCGGCTTAACCTTAATTTGAATTACTATATACACTCTTGCTCGTTTTAGGCAATAACTGAGATTTACAATGCAAAATGCCAATCCTGTCAAATTTATGATGCATTGGTAGAAGCTAGACCTAGCGCCTACCATTTATTCAGGTAGCAATTTATTGAAACTTACTTTAAGTAACCCTAATTATTCGTTGTCACCCTGCGTCACAATATACTGGTTCTATATCCATTTTTTCGAATTATATTTTTATAAAATGTTTTAAATCAATATTTAATTGTGGTTTATTGCTTTTATTGGATGCTGGGACCAGACAGCAAATTTATTAAATCGTATTAATAGGTGTCAAGCAGGTATTAAGTTGGTTCGAAAATAAGTTATACGGTGCTGCTGAAATGCAGGGCCCGCTTAAGAGACGGGATTTTGTGGATTGGAATCCAGCTTTCATTGGGATACCTGAAGGAGCAACCACCAGATAGAATTCAATTATTGCCCTGCAAAATGTTTTGGCGCTTCAATAAGCCGCTGCTTTGTTTACTGATTATGGGGATAGGGTAGAGAGTCGTCATTTTGACGCGCTGGCCAGAAAATTGGCAATAACTTCTTACAACGCTGCTTTGATCTTATCCTACCTAATAAAATATTAAATTATTCAAAACCTTTACAATGATTATTGACAATTATCTGTCCATATTTTGAAGTTGAACAACTAGGTTTATTGCTGCATCATTGATCCATGCTGTAAAAATATATACTGGCTACTTCACAACAAAGTTGCATGAAATAATGAGAATAAATTATATGACTGCGTAATTGAGGCTGAAAGGAATATTAAGGCAAATGTAGTGTTCATTGGCGAGGCATTAATTTGTCCAACCTACACCGCACTATTGACCTAGGTTAATTTAATTGTTGAATTACTGATACAAAAGTGGTAGTAAATTTGTTGAAATAATGGAATTATTATTATATTTGTTAAGACTCTGCTTAATGAGGTAAATTGAGACGGACAACCATAAATAATTTAATCTAATTGAAAATGATTTATGATAACAAAGAGTTTTCTTGTTCACAATGATTCTTGTGGCGCAAACTGAAAGTTGTTTCTACTTGAATCACGGCTTTGATCTTTTTCGACAAAATGAAATTTATATGTAGTGGATAAAGAGTGTGGGAAATGTTTCCCTGCCTTAAATTATATATTATTATGCTTAATTGATAGGTGGGCTGCATTGCTAAAAAATACACAGGGAGCCTTTTTTGAATCTTAAGGTTGTTTTATAACGGTTAGCGTTGCTATTTAGTAATGGAATCAACAATAGTTTCATAGCTGAGTTATTTACTTATAACAACATGAGAGAAAGACATGAATTAGCTGTCTTTTAAAGAAAATATTATTAGTTATTTTTTATATTATTAAAACAGAAATGAAAAAATATGAGTCTATCAAATTTTACCAATCAATATCAGTTAAATAAAACGCTTAGGTTTGCGTTAATTCCACAAGGAGAAACCCTTGCGCAATTACAAAACAAAGGGTTGCTGGAAGAGGACCGGGAACGAGCTGTAAGTTATCAAAAAATGAAACAGACAATTGATGCTTTTCATAAGCATTTCATCGATCTAGCCATGCAGAATGTTAAATTAGACGGCTTGGCTGAATACAAAGATTTATATGGAGCACCTGCTGACCAAAAAAAAACAGATCAATATAAAAAGAACCTAGAATTATTACAAGCTAAATTACGCAAACAAATCGCCAAGGGGTTTAGGGCGGAGGAGGTTAGCGATATTTTTGGGCATTTGGACAGTGAGAAGCTGTTTTCTGAATTGCTCGAAAACTGGCGTTTAGAACCTGAGAATAAAGATATCTATTTTGATGAAAGTTTTAAAACCTTCACAACGTATTTCAGAGGATTTAATGAGAATCGAAAGAATATGTATACTGATAAGGCCCAAACTACTGCGATCGCTTTTAGGCTCATTCATGAGAATTTGCCTAAATTTCTTGATAATATCCGAATATTTGATATTTTAAGAAATAAGAAGGGTATGGCGGGAAAAGTTCTCAGTCTATATTCAGAATTAAAAGACCTCTTAAACCTTTCTTCAATAGACGAAGCTTTTAGTCTTGATTTTTTCAATAAGGTATTGACTCAGAAAGGCATTGATGCATATAACCTCATTATTGGTGGTTGTGTACACCAAGAGGGCACAAGGAAAATTCAAGGCTTAAATGAATATATCAATGAATTTAATCAGCGACAAAAAGAGAAGACTAATCGTATTCCCAAACTCAAGCTGTTGTATAAACAGATATTAAGTGATAGGGAGAGTAACTCTTTTAATGTTCAGGTTTTTGAGTCTGGTCAGGAAGTCCTTGGTGCGGTCAATAATTATTATCACAGTCAATTAATCAGTTTTTCTTCTGGTGAAAAGGAAGATACCATTAATGTCATGGAAGAAATTAAGGAGCTGTTGAAGGATATTTCATCATATGATTTAAAGAAAATCTATATTCGTAATGCTGGGCAGCTCGCTAATATTTCACAGCAACTTTTTGGCTCCTATGCAGTGTTTGGTGATGCGCTTTCACTTTATTACGATAAGGTTTTATGTCCAGCCTATCAAGAAGACCTCCAAAATGCAAAATCCGACGCCAAACGAACTAAGCTAGAAAAAGAGAAGGAACGTTTTACTAAGCAAGAGTATGTGTCCTTGGGTATGTTGCAAAAAGCGTTGGATCATTATATCAAAAGCCTTGATGTTACCCATCAAACCATTAGTGGCGATACACTTACCTGTATTGCAGACTATTTTTATAAGCATTTTAAGGTACCTGCCCAAAAAGGTGGGGATAAAAAGGAATTTGACCTAGTCGCTAATATTTATGCGAAATATAGTTGTATAAAGGGCAAGCTGGAGAATTATCCCGTGAATATTAAACTTTATCAGGATAAGAAAACGATAGATGATCTAAAATTGTTTCTAGACAGCTTAATGGAGTTGTTGCATTTTGTCAAACCACTTATGCTATCTACTGATAATACATATGATAGAGATTATGATTTTTATGGGCTACTTGAACCTTTATATGAGCAATTGGCATTGATCGTTCCATTGTATAATAAGGTGCGCAATTACGCTACCCAAAAGCCTTATAGTACGGAGAAATATAAGTTGAATTTTGAAAATGCACAGCTTTTGGATGGCTGGCCAATAGATCGTGAAATTGCAACGTCAAGTGTTATTTTTAAGGAGGAGGGTAAATATTTTTTAGGGATTCTAGATAAGAAGTTTAAAAAAGATTTTAAGAATTTACCTGCTCCCAATAATAATGAAGACATTATTTGTAAAATGAATTATCTGCAGTCTGGTGATCCTGGAAAAGTTATACAGAATTTGATGGTGATTGATGGAGAAACTGTAAAGAAAAATGGAAGGCAAGAGAAATCGGGTAAATTTATTGGTCAAAATTTGGTATTAGAAGAATTAAAAAATACATATCTGCCTGAAAACATTAACAAGATAAGGAAAAGTAGGTCTTATTCAAAATCAAGCCCTGAATTTAAAAAAGATGATTTGATTACATTTATAGACTTTTATAAACAGAGGGCGAAGGAATACCTACATAGATATGAATTTAAATTTAAGTCATCTTCTGATTACAAAGATTTTGGAGAGTTTACAGATGATATAAACGGACAGGCTTATCAAATAAATTTTGTTGACATTTCTAAAAAATACATCTATCAATTGGTTCAAGAAGGTAAACTATATCTATTTCAAATTTATAATAAAGACTTTTCTGTGTATAGTAAGGGGAGCCCCAATTTGCACACTTTATACTGGAAAGCGCTGTTTGATTCTAATAATCTAGCAAACATTGTCTATAAACTTAACGGTGGGGCAGAAATGTTTTACCGAAAAGCCTCTATTGAAAAGGCTAACTATGTTATTCACCCAGCTAAACAAGCAATTGACAATAAAAACCCGCTTGCTATTAAAAAACAAAGCATTTTTGATTATGATTTACTAAAGGATAAGCGGTATACGGTTAATAAATTTTTGTTTCATGTTCCGATTACGCTTAACTTTAAGGCTATTGGTAATGAAAATATTAATCAGAATGTTTTGAGGTACCTTCAAAACAATCCTGATGTCAAGATCATAGGGATAGATCGGGGCGAACGACATCTCATCTACCTCACCTTAATTGATCAGGAAGGAAATTTATTGAAGCAGGAATCGCTAAATAATATTGTTAGTGATAAATATTCTATTGAAACTCCATATCATGATTTGCTGAATGTTAAAGAAAAAGAGCGTGATACAGCTCGAAAATCTTGGGGAACAATAGAGAATATCAAGGAGCTGAAAGAAGGTTTTTTATCCCAGGTTGTACACAAAATAGCGAAAATGATGGTAGAGCATAACGCTATAGTAGTAATGGAAGATTTAAACTTTGGATTTAAAAGGGGCCGTTTTAAAGTTGAAAAACAGGTCTATCAAAAATTGGAGAAGATGCTTATTGATAAGCTTAATTATCTAGTTTTTAAAGACAAAGAACCTAATATGCCTGGTGGATTGTATCAAGCACTACAGCTTACCAATAAATTTATTAGTTTTCGCGAAATGGGTAAGCAAAGCGGTTTCTTATTTTATGTTCCTGCTTGGAATACCAGTAAAATTGATCCCACAACTGGTTTTGTCAACCTATTTGATACACGGTATGAAAACCTTGCTAAGGCTCAGGAATTTTTTCAAACTTTCAAGTCAATTCGTTATAACTCCAATGAGGGATATTTTGAATTTTCTTTTGATTACAACGACTTTACAACCAGAGCAAAAGATACGAAAACGGAATGGACGGTTTGTTCCTATGGCAAGCGTATAATGACCTTCAGAAACCCAGAAGCTAATAATCAATGGGACAATAAGGAAGTAGATTTAACTGTGGAAATAGAGGAATTATTGGGAAGATATGAAATTATTTATGGTGATGGCCTTGACATTCGGAAGAGGTTGTTAGTTGATTTGGATAAAAAATTCTATGAAAAACTGCTTCAGGTTTTTAAGTTGACCTTACAAATGCGTAATAGTAAAACTGGAACGGATATCGATTACCTTATCTCGCCGGTGATGGGGGAGGATGGGCTATTTTATGATAGCCGAAAAGCTATCAGTGGACAGCCTAAGGATGCAGATGCAAATGGAGCCTACCATATTGCGAAGAAGGGACTTTGGATATTGAATCGAATTAATAAGACAGAGGATTTTAAAAAACTAAAATTAGCTGTAAGCAATAAAGAATGGTTACAGTTTGTTCAGAAGAAATAAAATGGAAACATACATCACTCTTTCGTTCTTAAACGACTTTATTTTTTGTCCGCGAAGTATTTATTTTCATCAATTGTACAGTAGTTTTAATGATAACTTATATAAGAAGGCACCACAATTTAAAGGTACGGTTGCCCATACAGCCATAGATAAAAAGACATACACCACCTCCAAAAATATGCTGATGGGTGTTGAAGTGTTCTCTGAAAAATACAATATCTGTGGTAAGATAGACCTTTTTGATACGGTAAATGGGCGGCTTATAGAACGTAAACGAGAGATTATTACCATTTATGATGGTTATGTTTTTCAAGTTTATGCTCAATGTTTTGGTTTACGAGATGCTGGGTATAAGGTTCGAGAAATTTTAATTCATGATTTGATTCATAATAAGAATTTCCCGATACTATTGCCGGAGAATAATATTGAAATGTTGACTAAATTCAAACAACTCATACAGGATATAAATGATTTCGATTTGGAAAGAACCCCCTTTTTACCCAATAAGAGTAAATGTGAAAATTGTATTTATAATCAACTTTGTGACCAATCTTTATGTTAAGTTATCCAGATTTTAAAGAAAAAAGTATCGTTATTGTCTTTGCTACCGAAGGTCAGTATTTTTCTATCAAAAATGACAATCTCATAGTCAAAGACAAGGAGGATACATTGATTTTACAAACTACCTGTCATCGAATGTTAGCTCTTTGGGTTGTAGGCCATGGCTCTGTTAGTTCTGGCTTGATGGAGCGAAGCAGGAAATTTGCTTTTCCTATCTACTGGCTTTCATACAACTTCCGTTTGATTGGCTATTGGAACGCAGCTACTGAGGGGAACTTTTTACTTCGAAAAAAGCAATACACTTATGACGGTTTGGAGATAGCCAAACATATAGTTTTTAATAAAATTACCAATCAATGTAATTTGCTCAAAGGTATCAGAAAGAAGAGCCCTTCATGTAAAGATGCCATTCAGATGCTAATACAATATAAAGAAAAATTGAATGTTGCTGAAGATTTAAACAGTATTCTAGGGTTGGAAGGGATAGCTTCCAAAGTTTATTTTCAAAATTGGTTTGGCTCCTTGCCTTGGCAAGGAAGGCGCCCTCGTGCAAAGCACGATATTGTTAATGTTCTACTCGATATTGGCTATACCTTTTTATTTTATATGGTTGAAAATATGTTGAGTTTGTATGGATTTGATATTTATCAAGGAGTTTATCATCGAAATTTCTATAAGCGAAAGTCGCTCGTTTGTGATTTGCAAGAACCTTTTCGTTGTATCATTGATAGGCAAGTAAAAAACGCATATGGCCTTGGGCAAATTAGGGAGGACGACTTCTTATTAGAGAAAGGACAGTATAAGTTAAAGTATACAAAAAGTAAAGAATATACAGCTTGGCTCATCAAGAGTATTTTGGAACACAAAGCTGATATCTTCTTATTTTGTCAGCAATATTACCGCTGCTTTATTCGTATGGAGGCTATAGAACGCTATCCTATTTTTAAACTTTAGTTGTAAATCTCGTCCCTGAAACTTAGAAGAGCTATACTGATTTTAATTAAAAGAATGACATTACACTCTCTTAAATAGATTATTAATGCTGTTGATTTCATATGATATTAGTGATGATAAACTTCGTACAAATTTTTCAAAATTTTTAAGTAAATTTGGACACCGGCTACAATATTCTGTTTTTCAAATTCGAAATAGTGATCGTGTACTGGAAAATATTCAGGTAAAAATTGATGGGTATTTCAGCAAACATTTTGGAGAGAGGGATAGTGTTATGATTTTTCAGCTTAGTCAAACTTGTAAGATAACGCGGTATGGTTATGCCAAGCATGATGATGAGGATTTGATTTTGATTTAGTTTTGTAAACCTGGGTCTTTATATGACGAGTATGACAATTTGACTTTTAAAATGAGGTGTAATTACTTATATTTTCTTAGTTTTGTATGTTTTTTAGATGAAAAACGGACATTATGTCCGCTTAAGTGGCTAGAGGGCCAATTGAATTTCTACTATTGTAGATGATAAGGTCAAATCGTGGCTGCCACATCGGCTAGAGGGCCAATTGAATTTCTACTATTGTAGATCTTTTAAAATACTTCCATATCTCTACTGAGGCTAGAGGGCCAATTGAATTTCTACTATTGTAGATGGTGGTGTCGCCACCTTCGCTTCCCCGGCTAGAGGGCCAATTGAATTTCTACTATTGTAGATTATAAAACAGCAGTAGCACTTGGTAGGGGCTAGAGGGCCAATTGAATTTCTACTATTGTAGATTATTAGGTGTATTTCATAGGGGTTTATGGCTAGAGGGCCAATTGAATTTCTACTATTGTAGATATACGAATAAACTGCAATTTATCGAGGTGGCTAGAGGGCCAATTGAATTTCTACTATTGTAGATAGAAATCCCTAGCATTTACATTTGTAGGTGGCTAGAGGGCCAATTGAATTTCTACTATTGTAGATTTACACCACGATTCCAGTTCGGCGGCTTGGCTAGAGGGCCAATTGAATTTCTACTATTGTAGATCATCCCGTGGAAAAATAAAACTTAAATGGGCTAGAGGGCCAATTGAATTTCTACTATTGTAGATTTGCGGTAGTACGCTAGGCGTATTTTCTGGCTAGAGGGCCAATTGAATTTCTACTATTGTAGATTGTTAAGTGGTTTGTTTGTGTGAATAAGGCTAGAGGGCCAATTGAATTTCTACTATTGTAGATATCAGGACTATTCGGTTACAATTTCGGGGGCTAGAGGGCCAATTGAATTTCTACTATTGTAGATAAGTCTCTACTGTGATTCCAGATATCTGGCTAGAGGGCCAATTGAATTTCTACTATTGTAGATTAAGTGATTTGTTTACCTTTTACGGTAGGCTAGAGGGCCAATTGAATTTCTACTATTGTAGATCATAGAATATCATTGAATTGGAAACAGGCTAGAGGGCCAATTGAATTTCTACTATTGTAGATAGCGGCATAACCTCTGAAATATTTGTGGCTAGAGGGCCAATTGAATTTCTACTATTGTAGATTGTGTCAAATCCGATACCGGTAACATCTGGCTAGAGGGCCAATTGAATTTCTACTATTGTAGATATTAAGTCATCCTGTGTTATGTTCGTTGGCTAGAGGGCCAATTGAATTTCTACTATTGTAGATATGTATCCTGGCACGATGTGGTTTATTGGCTAGAGGGCCAATTGAATTTCTACTATTGTAGATACGCCCCGTCCGTCCAATCTGCAAAAAGGCTAGAGGGCCAATTGAATTTCTACTATTGTAGATTGCATATTTACATTTTTGGGGATTTAATGGCTAGAGGGCCAATTGAATTTCTACTATTGTAGATCTAGGCTGACCACTACTGTTATGGCTAGGCTAGAGGGCCAATTGAATTTCTACTATTGTAGATTTGAGTGGTAATTACCGGCTCCTTACTGGCTAGAGGGCCAATTGAATTTCTACTATTGTAGATAAGCGGGATTAAATTTACCATCACTTTCGGCTAGAGGGCCAATTGAATTTCTACTATTGTAGATCTCCAACTTTCCCACAACTTTGGCATGGGCTAGAGGGCCAATTGAATTTCTACTATTGTAGATAGGCTACCGCTATACTCTACAGTTGGGTGGCTAGAGGGCCAATTGAATTTCTACTATTGTAGATAAGTGCACCCCCGTACCAAAGGTGCAATGGCTAGAGGGCCAATTGAATTTCTACTATTGTAGATTCTAGGGTACCTGGTACTATATCAACGGCTAGAGGGCCAATTGAATTTCTACTATTGTAGATGATGGATTAGCTTCACGCCATTGTTTGGGCTAGAGGGCCAATTGAATTTCTACTATTGTAGATGTCTACCATAGATATCGCCTTTTAATAGGCTAGAGGGCCAATTGAATTTCTACTATTGTAGATCATGGGTCTATAATTGTATGTAATATTGGCTAGAGGGCCAATTGAATTTCTACTATTGTAGATGTGAACGGTATCACTCGTTACACGAACGGCTAGAGGGCCAATTGAATTTCTACTATTGTAGATTTCAGGATCTTTAATATACTCAGGTTGGCTAGAGGGCCAATTGAATTTCTACTATTGTAGATATCTGTTCTATTTTTAAAGATTATCTGGGCTAGAGGGCCAATTGAATTTCTACTATTGTAGATAAACAGAATGCACCCCAGACACTTGCCGGCTAGAGGGCCAATTGAATTTCTACTATTGTAGATCTATGATGTATATTAATTCCATGGTAATAGGCTAGAGGGCCAATTGAATTTCTACTATTGTAGATGATTTTCTGGGACTACTTCTTCTGTAAATGGCTAGAGGGCCAATTGAATTTCTACTATTGTAGATTTGCCCGGGTGTAAACAAATCCTTCTACTGGCTAGAGGGCCAATTGAATTTCTACTATTGTAGATAGAGCTAGGCTAAGCGATCTGATTTCAAAGGCTAGAGTCCATGGAATAAACTAGAGATCGGCTAGAGGGCCAATTGAATTTCTACTATTGTAGATGTCGCCTAATCTCGGATGGCTTCTTTTTGGCTAGAGGGCCAATTGAATTTCTACTATTGTAGATCTGATCAGGAACATCGCAATGTGACGAGGGCTAGAGGGCCAATTGAATTTCTACTATTGTAGATTGCTCGATAATATCATCCTTATGTGCTGGCTAGAGGGCCAATTGAATTTCTACTATTGTAGATTTGGAGTTAATTGACGATGGCAAGATAGGGCTAGAGGGCCAATTGAATTTCTACTATTGTAGATTATAACCGGGACATAAACCGGTACTTCTGGCTAGAGGGCCAATTGAATTTCTACTATTGTAGATTTTACAGCGGTTTTCATCCAATCTTCTGGGCTAGAGGGCCAATTGAATTTCTACTATTGTAGATTTTTTATCGGGAAATACGCCATTGATAAGGGCTAGAGGGCCAATTGAATTTCTACTATTGTAGATCCAATTGGGGTAAACACCAGAGCAACAGCGTCCTTGTAATTTAATATTTGAGGCGGATATTTGCCTTCAAATACTAAATGATGGATCAATCAAAACAAGCAGAAGTATCTGCATTTATGCGCTCTGAAGTAGAGGCCTTCTATTCTTCCGGTAAGTCAGTCCGTGATTTCTGTGTTGGCAAGCCATATACTTTCCATAAATTGAATTATTGGAAGTTAAAAGTCAATAGAGAGCAAAACAATACGGGATTTATTCCCTTAAAACCTTTATGTCCGACAGAAGTCACTCCAGCAGCGAGGGCCGAAATAATATGCCCAAATGGCATTCGTATTAATATTTATGAGCCAGTAACCTCTTCATTTATAAAATCCTTGCTATGAGTTTATTGAACTTGCCTTTAAATGTCCGCTATTTTCTGTTTCGTGGCGTCGCCGACATGCGCTGCTCCTTTAATGGCCTAGCCAATATAGTCCGGGGTGAGTTGCAACAGAGCCCCGTATCTGGTGATCTATTTATTTTTTTCAACAGACGTCGAGACCAAGTCAAACTGTTAGTTTGGGATGAGGATGGTTACCTGATATTTCATAAGCGGCTTGAACAGGGCACATTTGAGGTGCCTGTGCTAAAAGATGCCTCTCAAGTGGTCATCGCACCACAACAGCTTCAATTAATTTTGCAGGGTATTGAGCTAAAAAGTGTTCAACAGCGGAAGCGGTACCGGTTAGCGGTATAGCATCTATGGATTTTTACCTGTCAACTTTGATCCTCTTCCTGTTCCAATTCAAATCTGCGCATCCACCGCTGGCACATTCTGGGCTTCAGCTCGATATTGTGTTTTTCCTTCAGATACACAGACAATAGATTGCCGGTCCATTTCTTGGCTTCGACTCCCGCCTTTTTTGGATCTTGCCTAAGTATTCTCTTTAAGACCTTTAATAGGTCTTTATCTGCGCGCGTGTTCCTTCCAGGCTTTGGCACCTGCCTGAGCACGGCGATATCGGCGTTTTTATCCTTATTCAGTTTAGTTACCCATCTGCCGACTGTTGTCCGGTTCATACCATACAGATCTGCTACCTGTTGGGTGTTGGGACCGTCGGTCTGGCTGACCAGCAGCATAGCATTTAACCGTAACAAATACTGAAGTTGTTCATCATCCTGCTCGGCAAAATAAGCGAGAATTTGCTCTCTTACCTTCTGTGGGTCTTTTAATCCAAACTTATTGTTCATGATGTTACAAAAATAGCAATCCTTTTAAGAAAAATTTAATAATAATTAATGCTGCAATATATAATACGTATGTATATTTGCACCATATTTTATTTAAAATCCATGTTGGACTACGGTAACCACTCAATTGAAGAGCTTTTAATGGTGATTATAGATAAAGACACTGCATATGCAGCTTTAGAACAGAGGTGTGCCGAGCTGGTTACAGAGGTTAATAAGTTAAATGAACAGGTAAACAAATTTCAGAGAATTGTATTTGGCAAAAAATCTGAGAAATTAAAAGATCACATAACGGATGTTGAAGTCATCGCCGAAACTTCAGATCCAGCAGAGGCTACATCTCTAAAACCTGAAGATGGGCAGGTAGATGAAAATGCGCCATCACAGCCCCTCGCATCCCCAGATATGCATTCAGCGGCACCGGTTTCAAAAGAAAAGCCCAAAAGAGTCTATAAAAATGGACACGCCGGCAGGCATAAGTTTGATCCCGATATAATAAGGGTTTACGAATATGAGGACCCTGAGGGCGAGCCTGGTAGCTTTGGGGAATTTGTTGAAGAAGTTGTTTCTGAACAATTGGTTGTGGAGGTAAATACCTATGTACTGGTAAAAGTAAGGCGGAAATATGTTAAGAATGGCATTTTTAGCATTGCTAAAATCTCCGCTAACAACATCTTTTTTAAACACCGGCTACATGTAAAAACGGTGGCCTTTGCATTGATGATGAGATATGCCCTGCATACGCCCTATTATAGGATTCTTAGCCTCATTACCGAGCCTACACTGACGTACAATACGCTGGTTGAAACGGCCTGTAAAGGCGCAGATGCCTTGTTGCCATTAGCGCCTGTGCTACTGCAAGAGGTTAAAACTTGCAAAAGCCCCCATACAGCAATTGGCATAGATGAATCAACATTTGACGTAATGGATACTCCAAAAAAAATAGAAGTATTTAAAAACGCTACATCATCAAAAGGCCAACATGCAAAGGAACAACAAGATACAACCTGTTCTAATAAGGTGATCCACACAGGACGGGTTTGGGTGCTTATAAACCCAGAATCCGGACTATTTTATTGTCATTACACTGCGACCCGGGAGAAAAAACATCCAGAAGAATTTCTTAAAGATTATAATGGACCAATAACATCGGATGCCTATGCGGCATACCTCAGTATGGCCAAAAGTGATAAGTTTTCAATTATATTAATGCTCTGCTGGGCTCATGCTAGACGTCATTTTACGGACTTGATTCTCAATAACAAAAAGCCAGATCCAGTCGCCTTAGAGGCTGTAAGGCTGATTGGGTTATTGTATAAAATTGAGCGGAAAATCAAAGATAAATCCCTTGAAGAACAATTAGAAGCAAGAAAAGAAAGCAGAAAGATATTGCTTGAAAAGATAAAACCATATCTGGAAGCGAAGAAAAAACTGTATACGCCAAAAGAGTCGATGTATGACGCAATTGATTATATTTTGAAGAACTGGCCATACTTCATAAAATACACCGAAATCCTAGGCGGCAGAATAGATAATAACATCACGGAATTAAATATTAGGCCAACAACATTAAATCGAAAGAACTCCTTATTCTTTGGGTCGGTCAAATGTGCAGCAGGATCGGCAATTATGTTTTCCCTGATTCAATCGTGCAAACTTAATAAAGTAAATATCCTGGACTATTTAACAGACGTTCTGGGACGAATTGCGACCCATCCAAAAGATAGATTAGCTGAACTTTTGCCTCATAAATGGAAAAATTCCTTACCGCAAAAAACAGATACCTAAACCTGTCAAAATATTAGACCATGAAAACAATACTGGGCATTCTTGAGTCCAGGTGTACCCAGTTGCTCTGGTGTTTACCAATTGGGCCTATCGAAAAGCCTTTCGGCTAGAGGGCCAATTGAATTTCTACTATTGTAGATTCGCTGATCTTTCTGGCACCCTTGCCATGGCTAGAGGGCCAATTGAATTTCTACTATTGTAGATTACTATTTCCTCTCTTCTTTTCGCCTGAGGCTAGAGGGCCAATTGAATTTCTACTATTGTAGATCAAATACGAACCTCGAATGAAGCTAAAAGGCTAGAGGGCCAATTGAATTTCTACTATTGTAGATGTATATCCGTTTTCCTCCCATAGCTCATGGCTAGAGGGCCAATTGAATTTCTACTATTGTAGATAAGTCTCTACTGTGATTCCAGATATCTGGCTAGAGGGCCAATTGAATTTCTACTATTGTAGAT
>Ga0164242_10005180_pt1 | contig 14528 bp, 19 predicted proteins | sample OricomgcompostMG_FD_108783 | JGI IMG/M metagenome (GOLD analysis project Ga0164242, IMG submission 108783) | Miracle-Growth compost microbial communities from Emeryville, California, USA - Original compost - Miracle growth compost (MG) ... | reverse complement strand
CTTAATCTGGTTGTCGAGTTCTTTTTCGTAGTAGTCGGCTGCTTTGGCCATCATTTGGTCCATCGAGCCGGATTGCTCGCCAATCTTGATCATATTTGGCACCAACGGCAAGAAGCTAGGATCGTTTTCGATACTTTCGGCTAGCCCTTTGCCTCCCTTAACACTTTCGATTGACCGCCGAATTGACTTCTCGATATGAACATTGTCGATTCCCCTGGCCACTACATCCAGCATCTGCAGCAGCGGCACACCGCTGGAAATCAAAGTTGAAGCAGTGCGTGTAAAACGCGCCATATACAGCTTCATAAACAGATCTTTTATGAGCGGTCCTCGCATATAGAGTGCGTCCACAGCACTGACCCCTTTGGGAGTCCTGGTCCACCAACGCAGGGCAATTATAAGACCGACAATAATGATAATAGTTAACCACCAGAAATTACGTACAAAGCTGGACAAGCCCATTAGTATCGACGTAATAGTCGGTAGCTGCGCGCCAGGTATGCTGCTATACAGGTTGGAAACCTGCGGCAAAACTTTCACAATCATAAATGTCAGCACCGCCAACATAACCAGCAAAATAATAAGTGGGTAAATCATGGCGCCTTTTATCTTTGATAGCGAATCACTGTCTTTTTCCTGCTGAATAGCCAGCCTCTCCAGCGCTTTATCAAGCGTACCGGAAGTTTCGCCGGCCGCCACCATGCTAATGTAAACTTCGTTGAATATCTTCGGGTGCTTGGCCAACGAATCGGCCAATGTAGCACCGCCCTCTACATCGGCTATGACTTTTAGTAGCGCGGCTTTCAGGGCTGGGTTTTCGGTTTGGTTGTTAACGCTTTGCAGCGCTTGCATAAGCGGCAAGCCAGCGTTAATTAGCGTGCTAAGCTGACGGCTAAATAAAACTCTTTCTTTGGCTGGCACGCGGCTGTTAAGCAAAGCTTTTATGCGCCCGGTGCCCTTCTTGGCGGTGCTTAGCTTAATTTTGGTTGGTACTAGGCCTTGTGCGCCGATAAGTTTAGCAGCCACATCTTCGTTGGCAGCCTCAACGGCGGCCTTAACGTTCTCGCCGTTAGCTGGGTTGAAAGCTATATAGCTGTAAAGCGGCATTCTATCCTCTCATTAACCTATCTAGTTCAGCTTGGTCAACGGCATAGTTGGTTGCTTCGTCGTAACTAATGGTGCCGGCGTGAATCAGCCCGGCCAGAACCTTGTCCATACCCTGCATACCAAACTCAGTACCAGTTTGAATAACGGCGTCGAGTTGCTGGGTTTTACCTTCGCGAATGATATTGCGAACGGCTGGCGTAGCCATCAATATTTCAGCAGCCACCACGCGGCCGCCGCCAATCGCCGGCACTAGGCGCTGGCTACAAATAGCCATCACTATGTTAGCCACCTGAGCCCTAATTTGTTGCTGCTGGTGGGGCGGGAAGACGTCGATAATACGGTCGATACTCTGAGCCGCACTGTTAGTGTGCAAGGTGGCGAAAACTAAGTGCCCCGTTTCGGCAATAGTAATGGCGCTAGAAATTGTTTCCAGGTCGCGCATCTCGCCGATAAACACCACGTCCGGATCTTCACGCAGCGAAGAACGCAGTGCCGCATTAAAGCTGTAGGTATCGTAGTGGACTTCACGCTGAGTAATGACCGACTTCTGACTCTTGTGGGTATATTCAATTGGATCCTCAATAGTCAGGATGTGCCTGGACTGCTCCATGTTGATCTTGTTGATCAATGTAGCAATAGTGGTCGTCTTGCCCGAGCCAGTTGGGCCAGTTACCAGTACAAGTCCGCGTGGAAAGTCAGCAAATTTCTCGACAATTGGCGGCAGACCTAGTTCTTCGGTAGTCTGTATGTTGCTAGTAATAAGTCGCAGCGCGGCCGCCAAGTTGCCTCGCTCGTGAAAGGCATTAACACGAAATCGGCCCAGGTCGCCAAAAGCAAAACTAAAGTCGAACTCTTTATCCTTAAGCAAGATTTGCTTTTGGTCTTCGTCCAAGATCGAGAACAGTAACAGTTCGATGGTTTCTTCGGTTAGAACCTCGGCCGCCGGTACCGGCACCAGATTACCATCGATACGTATCATTGGCGGCAAGCCAACTCTAAGGTGCAAGTCCGATGCCTTACGTTTTACTACTTCCTCTAGTAGAGGCTCGATTCTTGGTTGTTGCGTTGCCACCCTTTTTCTCCCATTTATAATTTAAGCGCTGTCCGCCGACGCCACGCGGTCAACTTCTTGCAGTGTTGTTTCGCCCGCCAGAGCTTTCAAATAGCCATCTTGGCGCATGGTAACCATGCCTTCTCTTTGGGCCTGCTCCTGGATTTCGGTGCTGGTGGCTCGGTTCAAGATGAGTTCCTGGATTTGTTCGCTTACGTCGAACACCTCGTAGACCCCCATACGCCCCTTGTAGCCACCAGGTGTTTCCGGAGTGTTCACACCCTTGGTTAAAGTATAAGTGGAATTACCCCTTAAGGGCAAGGTTTTGTAACCAAGATCTTCGGCCAACCCTTCCATTTCTGCTTCGTTATCAGGCAGCAGGTCGCCTAGAGTTTCTTTTATGGCCGCCGTTTCAGCAGCAGTAGACTCGTGCAAGTTAACGCGTTTGCCATTGCGACGTACCAAACGCTGGCCAATCACGGTGTGAACTGTGCTTGCAATCAGGAAAGGCTCTAGGCCCATGTCTAGCAAACGAGGCAAAATGCCGGCCGCACTATTGGTGTGCAATGTACTAAACACCAAGTGTCCAGTTAGGCTGGCCTGCACAGCCAGCTCGGCTGTTTCCTTGTCGCGGATCTCTCCCACCATCACAATGTCGGGGTCCTGACGCAAAATACTGCGTAGGCCCGAGGCAAACGTCAGGCCAACATCAGGGTTAACCTGAATTTGGTTTATGCCGTCCATCTTGTACTCAACCGGGTCTTCCAGCGTAACAATGTTAACGCCATCGCTTTTGACCTCTTGTAGCAGCGCGTACATACTTGTCGACTTGCCCGAGCCAGTTGGCCCAGACGTCAAAATCATGCCATTGGATCGTTTCAGGCCCTCTCTAATAGACCTAAGTGCTCGGCCACGGTAGCCCATTTGTTCAAGCTTAAAGCTAGTGCCGGTTTTGTCCAGCAAACGAATAACTACCTGTTCGCCCCACACTACCGGGCTAACCGAAATACGCATGTCGATATCTTTGTCCAAAATACGCACCGTAAACTCACCATCCTGCGGTATGCGGTGTTCGTCAATTTTCAGATTAGCTAGAATTTTGACGCGCGAAATCAGCGGCGGCTCAGTGCTTTTAGGCAGCTTCATTATTTCGCGCAGCACACCATCAACACGACAGCGAATTTTAAGTCCGTCCTTAAGCGGCTCAATGTGGATGTCACTAGCGCGGTTACGGGCAGCATATTCCAAGATAGTGGTAAGCGCCTTGCTGATTGGCGAGTCCTGGATGATGGTCTTGATGTTTTTGTCGCGCGGCTGCCTGGTAGGCACATTGCTGTCAGGGCCGCCAATGGCCTGAGTAACCTCATCGACAATCTGGTCTTTATACTGCTCCAGCACATGCTGAATTCCCTCTTCACTGGCCGCATAAACTTTAATCGGCCGGCCAACGTGGTTACTCAAAAAGTCGACTGCCTGCACGTTGTCGGCATCCAGCATACCTACCACCAAACGGTTCTTCATTTCGCCAATCGGCACCGCCATATAGCGCGAAGCGATGTCTTCGGGCAGCATTTTTAGAACACGTGGGTCAATGCGGGCCGTCAGCAAATTAACATACGGGATATTAATGACGTGCGCCGTAGTTTTGGTCAGATCTTCGTTGTTTACCTTGCCACTACTGACCAGCAGGCTCAGGAAAGGTACGCCTTTTTTCTTGGCCTCTGCCTTAACTTCCGTCAGATCATCCGGTGTAATCAAGCCGTCGCTAACTAGCTTTTTTTCAACTTGCTCCTGTGCCGTTGTGGATAAAACGCTCATTACTGACTACTGCCACCAAACGGGTTATCGTTATTGCCGGTGTCGCCTTGCGTTGCTGGTGCCGGATCAATACTGTTTTTGTTGAAGAATCTTGTATCGGGCGTGCTGAAACCGGTTGGAATTATGTCCGTAGACGGCAGCGTGCTCTGGCTGACATTTGCCTTAAAGACAAAGCTCGATACGAAAATCGATACCACAGCGCTAATAAACCCGACTATCATTAGCGTGGCTACGTCTTGTTGTTTCATGCTACTGCCCTCCTCCGGTCGTTATATGAAGTGACTTGGCTGGTTGGTAAAAAGTTTGGGCGGTAATGTTCGCCATTAGGCTATCCTCGGTGCCGGCCAGGGTTAAGGTTTGGATTTGGATCGGCCTGATAGATTTGTTCAGCGCGCTAATTGCGGTTTGCGTGTCAGTGTAGCTACCATTAATAGTCAGACTAAACGGTATGGCCACAGCTTGCGGCGTAGCGCTAATAGTGTTGCCGCCTTGAGTAGTTTCGTCGTCAGTACCTGAGATGCTTTGTATGGTTAGGCTGTGGTTGTACTGCTGAGTACTAATGATATTGTCGACTTCTGCTGCCAAGCCCGGGAAATCGTAGCTGCTGGGCAACGCGTCCATGACGATCTTGGTGTTGCTGCCGCTATTTACCGAGTTGCCGTTCGTACTGCCGCCAATGATGTTCTGCGGGGTTGAATTGAACGCATCGTAGGCTTGCTTTAGCTGTGCGGCTGCACTGTTATTGGCCTGCAGCTGCTTAACAACTACACGCTGCTGGGAGATTATTTTATTTTGGGTCGAGGCACGCGATATTAGAGTCTTAACCGATACCAGTGAAAATACCGTCAAAAACATGGCCACGCTTATGTAGACCATCATACGAGCAGTTTCTTTGTCTATAATGGCGTGCTTTACCGAAGGTGCGTTCACTTTTGGGGCAGTTGGAGATGCCATAAGCTTATTGTACCCCCTGGAAGCCGCCATTAGTGTCCGAGCCCGCCGGAATGTCCAACGTTACGTTGTATTTAGCGTTAAACAAATTCGGGTCAAGGTTGGCCGTAATAGTAAACGATGATTGGTAGCTGCTGCGACTAAAGCTGCTCAGCACCACCTGAGAAAAGGCCGCCACCGAGCCCGGCTGCCCTTTTATAGTGTACTTGGCAGCCTTCAGGTTATCGGTCAGTGAGCTGACAGCACCAAGACTGCCGTTGGAAGCAGAACCCGTAGTGGAGCCAACCGTACCACCAATAAGTAGCGTGTTTTTGGTAAAGTCTATCTGCACCTGAGTTAGTGTCGCACCAGATGGCGTTACCTTGGACAAGTACGTAAACAACCTGCCGACTGCCGGCTTGTTTTCGTGAAGCGTGGTTAGGGTACTAAGCTGGTTTTGCACGGTCAGCATAGTGTCAAGATTGTTGATGCTTTTTAGCTGGCTACTGTATTTGCCGATGTCTGCCGCCTCGTCGCTTAGAGCTTTGTGCTGCAGCACGAACACAAACAGCAGCATAATTGCCAGCAAAAATAAGCTGACCGAGCTAACTAGTGCCGACGATACTATTACCAGCCTTTTGATTCGCTGAGTTCGTATGTAGGCCAGCTGGACATCAGGTAAGAGATTAAACTGCATCATGCCAATCGCTCCGCTAGCCCGGCTGCTACACTAAATTGGTTAGATACCGCCATCAGTTCATTTTGGCGAGATGGATCAAAGGATACGTTGTGCCAAGCGTTGCCTATCTCGACATTTACGCCAAATTTGTTAGCCAAATAAAGCGGCAGATCCGGCACAGTCGAAGCACCTCCGGTTACCACAATCCGCTCCAGTTTCTTGTCGGTATAGCGCGCTTGAAAAAAGCGAATCGATTTTTCAATCTCACTAGCCAGGCTGTCTACTGTGTTGATAATGGCCCTATAAACCTGTCCGTCAAGCTTGTCCTCGCTTAGGCCAAACTTATAAACAAACTGCTGGGCCTGGGTAGCGTCGACTCCCAAATTTTGTTGCGCCGCTCTAACGATACTGTCGACTCCAACCGTAATCGAGCGGCTCAACCGAGTATTACCGTCGATAGTTATAACCAGATCGGTTGAAAATCCACCGATGTCTAGAACCATTTCTGATGCCGTAGCAGTCGGCGGCAGCAAAGCCCGCGCCAGGGCAATCGCGTCAGGTTCAAAAGCAATCACGTGCAATCCGGCACTCTCGACCATATCCAGTCGCTGCTCGACATAACTGTTAGCCACGCTGCTCAAAAGTACCTCCACCTTGTCTTTGTCTTGCGGCGAATCGCCCAACATAGCCCAGTCAATCTTGCTTTCAGCCGCCGAAGTTGGGATAAGCGATCCCGCCTGATACATCAAGGCCTTGCCCAGTTCTTTTTCCGGCATACGCACCATGTCGACGGTTGTTGTAAAAACGCGGTTATTGGGCACATTGACAGCCACGTTTTTGGTGGTAATCTTTGCCTCTGCCACCAAGTTGGCAATAATCTGCACTACTTTTTGCTGATCCACCTTGCTGTCGCTGGCCAACAACTTGGCATCGACCGGTACGTAGGCGTATTTGACCAAAGATTTAACGCCGTTGGCTCCGGTGTGGAGCTCTACCAGACGTATGCCGGTAGTGCCAATGTCCAGCCCAAAAAACGACGACGTCCCACCGAGCAGTCTGGAGCTCAGTATTTTGTCTAGTTTTATTGTTTTCATCATCTTGTAGATTGCCCACTTATACTCCCTGACATTGTAGCACAAGCGTATTGCCTTTATGCCATAACCATCCCTGATGTTGGTGCAATTTCCACCCACCTCTGTTAAAATGGTTGCTTATGAGTCTTTCTATAGCTATAGTTGGGCTGCCGAATGTCGGTAAGTCCACCCTGTTCAATGCCCTAACCGACAGCAATATTCTGGCGGCCAACTATCCATTTGCGACCATCGAGCCAAACACTGGCATCGTACCCGTGCCCGACGACCGTTTGCAGCAGCTCAGCCAGCTGTATGGCGGCGCGCCCATCAAACCGGCAACCGTCGAGTTCGTAGACGTAGCCGGTTTGGTAAAGGGTGCCAGCGAGGGCGAAGGTCTAGGCAACCAGTTTTTATCGCATATTCGGGCAACCAATGCCATTGTGCAGGTAGTGCGAGCTTTTGACGACCCGGCCGTCTTGACTGACGAAGCCACCGGCACTCACGACCCGGCCCGCGATATAGACATCATTAACACCGAGCTAGTCCTAGCCGACCTGCAGACTGTTGCCAAGCGCCTGCCTAAGGTCGAAAAAGAAGCCAAGGCCAATCCCAAACTAGCGCCTCAGCTCAGCCTATTGAAAGACATCCAGGCCCTACTAGACAGCGGCAAACCAATTTTCTCTGACGCTCAATTGTTGGATCAGAGCCAAGAGTTTAGCGACTTGTTTTTACTAACCGCCAAACCGATAATTTATGTGTTCAATGTCGACGAAAACGGATTGACAGACTCCAATTTACGAGCAAACTTAAGTGCCCTAGTGAGCCCCGCTCAGGCCTTGCTGGTCTGCGCCAAACTAGAGGACGAGCTGCGCGGGCTCGACCAGCCGGACCGCATTGAAATGCTGGAAAGTTACGGCCAAACCGAGCCCGGTCTAAACCAGCTGATTCGCGCCGCCTACCAGACACTTGGTTTGCAGAGTTACCTTACGGCTGGCGAAAAAGAAGTACGCGCTTGGACCATACCAGTGGGCGCAACTGCCCCGCAAGCTGCCGGTGTAATTCACGGCGATTTCGAGCGTGGCTTTATTGCTGCCGAGATCGTTAACTATAACGATCTCGTGTCGGCTGGCTCGCTGCAGGCCGCCAAAGGTAACGGCAAGGTCCGCACCGAAGGCAAAAGCTACGTTATGCAAGATGGCGACGTTGTTGAGTTCAAGTTCAACGTCTCCAAATGATGCTCAATTCCAATACTATACTCTAAGCACGGAGGAAAATATGAGTTTACTTATATTTTCCGAGTACTGCCGAGTATATCATTTCCAATGATATACAATGTATAGTATTGGAGTTCTACTCTGTTGGCGCCGTGTAAAAGCTTGGGTAGCGGCGGCGGCGCGACAGCATTGGTACCTTGGTATACGGATTAATCGGAATATAAGGCGCTATCATAGACGGCTGCGTCTCGGGCTGTTGCTCCGCCTCTTGCTGTGCACCAGTATCGATTAGCGGCGTCAGGTTGAGATGATGCTGACGTATTTCCAGCACGCGCTGCTGCACGTAGCTCATAGACTTACGCAGTTTATCAATACTCCAGCTCTTAAATACCAGGTTTCTCATGGGCGTAAACACCCGCAAAGTAGCCGCAAATATCTGCGTGTTATAGTCGACCTCCGACACCATGTCGTAGCGAATATCCTCAATCGTCAGCAGCATTGGCTTGCGGTCTACCAGCAAAACACGGTAGTCGGTTATAACCAATAGGGCGAAGCCACCTTCATAATAGCCGTTCACTGCCTGGGCAATTTTTTCTCCCGGCATGAGCACTGTGGTAAGCTCGTGTATTTCGCTCCTACCCCAAACTAGATAGTTGCAACCGATGTGTTTTAGTTGTTCTTCGACTTCCTTAAAACTAACCATCCCGTACCTCACTTTCCAAGCTATCATAACCCCGTGGTTGATTCGCTTATGCACTTCTATAATGCGCCCTTTTAGTGCACTTAGCAGTGATCTTAGCCACACGCGCCGTGTGATATTTATCGCAAAAATTTTGTACTTACTTCTTGAGCTTACTTACGCGGTAAATAAACTCCACCACATCTGTTAGTCGTAGTTTCGACGTACCAAAATGGCGATCAGTAAAAGTAATCGGCACTTCGCTAATTCGTAAATTATGGCGCCAGAATTCGTACAGTAGGTTAACCTGAAAAAAATAACCGCTGGCCTTTATATCGGCCAAACTTATCCGTCTCATAGCCGTAACCCGTATCGCCTTGAATCCACTGGTCATATCGCGGATCTCGCGTACTCCTATAAGCCGCCTGGTTAGCCAGTTGGCCGCCCTGCTGAGCAGTACTCGCATAATGGGCCAGTCTGGCACGGACCCGCCGTTCACATACCTAGAGCCAATTGCGTAGTCGTTACCCTTGTCTAGCGATCTGATTAGCTGCGGGATAGCCGCCGGATCGTGCGACAAGTCGGCATCCATCATAATAAATATGTCGTAGGCACCGCGTTTAAGAGCATGGCGAAACCCCCTTAGATACGCCTTACCCAATCCCTTTTTTGACCCCGTTATAACACTCAGCCTACTCTGACTCTTTTGAAGTTCGCGTACTATTTTTGCTGTGCCATCAGGCGAATTATCATCTACTACTAAAACGCTAAAGGTAGTAGCGGTCAGCTGACGGCCAACTTTAAAAATTGCATCAATTACAGTCCGAATGTTGTCACGTTCGTTATACGTTGGCAAAATTACCAGAACTTTTCTCATTTACTTTATTCTATAGTACCGGCCGCTACAAACAGATTGGCTACTCTGGACAAGCTGTGGAAAAGTATGCTATAAAGTAGCCATGCTGGCGAACGCAAAAGAAATGCGCGCACTCGTCAACGTGTTCCGTAGCGGTACGAAGTTGACATACTCGAAAGGCGAGTTTATTATTCGACCCGGCGAATCTCCGCCGGGTGTTTTTTATGTCGAACAAGGCCTAGTAAAAGTCTACGATATTACCAAATATGGCGAAGAGAACTTGCTGATTATACGCAAGCACGGGGAGTTTTTGGGCTTTACCTGGGGAGTTACCGGCCAGGACCGCCACATTATTTACCAGGCCATTGCCCCAACTACTGTTTGGGTCATACCACGCGATAAATTTGTTGGCTTCTTGCACGATAATCCTACCGCCGCCCTGCCCGTCATAGATGCTATAACCGATATGTACCGCCTGCACAGCGAACGAATTATGACACTGGAATATCGCAGTGTACGCGAGCGGCTAGTGTCTTTCCTGCTTACCACTGCTGGGCGCTTAGGCGAAAAAACCGAGCATGGAACACGCATAACCGCCCCACTGAAACATCAGGATATTGCCAGCTCCATATCTGCCACCCGCGAAACCACCACTCGAGCCCTAGCCGACCTGGAGCGCAAGGGGCTAATAAAAAGCGAGCAATCGTTTATAACCATACACAGCGTTACTGACCTACGAAATTTTCTTTAGCAGATAAAACCGCTCGACGTTACCCTTGCTGCCGGCAACGCCCGAGTCTGCTTTGTTTATAATCTTGAAATACTTTTGGGCCCACATTTCGAAGTCTTTCAAAATCTCGCGGCGCATTTTGTCGTTCTTTATTACGCCCTTGTGTTTTAGGTTGCTCTGTCCGGCCTCGAACTGTGGTTTAACCATGGCTACTATGTCAGTTTTCACAGTTACCATATCTGTTACAGACGGCAAGATTTCACGGAGACTAATGAATGAAACATCGCCTACTACCATGTCGATTGGCTCGTCGGTCTTAAAATCTCGAATGTCGGTTTTTTCGTGTAGTTCTATGCGCTGGTCGTTGCGCAGACTCGGGTGCAGCTGGTTGGTGCCCACGTCTACCGCAATCACTTTTCGCGCGCCGTGCTGCAAGGCGTATTGCGTAAAGCCGCCGGTACTACTGCCTACATCCAAGACAGTTTTGTCTTTAAAATCCAACTTAAATATTTCGGCCGCACTCTTTAGTTTTAGAGCCGCCCGGCTAACGTATTGTTCCTCGGCTGTAAGTTTAATGTCGTCAGCCTCGCTAACCATTTGCCCTGGTTTGTTAGCAGCTTTGCCATTTACTTTAACCTGACCAAGCTTAACGTAGCTTTCAGCCTGCGACCTAGAACTGACCAGACCCCGCTTCGCCAACTCCACGTCAAGCCGCTGCTTCATTATTTTTTACTCAATGGCAGAACCAGCTCAGCTATCTTTTGCCCTTCGCCGTCCTTGCGCACTATAAGTTCTAGGTTACGCAACGTCGCTGTCTCGCCCTCTTCCAGAGCTCTACCGTCTACATAAGTTACATGGGGGTTGTAGCCTGCGCCTGCCCATTCCGGGTTACGCATAGTACCGCCAAAACGATTGACTAGTTCCAGTGTATCGTTATGTAATCGAGCAAGCGCGCCTAACCTATGGAGCAGTCTGACAGGAACATCATTGTTTGGCCCATAGAGAGCCTCCTGGCCGCCAGTGACCTCTATAGGGTAAAAACGGGTTGTTAAGTTTGTAAGTGCGTGCTTAAATGCCTGCTCCGAGCCAGACAATTTGAAATATTGCTGAATCGTTACGTGGCGAGGTAGCTGTCCGGCGAAGCTCTGTCCCGGCACAATTGGCTCAAAGCTACTCGTTAAAAGATACTCAGCGGCCACGCTTCTTACTCCTTGACGCGCTCGCGGTAGGCGCCAGTGGCCGTGTCTACCGATATAACGTCGCCTTGCTTTATAAAGGCGGGCACCTTGATGGTAATGCCCGTTTCCAATGTAGCATCTTTTTGGATGCTGCTGGTCGTGTCGCCCTTAACGGCGTTTTCGGTGTAGGTAACCTCCAGCGGCACGTTTTTTGGTAGTTCCACATTTATAGGGCGGCCTTCGAAAAACTGTAGCGAAATTGTATCGCCCTCTTTCATGTAGCCGGCGCCGTCGCCAACGAGATCGGCAGCGATTTCAAACTGCTCAAAAGTGTCCGGGTTCATAAAGTGGAATGTGTCGCCGTCGCTGTACAGATACTGCGCACTTTGGTTAGTTACGTCAGCCGTGTCCACACTATCGTTACCCTTAAAAGTCTTGTCCAGCACCTTGCCGTCCAGCACGCTCTTAATACGCACGTTGACAATGCTACCGCCTCGGCCCATAACTTTCTGATTGTAGTCAACTACACGGTAAGGCACGCCGTCCAGCTGAAACAGCACGCCTTTCTTCAAATTCGTAATACTCAAACTTGCCATACGTTTAGGCTCCCTTTTGAGTACATTGTACCTCTGTTAGAGCTGATTTTCAAGCTACAACAGCCGTTCGGCAATCGAAGCAAATTGTGCACTCAGCTGGGCTATATCGGCCGGGCCAAAGGCTGTACCGGTTGCTAGTACCGCTTTTTCCAACTTCGCAAGCCGTTTTTTGGCCGCTGCTGCGCACTTAAGCTGTTCCTCACGCGTTTCACTCAGCTCGTAGTCACGAATATCGAGTCGAGCATCAACCGTTAGCCGCCGCAAGCTCGCGAATGCCTTACGCTCGTCCATTGTTAGCGCATCTACATCAATCTGCCTTAGTAGCGACTTAATCTGCCCCTCGGCTCGCTGCATCGCCAAAAACGGCGACATATTAGTCAGATTGCCCTACTTTACACAATTTAGTCAGCTGGAGAACAGTTGCGCCCACTGCAAAAGGCTTGAGCTCTTGGACACCCATTTCTTGCGCGTGCTCGTCAATCACATATAGAAGTGTTCCTGCTTCTACATCCTCCCAAGATTTGCCAGCATTCTCAACATCAATACGCGCCTCCCTGAATGCAGCCCGCACCAACTCTCCGGCCGCGGCTTTATCATGAGCCTTTTTTAGAAGCCTTATAGGACATGGCTCACATCTATCATCCGAGTTACAGCGTACCATTTCTACCATATCAAACTCTTAAAACGGGATGTCGTCGAGGTTAATTGGTTCGTCGCCTATGTCCTCAATAACGACGTCGTCAGTTTTTTTGCTTGGGGTGGGTTTGCTGGCAGCAGAAGAACCACCACCATTACTGCCATTGCTATTGTCGCCAGGCCCGCCCAAGAATGTTACGTCCTGCGCCACAACTTCCAATTTATTGCGTTTCTGGCCGTCCTGCTCCCACTGTCGGCTCTGTAGGCGCCCATTTACTAGGCAAGGACGACCCTTGCTCAAATATTGTGCTACGCGCTCGCCTAGCGGCCCCCAGGCTACGATGTCGACATAGTCAGTCGCTTCCTGCCAGTTGCCGTCAGCACCTTTGTAGCTGCGATTAAGCGCGAGCGAGAAACTGCAGACGTTCTGGCCGTTAGGCGTCTGCCTAAGCTCTGGGTCGCGAGTTAGATTGCCCATTAGAACTACTTGGTTAAAAGATCTTGCCATATTGGCTACCTCCTTGTAGGAACTATGTCCCGGTTAGTTTGTACTTACAAAAATACGCCCCTTTCAGAGCGTATTCAATATGTAGAATTTACACTACAGTTAGTCGCAAACTGAGTGCTGTTGGCAGGGGCATCTTGGCTTACGAGCCAAGCGGAGCAACGAGCCCCGTAACGACGGGCGCGAGGCGCGTTCCCGACAGTAATACTCATTTTGCCTTAGAGTTTAAGTCTAGGCCTTAGCAACGAACGGCAGCAAAGCCAGGTGGCGAGCGCGCTTGATGGCAACGCTCAGGTGGCGCTGCTGGCTCTCAGTCAAACCGGTCTTTTTGCGAGTCTCGATTTGGCCGTACTGGTTAACGTAGCGCTGCAAAGTCTTGAAATCTTTGTAGTCAAAGAAAGCTACGTCGGTGCGATGTTTGAAAATCTTTGCCATACTATTCCTCTTCCTCGTTTTCGTCTTCGGCAGTATCGCCACGTTTAGCAGCCTGCTCGGCCTTGCGGGCTTTTTCGGCTTCAGCCTTGGCGATTGCCTTTAGGTCAGGCTTGGTAATTAGAAAACGAATTACTTCGTCGGTAATGTTCAAAATGCTCTCTAGTTTCTGAACATTGGCGCCGGGCATTTCTACGGTGTAGAAAACGTATATGCCGGTTTCGTGCTTCTTGATTGGGTAAGCCAGCTTGCGCTTGCCCCAGTTGTCAGTGTTGGTAATCTTGCCGCCATTGTCAGCAACGATTTTCTCGACGCGGGTCGTAGCCTTTTCCAGGTCAACTTCCAGGTCAGGATCATAAACAACAGCAATTTCGTATTGATTCACTGTTAACTCCTTTGGTTTAAGCCCACACTCACTAGGGGATGTAAGCTAAGTTAATATTGGTAGGCCTAATTATAACGTAGCCACCCCCGTTAGTCAAGCTATGTGTTGGCCGTACCCAACAATGCAAGCGTCATGCCGTGTGTCCAGCCGATATTCGATGTCAGCGTACAGCCCTGGACGCTCGTTTCAACCTTAATCTGACCGGTAGTTGGCGTAGATGTCACATAGGTAGTACCTGCTACATTTACAAGTGCTTCTATGGTACCGGCCCTAACGTACAATATTGCCGCGGCACCATTTTGTGCCGTGAGTATAGCTGTATACCAATTCCCCGGTAGTGTTATGCTCCAGGCTGTAGTACCATCGCCAGGAAGATAGTTAGCGTAGTACTTATGGCTGTCATCGACCGCAATCACGTCCGCGCCCAAATCTGTACCACCTAATACACTCGTGATCTTACTGGCAGCTATTGATGCATTTGGTACGACTGGAGCAGTATTGAATGTTTTTGTACCAGATATAGTCTCATTGCCTGACCTATGAACCACGGAGCTATCATCTGCTTTAAGACCCAAGGACAGTTGCACTGGGTCCGGGTATTGATGCATTCCCATTGTGCTTTTAGGGTACCCCCCCCCCGTTTTGTGTCAATGTGATTG
>Ga0164242_10005179_pt1 | contig 14530 bp, 21 predicted proteins | sample OricomgcompostMG_FD_108783 | JGI IMG/M metagenome (GOLD analysis project Ga0164242, IMG submission 108783) | Miracle-Growth compost microbial communities from Emeryville, California, USA - Original compost - Miracle growth compost (MG) ... | reverse complement strand
GCTCGTCTCATGTATGTGGATCGGCCGGTAAGCTAGGCCAGAGCAAGTTTTGTTTGCTTCCTTGTTCCTCGATGGTCTAGAACTGTTTCCAATTACGGAAACTTCATTGATATCCAACGACATTAGAGTAGTGGCTGCCCGTCTACCGGCGGGCCTGTCTCGGAGTGGTTCCACGGCCGCCATGTCGACACCTCCCCCCCTTGACGGGCGCCTGGCGGCGGAAGCTCCACAGCTAAGGAACCACGCGGCTCTCTCAACCATATACACTCACATGGCATGGAAGTACAGCTAGCCCCTGCCTATGCATGCTGGCGAATTAGGGGAGGTATTGCGTGTGCAGGAAGGCGTGTTGATCCATGCATTTCGTATTGCCCGCCGGGTCGGAGACCAATCACGGCGGAATATCCCCTTGCTCGTCTTCCCTTGTCCCACTCTATCGGGCAGTACATACATGTCGCTGCCGCGGGCGCTTGATGCATACAAGCGACCGGCATCAGATCCGCTAGCCGGGTCCTTGATTCGCAAGCAAGCTGAAGATTGGAGATTGCGGCGTAGGGCTGGCGTGTGTATAGCGAAGCGCGTCGGCGGCGCCGACCAATTAACGATGCCGGGACTGGGGTACGGCGCGGCAGTTCAAACAGCGCTACGGGCCTGGCGCAAACAGGCGACCGGGTTATGATTGGGCGAGATGATTTGGCCAGGCCTGGAATGAAACACCCTAATAATATCTCGGCGACTGGACAGATTTGAGAGGCGTTCCTTGTCTTTGACCGAAGTCAACATTGGCAAACTAACCCGTGGAATTGTTAGGAAACGTGGCCGTACGCCGAGAGGAGAGAACTGCGTGATTTCATTGAGTCGATAAGAGAAAACGCTGTTCGAAACAATTTGATACGGGTGAATTGGTGAAACTGACAATGAGGGCCCGCCTGGCTGGACCGTACGTAGCCCAAATGAGTAGACGGACGGAGGACCAGGCACCTGGCGTCAAGATATCTCCGTTTGGTGTTCGTGGCTTCGTTTCAGGCCTGAAAACTCGACCTGGCTGACCAGGTTACTCTCCAGCCCGTATTCGAAGGCCCGAGGCGCTGGTGTTACTCTAGATGCGAGGCTGTGCTATGCTTTAGGATTAGATTATTATGCCTTCCTCGTTGAATGAGTATCGGGTAACAATGATGATGCCACGAAATCGAAAGACCAGTTGTATACGTCTCTATGCCTTCATGCCAGTCTTCGTGAGTGCTTTTGCTTCGTCGAGCTGCAACCCGAGCCGTGTAGCTCCCACGTCAAGCCACTGGCAGCCAGCTGCTTCTAAGCGCTTTGCCATTCTGTACATGCAACCACCAAGGACTATCCTCCCCATCATCCATCGGCCCGCCACGTAGACCAACAACCCTTTTTGCAGCCGTGATATGCCAACCTCGTACAATCCCGCCGACCGCCCGCCGACTACATGTGAAGCAAGTGACCAACACGGCCAACATGCATCCCCTAAACCGCCCCACGGATGGGTTACACCTGCACCTTCATCACAGGAGATCATCCAGTCCGTTGCCTCCGCTCGAGGAGCCGCCACCCATGGGCTTCGACGACGCCGGCGCGCCCCAGATGCCGGCGCTGCTCTTCTCCCTCGCGAGCTGGCCCATGGCAGGCGCGGATGCCTGGGCGTTCGTCTTCTTGACGCCGGCCTGCGACCACAAGGCGCCAAAGGCGTCACCCCCCGACGCTGGCTTCGCGGCCGACGAGGCTGCTGTTGTCGGCTGTTTCGCCCCTCCGCCGAGGGACGGCGTAAGTGGTTGCTGCTGTGTTGTGGGGATTTGCACCGACTGAAAGTAGTTTGGCGTCGAGGCTTGGTATCCGGCCGGCTTGAGTGGCTGGGCGGATGCCGAAGCTGCTGTGAGGGGTGTGCTGAAGGCGGAGTAGTTGGGGCCGGTGGCGGCGGCGGGAGGGGAGATGGACGACAGCCCCACCATGTTGCCCAAGTTTGCTTGCTTTGGACCCGAGACTGGTTGGGGAGAGGCGAACTGGGCACCAGATGCTGTGGATGTAATGGGCGCGGCGAGCGGGGCCGGCAGCTGCGTCGACGGGGTCGCGGATTGGAAGTCGTCGAACTCGTCGTCATCCGCGGCGGCGGCCAGGGATGCCAAGCCGGAGCCATTGGCCGGGGCCGCAGGGATGGATGGCGCCGCGGGCTCGTCAAAGGAGAAGAGATCTATCTCTGGCTCCTTCTTTTTTGGCGGTTCGGCCGTCGTCTTCTTCACCCCCATTCTCTCCGTTGTTCGCCTGGCTCGGCCTGGGCTCGGGCCCGCTGCAGGGCGGTCGTCCTCGTCAAACTCGTCGTACTCTTCGAATTTGTTCGACCGTGCCTGGGAGTCTCGGAAATCGCTGCTTTGACCGCCGAACCCGCCCCCGTCTCCGTAGACACCACCGGAATAACCCCCGTAGCCTGCGCTGCTACCACCACCGCCGCCGCTACCGCCACCGAAGCCACCGGTCTCGCTCCCGAACCCGCCGTATCGACTGCTACTAGAGAAGCCGCCACCTCCGCCACCCTCGACGCCGGTGTACTTGGCCTTATTGTTGCGTGCCTTCTTGCGCTCGGCCCGGATGCGCTCGACGTCACTGAGTAGCTCGGAGAGTTCCTTGGCGCGATTCCGAACGTTGATGCCCTGGTCCTTGCCGTTCTGGTCGATGAAATGGAACTGGCGGAGCATCTTCAGCAGGGTGAGGTGGGATCGCGCGTCGTCGATGACTCTCTCTGACCCGTGCTTGATCAGGAACTCGAGTAGCTGCAGCGCCTTGTAGATTTGCCTCCACTCTTCGGCCGACTTCTCGGTGAACCGTCGGTAGATCATGGGCATGATCTCGTTGAGTGTTTGGCTGTAAAGGCAGTCAGTACGTAGGGTCACGACCTATCGATGCGCCCGGGGGAGGGCAAGGCGTGCAAGGGACCATACTAGCTAAATGTGCCATTGGCAATTTCTTGCATCAATGTGGACGAGGCTCCCCAAGGCTCGTTATTTGTCGCCTCTCGTACCTGCGAGTTTTTGTTGTTGTCAGCCATTGCGCCCCGTCTCCCCGCCACTTCCGGGACATCCAACCTTAGCTTCCATCTCGGTAAAGTTCATTACAGCTGCGACGGACATTTGGTCAACATGTGTGGCACGTCTGATGCGCTAGGAAGGAACGTACCATTCTGGACCTTCCGCACACCGGCTTTGAGATCGTACAGCGTCAGGTTGGAGACGCTGTCCTTGATGCTGTTCAAGTCCATCTTGGCGGATTCGACGGGCTCGGTCTGCGTATCGCGAAGAAAACGGACTGTGTAAACTAGGGTTGAAAATGGATTGACGGTTGTGGAGGGACTCGCTGTGTGCTCAAAGTTTCCCAACTTTTGAGGCGAAAGTGCCCGATGAGGTTGCGTCTTGTCTTTGACAAGTCAGCTCTCCAGAATGCCAAGAGGTTTCGGCACAATCTCAAAGGGTGTCCGGGCGCCCGAAGGCTGATTCGCTGGGTCTATTCTACAATCACGTGATATACCATCTGACGCAGGAGTTCCCCCGGTGACGGCGGAATCAAGACGGAGAGCTCCTGGTCGATGACAATCACTTCTGGTACGCGAAGATGGGTGCTGGTACTCGGATTGAGCACTTGCCGTAATTGTTAGCTTAAAGCTGTACGCATACTGCTCCTGGAGTGGAACCAGAGCTGCCAGGATCTTGGAGACGGAATAGGGGCAAGGATGTGAGCATATTGTTTATGCCTCAGGCCGTACATTCCGAGCTAAAACTTTGATCAAGCTCATCTTAAAGCTCTTTTCTTCCCAGAAGGCTGTTCAGCAAAACGACCTGATAAACCTACGGACTCTTCGGATTTCATCTACTGTTTCTTAATTGACTTTCACTTCGACTTGTACCTTTAACTGTACCTATTCCTATTTCCTCCGAACTCAATTGCCATTACCAAAGGTATGTGGCCAGTCTGTTCATTGCCCCTTCTTCCCCAACACCACGGTCGGATCGGGTTCTCCTTGCAAGGGGCTAGCTTCCGGCGGCACTTTGGAAGCTCCCTTTCGACCACCCGCGGGGGCTCTAAAGCCGGTCACACTCGGAACCTCAGCGAGAGTCCCACGGGAGGAGTCCACGTCCACGGCGCAGCACTTCAATGGGAGAGATTCCCAGCACCCTGTTGGTGCCTCCTTCCCACTCACCTTGCCGAACTGCTTGCCAATGGCAGAGGGCGTGATGAGTGGAGGTTGCAACCGGTGGATGCTGTGGAATCAAGGCTGGACTTGCACCTCGCAGCGGCATTCCCGTGTGTGGAATATCGGACCAGGTCCCTCCAATTGGCGCATAGCATATTGCTGCATGCCTCGCACATCTTACTGGCATGCTGCACCTGTGCGGGTCGCCACTTGGACGGGTTCAGAAAAAGGGGAGGGGGGGGGCAAATCTGCCAGTGCAAGATTCGTGGACCCTCATGATTCAGCGACGGGGATCGGAGTCGAATCCATCACTGGTCAGAGGAAACTTCCATCGCAGCTCCCGGCCGATGACGGCGGAAGCTCAAAGATCAAAGCTGTCCCTTTCGCTTGCCCGAAACCAGGCCTGAAGTGGTTTAGACTCAATTCCTCGGAGTTTGCTCGTCCCAACCTCGCTTTTATTTGTCCTGGCAACCTGGGGTGGATACTCATCACGTGAAGCTTCCGGGTTAGAGCAAGAAGCTGCGCCCCCGCCAGTGCCCCCACTTCTTGCATCACATCCCACGCTCTGAATGGCTGAAATTTGCTAACAATTATTTACCCCTCCACAGAGCGCAAAAATGAGAACCAGCATCCTTCGACCCCTCCTACCCCGCCATAACTGCTTGGTTTCATCAGCAGTGCCTCGATCCACCTTCTCCCAGCTTCTTCCAACAACAACAACATCCTGCTCGAGAACTTCGCCATCTCTGAAAGCCTCATTCCTTCCCTCTGCACGATTCATCTCATCATCCCCAATCAACATGTCTAAGGTGTAAGCATTGGGCCTTCTCCCCCGTTGACTTTATCGTGACCGTGAGCTAATTTCACCGTCTTGTTATCTAGCTTCTTCGACGTAACTTGGACCGGTCCTGTCCTGAACGCCAACGGCGATCCCACCAAGGAGATCAAGGGTAAGCAATTTCTCTAACCCGTTATCATCAACAAACCATCCTCTGTCCATCAGGGGACATCTCCTTCCCCCTCCACTTGTCCCTTCATTGCCTCACTATGCGTTCTTTTCCCTGACCCCTATCACCTCGCCGCCCCGAGATCATCCGGAGCTGAGCTTCGAATGACGACCCCACCATTTGTTTTGGTTCACCATCCGAAAACTCTGCATCCCGCAACCCCGCACCATGCAATTCCATCAACATATCAGCTAACACGTATTGTAGACCAGTCTGGTCGGATCAACTTCAACCTTTACAACGATGTCGTCCCCAAGACCACCGAGAACTTCCGCGCTCTCTGCACCGGCGAGAAGGGCTTCGGCTACAAGGGCTCGGCTTTCCACCGTATCATCCCCGAGTTCATGCTCCAGGGTGGTGACTTCACCCGTGGCAATGTAAGCTTTTATCTGTCTACCATTGGCATCCGTACCGTCGGGGAGATGCATTCTCGACTAGCCGCTGACATTATTATTAGGGCACCGGTGGCAAGTCCATCTACGGCGAGAAGTTCGCCGATGAGAACTTCCAGAAGAAGCACGTTCGCCCCGGCCTTTTGTCCATGGCTAACGCCGGCCCCAACACGTAAGCTTTAACCTCCATCCTATCTCCCTTTCATCACCGTGTCCACTACCGGAATATGAATTATAAAACGTAAACTGACATTATCCCCTCTTCAAGCAACGGCTCTCAATTCTTCATCACTACCGTAGTGACCTCGTGGTTGGATGGCCGCCACGTCGTTTTCGGCGAGGTCGCTGACGAAGAGTCCATGAAGGTCGTCCAGGCTCTCGAGGCTACTGGCTCAAAGTCAGGCTCTATCTCGTACCCCAAGAAGCCCACTATCGTCGACTCCGGTGAGCTGTAAAGGGTTGAATCTTGAGTTCCGCTGTTGGTGACCATGGCTTGGACTGCAACTTCTTCATCCGGAATAGTTGCGTGATTATAGGGGTTTACTTCGCAGTATGCTGGTCTCCAGATAGTCGCAAAAACAAAGCTCTGCGCTCATTGGCACATCCCTACCCCCTCCATTGTAGAGATGTAGTGATGATAAATCCATGTGGTGTAGTTCCCATTTGACCTCTCCTTGATTTGATGCCCTCGGGGTATTCATGCCACGCATAGTTTTCACACATCGTGACATCCTTCCTTTGATATGATGCTAGGGGTATAAGGTGTAATACACACATGAGGTAAATAACAATGGCCTCCTATGAGTGGCTTATTCGCAGCTGCAAGCCGGTCATCCATATCAACAACGCCTCCGTCATGATCAAGGTAAACGCCTGTAACAAGACCCCTTTTTCCCTACCATGCGATGCAATAACAAGTTAAATAAAATTCCCATACGAGGATTTGGGCTTAGGCCAGGGTTCTGCTCCCGCAATTCTGTGATCAGTGGCCTTTAGGCAAATAATCACTCCAAGCCTAGCCACCGCTGGAAATAGACGCAGTTGCTCGGGCTGACCGGCCCGCCTTCATCGCAAAGCTCAAACACGGGGCATCGCCCACACGGCGCTTCCATCAGACCGTTTGTGGGCGGCTCGGCACCGAGAACGAATCCCGGATCGCCCGGTACCCCGTCGTTCTCGTCGCCGGCCCTCGGCGGTGCACGAGTGACCGGGTCCTGTTTGGTGATGCGCGTGGCGCGGTATCCCAGCCGCCTACCGACCCGGACCGGCTCGAGAAGGCCGTCGTAGGAGAGCACGTCGACGAGCTGCTGCACGTCCGACTCCGACAAGGTCGTGTTGTTGGTGATCTGCATGTCGCTAATGAACCGCGCAATCTCCCGTACGGTTGGGTACCTCGCGTAGCCCGCGGGGAAAGGCTGGAACCCGTCCTTCTTGCTATGGTGGTGCCGGAGCCCCGGGCCCGGGCCTGGCGTTGGGGTCGCTGAGTGCGCGCCGTTGGTGCTGCTAGGCCCACCGGCATCGTCCGATATCTCGGTTGCGCTGCGCTTCTTGGCTCTGCCGGGGCCGGGGCTGGGCTCGCCCCTCACAACGCCCTTCTTGGGCGCCCTGGGGGCTGCTTTGAGGTGGGCGCTCTTGAGCTTGACGAAGTTGAAGACGACCACTTCGAGCTCGGCGATGAATGCCTCGTCCAGGTTGTTGTCCGTGTACCACGCCCCGCCGGTGGCGCGCTCGGACGGCCGCAGGTCGGCACGGATGTACATCTTCTTGTTGGGGTGCTCGACGCTCTTCATGTCGGTGATGTATCCCTTGCTCTCAAGGTGCTTGATACACTGCTTTAGGACCGACTCGTGCATCTTGAGCTTCGCCTTGAGCGTTCGGCTCCAGATGCCGTCTCCGCCGGCCTCGTCGATGAGCGTGTAGACCATGACCGTTTCGTGGTTCGGGAGGGAACGATATCTGTGTGACAGAGGACAGGGTTAGCAAATGCAGCCTTTTGAAGGAGTGAGCGCGGAGAGCGCGCCGATCAGGAGGTTCAGTTTGTTTTGATGGGAAAAGGGGCCGTCCACGTACTTCTTTGCGTCCTCGCTACTCCGCCATCTCCACGCAAGCCCTCCACGGCCATGTTCCGTACTGACGAGCAGATAGTCGCCACAGAGGCCGTGAACCACCCGGAGGAGAAGGGAGAGGTCGTCATTTGGGATTATGTTAAGGTCGAAGATGTCCTTTTGGTTGTACAGGCGTTCGACGCTACCATGCTGTTGCATTTCATCGTAGAGCGCCTCCTTGAGGATGTCGAACTTCGCGCCCTGGTCGCCATCGACGGCGGGAGAGGCGATGCCTGCCATCCCTCGAGGTTCGGTTTCGAGTCGGCAGAGCTGACTCGAGAAGGAAGCAATCGATCGGCTTGGTATTGCTGTTTTTGTCAGTCCCTGTAGGCGTGGAAGAATTATTCGGGGTTTCGACACATGTGACTCCCAAGCTTCTGGCGTTGCTTATCGGTTTTTTTCTTTTTGTGCAAAACCTTATCCGCCAGTGCGATAAGATTTTACCGACTTTCAAAGCTCACTGGAACGCGGGGGTGGCGGGGATTTGGTTCCTTCCGTTTTGCGGCAACCAAACCTCTACAAGCTATACATCGCCATACTATCATTGGAATGCTCAAAGCCACCGCCTCTACGCCTGCTGGTTTTGCTGGATAGACCGAGAGTGGTTGAAATGATATCGAATTAACTCCCGTCAGCCTCGGGCTGGAAAAAGTGGCTTGCGTTCGGCCGGCAGGTGTGGCCTGTGAGCACCTTCCGAAGGCGCGGGGCGGGGCGCTTGCAAGTTTAGCTTGGGGGTTGATAGCCGCTCTACGGCCAATTAAACGACGTCATTTCCGGCTGACCCTCCGATCCCGGAGAGGCCGTAGCCGGATCGCCTGGACCGCCGGCATCGGAGAAATTGTGAGGGGACCAACAAGACCTGACCTACGCCATCACGACAACATATTTAAATCACCCCGGTCCGGCTTCCGCCACTGAATATCTGACGCTCGACATATCCTGCAGGTCCTGTGATATAGCAGTTCTGCGCGGAAAACACATCCACCGGCGTTTCTCCTTTCCCTTCCGTTGACCCGTTTCCCCTTTGTGCAACCTACACAATGCCCGGCGCAGTAATTCCCCCGTCAACCCTCTACGATAAGGTCCTCCGCGACCATATCGTCGACGAGAGGGACGATGGCACGATCTTGCTCTACATAGGTAATTCCCATTGACCTTCCAAATGGCAACCCGAGTCTAACACACGCTCCTAGATCGCCATCTCGTGCATGAAGTCACATCTCCTGTAAGTCAAGTCACCATGCCGCTACCCGCGTGCTGCCTCTTATGCCAATTGCCGCACAGCAAGCTTTTGAGGGCCTGAAAAATGCCGGCCGCAAAGTTAGAAGACCAGACTGCACCCTCGCAACCACCGACCACGTAAGTGCCTTCCCTAACATTCCAAGGTGTCGACGGGTGGACGCTGGCATCTGACTGTATCCTCTGCAGAATATTCCTACCTCTTCCCGGTCCAATATGAAGGACATTTCCAGTTTCATCAAAGATGCCGACTCGCGGACACAATGCGTCACGTTGGAGGAGAACGTCCGGGACTTCAATCTCACATTCTTCGGATTGAATGACAAGAGGCAAGGAATCGTCCACATTATCGGCCCGGAGCAGGGTTTCACTCTCCCCGGAACCACCGTTGTCTGTGGCGATAGTCATACCTCGACACATGGCGCATTCGGTGCCCTCGCTTTCGGTATCGGCACCAGTGAGGTCGAGCATGTCCTTGCCACCCAGACCCTCCTCACCAAGCGCAGCAAGAACATGAAGATCCAGGTCGATGGCGAGCTCATCCCTGGTGTGAGCAGTAAGGACGTTATTCTCCACATTATCGGTCTTATTGGTACCGCAGGAGGTACCGGTTGCGTCCTCGAGTTCTGCGGATCCGCCATCCGAAGTCTCAGCATGGAGGCCAGAATGTCTATTTGCAACATGGCCATCGAGGGCGGTGCGAGGGCGGGTATGATCGCCCCAGACGACACCACTTTCGAATATCTCAAGGGTCGCCCTCTTGCGCCCAAACCCGACAGCCAAGAATGGAAGCGTGCCGTCCAGTACTGGTCGTCGCTTAAGACAGACGATGGCGCCAAGTTCGATAAGGAGATTTATATCAACGCAAAAGATATTCCCCCGACCGTCACTTGGGGTACTTCGCCTCAGGACATCGTCCCCATCACTGGTGTTATCCCTGGCCCGGACGACTTCTCCGACCCAACGAAGAAGGAGGCTTGCATACGCGCTCTAGAATACATGGGCCTGACGCCCGGGACACGTGTTCAGGACGTCGTACTGGATAAGGTATTCATCGGTAGCTGCACAAACGCCCGCATCGAGGATCTCCGCGCCGCGGCAAGGATCGTCAAGGGCCAGAAGATCGCTGCCAACATCAAGCGTGCGATGATTGTTCCCGGATCTGGTCTCGTCAAGAAACAGGCGGAAGACGAAGGCCTCGATCAGATCTTTTTGGATGCTGGGTTCGAATGGAGAGAGGCTGGTTGCTCGATGTGCCTTGGAATGTAAGTCAATCCTTCATACGCGGGGACACGTCCTTGTGGAAAATGGTGTAATGCTGACTAGGCTGCTGCGACAGGAACCCCGATATTCTCGCCCCCAAGGAACGATGCGCCTCCACATCCAACCGCAACTTCGAAGGCCGCCAAGGTGCAGGTAGCCGGACCCACTTGATGTCGCCCGTCATGGCTGCAGCATGCGCCTTGGTCGGGAAGCTTGCCGATGTTAGGACTGTTGCTAGTGCTGCCCACGCCTCGCCCGCCAAGGCATCCCCGAAGATCACCGTGGCCGACCCAACCACGGAAGACATCCTCACGGATGAAGATATGGACCGGATCTTGGATATGCCCGAGGAGGCCCCCGCAAATGCTGGAGCAGAAAGTGGAGCCCCATCACCATCCGGTGGCATGACTAAGTTCACGCAGCTCAAGGGCATTGCAGCACCCCTGGAACGCGCCAACGTCGACACCGATGCCATCATCCCTAAGCAGTTCTTGAAGACCATCAAACGCTCCGGTCTCGGCAGCGCCCTCTTCTACCAGTGGCGATATGACAGCGAAACCGGCAAGGAGAACCCGGACTTCCTGCTTAACAAGGAACCTTACCGCAACTCCAAGATTTTGGTCGTGACCGGTCCCAACTTCGGCTGCGGATCGAGCCGTGAGCATGCGCCGTGGGCTCTGCTTGACTTTGGTATTCGCTGCATTATTGCGCCCTCCTTTGTAAGTTGCACAGGCTACCCGCCCCTTGAGCGTTTCCTCGAATGCAAGCTGACACAAAAGCGAAAAAGGCGGATATTCACGAGACCAACCTTTACAAGAATGGAATGCTTCCCGTAGTGATGGGCCCAGAGGCCCTAGAGAGGATTGCGGCTGAGGCCAGGGCTGGCCGCGAGATCGAGGTCGACCTCCCCGCGCAGGTGGTCAGGGCGGCCGACGGCACTGAGCTAGGCAAGTTCGAGATGGAGAGCTTCAGGAAACACTGCTTGGTCAACGGCCTCGACGATATCGGCCTCACGACGCAGCAGGAGGACAAGATCCTCGCGTTCGAGAAGCGGAGGACGCAGAACACACCCTGGCTAGACGGGTCTGGGTATCTCAAGAGGAAGGGGCCTGTCATGGTCCCGGCCGTGCCGGTTCCGAAAACGAATCGGGGGGAGGTTGTGACCGAACCGCTTGAGTGGTAATTAAACCAAGAACACGCACGATGCTTGGTGTTTGCAGAAATATCGCGTTCCTTCTGCAAATTGTGACCTTATCGTTTCTGCTGCTTGTGGCCGCCGTAGCAGGCACCCGGAGCGCCTTCTCCCATGGAGAATAGGACGCTACAAAAATGAAACACAAACTGCCAGGGAGCGGTCGGGAATGCTTACTTCTTTCTCCATTGCCTTGTAGACAAGATGAACTCGATGGTTCGGGAGGTTCAGGAAGGCTTAAGTCTGACAGCAAACTTTGACGGTGCCTTATGTCTGCCCCAACTAGTTCGCTTTGCCCGACAGAAATACGAGGTAGTAAGGCTTGGCACACCGTGTGTCTGAGGACTTGCCCGGTTCGTCTCACGGCCTGGGCCGACGGTGAGAGCGCCGTCGCAAATCAAATTAGAACATCCCAGGCGCGGGTCCGATTGGCGTTGATGTGCAACACCCCGGCTAATCTGTGCCGCTAACGTCCAATCCAGAGCTGCCCAGCGGCGGCTCCCCAGCCTCCGAGAATGCCACCTTTCACGAACGCCGGGCCGTCACTGCGAGTCGGCGCCTTTCCATATAAATCCACCATCTTCCCCCGTGTCGTCAGTGTTCGGGTTCATGACATTGAAGATGGCCGAGACGCTGACTGGTAACGTTCCCCCGAAGCGACTCACGAAGGAGGAGCTGGTTCGGACGCACCAGGCGCATGTCAAGAAGCAGGATGTATCTCAAGGCGCCCCCCGACAGGTCAAGCAACCGATGCTTGAAGAGAAATACGGTGCATCGACACGGTCGATTAGGGATCTTGAATTAGTATTACCTCAAAAGCAGAACCCCCCATTTGTCCGACTCATCTGCTCACGAACAACGTAGATACCCCTCACTGAACTGCGCGTGGGGATCCACCACCGCGGAAAAGGCATCGTTGTGAAGGTGATCAGCGCTCCTTACCTTGGAGCCGGTGCGATCAGTGTGGTGGAAGATGAGTTCGGCAATGCCGACAAGCTGGCCACCTACAACCACAGCGACTCATCCATCTTATCGGCTGTTCCCGAGGGCTGCATTGTTGCGGTCAAGGAGCCGTACTACAAGCACAATGGCACTGAGAATGACTACATGATCTGCGTCGACCACCCGTCCGATGTGATTCTTCTTAGGTTCAACGACCCGATCATCCCGGAGCCGTTACGCATGGGTCCTCTGCTAAAGTCCACGGAGGAGTGGAGGGCGGCTGCAGACAAGGCTTTTCTCGATCATGATTACCCAACAGCCGTATTTTGGTAAGTAGGGAACCTACGACGGGAGGGTGTCCCGAACCGTCCAGGAAATCGAGGTTCTCCTCCTTGTACGGAAAGCTACGGTGCTGACTCGGATCATCTCTCAGCTACACAGAGGCATTGGATGCCACGGAAGATGTACCCGTGAGAGCCGGCGTGTTCGCAAAGCGGGCTGGCACAAACCTCTTCCTTGGCCGATACGACACTGCCATGGCCGATGCACTTGAGTCCCGGACAGGCGAAGCCTCGGACTGGAAGGCTTACTTCACCGCTGGTCGGGCCGCTTATGGCCTGTGCGAGTATCAGACCTGCCGGAAGCATCTTGAGTCCGCCTTGGAGCTCAAACCAGACGCTAGCGGACCAAAGAAGGAGCTCGCAAGGTGCTTGGCGCGATTGGAGGAGGAGGAGCAGGGTAAATTCGACTTCCAGGCCATGTTCGCCTCGCTGAACCCACAGCACGTCCACCTTGACTGTGCTTCGTTCTTATCCAACACTAGGGTTGCTAGCTCGAAGCTGCACGGGAACGGTCTGTTTGTGACTCGTGATATCAAGGCCGGCGAGTTAGTCTTCGCTGAGAAGGCCATGTTCATGCCGAACCAGTACGAGCCGCGCCGGGCTTCGGCCGCCCTATACGCTACGATGGTGCATCAGCTGTACGAGAATCCGAGCCTTGCGGACACGTTGCTGCGGCTATACGACGGCGGGTACGACCGCTCCGGTCTAGAAGGAACCATAGTCGATGGCGTCCCCATCGTGGACGTGTTTGTTGTCGAAGGGATCCGGACTAAGAACTGCTTCTCCGCACCGCTCTCCACCTTCGAGGATACGAAGCCGGGCACTCCGGCCGGCCGCTTCGCCAAGGGCCTGTGGGCCCACTCCAGCTACATGAACCACAGCTGTGTACCAAACACCCTCCGCTCGTTCCTCGGCGACATGCTGATTAGCCGGGCGACACGGGACATCGCCAAGGGCGAGGAGATCTTCCAGCAGTACGTACCCGTAAAGGCACTACCGGAGGTGCGGCTGAAGCAGTACCAGGAGGGGTGGGGATTCGAATGCCAGTGCCGGTTGTGCGAGGGAGAGAAGCTCAGCCCGGCGGCGGCGAAGGCAAAGCGGAAGGAGGTGTTGGCCGCGGTGGAGAAGGCGTGCCTCAAGAAGCGGCCGGGGAAGGGCCTCGTACCGGAGTCTTCGATTCGGAATATCGAGCGAATGATGCGCCAGCTCGAGGACCTGCACGAGCCCCACATCTACGATTCCCTCCCGCGCTTGACTTTGATCTTCCCGACCAACTACCTCATCGAGGCACATCAGGGGAGGAAGAATCACGCCAAGGTTGTGCGGTACGCCAGGAAGCTGCTGCGGAACTTTGGCTTTGAGGCCCCGGACGGAGACGAAAACGAGGCGTGGGATCCCATGTCTATCTATGGCAAATCTGAGATGGTGCGTTTGATGACGATACACGTTGTCACTTCCTTGAGGCACCTACATGGGGCGTACAAAGCGCTAGGGGAGCTGGATATGGCGAAACGCTGTGATGAGGCGGCTAGGTTTGGGTATGGGATGATCACTGGTTTCGAGAGTGATGTGAACAAGTTAGATGAATAACATGGTCGTCTTCCTTCTGGGCGCTTGATTTGAGGTTGCTTGCGTTATACGGTGCATGTAATCCCCGTATACCATTCATTTTCGGTTGACAACGAGCTCCGATTCTGATAGCGAGTGCCATCGTCTTAGAATTAATGAACGTCGTTCATACCGATTCTAGTATATCTGGGGAGAATCGGTAATGGATACCAGTGCCTATTTAAGAACCAGAACCGCGCGGTTGGAAGCGTAGGCAACATAAAGAAATGTTCTTGT